>OIII01000094.1_pt1 | contig 36304 bp, 20 predicted proteins | sample 1583221 | NCBI WGS metagenome assembly OIII01 (sample SAMN02675044, study PRJEB24791) | human gut metagenome, SKBSTL002 | isolation source: stool | host: Homo sapiens | place: USA
ATTTTTATACTCAGTCAAAGTCTGATTAAATGCTTTTTTAAACGCCTTGCCAAAGTAACCGGGATCAGAGAAGCCGACGGCAAAAGCGACCTCAGAGAAAGACATACCACTTTGTATAAAACTTTTCGCTTTATTCAACCTATAATTCTTTATATATTCTATCGGAGAAATCCCCATGATACCATTCACTTTCCGATTGAATACAGAGCGGCTCATATTCATGAACTCTGCCAGATCATTCACCCGCAGCCCCGGATTACTGTAATTCTCTTCCATAAATCCTACCAGCTTCTGCATAAACAACTCGTCCAAAGGAACAATTTGCGACACAGGATAAGCGACGGCTTCTAAAGGTTCTTTCTTCGGTTGAGCACCATACTTTGACAAAAAAGCCGACTGAAGCACTTTTCTTTGCCTGATCAAGTTCTCAATTCTCGATTTTAAATAATCGCTGCTGAAAGGTTTAGGTATATAATCATCAATCCCTAATTGTAAACATTGAATACGATCCTCAACAGACGATTTTGCAGAAAGGATAATAAGAGGGATATCACAGGTATTGACATTCTCCTTGATGTGCCTTATCAATTCAATACCATCCATACGCGGCATCATAATATCCGTAATAATAAAATCCGGAATTTCCTCTTCTATCTTTTCCAATGCCATCACCCCGTCGGCAACTCCAACAACACGGTAAGTGCCCGACAATATTTCACATATAAATTGACGCAACTCCGCATTATCCTCCACTACCATCACTTTTACTAAAGTTTCTTTTGTTGCCGGAGGCATGTCCGGCAAAGATGTTTTATCATTTTGTTCCGGTTCCGCCAAGACCGTTTCCTGTTCTTCCGAAGTGTCGTTCAATATATATTCAACATTTTTATCCTGAGCATATATTTCTTTTCCTTTATGCAAAACCAGTTTGAATACACTTCCTTTCTTTACTTCACTTTCGACCTGAATTTCCCCATGCAACATTTTAACCAACTCATTCACCAGCGAAAGCCCTATACCCGATGAAGGCTGCATGTCATTTTCCTTGGACACTGTAGTGAAACGTTCAAATATGGATGGCACTTTATCTTTAGAGATGCCAATACCTTCATCTTTTACGGCAATCGAAACAAACTGTCCGCTTTCCATCACAATCAAGGTAATCGACTTGTTATCAGGTGTATACTTAAAGGCATTGGAAAGCAAGTTAAAGATAATTTTCTCGAACTTATCACTATCTATCCACAAAAAAACAGAAGGCAACGTTGTCTGAAGAGAAAAATTTATATTTTTTTCTGTTGCCAACAACCGGAAATTATCCATTATATTATGAAGCATGATAATGATATCCCGGTATTCAATAGTCAAGCCCATTTTTTTATTCTGTATCTTTCTGAAATCCAATACTTGATTAATGAGCAATAACATACGATTGATATTTTTCTGAACCAATTGAAGATGATGCCGGGTCCGGGAAGTCAAAGGCTCCTGGGACAACACTTCGGATACCGGACCGGATATAAGGGTTAAAGGAGTACGTAGTTCATGTGAGATATCAATAAAAGAACGTACTTTTATTTCCGCCAATCTTTGTTCCATATTTACCTTATGCTTCAAATAGTAAATATAGAAAAAAACATATCCGATAGCTAAAGATATCACCAAGACAACAACTAGATAAAAAGCCTTAGCCCAACCGGTTTCCCAAAAGGTGGGTAATACCTGTAAAGTAACCGTTTTCACAGTGTTCATCCAAATACCATCCCCATTGGTCGCCTTTATCTGAAATTGATATTTTCCTGCCGGAAGACTTACAAAACTAACCGAGTTCTTCTTACCTATATAATACCATTGATTATCATCCAGCTTATAAGCATACTCGATATCCAAGGAATTAGTATAATCCAACGCAGCAAATGAGATGGTAAAATTCCTCCGCCGGGTAGGGATCTCTAAATAATCCGCATCACTCAATACATGAGACAAATTATCCTCCGAATATTTTATACCTGTCACTACAATAGGAGCTTCATAAGTCTGCTTAACGATACTATCCGGAGAAAAGACAAGCATACCGCCTTCTGTACCCATTAAGATATCCCCTTGCCTGTCTGTAACCGGAAGACATTCACTATAATTAAAAGAGCGATTGAAAAAAGTTTCTCCAAAAGACTCAAAAGTCTGATCGTGCACATCAAACAGAGTGATATCCGTTTCCGAGCCGATCCATATATTATGATTTTTATCTTCAATCAAGGCTCTAGCCAACGGAGATGTCTCTTTGCCGAACGACCGGAACCGAAGTTCATCAGATAATAAATTTGACGAAACCAACTTACAAAGGCCACCTCCATAACAATAACAATAGATAGTTTCATCCGTCGTTCGTAAAACAGACATCACATCAGCACTACACAATCCGTCAGTCGCCTGCGGACGAGGAAGGTTAAGATAAAAACGAATATTTTCGTAATCCGAAAAATCAGAAGAAAAAGTGATCAAACCTTCTATAGTACCCACCAGCATAGTATGACCGGGTCCCTCCACCATACAACGAATACTGTTGGTACGATTAATAGGAAAACCGGACAATTTATTCTCCGCATGAATAAAACGTATCGCCCCATCTTCCTTTTCCTCAACCAAATTCAATCCGCCACCGTAAGTACCAATCCAAATACGTCCGTTATGATCCTCATCAATGCATGATATTTTATTGTCACTGATGGAATAAGGATCCGACGGATTATTCATATAATGATATACCTCATAATGATAAGGACGATTCCGAGGAACAAGTCTGAACAATCCGTTTTCCTTACTGCCAAGCCATATTGTCTGCGCCTGATCCTTCAGCATGACATAGATTCCACCTTCTGCAAAAACTGTTTCCGTTTGAGCCAGTTCCCCATCAGGCGACAAATAACCCAACAAGTTTTTCTGTGAATCCATAATACGTATAATCCCTTTCTTTGTTGCAATCCATAAATGTTCGTCGCTATCAAACAGAAATGATTTTGTATCAAAATAATTGTCCAACTCCCTATAAGTATAGGGACTGGGCGGAAAGAACATTTTTATAAATGAGCGCTGGGATTTGATCCACAAATTATTTTGTTTGTCAACATAAGTTGTTTTAATAATAGGAGAATAAGGTATATGATTCCTTCCCGGTGTAAAATAGACTTTTAGCTCCCGGCTCTTTTCGTCATAATAACTGAATATACCTTTATAAGGAATAGTCCAAACCACTCCGTTAGGATCTTCATAAATAAAGAGTTCATTTTCCGGAGAAGAAGCCATGTATCCGGAAGGAGTATTCAAATATTGTTTCACTCCGGTTTCCGGATCAAGCCGGATAATTCCCGGCAATCCGGTAAATATCCATAGAAATCCTTTAGAATCCTGATAGACTTTTCTCACAGCCGCATCATCATGCCCCGGAAGAGAGAAATCATATTTCTCCATCGCCAGTTCAGGGAAACGGCATAGGTACAAACCTTTATCAGACAAAACAGCCAGCTGATTATCTTTCAACACTTTAATTCCGTTTATATGCTGAATCTTCTCTTGAAAAGGAACGATGTTGAATTGCATGGTATTTACATCATAATAGGCTAGCCTGCCATTCTGTGATGCAAGAAAAACAAGATTATCCATTGTTTCGAACATAGAAAAGGGATATGAACTAATGGTCCGCTTGCCAAATATGCTAACTCCCTTGTCACTAAATACCCATTCCTCTCCCTGTTTATCTTCAAAGACCCTACTGACTTTCCCCAGTTCCACATCATCAATAGCTGTAATATACTGAATCCCTGAAGAAACAGTACACTCTTTATCTGAAATTCTGAAACATCCTCCATTATTTAAAGTAACCCAAGTAATCCCTTTGGATAAAGGATACAAATTTTCTATTTGCAACGGAGTATTAAAATGTTGTTCATACTGTTTCAGAACATTGATCAGCTTATTTTCACGAATATCATATAAATACAGGCTATGACGATCGTATGCAATCATCCATAAATTGCCGTCGGCCGTATTCTCCAGCCGCTGCATGTGCTGGTTCAAAAGAGAATCAAACTGAAAAGTTTCGAAATCGCGTCCATCAAACCGGCTTACCCCATTCCAAGTACTGACCCATATAAAACCATTATGACTTTGAAGAATCTGCGCCGGATTACTTTGAATCAATCCGTCTCTCACTGTATATTGGCGTGCAACACAAATAGGCTGTGCTTTGACAAAACCCCAATGAAGAAGTAAAAACAAAGTACACCATATATATTTTAACTTTATTGTGTTTCTCATCATCAAATTATTCTAAATGACCAAGTATTTGATGGCTCCCAAATGTTTTTTCATAGGTATTATCTCATTTTGCTGACAGGGCAAAAATACAAATTAAAACGAAAATAAAAAGAGATTAAAACAAAAATTATTTCGAAACTAATCAAAATATAACTAGAAAAGGCTGCCCGCAAGCAGCCTTCTATAATAAAAATATATTTCCCTTATAAGGTCTTAGTCACGACGTCCCATATAAATCATTATATAGTAAATCAGTGTAGCCAACGAACTAAGTGCCGCAACCACATACGTATAAGCAGCTGAACGCAGCGCATCCTCTGCCGCATGATGGTTATATGAATTTGTAATTCCGGCCTTGCTCAACCATACCAACGCACGCTGGCTGGCATTGATCTCAACAGGCAACGTAATAAAGCTGAAAAGAGTAGTCATGGCAAAAAGACAAATTCCTGCCAACAATAACTGCGGGAAAGTATTCACCATCAAAATACCTGCCAGTAACACCCAAGTCATAATAGAAGATGAGAACTGCACCACAGGCACCAAAGCCGAGCGCATCTTTAGCGGAGCGTATGCACGCGCATGTTGCACGGCGTGTCCGCATTCATGGGCGGCAACTGCCGCAGCAGCCACACTGTTGCTTCCATATACCCCTTCACTAAGGTTCACCGTTTTGTTTGCCGGATTATAATGATCGGTCAGCATACCCGGAGTGCTGGTTACACGCACGTCATAGATACCGTTATCATGCAACATTTTTTCAGCCACATCCTTTCCTGTCATACCGCTGGCCAAAGGCATCTTCGAGTATTTCTTAAACTTGCTTTGCAGACTATTCTGTACAATATAGCTGATTACCGCGATTCCAATAAATAAGATCCAATACATTGACATAGTTTTGTTCTTTATAATTCTGTTGTTAAATATACACGTTATTATGTACAAATAGTTTGCCAGCATCCCCCTTTTAAATAGAATTAAGAATTCCTGCCATCACACGCCTCCGAATTCACATCCGTCAATTTCAATTAAAAAATGATATTATGAAAAAAAAAGAGTGGATTATTGACTTTTGATTTATACATTTGAGGCAAAATTAAGAAATATGGAACATGAAATAGGAAATATATCCATAGCCCGTATCCGACAGATGAATCCCAGTCTAAAAGGGATTAACAATGATTTCGTAATGGATAGAAGCGAACATTACATCCCCGAGAATATGAACCCCATCTTTAAATACCCATTACGGCTGGATGGAATCATTATCTCTATCCGTGAAAAAGGCTCTGCCAAAGTCAATATCAATTTACGGGAATACGACATTGAGCAAAACGATCTGATTATTTGCGCTCCCGGCGATATTCTACAGTCCATGTTATCACCGGGCATTCATTTGTCACAAATGTTTTTAATATCATCTGATTTCTTAAAAGAGATGTATATCAACCTGAACAGTTTCATGCCATTTTTCATCTCATTGAAAGAGAATCCCAAATTTCATTTGATGGAAGAAGAGGTACAGGAACTGAAATCATTCTATGAACTGATAGAAGAAACCGTAAGCCGGAACGATAACTTCAGGACAGAAATCGTACGCAGACTAATGGGGGCCTATTTATATAAGATAGGTTCCATCCTTCATAGAAAACAACCGGAATTCCTTTCCGAGAATCCGAAATCACTGAAAAGGGAAGAGGTATTGTTCAACCAGTTCATCAACTTGCTGACCGAACATCACCGTAAAGAAAGACGCGTAGATTTTTATGCGGAGCAATTATTCCTGAGTCCCAAACATTTCTCCACCGTAGTAAAGAAAGTGAGCGGAAAAACTGCCGGAGAGTGGATTGACGAATATGTGATACTGGAAGCCAAAGCACTGTTGAAATACTCCGTCATGTCTATTCAGGAAGTAGCTTATTTTATGAACTTCCCGAACCCTTCCTTTTTTGGCAAATACTTCAAGCACCATACCGGGTTATCTCCCAGCGAATACAAGATGCAATAATGAAAACAGAAGATAAAAAATAGTAATCCAACGGGGGCTGTCCGAAAAAAAACGGACAGCCCCCGAAAGTAAATTATATAAGTGTGACTACACTACCTCTCATCTTAAAATAATTTTGCAGGATATTCACCGGCATCCACCAATGCCTGTATCTTGTCAACCACACTCTGACGGTCTTCAGGATAAGTTACTCCAAACCATTTGCTGGTAGTATCCAATACCTCAACGGTAGCAGTACCGTCATTAATCAGCTTGTCCACCATCAGCGGAATAAAGAATTCGCTCTTCAAGTTTTCCATATTTTTAGGATCGCTCAAGAATGCTTTAAAGAATTCCTTGCTGTAAGCAAAGTAATCAGGAGTAAAGCCCCAGAAGTTCATGCTCACCGGAGTTGTGTCAGGGGTAGCTGTCCATTCGCCATTGTCGTCAATATACTTCACTTCTCCGTCTATGCGCTGAATTTTGGTACGTTCTACCACGGAAGTCAACAAATGATCCGCATTGGTTCCACAGATGCCGCGGGATACCGTTCCACTCTCGCTCAATGTATTTCCTACACGGAAGCCCACCATAGCATACGTGTTTTTAGCACCTTCGGGCAATGCAGAAAGGAACTTGCCCATTACCTGGAACGAGTCACGGCCATAGAAGTCATCGCAATTGATCACCGCAAACGGTTCCTGTATCACATCAGCTCCCATCATGACAGCATGGTTAGTTCCCCAAGGTTTTGTACGCTCCGCAGGACAAGTAAAACCCTCCGGCAGATTGTCTAAAGCCTGGAATACCAGTTCGCAAGGAATATGACCTTCATATTTAGAAATAATCTTTTCACGAAAATCTTGTTCAAAATCTTTACGGATAACAAAGACCAGTTTTCCAAAGCCGGCGTTGATAGCGTCATAAATAGAATAATCCATAATAGTTTCGCCGTTAGGACCCAGACCATCCAATTGCTTCAATCCTCCGTAACGGCTGCCCATACCAGCCGCCAATAAAAATAAAGTTGGTTTCATAGTTTATTTATTTAAAATTGAATATTTGATGGTACAAAGCTACAAAATAATACGGAGGAAAAAAGCTACATTCCATTCAAATTCGAGCATAAATCAATCATTTCCCTCCTTTTGACGCAAATCAAGCCCTATTTCTAGAAAGGATAGCCGATGGCAAAGTGCAATCCCAGTCCATCCTTAAACTTAGGAATATTATAATATCCTTTCTTGCCGGTATCATACGGATCATGAAGAGCAATACCCAGATCCAGGCGGATCACCAGGAAAGTAAGGTCATAACGCAATCCCACCCCAGTACCCAAAGCTATACTTTTAGCAAAATTACGAAGAGTAAGCAAACCGCCGGGACGTATATTCTCACCTTCCTCATTCTTTTGTTCACGCAGCAGCCACACATTTCCCGCGTCCAGAAAAGCTGCCCCGTACAAATCACCCAGGATAGGGAAACGGTATTCCACATTCGCTTCCAGCTTCACATCTCCGGTTTCATCCAGATAACCATACTGTTTATCTTCGGGACGATAAGAACCGGGGCCGATAGAGCGCACTGTAAACGCACGGATACTGTTAGCTCCCCCAATATAGAACTGCTCGCTGTAAGGCGCTACAGTCTGGTTCCCATATGCATACAAAATTCCCCCCATCAAACGAGTGGCTATATGCTGTTTCTCTCCGACTTTAAACAAACAACGCACTTCGGATGTCATTTTCAGGAATTGCGCATAAGGACTGTTTAATAACTTCTTATCTGTTTCTTTGAATCCCTTCCCAAAAGCAGCATACACCAACGAAGTCAGATTACCTGCCGAAGTAAAGGAAGTTTCCCACCATAAATTATTGCGTTTCTTCAACGGGGCGTTATCATACGTAAACGTATAACTCATAGCCGGGATAAACTGATTTCCCAAACTGATTTTCAAGCTCCGGTTCTTGTCCACTATCGTATCAAAACGTGTAGTAGTATGCTGCAACGTATTAAATGCCAGTCTGAAAGGAGTCACAGTATGTTTCCATACTCGCGAAGGCTGGAAATCGTATGACACCGTTCCACCGAAAGAAAGCATTTTAAAGAAGCGGGCACGGTTCAACTGACTGGCATACAACTTGAATGAGGTATGCTGCGGAAATCGCGAGCTCATCATTTTTTTACTCATCCACGGCAACACCAGGCGAGGATACTCCAATGAAAAAGAAGTCCCCAACTCGTATGAGTTCAATTTAGAACTGTTCCCGTCCGCCGTAGAATTGGTCTGCCATTCGTATGACCCTTTCAACTGGAAAGAAAGCGTGGCGGCTGTACGCATGAAATTCTTCCGCGAGAGGCTGAAAATCGCTCCGGGACCAGTCTGATCCGTACTTTTGGTAGTCACATTGAATTCCAGTTCTCCGTCATACGGCAAATCGAATGTAGCATTCATCCGCACATTCAGCGTATCACACCCCGGCAATGTATCTTGCGGGGCATAGCGGAACTCGGCAAATTTGAAAATGCCCAAACGCGCCAAGGCTTCCTGCGTGAAATTCTGACGGGCCTGAGAATAAAGCTGCCCTTTCTGGTAAAAGAAGCGCTTAGCCAATACTCCGGGGCGGATACCGGGTTTCTTACCGCTATAGTGTAAAGTCATTCCCGGAAAGACGATGGAATCAGTAGGTTCCTCTCCTTTATATCCGGTAAGATAAACAGAAGTATTCCCTATATAATAAGGTCTTTTCGCATCGGCAGGCACTCCAGCTTTCGGAACAACCTGCAAACTGACCATTCCCGGTTTGCGCAAGGTATCCGCACGGAAAGTAATGAATTCGGGACGGAAATAATAATAACCATTGTTACGGAAAAGGGTACTCAGCCGCTGGCGCTCCTCCTCCAGTTTCAACACACTGAAATTATCTCCTTTATGCAATACCCTCTGGTCATAAGCAGCCCTGATCAGACTATCGGCGCGAGGAGGATATTTCAGATACATGACAGAGTCCAGATAATAAGGGTTCGCCATATCAATCTTATAACTTAACTTGGCTTTCCGAGGATTCTTCAACGAGTCTACAGAATAAGTCACAGCACCATTGAAAAAGCCATAATCATGCAACAGATTGGTGGCCACCTTCACACGGGTTTCCGGATTCACCGTAGACAAATACACCGGAGTAGACCCCAGCTTGTTGAAGATCCAATGCCCCACCCCCTTTTTATCCTGGTATTTCACAAAATCATTGTATATCCACAAACCGAAAGGAATGGGAAAACGCAAGGAGTTGCTTCCCAAAATGGCATTATTGGGAGGATAAGACAAAGCAGCCTCCACCTCTTCCAAGGTCTGGACACCGGCAGGGGTCTTGTCTTCATTCAGAATCTCCATATTTTTCACACCGACATATAGCGTTTCGTCTTCCGGCAAATTCCTGGTAGTAGAGCAGGCAACTGTCATCAGCAACAATACCGATAATAAAAACAGGTTTATGTTATGTTTTCTCTCCATATCTCCAACAATCATTTTTTCTTCTTAGACTTGAAAATAAACAGTTCGCCCAGGTGACTCATCTTCTTGCGAAGCACAATACCCACACCGGTTTCTATGATCTCACCTTCCAGCACACTCTCATAGTTCTTGTCGTGGAAGAGCTTGACATACCGGGTACCGCTGTTGTCCAAGCGGTATTCTATGGATACATTATCAATAAAGGTTTCATCCTGCTGTACCGTACTTCCGGTAGACACTTTACCGCCTACCACTATACGGAAGCGGTTATTCCAGAAACGTTTGGCGAACTGGAAATTATAATCCGTGCGTTTCCCGCCGCTATCGGCGTCATCCACCGTTTCCATGCCCACATTGATATCAAGTGCTTTCCCGGCAATATTCGAGATTTCGCTCTGCAGGAATGAGTTCAAGGCATTATTCACATTAAATCCTCCCGTAGAGTTTCCTTCAGCCATATACATTCCGGTCACCAGCATGGTGACAGCCAGTTTTCCCCGTTCCTCCACCGACATGGCATTCAGCTGGTCTTGCACAGACGCATCCTCGGGAGCCGAAAGGGTAAACGCCAGCCCCAGATTCTCCAGACTCTGGCTCAAAGCGATCCCTACATCAAACCCGACGATACGCGAAGTCTTTCCATCCTCGCCCACCGAAGCACGGACCCTTTCGGTCGCGGTAATGTTCAGTTGCGGATTCATGATATTTCCCGTCCACTCCACATAACTGCCATTTTGAATATTAAAAGTCTTCAGCGGAATAATCGGAATCTGGTATTTCATCTCCCCGCTCATCAAGGAATAACGCCCAGTCAGCAACATATCCCCCTGAGGAGTGTACTGGAATGACAAGTCTCCGCCTCCTTCCAGCAACATATAGTTGGAGCCGTCCGGCACCAGATCCACACGTGCCTGCACCGCCTGGTCTATATGCATGGTCATGGCCACATCCATCCCTCCCAAAGAGATTTGCTGGACAGAGGACTCCTCTACCGAAGTTGTGTCGTTGAAATTGACAAAAGTCACCATATCCCCCAAACGGTCGTTCACCGTCAAGGGAGAGTCTTTCAGGACATAGGTCACATTGGTCTTCCCCAATATGTTCATGTTCCCCCGCATCACCAGTTCCTCCACAGGACCGCGCAGCGTTGCGTTAAAATCCACATACATCTTGCCGTAAACCATAGCCCGCTTGGTACGGGGAGCATTCAGCAACTCATAATTCTCGGCATGCATTTTAAGGTTCACCGCCGTCCGTTCCAAATCCGAGAAGTCCACCTCGCCGTTAATGGTAAAAGGAGTCTTGCCTTTGGTGAATATATCGAACTCCTTGAACATCATCTTACTGTTCACCACCTGCACCGGTTCATTATCAAAACGGAACATGGCAGACATCTCCGGCATGAAGAAAGTCACGGAATCCAATGCCAGTTCCCCATTCAGCAAGGGTTTGGCCGGATCACCTTTCATGGACAATGTTCCATCAATATCCCCGTCCAGTTCCACCATGCGGTCGGGCACAAACGGATTGGCGACATTCAGCGGAAAATGTTCGAAGGCTATATCCGCGCTCAGGCTTCCCGTTCCTTCCTCCGCGGGCAGATAGATACCTCCCAAATGAGCTATCTCCTCACCATCATGGCGTATATAGGCATCCAGATGATGATCCTTTGCCTCACCGGGCAGATACACACCACCCAGTTCCCAATTTCCCAACGCACTGCCTTCATATTTGAATTCATCTATACGCAAATCACTGCTCACCATCATATACGGACCGGAATCTATATAATGCGCTTCTGCTCCGATCCATCCTTCCATATCAGGCATATAGGGAAGGATACGCCGGAATTCTTTCAGATTGATGCGTGAAAGCTCCACCGTCATATCCTGTTTGGCTATGGTATCTTCCCGATTGGTATAGAAACTGAGTCCGGTCCCCTGCTCGTCATGCAAATCCAGATTTGCATGAATCCGCCCGTTGTCAGCCAGATAAATATAGTTATTTTTATTCACGGTAAAAGGACGGTATACCAACGTGGGATGCTCCGGAAAAACCTTCATGCGTATGCCGTGGCGGCGCAGGTCGGCCATCACTCCCATATATACTCCCTGTTCTTTACGGGCATTCAGGTATTGAACCAACAACTGGGCGCTGTTGTTTCCCACATTTCCCTCCAGCGTCACATCAAACGCCTCCTGTCCCGGTTTGGGTCCGTTCACCACTCCGCTCAACATATTTATGCCATTCAGGTCCTGCTGTACATCCAGATAAATGGTATCCAAAGTCAGGCTGTCTGTACGCAATCCATATAAATAAGCCTCCCCGTTCAATCCCTCTGCCGGAGATGAATCCACATCCATAAACAGACGACTGTATGACAACCCCATCATTGACAGATAATTGGCTATCGGATTATCGGGACCGGAAGATATTTTCAGACATAGTCCCGGAAGAAATTCCCGAAGCTCCTCCTGTTCAATATGTTTGCTTTCCCATTGTTCCGCTAGTTTCTTCATCAGCAAATCCGCCCTGCTGGAAATGTATTCCATGTGCCCTGCTCCTTCCAGACTCAAATCAAGATCCCCCGCACGCAGATAAGCAAAAGTGGAATCTCTGGAAGTGCTGAATCCGGCAAACAGGTCCTTGGAATGGGAAGTGCGTTTGGCAGTGACAATCGTGGCATTCGTCATCTCGGCCTCTACGACATACCTTTTTCTGAGGTCACTGCTGAAACGGACACCCAGGTGCTGGGAGGTCTGAAAACGGGTATCCATCAGATGAAGCGCCTGCCAATCCAAATGAGCCACATCCATTTTCAAGTCGCCCGAAACATCATGAGGTTTCAAGATACCATCCAAATGCGCCTTAATATCCATGGTCCAGTTTTTCACTGCCAGTGAAGCATGCACCTTCGATTTCTCCAGTCCGGCAGCCAATGAAATTCCTGTCAAATGATAACTGCCATAATGGAAACGGTCTATGCCGCCCTCCGCATTGAAATAAGTACGGGGAGAGAAAAAGTCAAAACCTTCCCCCTCCACTTTCAGACGGGTGGACAAGGTGTACAAAGAATCGGCAGGCATAAACTGGTGCAGGTCAAAATGATTGACAGCCAAGTCTGCCTCATACCTGTCACGCGACAAGTCGTATTTGGCAAACAGACGGGCTGCCCGTTCCATCTTGAAATCATCCGCTACGGAGATGCTGTCATTATAAACCGTTATAGGAATAGTATCGGCCGCAACCACCGCCTGGGCTTCGGGCTGCATCAGCAGCAGGTCCGTGCCCATTTTAGTGCCCGCCATCGTAAATTTGCCTTCCAAGCGCGTTCCGTATGGAATTTCTATTCCTTCAGCCAACGTGGAAACAAACTTCAAATCCTTGGTTTCAGCTTCCAAGGTGATATCCCCTCCGCGCAGCAGACTGTCTGTCAGATGGGTCAGCTCCCCCCGGGCGAACAATCCCAATGCACCGGGCAGCTCGGCAGTCAGCGTAGTCAGTTTCAGCTTGTTCAAATCACCGTCGATCCCTGTACGGATGCGCAAGGGTTCGGAAGGATACTGCCGGATAAACTTTTCATCCATACTTCCCATGAATCTCACCATATCCGGCTTTCCTATATCAGCCATCAGCCGTGCGGACACCAAGCCTTCATCCTTAAAATCCAAGGCATTCCAATCCATCGCAGCGTTCAGTTCCAGATAAGAATCCCGGGTTTCCAGTTTCAATGAAGGCACACGCAGCACCTTGTCATTGGAAACCATCCGCCCTGTGGCAGAAACGATTTCCACTCCCGAACGCTCTTTCAGCACAAACTGGCTGATTATGGCTTTCATATTTCTACCTCCGTAGTATAGGGAATCCAGTTTCACACCGATATCCGTCAGTGCAATATGGGACGGGTCCAGTCCGGAGGGCAGGCTGTCGGCAGCCAGCGGCTTCCCGCTGTCGTAGCGCACACGTCCGTTCTTTATCCGGAACGTTTGCAGCGAATAGGCCGATTTATGCAAGTCTATCAGCCCGTCGCGCAGTATGGCATTATCCAGCGAAGCCGCCAATGACAAGCTGTCCAAAGGCATATCCAGCGCAAAGGATACATTCTGTAAATCAATATCCTGCAATATTATTTTCCAATAAGTGGTGTCGCTTGCAGCCGTATCGACCGCAGCAGTGTCATTCAGGCAGAGAGATAAATCCGTATCTTTCAACAAGACTTTGTTAACGATGGCAGTTTCGGGGTCCAGTGCCACTCCATGACTGGAAATGAACAATTCCCCCAAAGTACCGTTCAACTTCATGCCATGTATCAAGTCATTAGAATTCACTGTGGCTCCTTGCAGGGATATGCCATCCACTTCCACCTGCTTTTTCAGCAGTGGCAGCAACTGCACATTCACTTGCAGGCGGCGTACACTGAGCAACGTATCATTATGCGGGGAAGCAGCATCTACATTGGTCACCACCAGATTCAACGGAAAAGACAAAGAGATACGTCCCACGGAGATATTCATACCAGTAGCTTCCGAGGCATATACAGCAGCTTTGTCCACCAGAAAATTCTGAATAGGTGGCAAATAAATCAATATACATAAAATGATGAACAGAATGAACGGAGATGCTATCGTCCACAATGTCCAACGAACATATTTTTTCTTCATCGAGTGTCTGTACAAGTATTCCTGCAAATTTAAACAATTTTATCGGCATAATGGTTGAAAGAACGCAGCTTTTATCTTTTGTTTCCCATAATTTATTAAAAAAGAACTTACGGACTACCTGTTGCCACTAGGAAAGATCTATAATCTTACCCCCGCAAAATTTAAATCTTTCAGCTCTCCCGTCTGTTCCCATAACATGAACAATACGGACAAGCCGACAGATTTCCAAGAAGACGGAAGCTACTTCCAACGTAGACGCAGTTCCTTTTTCTCACACACGTGCGCGCATATTACAATATGATATAAATCCGGCATCCTTCATCAAAGACTTCCCTCTGAAACGATGGATGCCATACTAGTATTCAATGCGAATTTCAAGACTTATGCAAACCATGTTATTCAGAAACTTTTTTAATTTTCTTTTTTCAAGTCTTATCATCTTCCGGTTTTGCCGCCAGTCTTTTTATCTATTTTCTTTCGTCTTTTCTCTTTCCGGTGCTTCTCTTCCCCTCACTCTGCCCCATTTACTTTTCTTCTCTACAAATTATAAGAACACGCACGTTTGTGAGGAAAAAAGACCTGGTTCTGCCGCGTCTGCGTCTGAAGTATTCCTCCGCTCTCTCCCTTTTTTTATCCTTCCTTTCTTCGCTTTTCCGCTCTTACTCTCAATTTTATTTCCTATCTTTGTCCGATAAATAAAAAATAGCTCATGACTTCAAACAAAATTTTACTAATATGCCTGGCCTTCATTGCATTGACTGCATGCAACGCCGGCTCGAAAAGACAAACAAATCATCATATGGAAAATGAAAAGCGTACCTTGGTAAAACTGGAAACCACCATGGGAAATATCACAGTGGCCCTGTATAATGAAACGCCGAAACATCGTGATAACTTTATCAAACTGGTAAAAGAAGGAGTATATGACAGTACATTGTTCCACCGGGTTATCAAACAATTCATGATCCAAGCTGGCGATCCGGACAGCAAAAACGCATCGGATACTGCCATGCTGGGCAGCGGTGATGTGGGTTACACCATTCCCGCTGAGTTCAATCCGAAATTCTTCCACAAGAAAGGAGTATTGGCGGCAGCACGCCAGGGTGATGATGTGAACCCCGAAAAGGCTTCATCGGGTTGCCAGTTCTATATTGTTACCGGACGCAAGTTCACCGAACCGCAATTGCTGGGCATGGAGAACAAAATAAACGAACAGCGTGAAGAGGCTCTGTTCGACAGTCTGGCACGCCAGCACATGAAGGAAATATACAAGATGCGCAAGGCAGGAGACAATGCCGGGTTACTGGAATTACAGGACACCTTGGAAGCCCAAGCCCGTGAGCTGGCGGACAAAGAAGAGAAATTCCGCTTCACCCCCGAACAGATCAAAGCATACAGCACCATAGGCGGCGCTCCCCACCTGGACGGTTCTTATACCGTATTCGGTGAAGTAACCGAAGGTATGGAAGTAGTGGACAATATTGAAATAGCAAAAACGAACCGCGCAGACCGCCCTATAGAGAATATCCGGATTCTCAAGGCAAGTATTCAGTAATTTGCGACTCAGATGATTAACATTAACCGATACACCTTGTCCAACGGGCTGCGTGTGATACACAATGAGGACAATACGACTCAGATGGTGGCATTGAACCTACTGTACGATGTGGGCGCACGCGATGAAGATCCTGATCATACCGGATTCGCCCATCTGTTTGAGCACCTGATGTTCGGAGGCTCCGTCCATGTGCCCGACTATGACACTCCGGTACAAAATGCCGGAGGCGAAAACAACGCATGGACAAATAATGACATAACCAATTATTACATCACCCTCCCTCGTCAGAATGTGGAAACCGGATTCTGGTTGGAGAGTGACCGTATGTTGTCCCTCGACTTTAACCCGCGCAGTCTGGAAGTGCAACGGCAAGTGGTAATCGAAGAGTTCAAACAGCGGAACCTGAACCAGCCATACGGAGACGCCTCACATCTGCTACGCGCCCTAGCTTATAAGGTGCATCCGTACCAGTGGCCTACCATCGGCAAAGAAATCAGCCACATAGCCAATGCCACCCTTGAAGAGGTGAAAGCCTTTTTCTTTAAATATTATGCACCGGACAACGCCATTCTGGCTGTAACGGGACATATTACTTTTGAAGAGACAGTGACATTGGCTGAAAAGTGGTTCGGCCCTATCCCGCGCCGCAACGTAGCCCCCCGCTCACTGCCGGCAGAACCCCGGCAAACGGAGGAACGCCGACTGACAGTAGAGCGGAACGTGCCTGTAGACGCGCTCTTTATGGCATTCCATATCTGTGAACGACGCCATCCCGACTACTATGCTTTTGATATGCTAAGCGACTTGCTGAGCAGCGGACGTTCCTGCCGTCTGGTGCAGCATCTGGTACAAGAGAAACAGGTATTCAACAGTATCGACGCCTATATATCGGGCAGCATTGACGAGGGATTGTTCCATATCACCGGCAAACCCGCCCCAGGCGTCACGCTGGAAGCTGCCGAAGCTGCCGTATGGCAGGAACTGAAGGCATTGACAGAAGAAAGTGTGGATGAAGACGAGCTGGAAAAAGTAAAGAACCGCTATGAAAGCGAACAGATATTCAATAACCTGAATTACCTGAATGTGGCTACCAATCTGGCTTATTTTGAACTGACCGGCAAAGCGGAAGATATTAACAATGAAGTAAACAAATATCGCTCGGTCACTGCCGGCCAAATAAAAGAAGCTGCACAAAAAACATTTGTGCGAGAAAATTGTTCCACACTCTACTATAAAAGTAATTTGCCGACCTGATAATATGCTAATTTGCCAACTGGCTGCGCCATGCGGAACACAGCACAGCCAGTTGGCAAATTAGCATATTGGCACATTAGCAATTTATTAACCATGCAACATTACAAAGCACTTTTCACTTTAGGTATCCCTATCGTTATCGGCCAGATAGGTGTCATCATTTTGGGTTTTGCCGATACATTGATGATAGGCCATCACAGCACGAATGAATTAGCCGCCGCCAGTTTTGTCAACAATATGTTTACTTTGGCCATTATTTTCGCTACCGGATTCTCATACGGGCTGACTCCTATCGTAGGGAGTCTGTTCGGACGGGGAGAAACCCATGTAGTGGGACGAATGCTGAAGAACAGCCTATTTGCCAACACACTGCTGGCCGTATTGCTCACACTCATCATGTGGATACTTTATCTGAATATCCACCGACTGGGGCAACCCGAAGAACTGCTGCCTTTAATGCGTCCCTACTTCATCGTTTTGCTGATATCCTTGTTGTTTGTACTGCTTTTCAACGGTTTCAAGCAATTTGCCGACGGCATAACCGATACCCGCGTTTCCATGTGGATCTTATTGACAGGAAATGTAATGAACATTATCGGCAACTACATTCTGATTTACGGTAAACTGGGAATGCCCGAAATGGGATTGCTGGGAGCGGGAATTTCCACATTGGCCTCCCGTATCATGATGGTGGTCGTGTTCGCCGTCATTTTTTTCTGTACCCGACGTTATCATATTTATAAAGAAGGATTTCTGCACAATACGCTCAACCGGGCAGACTTCCTGCACCTGAACAAACTGGGATGGCCCATTGCCATGCAGATGGGAATGGAAACTGCTTCGTTCAGTCTCAGTGCCATTATGGTGGGATGGATCGGGACTACTGCTCTGGCGGCCCACCAAGTGATGCTCGCCATTTCCCAAATCTGCTTTATGATGTATTATGGCATGGGAGCAGCCGTTGCCGTGCGGGTTAGCAACTTCCGCGGACAGAATGACCGGATGAACGTCAGGCGCTCTGCATACGCCGGATTCCATATCATGCTGCTCATCGCACTGATAGGCGCCCTGCCCATCTTCCTGCTGCGTAACGAACTGGGAGGATGGTTCAGCGACAGTCCGGCGGTCAGCGTAATGGTAGCACAACTTATCATTCCGTTCATCATCTACCAGTTTGGTGATGGATTACAGATAAATTTCGCCAATGCCCTTCGTGGAATCGCAGATGTGAAACCCATGATGTATATCGCATTCATCGCCTATTTCCTTATCTCCCTGCCGGCCGGCTATTTTTTCGGTTTCATCATGGATTGGGGAATCATAGGAATATGGATGGCATTTCCTTTCGGACTGACTACAGCCGGAATACTCTATTACCTGCGCTTTAACCGTGATACGAAATAAAAATAAAACCACCATGAGCCTGCCCAACCGTTCCACCAAGCTGAAAGTTGCATTCGGCTATATTCTGCTGACTGCACTGCTCTTTATATCTATCGGATATATCTATCAAGAAATGAAGTCACTGTCCGGAACCGGTGATGATGAAGCCATCCTGAGCCAACGGCGCCATGTCACCAACCAAATTATCGGCCAGCTCTATCAGGCGGAAGTCATCGGACAATCGCTCAGTACGGGACAAATAGAACAATACTACCGATACCAACGAGCCATGAAACAAGCCACCACGGCACTTGACTCCCTACGCACGTTGCTGACAGACAGCATACAACTGGCGCGACTGGATACCGTAGGAATGCTTTTCATGGATAAAGAACGGAATATGCGCAACCTGCTGAAAGCAATTCAGGACGGTGGGACAGATATACTTTACAAACAGCATATAGACGAACTGATCGCCCAGCAAGATTCCTTGCTCAGCCTTCCCCATGTACGAAAAAAAGTAATCACACACACCAATTCTTATATTATTCGTAAAAAGCCCAAAAGCTTCTTCAAACGTTTGGGAGAAGTGTTCTCGCCCGGAAAAGCAGATTCCACACAGGTCAACAATGTGATTCAGGAAGAATATACCGATACGCTGACCGAGGCATACAGTCCGGCAGATACTGTGGTCACCATGTTGAAAAACATACAGAGCCGAGTAACCGATACCCAACAAGAACGTATGGAAATGGTCAATCGCCGCACCCAGTCCCTGCGCCTCAGCGGCTTGAAACTAAGTCAGAAAGTCAATCAGCTATTAAGTACTATAGAGGAAGAAGAGCAAGCTTTGGCCCAAAACAAACATATACAAGAGGAATATATTCGCCAAAGCTCTATCCGCACAGTGGCGGGAATCGCCATTGTCGCTGTGGTTCTGGCTATTTTCTTTCTGGTCCTGATATGGAGAGACATCACTCGCAGCAACCACTACCGCCGAGAACTGGAAAAAGCCAAACGTCGCGCCGAAGACTTATTGGCGGCGCGTGAAAAACTAATGCTGACCATCACCCACGATATCAAAGCTCCCGTGGGTTCCATCTTGGGCTATACCGACCTGCTGGAGCGGATCACTACCGAAGAACGCCAGCGTTTCTATCTGAACAATATGCAGAGTTCAGCCAATCACCTGCTCAGCCTGGTCAAATCCCTGCTGGATTACCACCGGCTGGATGCACATAAAATGGACGTCAACCAGGTATCGTTCAACCCCCACCAACTGTTCGACACCATTTATATTAGCTTCAAACCGATGGCAGACTCCAAACAGCTGGAACTGAACTATCATTGCAACGAATCATTGAACCGCGTATACATAGGAGACCCGTTCCGTATCCGCCAAATAGCGGAGAATCTGCTATCCAATGCACTGAAATTCACTAAAGAAGGAGGCATCACCCTGCGGGCAGCATTGGAAAACGGCCAATTGCATTTCAGTATCAGTGACACAGGATGCGGTATCAGCCAAGAAGAGCAACAACGTATCTTTCAGGAATTCACCCGGCTCCATAATGCACAAGGACAAGAAGGATTCGGCTTGGGACTGGCCATCACCCGTAAACTGGTGCTTCTGCTCGAAGGGGATATCAAGATAGAAAGCGAACAAGACAAAGGCAGCTGCTTCCATGTATATCTGCCTTTGCCTGAGGGTCCTTCCCATCCGGATGAAAATCTTTCCGGACCGGGAGCAGAACATACTCCTGCTTCCCCTGACGCAACCGGGATCCGGCAAACAGACACTCCACGCGAAGACAGTGAGCCGATTCACCTGATTTTAATTGACGACGACCGCATACAGTTACAGCTTACCACCGCCATGCTGGAACGCCCCGGAGTGACTGTGACCTGCTGCCATCATCCCGAAGAGCTCCTCAACCAATTGAAAGAAAAGCGCTTCGACGTCTTACTCACGGACATACAAATGCCTGCCATGAACGGATTCGACTTATTGAAAGCCATCCGCACGCTGGACACATCATGGGTGCAAACCCTGCCGGTGATCGCCCTGACCGCCCGTAGCGATATGGACGAAAATTATTTCTGTTCACATGGCTTTGCCGGTTGCCTGCACAAACCTTTCACCATAAACGAATTGTTTACAGCCATCTTCCAGGTCACAGGAAAGGATGTACCCGCCACAGGAAATCCGACTCCCCATATAGCACCGGCCAAAGAAAATCATCCCCAACAAGAAACGTTGGATTTCTCCGCCCTGACCGCCTTCTCGGAAGATGATCCGGAAGCAGCCTCAGAAATACTCCGTACCTTCATCAGCGAAACAAAAAAGAACCGAGAGTGTATGGAAGAAGCATTGGCGAAAAAGAATATGGAAGACATCACGGCAATAGCTCATAAACTGTTGCCACTGTTCACCATGCTGGGAGCTACCCGTTGCATTCCTGCACTGACATGGATGGAACAAAGACGAGGGACAACCGAAATCGGTGAAGAAGCGATAGAGAAAACAAACTTTATAATAGAAGAAATAGAAAAAGTAATTGACGAAGCAAAAAAGCAGATCGAAATACCGAATGAAGCATGAAGAATTAAGCCCTGTTAAGTTAAAAGGTATTAGAAATAGAGTCCGTGTTTCGGTACACCGTGAAAAAAGCTTATTTTTGCACGAATAAAAACCACATAAAGATGCCACATTCCATTCTGATAGTAGAAGATGACTTGACTTTTGCCACCATGTTGAAAACTTGGCTGGGTAAAAAAGGATTTTCGGTTGATACAGCAAGCAGTAATGCGCGCGCACGCAAACAACTGGATGCACAACCATACGATCTTGTTTTGTCTGATCTGCGCCTGCCTGATCAAGATGGTATCTTCTTGCTTTCATGGATGAAAGAACAGAAATATAACATCCCACTCATCATCATGACAGGCTATGCTGACATCCAAAGCGCTGTACAGGCTATAAAACATGGAGCCAGTGATTACATTTCAAAGCCGATACAACCGGATGAGTTGCTGAAGAAAATTAATGAGGCATTGCAAAACAAAGCTTTACCCACACCGGTAGGAATAGAAAAGAACACAGTCGCGCCCAAAGCATCTAAGAACAAAGCCGTTCCCCACAGTGCAACCGTTCCTCCCTCTAATTTTCTGGAGGGGGAAAGCGAGGCAGCGCGCCAACTCTACAATTATGTAGGTCTGGTAGCCCCCACCCCCATGTCCGTGCTGATAAACGGTGCTAGCGGAACAGGTAAAGAGTATGTGGCGCACCGTATTCATCAGCTAAGCAAACGGGCCGACAAGCCATTCATTGCCATAGACTGCGGTTCTATCCCCAAAGAGCTGGCGGCTTCCGAATTTTTCGGTCATGTCAAAGGCTCCTTCACAGGGGCGTTAAACGACAAAACAGGAGCATTCGTAGAAGCCAACGGAGGTACTTTGTTTCTGGATGAAATAGGCAACTTAAGTTATGAAGTACAGATACAGTTGCTCCGTGCCTTGCAGGAAAGACGTATCCGTCCGGTCGGCTCCAATAAAGAAATAGAGGTAGACGTGCGACTGGTCAGCGCTACCAATGAGAACCTGCAACAGGCCATTGAAAAAGGAAACTTCCGCGAAGATCTTTACCACCGCATCAATGAATTCACCCTTCGTATGCCGGCATTAAAAGAGCGGCAAGAAGATATCCTGCTATTCGCCAATTTCTTTTTGGATCAGGCAAACAGAGAACTGGACCGCCAGCTGATAGGGTTTGATACCGCTGCCAGCCAAGCTTTACAAACGTATTCATGGCCCGGAAACCTCCGGCAATTGAAAAATATAGTAAAACGTGCCACCCTATTGGCACAGAGCAACTTCATCACCCTTGCCGAATTAGGTTATGAGCTGCAGGAACCTATAAGGTCCGCCGGTCCGCAGACATTCAGCCTGCATGATGAAGCGGCAGAAAAGAAACGTATCCTTGAGGCATTGAAGCAAACAGGAAATAATAAAAGTAAAGCCGCCATCTTATTAGGCATAGACCGGAAAACTTTATATAACAAATTGAAGCTGTACGATATTCAATAACTTTACCAACAAGAATCTACTGTACCGTAAGGCTGTTACCCCTGCTGTTCCAGTAGGGCACAACCTTACAGTATATACCCCATTCCCCCATCGGCCATGTGGAATAATTCCACAAGATATTCCCCATATTCCACACTTTTTCCCATCTTCCTTTCATCCCAATCGAAGGCAATTTGCTAAATATCAGCACTTTAAAAAACAATCCCGTTTTCTGGCACAGATATTGTTTTTCTGTTATCAGAGAAAACTAAACAACATAGTATTAACAGTAAAAACCTACAATTATGAAAAAGTTATTTGTTGCAGCAGCATTGGTAATGGGATTAGGAACATCAGCAGCATTCGCCGACAACTTTATGGTGGACTCTGTGACCGTAACTATGATAAATGACTTTACCCCTATTGAAGTGAAAGACCTTCCGGCTGCCGTGCAGGAAGCTATCACAAAGAACTATGCAGAATCTACTATCAAAGAAGCTGCCGTAGAAGCGAACGAAGATGGAACTAAAACTTACAAGGTTGTTTTAACTGATGAAGAGGGAACTGAAAGCACTGTACTTTTCAGCGAAAGCGGAGAAGTTTTGAAGTAAATGAAAGATGCCTAAAAGTAAGAAAAGGGAATGCTGTGAAGCATTCCCTTTTTGTTTTCTATCTTTAATCCATCTCAAAGCCGTTCCACAAATTACCTTCGGGTACCGGTGCAGTCAACTGGATCATTTCCTTCGACACAGGGTGAACGAACTGTACCGTCCGAGCATGCAGGCAAATACTGCCATCCGGATTGGAACGTGGAAAGCCATATTTCAAATCACCTTTAATGGGACATCCCATCTTGGCCAACTGGCAACGAATCTGATGATGCCTTCCGGTTTTCAGATCCACCTCCAATAAATAATAATTCTGAGAATGGCCGATAAGCTTATAATGCAGTACAGCTTTCTTGGAGTTTTTTACTTCCTTATCGTATGCATAAGACTTATTCTGTTTCTCGTTACGTACCAGATAGTGTACCAGCTCACCCTCCGTTTCCTTGGGGCACTCTTTCACTATCGCCCAATAGGTCTTTTTCACCTCACCGTTACGGAACATCTCATTCAGTCTGGGCAATGCCTTGCTCGTTTTGGCAAACACCACCAATCCGCTGACGGGACGATCCAAGCGGTGGGTCACCCCAATGAAAACATTGCCCGGCTTATTATATTTCTCTTTCAGGTATTGTTTCACCATCTCCGACAAAGGAGTATCACCGGTCTTGTCTCCCTGAACGATTTCAGAAGAAGTCTTATTGACTACAATAATATGATTATCCTCGTAAACAACTATCATATTACATGTTCATACCGCCGTCAACCTGGATAACCTGTCCTGATACATACGAAGACATATCAGAAGCCAAGAAAGTAGCCACATCCGCCACATCTTCAGGAGTACCTCCACGACGCAAAGGAATCTTCTTAGCCCACTCAGCTTTTACTTCGTCAGACAATTTGGCTGTCATATCCGTAATGATGAATCCCGGAGCGATGGCATTGGCACGGATACCGCGAGAACCCAATTCCTGAGCGATGGATTTAGCCAAACCGATCATACCGGCTTTTGAAGCAGAATAGTTACATTGACCGGCATTTCCGTGAACACCCACTACAGAAGCCATGTTAATAATGCTCCCACTCTTCTGACGCATCATGATCGGAGTACATGCGTGGATAAAGTTAAAGGCAGACTTCAAGTTCACAGCGATTACCGCATCCCACTGTGCCTCACTCATACGCATCATCAAGCCATCTTTCGTGATCCCTGCATTGTTTACCAGAATATCAACAGAACCAAAATCATCCTTAATCTGATTAACCACTTTCTCAGTATCCTCAAAATTCGCAGCATTAGAAGCATAACCTTTCACCTTTACACCCAACGCAGCAATTTCTTTTTCTGTATTCTGACCGTTTTCATCAATTACCAAGTCTGTAAAAGCGATATTTGCTCCTTCGGCAGCAAACTTCAATGCAATCGCCTTACCAATACCACGAGCGGCACCTGTCACAATCGCAGTCTTTCCTGTTAATAATCCCATAATTTTTGATTTTATAATTATAAAGTTAATTTTATTCCTTATTCTGTTCTTTGCGTCCCAATGCGCCATACACAATTTTTGCCACGTATGCCCATCCTGTTTCATCGTCCAGCTCCTCACCTATCTGACCACGTATATAAGGCGCTTCAATTCCCTTCACGCAATAGTGCACAATATCCGCCACGATATTCACATTGTCTATATCAAAGATTCCCTTTTCCTTTCCTTCCGTCAACACCTGCCTGAACAGCTTTGTTTCCGTTCGGTCAAAATTCTTCCGCACTGCCTCCACTCTCCATATATCACGGAAAAAGCCGGCACGCAAAGTTCCGTTCCTGAACACCACCATCTTGATAGAGTCCAGATGTGTTTCTATCAGCCGCAGTATTTTCGTATCAGGAGCGATATCCTGTTCAGCCACTTTCTCCATAGCGCCCGACAGCATCTCTAACTCCGACTCCACCACTGCCATATAAATGTCTTCTTTGCTCTTGAAATACGTATAGAGCGTGCGTCTTCCTTTCTTGGAAGCCACCGCTATATCATTCATTGTCGTATCATCCACCCCATTCTTCGCAAAAAGCTGACGGGCGACGTCTACCAATTTAGCCCTAGTCTTTGATACTGCCATATAAGTTCAATTGCACATTACATATATATGTGAGCAAAATTACATTTTTTCTTTGTACCACACAAACAAATAAAGTATAATCTTAAAGTAAATGTTAATTAACATATTACATACACTCTATATATCAACACATTAGATAAAAAGATTATTTTATTTGAGAAAAAGATGCAGAAATAATTTGGAGATTAGAAAAAAAGCCGTACCTTTGCACCCGTAATCAAAACACAACATCGCGGAGTGGAGCAGTTGGTAGCTCGTTGGGCTCATAACCCAAAGGTCGTCTGTTCGAGTCAGGCCTCCGCAACTAAAAAGAGGATAAATGATTGAATCACAATCTTTTATCCTCTTTACTTTTAAAACAGTCGGACAAAAGTCGGACAAAAAATAATTGAATTCATTAACGGTATACGTTTTCGAACTCGAAAAACGTATAAAAAAATGTTTTCAGAAAGAAAAAGAAAAGGAACTTCAGGTCAGCGGATTTTCGGGTCAGCGGAAAGCGTACCTTCTGATACAAAATAAGCATATCCCCCTACACTCTCCATATTTTTACAGGTGATTCATACGTTTCACATTCGAAAAATTGTAGTACTAATAAAAAAAATGTATTTTTGTACTAATCATGAATCAAACAACGCATAAGATGACCGACCCCATCCAGATAAAGCACTATAAAGAAGACATTACCTCTTTTAACCAACTCTACAAGGAGTTTCAAAGACGTTTTGTACGCTTCGCCAATACTTATGTCAGAGATTTAACCACAGCAGAAGATATTACTATTGAGGCGATGATGTATTATTGGGAAAACAGGCAATCCTTAAGCGAAGATTCCAATATTCCAGCCTATATCTTAACAATTATAAAAAACAAATGCCTGAATTATCTGCGTCATCAGCAAATTCATGAAGAATACTCGGATAAAATAAAAGGGGTCAGTAGCTTTTTAGTGGGGATATGCATATAAGTTCGCAATGCGGAATAAGAAAAACTTCTTGTCAACAACTCCCCTGAGATTCGCTCTAAAGAGTTTGATTTTAGCATTGAATGATTCAGCAAGTGCATTTGAGGAACGGTTGTTGTAGAAGTTGAGTATCTCATCATAATGCTCATAGAAGGTGGCTGCGATGACATTAAAGGAGCGGAATCCCGCTTCTTCGACTTTGTTGTACCAGCGTGCCATGGACAGGCGTGCGGCATCCTTGATTGTGTTTTTGGCAAAGATCATCCGCAGGGAATGGCACAGTCCGTATGCCGTTTTGATGTCCGGGTATTCTTCAAACAGTATCGCAGCCCTTTGCTTTTGCCTGTCGGTCCATTTGTCGGCAGACTTGAACAGGAGATAACGCGAGCGTATAAGCAGTTCCTTGCGGGTGTCTCCATTGGGATAGCGGTACGGGATATACTCCTTACCGTTTTGTCTGGCTTCCTCCATCTCATCATTAGCCTGCTGCATGGCATCCCAACGGTGTTTGATGCGCAGCTCCTGTACGGCATCACAAGCCAGTTTCTGGATATGGAAGCGGTCGATGACCCGGCTGGCTTTAGGGAATGCCGTACGCACGATCTTGCGCATGGAGTCCGACAAGTCAAGCGTGACCTCCTCGACAGCATTGCGATGCTCCTCGTCAATCCGTTGCAGGACAGCGATTACGTCCTCCGCTTTTGTACCTGCAACGACGGCAACCAAGGATTGCTCCCGCGTGCGGACCTCACGGTTGGTTACAAACGTGTACAGCTCACCATTGGATAGCGAGGATTCGTCGATAGCCAGACAAGGGCCGATATTCTCCGGGAACAGCAGCCATTTATCTGCATGTTCCAACTGCTCCCACTGCCGGAAACCGCTCAGCACTTCCTTGTATTGCTTCTCAAACGTATGCCCGTCGATGTGATAGAACTCCTCAAGCGTATGGCAGGTCACGGGGGACGTCTCCATACGTTTCTTTTAAAAAAGCTCCAAATTCCTTGGAGTAACGAGTCCCTTTGGCTACAATGTCAAGGTCTATCGGGATGCTGAAACTCTTGCCCGTGCGCGTGTCTGTCCACCGCCTGCGACGGATCTTCAGAATCACTTTGTGGTCACGTATCGGGAAATCCGTCACGCTTACCGCTTCCATAAAACCTTTGGATTCAAAGTGTACGTCCTTGCTTAGCTCCGGATGCATCTTCTCGTCCAGACTGATGTGGATTTCCGTAGAAGTCTGCGATATACCGACTATGGAGAAGTAATCCAATATCTGTGTGGGCAGTACAATACTGGCCAACATGCTCAAATAATCGTTTTCCATGCTGTAAAGTAAAGAACTATTCAATTAGATTACAAATTTATCCCCACTAAAAATCTACTGACCCAATAAAAGATTACTATGAATGGGAACTGAATACCCGGATCGCCACTTTACAAGCATGCGAACCTTATGAGCTTTTTATTTCCGAAATTCAAGAACTCGTCCAACAAACCCTCACCGACATGCCCGAAAAAACCCGTACTATCTTCATGTTGAGCCGATACGAAAACAAATCCTATAAGGAAATTGCAGTTCTCATGAATATCACCCCCAAAGGAGTAGATTTCCATATAAACAAGGCATTAAAGATGCTTCAGACTAACTTAAAAGATTATTTTCCACTCTTTCTCTATTTTTTTATGAAATGCCACTAGGAATTTTCCATTCTGAAGTGCTGTTTATATAGAAGCATAAAAGAATGCAATAAAATGGAAAAAGAGAAACTACATCGTTTTTTTGCCGGAACTACTTCTATACAAGAAGGCATGGACATAAGAGCATGGATGGAAGCATCCGAAGAGAACAAGCGCATTTTTTACAAAGAGCGTAAATTGTTCGATGCCCTCATGGTGCATGATGACCAAACTACAAATAACTGCATTTCCACCAAACGAATTCCCAAAATTATTCGTCAATGGCTGAAAATAGCTTCCGTCATCATACTGACGCTTACCATTAACTATTTATATCAGAAATATAAATCGGAAAATGAAGTCATTGCCATGAATACAGTATCTGTTCCGGCAGGACAACGTACCAATATTACTTTACCAGATGGAACTAATGTATGGCTGAATGCCCGTACCACTTTACAATATCCGGTCACTTTCAGCCAAAAGCAACGAACAGTTTTTTTAAAAGGAGAAGCTTATTTTGATGTAACCAAGAAGAAAAAAACTCCTTTTATTGTACGGACAGACAAATATGACATTGAAGTTTTGGGTACACAGTTTGATGTAGATGCTTATCCTGACCAAACGGCGTTTGAAACAACTTTAATGAAAGGTAGTGTAAAAGTTACCTCACAGCACTTTCCTGAACAGACAATAACCTTGAAGCCTCATCATAAAGCATATGTAAAAGACGGGCAGTTGGCAGTTACCAAAGTAAACGATTTCACTCCTTACCGCTGGAAAGAAGGTTTGATCTGTTTTAAAGATGAACCTTTCCAGACCATCATGGAAGATTTTGAAAAATATTATGGTATCCGGATCATCATCAATAACAAAAAGGTATTGAAATATTCCTATAATGGCAAGTTCCGTCAAGCAGACGGTATTGATTATGCATTAAGAGTGCTGCAAAGGGATATCCATTTTAAATATGAAAGAGCCAACGATGAAGAAATTATTTACATCAATTGACCAGACAATACTAACCTAAAAACAACAAGCCTATGAAGAAAAGCTCAAGTTAACCTTAAAAAGAAAAATGCCGATAAGTGTTGCCGCACTTACCGGCATAGACTCAAAACAATTTTTCAAGTAAAAAAATCTATTTAAATCAACGCAAAGGTATGAAAAATAACACTTTGTCGGGGAGATATTGCTTCAAAAATCCCCGATTTAAACAAATCTTTAGAATTATGAGAATTTCCACTTTCCTATTGATGGTCTGTGTGTTCTGTTCGTATGCTGGGAATGCCCATTCTCAAAATGCAAAAGTCAGCATACGTATGAATAATGTTAAACTGGATAAGATCCTGAATGAAATTGAAAACCAAACTGATTATCTTTTTATCTACAATAACCAAGTAGATATTAACAAAATTACTTCCGTAAAGGTCAAAAATGAAGCCGTAGCACAAGTACTGGACAAAATTCTGTCAGGGACCGGTATCAACTATGAACTGGAAGGTACACACATTATTTTAACTACAGAAGCTATTAAAGACTTGCATGCTCAACAACAAGCTAAAACAGTAACGGGAACGGTAACAGATGTCAGCGGAGAACCCATTATCGGAGCCAACATCCGTATAAAGGGAACCACAACAGGTACAATCACAGATATAGATGGCAACTTCAGTATTAAAGCCGAACCACAATCTGTTATCGAAGTTTCCTACATTGGTTACCTCACACAAGAAACGGTTATCAACAACCAAAAAAGTATCCGTTTTCTATTAAAAGAAGATACAAAAACTCTTGATGAAGTGGTAGTCATTGGATACGGTGTACAGAAAAAAGCAGACTTGACAGGATCTGTTGCAAACATTAACACAGAAAAACTAAATACACAAAGTAACGCCAACATCGGCCAGGCGCTGCAAGGCAAAATTGCAGGGGTAGACATCGTATCTCAAGGTGGTGCCCCAGGTTCGGGAACCCGTATCATGGTCCGCGGTATTGGTACGCTAAACAACGCCTCCCCTCTTTACATTGTCGATGGCATGTATATGAACAGTATTGATCATATCAACCCCAATGATATTGCCAGCATTGACGTATTGAAAGATGCCTCATCCGCAGCTATCTACGGTTCCCGTGCAGCCAACGGTGTTATCATTGTCACTACCAAAGAAGGAAGTAACACAGAAGGAAAACCTATCATTGATTTATCTGTCAACTTAGGTATATCAACTGCCAGCAAATTTCTTGATATGCTAGATGCCAAAGGATGGGCAGAAGTTACCACTATAGCCCGTCAAGCTATCGGCAAACCGGCATTAGACATGGCTACCGATCTGGCTAACAAACCAGACAATGACTGGCAAGACATCATGTTTCGCCCCGCACTGATGCAAAACTACAATTTGTCTGTAAAAGGTGGTGGAAAATATTCCACTTATTACACCGGCTTAGGTTATTTCAACCAAGACGGTATTGTAAAAGGTACCAATTACCAACGGTATAATATCCAATCCAAGAATGATTATAAAAGAGGGATATTCTCTGCTGGAACAAATCTCATTATTTCATTCAGTCATGACAAGCCCCTTCACCAGGAACTTCGAGGCGGCATGATTGGCACCATTCTGCAAAGTGTTCCTACTTTGGAAAAATATGATGATACTCGTGAAGGTGGATATGGTGGCACATATGGTGATGTGGTAAACATTCCTCACCCATTGGCCATTATTGATGACAACATCATGGACCGTTATAACGAAAATGTAAAAATATTCGCTAACTTGTATGCACAAATTGAACTTTTTAAAGGACTAAAATACAAACTGAATTTAACTCCAGACTTTTCTTTCGAAAGATATAAGAATTATCTCAATAAATATGATTTTGGATTAGCGACCAACAGCATCACCCAATTAACAGAAAGACAAAGAAGGAGACGTAATATACTTGTTGAAAATTTATTAACTTTCGACCGTACGTTCGGAGAGCATAAAATTTCAGCATTGGCAGGTTATACCTATCAAGACAGCAGATTCCGCCACATACAAGCCTATGGTGAAGGATTACCCCAGGGATTAGAAGAAATAGATGCAGCCACAACCAATCGCAGCAACGAAGGCAATTCATGGAGAAGTGTCCTTACCTCTATTCTCGGACGCGTATTCTATTCCTACCAAAATAAATACTTATTCACCGCCACTATCCGCCGGGACGGTTCCTCCAAATTCGGTAAGAACAATCGATATGGTTACTTCCCCTCTTTTTCATTAGGATGGAATGTGGCCGAAGAAAAGTTCATGGAAAACGTGCATTGGCTTGATCAGCTAAAGCTTCGTGGCGGATATGGCGTTTTAGGAAATCAAGAAATCGATAACTATCAATATTCCTCCACCATCACTACCGGCATCAATTATCCCGATGGCAACGGTGGTCTGCTTCAAGGAGCATTTCCTAAAAATTTTGCCAATCCGGATATAAAATGGGAAGAAACCGCTATGACTAATGTCGGCATTGATTTTATGGCTTTTAATAACCGACTAAGCTTAACAGCAGACTATTATGTGAAAAATACAAAAGATATCTTGCTGACCGTTCCTATTCCTATCTCTTCCGGTGGTGCCAATGACCCTATACGCAATGCGGGCAAGATACGTAACAATGGCTTTGAATTCAATTTAGGATGGATGGACCAACCCAATCCGGATATTTCGTATGGCATCAACTTAATTGGGTCTTTCAATAAAAACAAAGTAATAGCCATGGGAAGTGAAAGCGGATCTATCAAAGGCGGTTCTACCAACCAAAACATCACTACCAGTGAAACCAAAGCCGGATATCCTATTGGAGGTTATTGGCTTATCTCTACAGCCGGATATTTCAATAGTCAGGAAGAAGTAGACGCATATGCCAAAGACGGTAAAAAAATACAACCAGCCGCCGAACCGGGTGATATAAAATTTGTAGATGCCAACAACGATGGCGTTATCAATGACGACGACCGTGTATTTCAAGGCAGTCCTTTTCCCGATTTTACTTTCGCGCTGAATGGTAATATGAGATACAAAAATTTCGACTTATCAATCGGACTGCAAGGAGTGTTAGGAAATAAAATTTATAATGCAACCCGTCAGACATTAGAAGATGTAACCAAAGGTTCCAATTTTCTGGCAAGTTGCCTGGATTATTGGACTCCTGAAAACAAAAATGCCTCCCATCCACGTCTGACATGGGATGATCCTAACCGTAATACCCGTGCAGAATCCGACCGTTATCTTGAAAATGGTTCTTATTTGCGTCTCCGCAGTGTTCAATTAGGTTATACATTTCCTCAGACATGGTTTAAAGGTGCCATACAGCATGCCCGTGTGTATATTAACGCTGAAAACTTATTTACTATCACCAGTTACAGCGGATATTCACCGGATGTCAATGCAGACAATGCCAATTATCGGGGATTTGATAATTTTATTTACCCGACTAACCGTACTTTCATGTTAGGACTAAATGTAACATTCTAAAAATAAACATCTTATGAAAACATATATTAAAACGACATTGACCATATTGATTTCAGGCATGCTATTCAGTTCCTGCGAAGATCAATTAAACCAGGCCAATCCCAACCAAGCAACAGAAGATACTTTTTGGAAAGATGAAACCGATTTCAATCTGGCCTTGACCTCTTGCTATACTCCACTGAAGAATGCCCTAAACGGCGGTTATTATGGAACTCGCGGTGTAATGCTGAGAATAGCCCGAGCCGATGAAGTCGACTTCCGCAACGATATTTCGGATGTATATACAGTAAACCGTTTTACTAATAGTAATACAAACTCACTGACACAAGGCATGTTCTATCAATTTTACAATGCCTTGTACCGTACCAATTCCATTATGCAAAAACTGGAAGAAAAGAAAGAACAATTTTCTACCGATTTTCAAAATTCGGTAAAAGGAGAATGTCTTTTCATACGTGGCTTCTATTTATTCCAGTTAGCCAAAGAGTTTAAAGACGCCCCTCTCCGCCTGACAGCCTCCCAATCTCCCTCGACTTTCCCTTTAGCAAAATCATCACAAGCTGATATATGGGCACAAGCCAAAGAAGATTTAAAAACCGCTGCTTCCCTATTGCCCATAACGAATAAAATAGGAAAGCCTACACAAGGAGCCGCTTATGCCGCTTTGGGTAAAATATATGTCTATGAAGAAAATTGGCAAGAAGCGATAAACGTCCTCGAGCCTCTGACGCAGAATCCTTACACCTACAAACTAGTAGAGGACTTTAATTGGAATTTTGATGACACTCATGAAAACAATGCCGAAAGTATTTTCGAGTTATTGATAGAAGATGTGGGTGGAACAGATCTTTGGGGAGATGGAGAAAATATCAATTCCATCCAATCCAATACCCGCCCTAAAGAATATGCCGCTGCTGAAGTCGGAGGATGGTATGAAGCAAATCCTACCCAGCAAATTATGGATATCTTCTGGAAGGAAAAAGACAAAGACGGCAATTTTGATTATCGTGCCCGCTGTTCTGTGGCATGGGACTATGAGGGATGCACTTACTACCAAAGACCTTTCCGGGAAGTTTTTGCACAAGACAAGTGGAAAACATACTGGATTTTGAAATATCAGAACTGGAAGACTCAAAAAGATGAACCGGCACCTCCCAAGTCATTCATCAATGAAAGAGCCATCCGCTATGCCGATGTATTATTGATGCTGGCAGAAGCCTATATGAACAAAGGGGCTTTAGACACATCTATCGGATATATTAATCAAATCCGCCGACGCGCCAACCTGAATGACTATAGCGGCCCAATAACCAAAGAAGGGGTTTTTGAAGATCTGGTACACCAACGCGCCATTGAATTCTTTGTGGAAGGCGAACGTTTCTACGATTTACGCAGATGGGGATTGTTAGAGCAGACATTAAAAACTTGTGATGATACCCGCTATAAAAACTATCAGACTGGCAAATCCGGTAATATCAATAAGTTCAACTACTTCCCGATACCAGCCAAAGAACTTGACACCAATCCACTTTGTACGCCTAGTGAAGGATGGTAAATCAACAGGTATTAGCTTATATATAACATCAGTAAATTAGTTCTGGGGCTGATTGTTCTTCAAGCAACATTCAGCCTCTCTTTCTCTTCACACTAACCATGAAACGTATCCTTTTATTTGTTTGCATACAATTTTTCTTATTGGCATCTTTTGCCGGAGAAACCATAAATTTCTGTAAAAGCTGGAAATTCCATCTAGGAGATGCAGGCAAAGGAGCCTCTTCTTCCTCATATAACGATTCTCAATGGCGCATATTGAACATTCCTCATGACTGGAGCATAGAAGGCACTTATAAACAATTTGAAAACGGAACCGACTGGCAAAGCGGTTTCCTGCCTGCCGGAATAAGCTGGTATCGAAAAACTTTTACCATTCCTTCCAAATGGAAAAATAAAAAAGTACAAATCCTATTTGAGGGCGTATATCTGAACAGCGAAGTATGGATAAACGGTCATTGGCTGGGCAAACGTCCTAATGGGTATATCAGCTTTGTATATGATTTAACTCCATATTTGCAAGAAGGCAAGAACCAAATCGCTGTAAAAGTAGATCACAGCAAAGCATTAACCGGACGTTGGTATACAGGATCAGGAATATATCGTCCTGTATACCTGCTGGTCAGTAACCCCACCCACATTCCTTATTCCGGAATCCATTTCAGATCCAAGCTACAAAATAAGCAATCTGCCACCTACACCCTATCTATAGAAATTGAGACACAGGAGAAAAAGCCAATCAAAGTAAAAACATATCTACAAGCTCCCAACGGTAGCATAGCCGATACTTCTGAAAAAATATTTGTCCCATCTGCAGATTCTCTTTGCTTCCTGTCAGGGAGCATCAGGAAACCATTATTATGGTCGCCTGATTCTCCTAACGTCTATACACTTATATGCCAACTGACAAGAGATAACAAGATACTAGATGAATGTAGATTACCTGTAGGCTTCCGTCAATTAGAATTCAACCCGGTCAGCGGATTCCTGCTCAATGGCAAATCACTAAAAATAAAAGGAGTATGCGATCATCATACAGCCGGTGCTGTAGGAGCCGCCGTACCCGACGACCTACTTCATTATCGTCTCAAATTATTGAAAGATATGGGATGTAATGCGATACGCACCAGTCATAATCCCTTCTCTCCTGCTTTCTATAATTTATGCGATACGATGGGAATCATGGTACTAAACGAAGGATTGGACGGATGGAATCAACCTAAAGCCGCCGATGACTATGGAAATTACTTTGATGAATGGTGGCAAAAAGATATGACTGATTTCATAAAACGAGACCGCAACCATCCCTCTATCATTATGTGGAGTATCGGCAACGAAGTAACGGGAGCTACCCCCGAAATCCAACACAACCTGGTCAGCCTATTTCACCAACTGGACCCTGACCGCCCTGTCACTCAAGGAGGAACTGATCCTACTAGAGGTATGAAGACCGATTATCAAAAAAAATTCAACTATCTAGACATTATCGGCTTCAATGGAAATGGAGAAGAAATAGGAGAACTAGAACACTTCCACAAAAACTACCCAACACTTTGTGCCATTGCTACAGAGGTACCCCACACTTATCAAACCCGTGGCGTATACCGAAGCCAGACACAATGGAGAAGACGGGATTTCCCCGCTCCTTGGGAAAAAGGAAACATAAACTGGGAACAATTTAAACATCGGGTCTTTCCTATACCTGACCTGACGGAAAAAGAATGCTTCCCCGAAGAATCCGATTATCCCTATTATCAATCGTCCTACGACAATGCTTCTGTACGTATCAGCGCCCGTAAATCATGGCAACGCACCTGTTCTTTCCCTTGGTTAATGGGAGAATTCCGATGGGGCAGTTTTGACTATTTAGGTGAAGCCGAATGGCCTCAACGATGTGGCAATTTCGGTATTATCGACATAGCTGCCATTCCGAAAGACGCCTATTTCCTCTACCAAAGTTTATGGACCGACAAACCAATGGTACACCTTCTTCCGCATTGGACGCATCCGGGAAAAGAAGGAAAAACAATTCCCGTAGTCATTTATACCAACTGTGATGCAGTAGAGTTATTTATAAATAATGTATCTTTGATAACAGTCTGTTGCCACGATTTTTCCTTTTTTTATGCC
>OIII01000262.1_pt1 | contig 16893 bp, 16 predicted proteins | sample 1583221 | NCBI WGS metagenome assembly OIII01 (sample SAMN02675044, study PRJEB24791) | human gut metagenome, SKBSTL002 | isolation source: stool | host: Homo sapiens | place: USA
ATACGCTGACGCCCGAGGACACGCTGGAAACCGTTGCCCCGGTCTTTGATGCCAAGCTGAAAGAGGTTTTAAAGCCCGAGAATATTCGCGCCCAGATGGATGCGTATGAAAAACTGGAACACATACCCGGCATCCGCCCGGTTCCGCTGGTCATCAAAAACGCGGCGGTCAAGTTTTTCACCAAGCTGGAGGACCGGCATGTCTCCGCCGTTGTCTCCAACATGGGCCGGGTCAGCATCCCGGAGGGTATGAAGCCCTATATCCACAATTTTGCAGCGTTTTCCAGCTGTAAGACGCTGTTCACCGTGGTCTGCTCCTACGGGGACGACCTTGTGTTGGGCACTGCTTCTGCCCTGCGCAGCACCGCCATTTTGCAGCGCCTTTACCGGGAGTTTGCCAAGGATGGGCTGGATGTTACCCTGTACGCTACGGAGGTGGAAAGATGAATACCTGCCCGCATTGCCATATCAGGGTCGGCGGGGACACTGCCTACTGCCCGCTGTGCCAGAACCGCCTGTCCGGCCCCGCCGGAGAGCCGTATTTTCCGGCAACGGCCCCGCGCATCCACCGCGCATCCCTGCTGTATAAGATCGTGGCGTTCGTGCTGTCAGCGCTCATCGTCGTAGCCGGTGCCTTTGATTTCCTGCTGATGGAAGACACGCCCCACCGTCATTTCAGCATTTTGATGGCCGTCTGGGCCGTGGCGGTCCTGCGGGTGGTGCGCGCCGTGCTGCGCCGCCGCTTCAACGGCCCGCGGCAGATCTTCAATCTGCTGCTGCTCGTCTCGGCGCTGCTCGTCTTTACCGACTGGTTCAACGGCTACACGGGGTACAGCTTGGACCTCGTCGTGCCGATTTTGTGCTGTGCAGCGCTGGTCTGCAACTTTATTTTTGCCTTCCTGCGCAGCCGCTTTACAGCAAACGCGCTCGTGTATCTGCTCATGAACATCGGCATCGGCGTTCTGCCGTACATTCTGCTGTTCTTCCGCATTGACTATTCCGGCAGGCTGGACGCCCACAGTCTGCCGTGGGTCATCTGCCTGATCATAAGCGTCATCACGTTTCTGGGCCTTGTCATCTTCCGCGGCAGAGCCTTGAAAAACGAAATCGTAAAGCGTCTGCACATGTAACCATACTCCGCGTCGGCACAGTTCACACCGGCTGACGCAGGCAGATGCAAGCCTCCGCCCCTGCACGAGCCAAATAAAAAAGCTGCTGTCCGCTTGAGACAGCAGCATTTTTTATTTCTTGTCAAACGCTTCCCGGCGCTTTGTGGACAGGCGGAACATTTCCTCCAGCCCCTCGCGGTCATCGCGGACGAGCTTTTCCCGCATATCCTGCAGGGCGCTCTCAAACATATCGATCTCGGAAATCAGGTTGTCCTTGTTCCACAGGAACAGCTCCGCCCACATTTTGTCGTTGATATGGGCAATTCTCGTCAAATCGCGGAAGGAGTCGCCCGTGTAGTTCGCCAGCTCCGAGTTATCGGACGCGCACATCAGGCTGACGGCAATGGCATGGCAGAGCTGGCTGACGTAGCCGATCATGTGGTCGTGCTCGGCGGGGGTCAGCACGCTGATGCGCTTGAAGCCCAGCTCCGCGGCCAGGTCGCGGCACCAGTCGATGCCCGCCTGGCTGTTCTTTTCCGTCGGGGTGATGATGAAGTTTGCGGGGGCAAAGTTGACCTCGGCGCTGTGGGCGATGCCGCTCGTCTCGCGGCCCGCCATCGGGTGGCTGGCGATAAATTCCACCCCCTCCGGCAGGGCGGCCTGCACCGGCTCGACCACACCGCGCTTGACGCCGGACACATCCGTGACCATCGTGCCGGGGCGGATGAGTTGGCCGTACTGTTTGACCCAGTCCAGCAGCACGGTGGGGTAGAGGCCGAAGATGATGCAGTCGGCCTCCCTTACCAGATCCTCAAAATCCGCATTTTTACCGGCGCGGATGTAGTCATGCTGCAAGGCATAGTCCAGCGTTGACTGGCTGTGGGTGATGCCGGTCACATGGTAGCCCTTCTGGCTCAGCACCTGCGCGTACTTGCCGCCCAGCAGACCCAGACCCACTACGAGATAACGTTTTGTTTTATCAAGCATCTTCTACCTCCACGCCAAGCGGCGCTGCATCTGCAAAAAAGCCGGGCCAGCTCTTCTGGATGGCTTCGGCATCGTCCACGGTCAGGGGCAGCTTGGCGGCTGCGGCCAGCACCGCAAGGCTCATGACCACCCGGTGGTCGTTGTGGCCGTGCAGGGGGGCGGCAGGGGCGTGCAGACGCTCAGCACAGCCGTGCACCGTGATGGTGCCGCCGTCGCTTTCCAGCACGCCGCCGCAGGCGCGCAGCTCGGCCTCCATAGCTGCGATGCGGTCGCTCTCCTTCAGGCGCAGCCGCTGGGCGTTGCGGATGACGGTGGTGCCCTTGCACAGCAGGCCCAGCACCATCAGCACGGGGCCAAGGTCGGGGCAGTCCGCAAGGTCGATGTCCACCCCACGCAGGGGCGCTTTTGCAAAGGTGATGCTGTCGCCTTTGCGGGTGAACACCGCGCCGCACCGGCGCAGGATGTCCAGAATAGCGGCATCGCCCTGCAAAGTGTCCGGTGCAAGGCCGGTGATGGTCACCCCGCCGCACACTGCGCCCAGCACCGCCGGGAAAGCAGCCTGACTGTAATCGCCCTCCACATTGTAGTCGCAGGGGTGGTACTGCTGCCCGCCGGGCAGCAGCAGGGTGGTTTCGTCCAGCCAGCGGCTGTGCACCCCAAAAGCGGCCTGCACAGCGCGGGTCATGTCGATGTAGCTGCGGCTCTCCACCGGGGGGATGAGGTGCAGCTGGCTGTCCCCGGGCAGCAAGGGCAGCGCGAACAGCAGCCCGCTGATGAACTGGCTGGACACGTTGCCCGCCAGCCGGTAGTCCCCGGGGGTCAGTGCGCCCTCCACGGTCAGCCTAGCGGGAGATTGCTCAAACCGTAGATTCTGCTCGCGATATAACGTTTCGTATACGGATTGCGGGCGCTCCATCAGCCGTCCGCGTCCGGTAAAGGTGACCGGCTGGCCGGTCAGGCTGGCGATGGGGATCAAAAACCGCAGGGTGCTGCCGCTTTCGCAGCAGTCCACCGGGGCGGTCAGGGGCAGAAAATGCCCAAGCCCCTGCACAGTGGCATCGTCCGCGCCGGTGTCCACGGCGGCGCACAGCTGCGCGGCGGCGGACAGGGTGGCAGAGATGTCCTTGCTGAATTCCAGATGGGTGATGTGGGAGCGCCCCACAGCCAGCGCGGCGCACAGCACGGCGCGGTGCGCCATGCTTTTGCTGGGCGGCGCGGCGATCACGCCCCCGATGCCGCCGGGGGCAGGTCTGATGGTTACTAGCATAGCGGTGTTATCCTTTTGCAATTTCCCCCGGGCAGCGCTTCAGGCGCCCCCTTGGGGGAGCTGGCGCGCCAGCGCCTGAGGGGGTAAACGGTTTACATCTCCCGGCCGATGGCCCAAGCCACCTGACGGCACTTTGCCATGGCCTGTGCAAAGGCGTCCGGGGTCAGGCACTGTGCACCGTCGCTCCATGCGTGCTGGGGGTCGTAGTGCACCTCTACCTCCAGACCGTCCGCACCGGCAGCCACGGCGGCGATCATCATCGGCTCTACCAGATTGGCCTTGCCGGTGGCGTGGCTGGGGTCTACCACGATGGGCAGATGGGTCTTTTCGTGGATGATGGGCACGGCGGAAAGATCCAGCGTGTTGCGGGTGTATTTTTCAAAGGTGCGGATGCCGCGCTCGCAGAAGATGACCTGCTCGTTGCCGCCTGCCATGATGTACTCGGCGCTCATGATCCACTCCTCGATGGTGTTGCACAGGCCGCGCTTGAGCAGCACAGGCTTGTGCATCTTGCCCACCGCCTTGAGCAGCTGGAAGTTCTGCATATTGCGTGCGCCGATCTGCACCACGTCCACATACTCCTCAAACTCCGGGATGCGGTCCTCGCTCATCAGCTCGGAGACGATGGGCAGACCGGTGGCTTCGCGGGCCTTTACCATGTCCAAGATGCCCTCGGTCTCCAGACCCTGAAAGGCGTAGGGAGAGGTGCGGGGCTTGTAGGCACCGCCGCGGAACAGCGCTGCGCCGCCCGCCTTGACTCCCTGCGCGATGCGCAGTGCCTGCTCGGCGTTCTCGATGCTGCAGGGGCCTGCCATGACGGCGATCTTTTCCTTGCTGCCGATCTTCACGCCGCCGCAGTCGATGACCGAGTCTGTGGGGTGAAACAGGCGGTTGGCGCGCTTATAGGGCGCGGACACGCGGGTGACGTTGTCGATCCACGGGTTTGCCAGCACGTCCCGCTCGTCGATCTTGGTGGTGTCGCCCACCAGACCGAACACGTTGTAGTCCTTGCCGGTGATCAGGGTCACATCCAGACCCTGCTTTTCGAATTTATCAACGATCTTTTCCAGCTCTTCTTTAGGAGTGCCTTTTTTGGTGGAGATGATCATAAAAAGTTTCCTTTCCTGTTTTTAAGATTGAAGTCTGCTTTGAATGGTATTGTCTATCTGTGTACAGACGGCATTAAAATGGTTGTCCACATCGTTATTTACAAAACGGAGAACCAGTAGCCCATACTGTTCAAGAATCGCACTTCGTTCTGCATCGTAAGCCTTGCCCTGCTCGGTGTAGTGTTGGGAACCGCCCAACTCGATCACAAGCCGTGCCTGTGCACAGTAAAAGTCAACGACAAAGGATTCAATGATCCGTTGCTTGTAGATTTTTACGGGATAATCGCGTAGAAACACATACCAGAGTCTGTGCTCCTGTGGCGTCAGATTGCGGCGTAGTGCACGCGCAGTGCCAAGCATTTTATAGTTTTTATTAACAGTGATATGTTTCATGAACGGCTTCCTTTGTGGCAGCAGGCTCGCCCTCTCAGGCGCTTGCGCGCCAGCTCCCCCAAAGGGGGAGCCCTTGGCAAAACCGGAAACTTTGCCGTACTGCCAAGGCCTCTCCCTTTGGGAGAGGTGGCACGGCGTAAGCCGTGACGGAGAGGGCGAGGATGCTGCCCTTGGACATTTTACATCACGATATGTGCCTTAGTGGAGCCGTCGGTGCGCAGCAGCTGCGCCAGCCAGATGCAGGCGTGCAGGTAGCCCTGCGGGCCTTCGCCGATAAAATGTCCCTGACAGCCAAAGGATACCACGTCCGTTTTGCGGAAGGGCTCGCGCTCGTCCGGGGCGTCCAGCATCACCTCTACGGCGGGCACGCTGCACAGCCGCAGCGCGTCCAGAATGGCTACGCTGTAATGGGCGTAGCCGCCGGGGTTCAGCACGATGCCGTCTACCCGCCCGGGGGCAGACTGGATCTCGTCGATCAAATCGCCCTCGTGGTTGGACTGGCAGATGTCCGTCTCAATGCCAAGCTGGTCGCAGCCCGCCTGCACATAGTCCATCAGGCCGGTGTAGTCCACTTCGCCGGGTACGCCGGGCTCAGACCAGCGCGCCAGATTGATGTTTGGCCCGTTAAGAATCAAAAATTTCATCCAGTACCTCCTGTGCAGCTGCCAGCGTCTGGGCCAGCGTGCCGGTGTTGGGGACTACCGCATCTGCGGCGGCAAGGTACAGCGGGCGGCGCTGGGCTTCCATGGTGCGCAGCGCTTCGGCGCTGGAAGAAAGCGGGCGGTCGCCGCCCACAGCCAGCGCTTCCACCGGCCGGTCGATGAACAGCACCACGCCGTTCTGGCGCAGGGCGCGGATGTTTTCCGCCCGTTTCACCGCGCCGCCGCCGCAGGAGAGCACAAGCCCCTTTTCCTTGCCGAAGCGGGCGATCTGCGCGGCTTCCTTTGCCCGGAAGCCCTCTTCGCCCTCGGCGGCAAAGATATCCGGGATGCTGCGTCCGTCTGCCTTGACGATCTCTTCGTCCAGATCCACAAGGGGTCTGCCCAGCTGCTTTGCCAGCAGGCGGCCAAGGGTGGATTTGCCGCAGGAGGGCATCCCCACAAGGGCGATGTTCAGCGTTTCGCGGCGCAGCGCGGCGGTGATGCGCCGCACCTCAGCCGGGGCGTCCTCGAACTTGCGGCCAAGGAAGTATTCGGCGGCATACACCGCCTGTGCCACCAGCATCTCCAGCCCGCCTACGGCTACCGGCACACCGGCTTCCTCGGCGCGGAGGATGAGTTCGGTCTTGTTGGGGTTATAGACCACGTCCACCACGGCTTCCAGCCCGGGCATGGCGGCAACGTCCAGACTGCACACGCCCACGTTGGGGTACATCCCGGCGGGTGTGGTGTTGAACACCACCTGTGCGCCGCTGCGCACGGCTTCGGCGTAGCTCAGCTCGCCCTTTTCCGGGTCGGGGGTGCGGCTGACTGTCAGCACCTTGGCAGCGCCCTTATCCAGTGCCACCGCGCGGGTGGTGTTGTGGGTGCCGCCGGTGCCTAAGATGAGCACGGTCTTGCCCGCAAGCTCCACGCCGTGGGCTTCGCACAGGTGGGCAAAGCCCAGATAATCGGTGTTGTAGCCGTAGAGCAGGCCGTTTTTATTGACCACCGTGTTCACCGCGCCGATGGCGCGGGCGCGGGGGTCGATGAAGGAGCAGTACTCCATCACCAGCTTTTTGTAGGGAATGGTCACATTGATGGCCTTGAACTGCCGCCGCTGCAAAAAGGCGCGGGCGTCTGCTTCGGTGGGCAGGGGGCACAGCTCGTAGCTGTACCCGCAGAGCAGCTCATGGATGGTCTTGGAGTAGGAGTGTCCCAGCTTGCCGCCGATGAGTCCGTATTCCATCTCAGTCCTCCTTCCGGTAGCCGGTGGGGTCGGTCATCCACCGGGCACCGTACCGGGCGGTGAGCAGATCGCCCACCGCAAGGGCGGCGGCGCAGGTCTGCACAATGGCGGCCCGGGGCACGATGCAGGGGTCGTGCCGTCCCTGAATGGACAGTTGTGCGTCCTTTTTTGCGATGTAGTCCACCGTATCCTGCTGCTTGTAGATGCTGGGGGTGGGCTTGACGGCGGTGCGGAACACCACCGGCATTCCGTTGGCGATGCCGCCATTGATGCCGGCATTGTGGTTGGTGGCGGTGACCACCGCGCCCTCTGCCGTCATGCGGAAGGCGTCGTTCGCTTCCGAGCCGCGCAGCCCGGCAAAGCCGAAGCCGGTGCCGAACTCGATGCCCTTGACCGCCGGGATGGAAAAGGCCAGATGGGCGATCTCGCTTTCCACGCTGTCAAAGTAGGGCTCGCCGATGCCGGCGGGCAGGCCGAGGATGGCAGTCTCCAGCACGCCGCCTACGCTGTCGCCCTCGGCACCGGCGGCGCGGATGGCGGTTTTCATGGGCTCTTCCACGGCGGCATCCAGCACCGCAAAGACCTCGGTCTTACTGGCAAGCGTCCCCACCTGTGCCGCAAGGGCGGCGGGGTCGTCCAGCGCAAAGGGCGTATCGGCAATATCTGCGCACCGGGCAATGTGGGTGGTGATATCAATGCCCGCCCGCTGCAATGCGGCAAGCACGATGCTGCCGCCTGCCACAAGGGCGGCGGTCACCCGGCCGGAAAAGTGCCCGCCGCCCCGGGCATCCTGAAAGCCGTGGTACTTGGCGTAGGCGGTAAAGTCCGCGTGGCCGGGGCGCAGAAGGTCGGCGGTCTTGGCGTAGTCGCCGCTGCGGGTATTCTGGTTTTCGATCATCAGGGCGATGGCGGTGCCGGTGGTGTGGCCGTTCACCACACCGGAAAGCAGCTGCACCGCATCCACCTCCACCCGGGGGGTGGAAAGGCCGTCGCCCCGGGCGCGGCGCTTATCCATGCAGGCGGCGAGAAAGCCCTCGTCCACCGGCACACCGGCGGCCATGCCGTCCAGCACCGCACCCACGGCGCGGCCGTGGCTCTCGCCGAAGATGGTCAGCGAAAGGTCGCTGCCAAAGGTGTTTTTCATGGGTCAGTCCTCCATGCCCAGCAGCGGGCGCAGCCCCTCCACAGGGATGGTCTCGGCGCGCCAGCAGCCAAGGCCGGGCACCTTGATGATGGTGATCTGCCCGCTTTGTGCCTTTTTGTCGTGCAGCATCTCAGCCAGTACCTTTTCCTTATCGTAGGCGGTGCGGGTGGGTAACCCTAAGCGGCGGTACACGCCGCGCACCCGCTTTTGCAGCGCCTTGGATTCGATCATAGGCAGCATTCCCAGCGCCACGCACTCGCCGTGGAACAGGCCGGTGGTGCGGCGTCCCTTGATGCCCTTCACGGCTTCGATGCCGTGGCCGATGGTGTGGCCGAAGTTCAGCGCCTTGCGCATCCCCTGCTCGGTCTCGTCCTGCTCCACGATGCTCTTTTTAAAGCGCAGGCTGCGGCAGATGATCTCACCAATGCGGTCATCCACGTCCTCTTTTTCAAAGATGGAGAACAGCTCCGGGTCAGCCAAGAGACCTGCCTTGACGGCCTCGGCCAGACCGTTGATGAAGTGGCGGCGGGGCAGGGTGGACAGGGTGTCCGGGTCCACGATGACCAGCTTGGGCTGCCAGAAAGCACCCACGATGTTTTTGGTGTCGCCAAGATCCACGGCGGTCTTGCCGCCGATGGAGGAATCGATCATGGAAAGGGTGGTAGTGGGGCAGTTGATAAAATCAATGCCGCGCATATAGATGGAAGCGGCAAACCCGGCAAGGTCGCCCACCACGCCGCCGCCTACGGCCACCACAAGGTCGCCCCGGCCCATGCCGAAGTCCAGCATCTGCCGCAGCACAGTTTCCAGAATTTTAAAGCTCTTGCTGGCTTCGCCCTGCGGCACGGTGATGATGGTGGCGTCCTTGCACTGGTCGGCTACCATCTGGGCGTACTGTGCGGGCACACCGCTGTCGGTGACCACCGCCACCCGGCGGTCCAGCCGGGCGAACTGGTACAGGTTTTCCAGCGAGCCGCGCTTGACGATGATGTCGTAGCTGCGCTCACCCAGATTCATGGTCAGCTTGGTTCCGATAAAATCACTCATTTTGTATACACTCCTAACAGCCGCACCGTCCGGCAGGTGCGGTCAAGCTCGCGCAGCAGCGCGGCGGTCTCGCCGGCGGCGGCATCGCCCACCAGCTCTACGTAAAAATAATATTCAAAGGGGACGTGCGGCATGGGGCGGCTCTTGATGGACTCCATATTGAAGCCGCTGGCACCGATGACCTGAATCACCTCCGCCAGCTTGCCGGGCTTGTTGTCCACCGTGAACAGCAGCGAGAACCGGTTGCCCGCCGTGGGCTTTTCGCGGCTGAGCACGATGAACCGGGTGGTGTTGTCGCCGTCGGTGTTGATGTTGGGCACCAGAATTTCCAGCCCGTACAGCGCGGCAGTCTCGGCGCTGGCAATGGCGGCCTTTGTCGGGTCGCCGCTTTCTGCCACGAACTTTGCGGCCATAGCGGTGTTGGCCATGGCGGTGGCGGGCAGACGGAACTGCTTTAAAAAGGTCTCGCTCTGGGCAATGGCCTGCTGGTGGCTGTACACCGTGCGCAGCTGGGAAAGCTGGGTGCCCGGCAGCACCAGCAGGTTCTGGGAGATGGGCAGATCGTACACATCCACCACCCACAGCTCCGGATGGTTATAGCACAAGTCCAGCACGGCGGAAACGTCCCCGGCGTGGCTGTTTTCAAAGGGCACTACGCCGTGGGCGGCTTCGCCGGAGGCCACGGCTTCGAACACCTCGTCCCATGTGGAGTAACTCACAGCCTCGGCGTGGGGGAACAGCGCCTTGAGGGCGATGTGGGCAAATGCACCTTCCACCCCCTGATAGGCGGCACGGTTATGTCCCAGCACGGCAGCTTCGTACTGCTTGGCAAGATCCATCATGTGCTGGACATGGTCTTTATAGTAAGGGCGCAGCGCGGGCTGCTGAATGCGGGCTGCGGCCTTTTCCAGCACGGCGGTCTCCCGGGCGGCATCGTAGATGGGCAGGCCGTGCGCCCGCTTATATTCGGCCACCTGTAAAACAGCAGCCATCCGGCGCTCGAACAGCGCAGCCAGCTGCGCATCCACCGTGTCGATCTCGGCACGGGCTTGTTCCAGTGCGTCCATGGGGGTCACATCCTTTTTGGTCGGTTTTTGCGGGGATACCTAGTAAGTATACCATAACCGGGACAGGGAAACAACAAACCGCCCTCCATTTGAGGGTGGAGAAAATTTCAAATCAGCCATGGGTAAAAAGACGAAAATAGAAAACAGAAACGCACCCACAGTCCGTTTTTGTGCCCTGAAAAGCAGGGAAAACGAACGGTGGGTGCGTTGAAACAGAACTCCCTCAGTCAAAACCTGACGGTTTTGCCAGCTCCCTCTGGGAGGGAGCCTCTGGCGAGAAGGCAAACTTTACCTCTTTGCCAAAGGCCCCATCTCCGAGGACGACTTCCCCCGGCCGGGGGAAGATGTCGCGCAGCGACAAAAAGGGGAATCTGGCATCGCGCAGCGATGACTGGGGGAGTTCAACTATTTATTCTTCAAAATATCCTCCCAGCTGCGGGCTTTGCCGTAATAGCGCCCGTAGGGGTTATCAAGGTCTGCGGCACGGGGACTGGGCGGCGCGGGCGGCTGGGGCTTGGGGGTGCGGTCAAAGGTGAACCGGGCAGCGGGGCCGCCGGCTTTGATGCGGAAGCGCATCTTTAATGCCCCTCCCCGGCGGTGGAGACCGCCCCGGCGGTCAGGTTTGCCCAAAGGGGCTCGCTGTTTTCCAGCAGGGAAGCGGATTCCTTCAGCCATGCGCCCCGGATGCCGATATAGTAATCTGCCAGCAGCTGCTGGCTGTCGCCGCTGGCGCTCTGCACCGCGTCCGAGGTGTAGCTGCCCAGCTCCATCCCGGTCAGCACCGGGCAATCCGTCCAGCGGTAGACCATGTTCCACCAGTCGCTGTCGGCATCGGACTTGGGTAGATGACCGTCCAGATACCGCAGCGTGCCGGTGGTCTGCTGGAAGCCAGCAGGGTCATACAGGATAAAGATGGAGCTGAGGGAGCTTTGGATATCGGTGGAAAGCTTGGTGGTGCCCGCCATATCCAGATAGGCGTCCGAGTCCTCGCTGTTGAAAGCCATAGTGTATTGGTTCAGCTTCACCACCACCTTGCCATCGCCGTTGCAGTCCTCGCCGTAGGCGGCAAGCTGCTCTTGCAGGGCGGTGACGGTAGCTTCGGGCAGGTAGTAGGGGCTGACCACCGCCACGTTATAATCCGGGTGGGTGGTCAGGAAATACTGCCCGATAAAGCAGTACGCCACGAACGCACCCGCAATGCCGAAAATCAGCACCCATTTCAGGTTGTAGTCCCACCAGTTTGCCCAGCGCTCCCTGCGGCTGTACTGCCGCTCCTTGCGGGGCTTGAGGTCCTTGGGGTCGATGTCGCGTTCGTAACGGTAGCTTGCCATAAAATAGTTCTCCTGTGTGATGAAACGAGCGGGAAAGGCTGTTACTTCAGGGCAGCCAGAATGCTCTGGCGCACGGCATCGGGCAGCTGCTTCTGCTCGGCCTTGCTCATGCCGGCGGTCTGGATGGGCGACATGATCTTGATGCGCACACCGCCCGGGCGGCAGCGGTTGCCGTTAGTCTCAAACAGGGCGCGGGCACCGGTCACAGCCACCGGCACCACCGGGGCACCGGTCTTGACCGCAATGCGGAAAGCACCGGCCTTGAACTCGCCTGCGCCGCCCTCTTCGCCCTTGTAGCGGGTACCCTCGGGGAAGATGACGAAGCTGCGGCCGCTTTCCACGATGGCGGTGGCATCGTTCAGTGCCCGCACCGAGGCGCGCACATCATCACGCTGCACGAACACGCAGCCCAGCAGCTTCATCCAGCGGTTGAGCAGGGGAATCTTTTCCAGCTCCTCCTTGGCAAGGATGCCGTGGGGCTTTTCCAGCCCTGCCAGCAGCAAAGGAATGTCGTAGTAGCTGCGGTGGTTCGCCACGAACACGCAGGGGCGGTCTTTGGGGATGTTCTCCAGCCCGTCCACCGACAGGGAAACACCGGTCACCTTTAAGATGCCCCGGCTCCAGCGGGGGATATGCTGGTTCACGATCTGCTCCACGGTGGCGGTATCTCCGGCGGCTGCGGCGCGCTCGGCGCGGCGCAGGATGCCGTAATGCAGGATCATGTACCCGAACAGATAAATAAACATCGCAATGGTGCGAAGAATGCTCATAATAGTTTCCTCCTATTGCAAAAAATGCCATTGTCATTGTAGCACATTTTGCGTAAAAAAGGGAGAGATAAATATTTTTTTACAATTAGCCCCGGTTGTATCTTGCAAAGTTGACAAAATACAGGTATATTTATATCTGTAAAGTTAGCACAATGGCACTTTCCAGACAAAACGCCTGCGGTGCCGGTTAAAAACACAAGAGAGGTACCGCAGTTACTATGGGTCTTTTTCCTTCTGCCAATGATTTCAAGGCCGGTAAGGGCGTCGAAAAGGACGCTCCCCGCAAGACCGGCATCGGCCGCTTTTTTGAGCTTGTAGGCCGTGATATGAACGGCATGTTCCTTGCAAACCTGCTGACCTGCATCGGGTTTGCACCGGTCATCTGTCTGGTGTACATCGGCTTTTTGCAGAACAGTCTGCCGGTGATGCTGGGCAGCGCCGCCGTGGGCGGTCTGCTGGCCGGGCCCGCACTGGCCGGAATGTACGATACCGTCCTGCGCGCGCTGCGCGATGAGGCGGGCTACTGGTGGGTGACCTACCGCAAGGCCTTCAAGCGCAACTTCAAGGCCAGCCTTGCGCCCGGTGTGCTGTACACCGTGGTGGTCACGCTGCAAATCTTCCTCGTCTATTTCTGCTTCAATATGCTGTACCACGGCACCAACGTGGGTGTTCCGCTGTGGGTGGCCACGGTGCTCAATCTGGTGCTGTTCCAGATGCTGTTTGCCTATATGTGGCCGCAGGTGGTGCTGCTGGACCAGCCCTTGAGCCTGACTTTGAAAAACAGCATCAACTGCATGATCGCCTTTCTGCCCCACGCACTGGCTGCCGCCATCGTGCAGGTGCTGTTCTGGGGCGTGGTGATCTTGTGTATGCCGCTGGGTCTTTTCCTGATGCTGATCTTCGGCTTCTGGTTCGTTACCGAGGTGTCCTGCCAGATCGTGTACGGCGATATTGACCGGGTGTTCCACATTGAGGAGAACATCCGCAAGATGAAGGACGCCGAACTGGAAGCAGCCCTGAAAGAGGACTACGCCGACGACGACACCCCGGAAAAATAAGCGATAAAACTGCGGAAAGGAGCGATGTCCCATGGAACAACGGAATAATCTTGTGCTGCAGGGGACAGAGACCTTTTCCCGCGGGCAGCTGGACAACCTTGCACTGGAAAACGGCGCACTGGTGCTGGACAGCGTGGCCGGGCGCAGCCTTTTGTACGGCAGCTACACCACCCCGGAGTTTGCCATGCCGGCGTTCTGCAACCTGAACGTCAGCTGGAACGCCCATGCACCCCGGGACACCATGGTGGAGGTGCGCTGCCGGGTGTACGCAGCAGGGGCGTGGACAGCCTGGATGAGCTTTGGCAAGTGGGCGCCGGATTACCCCCGGTGCAGCGTGTCCAGCCAGAGCGAGGACGGCATGATCTTTTTGATGGGCGATACCGTCACGGTAGCCGCCCCGGGCGGCGGCACCGGCGTGCAATTGCAGGTGAACCTTTCCACCAACAACGATAAAGTTACCCCGGCGGTGCGTCTGCTGGCGGCGGCGGTGCGTCCTCTTGCGTGGGAAAAGCGCAACGGCCATGCGCTGAACCGGCGGCTCTATCTGCCGGAATACTGCCTTTCCGCCCATGACCCCAGCTTTGGGCGGGAGATGGATCTGCCGCTGGTCATGGCGGCGCTGATGAACCGCTGGGGCGAAGATATCCTGCCGGAAGAAGTGGCCTACGCCATGGAGGACGGCAGCACCCGCAGCACCGGCAACACTGCCTTTGCGGCGGCCGCCGCAGGCTGCTGCGGCTACCCCTGCTGGCAGGCATGGATGGACCTTGCTGACCTGCGGGAGCAGATCCACGACGGCTGCTCGGTAGCGGTGCAGGTGGAGCGGCGGGTGCGCGGTCAGCGCGACCCGGTGCGGCTGTGGATGGGGCTGCACGGTTTTGGCCACGATGACGCCGTGATGGCAGATTTTGTGCTGCTGAACGACCCCACCGCCGATACCGACGGCGCGGTGAACTGCACCATGGCGCTGGTGGATTTTATGCGTTACTTTACCGGCAAGGCCATTGCCCTGCGGCCAAAGCAGCGGGAGACTGAGGCCGACCGTCCCCGGCGGCTGCGCTGCGAGCTGCGCGCCGGCACCCAGCCGGGCGTTTACTACTTTGAGCGGCGGGGAGAGCCCGCAGACCTGCCGGAGGATTTTTCCGGCTGGATCGCCTGCGCGCCCCACGACGGCGTGGCGCACGCCACCACCGCTCACCGCACCTTTTTGCGCTGTACCCGCACCGAGGACGGCGGGGTACAGTTCCCGCCGGAGCTGCTGGCCGCAGGCGGGCGATGCAGCGTGTATGCAGTGGACCAGACCGGCACCATGCGGGTAGCAGAGGTACGGCTGCCGAAGCCGAAGCCTGTACCTGCAAGCACAGAACCCAAAGCCAATGGCCAGACCGGGGACGCCCCGGCACAGCCGTAAGCTTTTTCAGGGCGATATATGAAACAGGAGGAACACATTATGGCAAAGACGATCATCACTTTGGGCCGTGAGTACTGCACCGGCGGACGCTTCATCGCAGAGGACGTGGCAAATGCGCTGGGCATCAAGCTTTACGACAAGGAGCTGATCACCATGGCAGCAAAGAACTCCGGCTTGTCGGAGGAGGCTGTTGCCGCCAGCGAGAAACGGCACACCCACAGCCTGCTGTACAGCCTGTACACCATGGGCAACGAGCTGCCGCTGGGCGATCAGGTGTTCATTCTGCAGAGCCGTATCATCAAGCAGCTGGCCGAGGAAGGCCCCTGCGTGATCCTTGGCCGCTGCGGTGACTACGTCCTGCGGGAGCGCAAGGACGTGCTGCGGGTGTTCGTGTATGCACCCAAGGAGTGGCGTTTGCAGTACGCCAAGACCAACCCCTTGGTAAAGGCCAAGGACGAAAAGGGCATCAAGGACGAGGTGGAAAAGACCGACCGCAACCGCTCGGCCTACTACAACTACTACACCCAGAACCGCTGGGGCGATGCCCACAACTACGATCTGGCCATCAACGCCGCCCTTGGCCGCGAGACCTGCGTGAAGATGATCCTGGACGCAGCTGCCGCCAAGGAAAAGACGCTGTGACCCCAAGCCAGACCCAATAAACAACGACAGAACGTGGGCAGGGCGCTTCTGCGCCCTGCCCACGTTTCCGGCAAGGGAAGTTCTTACAGAGCGTATACCTTCTGAAGGCTTCCCCCCTTGGGGGAAAGGCTTTAGTGGCTGCGGCGTTGACTGAGAGTGATATCCATGCCGCAGCATCCCCTATCCCAAGTGTTCAAAAGGAGAAATCGTGAAAACAAATCAATCGCAGACCGCACCCGCCGAGGTGCGGGAAAACATCATGGGCACCATGGAGATCAACCCCCTTTTGCTGAAACTCAGCATCCCGATGATGATCTCCATGCTGGTGCAGGCGCTGTACAACGTGGTGGACTCGGTGTTCGTGTCTCATGTCAGCGAGAGCGCTCTTACCGCCGTATCGCTGGCCTTTTCATTGCAGAATGTCATGATCGCCGTGGGCGTGGGCACCGGTGTGGGCGTGAACGCCCTGCTGAGCAAGAGCCTTGGCGAAAAGAACCAGAGCCGCGCCAACGCCACCGCAGAAAACGGCATCTTTCTTTCCCTGTGCAGCTTTGCAGTGTTTTTTGTCATCGGCCTTACCTGCATGAAGCCCTACTTCTACGCCCAGACCAGTGACTCCGTCATCGCGCAGCAGGGCATCCGGTATCTGTCGGTGTGCTGCATCTTCAGTCTGGGTCTGTTCACCCAGACCATGGGCGAAAAGCTGCTGGCGGCTACCGGCCGCACCTATCTGAGCATGATCAGCCAGCTGGTGGGCGCTGTGGTGAACATCATTCTGGACCCCATCTTCATCTTCGGCTACTGCGGCGAGGCGCTGTCCGGCACCACCGGCGCAGCGGTGGCTACGGTCATCGGCCAGTTCTGCGGTGCAGGCATGACGTTGTACTTCAACACCCGCAAAAACCCGGATATCCAGATCAGCTTCAAAGGCTTCCGTCCCAGCGCCAAGGCCATTGGCCGCATCTACACCGTGGGTCTGCCCAGCATCGCCATGCAGTGTGTGGGCAGCCTGATGACCTTTGGCATGAACCTGATCCTGATGGCCTTCTCCGCTACGGCGGTGGCGGTGTTCGGCGTCTACTTCAAGCTGCAAAGCTTTGTATTCATGCCTATTTTTGGCATTAACAACGGCATGGTGCCCATTATCGGCTACAATTACGGTGCCCGCCAGCCCAAGCGCATTACCCAAACCATCAAACTGGCTGTCTTCTTTGCCGAGTGCATTATGCTGTGCGGCCTGATTCTGGCCGAAGTTTTCCCACATGTGCTGCTGGGTGTGTTCAACGCCAGCCCCACCATGCTGGCCATGGGTATTCTGGCCTTGCGCATTATTGCCATCCATTTTCCGATGGCAGGTTTCAACGTAATTTCTTCCTCCGCGTTCCAGGCGCTGGGGCGCGGCACGCTGGCGCTGTTGGTTTCGGTGATCCGCCAGCTGGTTGTGCTGGTGCCTGCCGCCTGGCTGCTGAGCCACACCGGTAATGTAAACGCCGTGTGGTTTGCTTTTCCCATTGCAGAGCTGGTTGCCGTTACGCTGTGCGCTGTGTTTATGCGCAAGTGCCACCGCGACATTTTGCTGCCAATGGAAGCCGGCCAGAAAACGGCTGCCTCTGTATAAGGAGGGGTTTGTATGCTGCGCCATATCAAACCGGGCATGCTGGTGTTCAGTGTG
>OIII01000279.1_pt1 | contig 15985 bp, 13 predicted proteins | sample 1583221 | NCBI WGS metagenome assembly OIII01 (sample SAMN02675044, study PRJEB24791) | human gut metagenome, SKBSTL002 | isolation source: stool | host: Homo sapiens | place: USA
CCGATGGCGATGGTCTCGGGGTTCGAGGAGAAGAGGCCGATGAGGGGCGCGGAGGCAGCCATGCAGATGACCGTGCCCGCCGCCATGATGGTAGCGCTCATGAGCAGGGTCAGCTGGAACAGCTTTTTCACCCGGGCGTGCTCCCGCGCACCGTAGTTATAGCCGATAAGGGGACGCATACCCTGCACGAAGCCGTTGGCAGGCAGGTACAAAAAGGTCTGCAATTTATAATAGATGCCCAGCACCACCACATAGCTCTGAGAAAAAGCCGCCAGCAATCCGTTAAGGAAGGTGACCAGCAGCGAGGGCAGCGCCAGATTCAGGATGGCCGGAACGCCGATGGCGTACAGTCTGCCATCCAGCACTGCATCCGGGCGCAGACAGCTGCGGCGCAGCCGCACCGGCAGCTCGGTACGCAGGTAGACTACAAGGTAGACCACCACGCTGAGCACCTGACCGATGCCGGTAGCCAGTGCCGCGCCTGCAATGCCCATGGCAGGCACCGGCCCAAGCCCGAAGATGAGCACCGGGTCCAGCAAAATATTGCACACGCAGCCGGTGATCAGCGCGACCATGGACACCTTCATGCGGCCCACCGCCTGAAAGATCTTTTCAAAGGCCAGCGAGACCATGTTCACGACCAAAAACAGGAACACGATGGTAGAGTAGGTGATGCCGGCGGCGATCAGCGTCTCGTCCTGCGTAAAGCGGCGCAGAAAGCCGGGCATGATGGCGATGCTGACCACCATCATCACCACGCCGTGCACAAGGCTGAGCACAAAGCCGTGGGTTGCGGCCGTCTCTGCCTTTTCGCGGTCACCCGCGCCCAGATACAGCGCGATCATGGCGTTGATGCCGATGCCAAAGCCGATGGCAATGGCGTTGGAAAAGTTCTGGATGGGGAACACCAGACTTAAAGCGGTCATAGCGTCCTCGCTGATGCGCGCCACAAACAGGCTGTCCACGATGTTGTAGAGGCTGTTCACCAGCATGGAGACCACGTTGGGCAGTGCCATCGAGAGCAGCAGCGGCAGCACCGGCTTCTCCTTCATAAAAGTTTCGTTCATTGAAAAATTTCACCTGCTATCTGTAAAAGTTCAAAGCGTGGAAGGCGCAGCACCGGCCTGCAGCCGGTTTCCGGCGCACAAAAAAGCCACACAATGACCTTTGTGAGGTCATTGTGTGGCGAAAAGTAGCAATGTTGCTGTAAAAATCCACACGTTTTTTATGATCGCGGCAGCTGTCCGCGATATGCAGCCTGCGCATTTGCGGGCTGTAACTTTAGCAGAATACCACATCCTCAGCGGCGTGTCAAGGGGTTTTGGTGCAAAAGTATGACTTTTGTGATCACTTGACCATTTTTACAGCAGGCGCTACAATAAGGCAAACCGGCTCTGAGGGAGGGCATTGTATATGAAATGGATGATCGCATCAGACCTGCACGGCTCCTATTATTATGCGCAACAGCTGCAGCAGGCCTTTGAACGGGAGCAGGCCGACCGCCTGCTGTTTCTGGGAGACCTGCTCTACCACGGCCCCCGCAACGACCTGCCCCGGGACTACGCCCCCAAAAAGGTGATCCCGCTGCTGAACAGCCTTGCGCCCAAGCTGCTGTGTGTGCGCGGCAACTGCGATGCCGAGGTGGACCAGATGGTGCTCAATTTCCCGGTGCTGGCAGATTACGCCGTGCTGCCGGTGGGGCAGCGGCTGGTCTACATCACCCACGGCCATGTGTTCAACCTGAACCATCTGCCGCCCCTTGCCCCGGGGGACATTCTGCTCCACGGCCACACCCATGTGCCCGCATGGACGGACTTTGGACAGGGGAACCTTTACCTGAACCCCGGCTCTGTGAGCATCCCCAAGGAAAACACTGCCCACAGCTACATGACCTTGGAGGGAAGCACCGCCTGTTGGAAGACCATGGAGGGCGCGTGCTACCACCAGCTGCAGTTGTGATAATGTTGTGATATTCCGGTTTTTGCCGGCAAAAGCTGGAAAAAGCTCTTGACGAACCGCCCGAAATGCTGTAAACTAAGTACAACCTTTAAAAATAGAGGGAGCTGTAAGCTTTGTACTGAACGCAGGCGGTGCAAAGTGTAGCAGTAAACCCCATAAGGCATCATAAAAAGACACCGGAGGCTTTGCATCAGCTTCCGGTGTTTTTTTGTGCGCCGCTGGGCTATCTTTTGCTGCGCGGTCATGCTACAATAGAAAGAAAACACGAATTGCAGGAGGAATTATGGATTTTTACGGAACCATCGGCCCTGCCTGTGCCGATGTAAAGCTTTTGCAGCAGATGGTGGAAGCCGGTATGACCGGCATCCGCATGAACCTTTCTCACGGGCCGCTGGCAGCGCACAAGGACTGGCTGGCGCTGCTGCGCAAAGCCGGGGTCAAAAAGCTGCTCATTGATCTGCAGGGGCCGGAATTGCGCATCGGCCGTCTGCCGCAGCCGCTGTCCCTGACCGCCGGGCAGACCGTGCGTCTGGGCGCGCAGGGCATCCCCTGCCCTGCCGCGCTGGTGCAGGGTGTGCAGCCCGGGCAGGAGCTGCTGCTGGATGACGGCAAGCTGCTGGCGCGGGTGGACACCGCAGAGCCGGAAGCACTCGTGTGCACCGTAGTGCGGGGCGGAGTGCTGCAAAGCCGCAAAAGTCTGGCAGCACCGGGGGCAGACATCCAGATGCCCACCCTGACCACCGAGGACAAGGAGAACCTTGCCATCGCCGCCGATTGCGGCGTTACCGGGGTCATGCTGCCCTTTGTGCGCGGCGCTGCGGATATCCGCAACCTGCGGCAGGCGCTGGCAGAGTATCTGGCCGAGTACCGGGGCGTGCAGTGCGACCCGGAGCAGCTGGTGGTGGGTGCAGGGCTGGAATATCTGCTGGGGCTGCTGGCACCGCTGCTGCCCGGCCCTGCCGCCGTGGAGACTCCCGGCTACCCCCGTGCCCGGCAGGTGCTGGAAAACAACGGCGTGTCCTGCCGCTGCCTGCCGGTGGACGCGGATGGGCTGTCGCTGACGGCCCTTTCCGCCAGCGATGCGGCGGTGTGCTACGTCACCCCCAGCCACCAGTTCCCCACCGGGGTCACCATGCCCGCCGGACGCCGGGCCGAGCTGCTGCACTGGGCAGCCCGCGCCCCGGGACGGCGATACATCATAGAGGACGACTACGACTCCGAGTTCCGTTTTGACACCCGCCCGCTGCCCAGTTTGCAGGGCATGGCGGGCGCAGACGGCCCGGTGGTGTACCTGTCCACCTGCTCCCGCAGCCTTGCCCCGGGCATCCGCATCGCCTACATGGTACTGCCCCGGCAGCTGCTGGGCGCATGGCAGGCCAAGTACCGGCTGTACTCCGGCACGGTGGGACGGTTTGAGCAGCAGACGCTGGCGCGCTTTATCACCGGGGGCTATTTCACCCGGCACTTAGCGCGGGAGCGCACCGCCTACAAAGCCCGCCGGGATGCACTGGTGGCGGCGCTGCGCAGTTCCTTTGCACCGGAAGAGCTGACCCTTGCGGGGCTGCACACCGGCCTGCACCTGCTGGCACAGCTGAAAGACCCGCCGCCGGACGCCGCCCTGCGGGCTGCTGCCCGGCAGTACGGGGTGCGCTGTTCCCTGCTGAGCGACTACGACCTGACCGGCACGGCGCACTCTGCCGCCGGGACGCTGGTGCTGGGTTACGGCTCACTGCCGGACGCGGACTGCGCCGCCGCCGGGGAGAGGTTGAAAAAGCTCTGCACCGCCGCCCGGGAGGCATCAGACACCGTATAGTGTCCGCCTGCCCAGTCCCCGGGCAGGGCGTCGGCGGTGATATCCACCGGCTCGGCGCTGGTGGCTAAAAATTCCAGCGTGCGTTCCAGTGCAGCAAGGTCTACGGCGGTCAGGCTGGTCAGCAGACTGCTGCTCACCTCCCGCAGACCCTGCGGCAGGGTGGTGGGCAGCAGTTCCAGCGCCTGCCGGAAAAACGCATCCCACACCGCCGCCCGGGCGGCGGCGCTGCGCCGGGGCGAAAGAGAAGTGTCGGCATCCAGCGCCGCTAAAAAGCTGTGGGCATCGGCGGCAGAAATGCCCTGCACCCCGGTGCCTTTGCCGTACCGCGCCAGCTGCTCCGGGGTGAGCGCCCCGGTAAAACCCACCCGCACTGCGCCATACCGCGCCGCAAGCTTTGTCAGCACCGCCGGGGCGATGGCAAGATAGTCGGTATCCTCCGGCAGGGCGAACACCTCGCCCAGCGCCTCTCGGCAGCGGGCGGGGCCCGCGGCGGCGTAACAGTCCGCAAGGGGGACGTTCTTGCCCCCAAAGGGCACTTCCAGCGCGGCGGGCACCGCCAGCAGATGGATGCAGTTCTGTCCGGCGTTCAGGTAAGCCAGCACAAAGCCCGGGGTCTCGTCTGCCACGCACAGCAGCACGGTGCACTGGTCTGCGGCCTTGGGCAGACGAATGGGCACCCCGCTCTGGCTTTTTGCGGCCTGCCGCAGACTGCTGCGCAGCTGGGCGCGGCTGAGCAGCACTGTGCCGCCCACCAGCGGCAGCAGCACCAGCAGGGCGGCGCACAGCGCCGCCCAGAAGGGACGCCAGCCGCTGCGTTTTGCGTGTTTCATGGCTCTGCCTCCTTTTTGTGCATAAAGCATAGCCCAGCGGGCGACCCTTTATGCAGAAAGGCAGGGATGCTGTATGGATCAAACAGAAAACCCCAACAAAAAAGACCGCGAGGAGCAGGAGGACTTCTGGCTGACGCTGGAACCCCTTCCCGCCCCCGACCCTGAAAAGCCCTCCGCACCGCATGAGGACTAAGGCTGCTGCATAGGATGCAGTAAAAAAGGGGGGATGGGATGCCAGAGCGGTTCATGCGGGGGATCGAGGCTTTGAACGGCATCGTGTGGGGGCCGATGGGACTGGGGCTGCTCTTCGGCACCGGGCTGCTGCTGACGGTGCGCACCGGAGGCTTCCAGCTCCGGCGGTGGGGCTACTGGATGCGGCACACCCTCGGTGCCATCCTGACCGACCGGAGCGTCACCGCCCATACCGCCCGCGAGGAACAGGCCATCAGCCAGTTTCAGAGCCTGTGCACCGCGCTGGCGTCCACCATCGGCACCGGCAACCTTGTGGGGGTGGCTACCGCCGTCCTTTCCGGCGGGGCGGGGGCGGTGTTCTGGATGTGGGTCATGGCACTGCTGGGCATGATGACCAGCTACGCCGAGAACGTGCTGGGCATCTACTACCGCCGCAAAGACCCGGCGGGCGGCTGGCGCGGCGGGCCGATGTACTACCTGCGGGACGGCCTTGGCGGCAAGCCGGGGCGGGTGCTGGCGGTGCTGTTTGCTGTGTTCTGCGCGCTGGCAAGCTTTGGCATCGGTAACCTGAGCCAGCTCAATTCCATCGCAGGCAATCTGCAGGCGGCTTTCGGCGTGCCGGAGGCCGTTACCGGCGCAGTGCTGGCGGCAGTATCGGCAGTGATTTTGCTGGGCGGGCTGAAGCGTGTGGCTGCGGTGGCAGAAAGGCTTGTCCCCGCCATGGCGCTGCTGTACATCGTGGGTGCGCTCACCGTGGTGGGGGTGCACATCACTGCCGTCCCGGCGGCGCTTGCCGCCATCGTAAAGGGCGCGTTCGGGCTGCGCGCCGCCGGCGGGGGCATGGTGGGCTATGGGCTGTCCCGGGCGGTCACATGGGGCTTTAAGCGGGGTGCTTTTTCCAACGAGGCCGGACTTGGCTCCTCGGTGATGGTGCACGCGGCTTCCAACGTAAAAGAGCCGGTGCAGCAGGGCATGTGGGGCATTTTTGAGGTGTTTGCGGACACCATGGTGGTGTGCACCCTGACGGCACTGGTGGTGCTGACCTCCGGCTTTGTGGATCTGGACACCGGGCGCATTGCCGCCGGGGCGGCGGGCAGTGCACTGGTGGGGCAGGCCTTTGACGCCGTGTTTGGCACGCTGGGGTCAAAGCTGATCGCCGTGTGCATCCTGCTGTTCGCCTATTCCACCGCGCTGGGCTGGAGCTGCTACGGCTGCAAAGCCGTGGAGTATCTCTTCGGCGCGGGGGCTGGGACATTTTACCGGGTGCTGTTCGTGGCGCTGATGCCGCTGGGCGCGGTGATGCGGCTGGACCTTGCATGGACGCTTTCCGACACCTTCAACGGCCTGATGATGCTGCCGAACCTCATCGGCGTGGTGGCGCTGTCCGGCACGGTGGTGAAGATCACACAGAACTACCTCGCCCGCAAGCTGCACGGCAGCTCCGCGCCGCCGCTGTTGTCTGCGGGCGAGACGATTTAAAATCGTCAGCCCCGCCCCTTGTCCCGGGGCGGAGTTTGTGCTATGCTAAGGGATACAAGCGATTTTTTGCGCTGAGAGGAGGAGCCCCATGGCCGCCGTAAAAACACGGAATACCGCTACCCTTATGACCGAGGGCAGCATTGTAAAAAGCCTGCTGCTGTTTGCCCTGCCGCTGATCTTCGGCAACCTGCTGCAGCAGATGTACAACACCGCCGACAGCATCATCGTGGGCAATTTTGTGGGCAGCAATGCCCTTGCCGCCGTGGGCTCCAGCGGGTCGCCCATCTACCTGCTCATCGGCTTCAGTCAGGGGCTTGCCGTGGGCGCGGGCGTGGTGGTGTCGCAGTATCTGGGCGCGGGCGACCACAAGGAGACCCGCGAGGCGGTGCACACCTCCCTTGCCATTGCGGTGGTCATGGGGCTTTTGCTGACGGTGGGCGGCGTTGCCTGCGGGCGCGCTTTGCTGGTGGCCATGAACACCCCCGCCGAGGTGCTGGCCGATGCCGTGACCTATATCCGCATCTACTTTGGCGGGGTGCTGTTCAGCGTGGTGTATAACATGACCGCCGGCATCCTGAATGCCGCCGGCAACTCCCGCCGCTCGCTGGTGTATCTGGCATGGGCGTCGGTGACCAACATCGTGCTGGACCTTGTGTTCATCGTGGGGCTGCGGATGGGGGTGGCGGGCGCTGCCATCGCTACCGACTTAAGCCAGCTGGTGTCCTGCGTGCTGAGCCTGCGCTTTTTGATGAAAAGCGAGGACGCCTGCCGGGTGGAACTTTCCGCCATCCGGCTGCACCGCAAAATGGCAGGCCGCATCATCCGGGTGGGTCTGCCCACCGGCATCCAGAACATGGTCATCTCCTTTTCCAACGTGCTGGTGCAGGCCAGCGTGAACAGCTACGGTGCCGCCGCCATGGCGGGCTTTGCGGCCTACATGAAGATCGACGGCTTCAACATCCTGCCTGTGAGCAGCATCAGCATGGCTGCCACCACCTTTGTGGGGCAGAACTACGGTGCGGGGCGTCTGGACCGGGTAAAGCGCTCGGTGTGGGTCACCCTTGCCATCGGGGTCATCTACACCCTTTGCACCGGCGCGGCGCTATTGGCCGGACAGGACGCCATTCTGCACCTGTTCACCGCCGACGAGGCCGTGGTCACCTACGGCAAGCTGGCTATGCGGTGGTTCTGTCCATTCTACTTCCTGCTCAGCATCCTGCACGGCCTTGCCGGTGCCGTGCGCGGCACGGGTGCCAGCATCCCGCCCATGGTGGTGCTGCTGGTCTCGCTGTGCCTGTTCCGTGTGGTGTGGATCCAGTTTCTGCTGCCCTTCTTCTCCGGCATCGAGGGCGTGTTCATCCTCTACCCCGTCAGCTGGGGTCTGGGCGCATTGCTCATGATCCTGTATGCGTGGAAGGGCAAGTGGATGGAGTATCATACATAACATTTTTACAAACAACGACCCGCCGCACTGAAAGAGATGCGGCGGGTCGTTGTTTTTCAGGTACTTCTGTCGGGGCAGCTTACCATGCAAAGCCCACGGAGTCCATGTCGATCTTCTTTTCCATCAGCCCCAGACGGCTCTCGATAAAGTTGACAGCCATATCCGGCCACTGGGCGATCTGGGTGTAGTAGTCCACATAGCCCTTGGTGCCAGTGCCCAGACCCACACCGTGGGGCGCATCAGGTGCCAGATAGAAGCTGAAGTCCGTGAAGATATTTGCGCACTCCGGCAGAGAGGGCAGCATCATCGCACTCAGGCCATCTTTCTGACCCACAACACCAAAGACCGGGGGCAGGTTGGGGTTCTTCGTGAAGTTCAGACCGGTGACGAACAGGCCGTAGATGGGGATCGCCACATTCAGGTCAGCGCTCTCATGGTCCACAGCATCGCAGACGTAGCTGGGGTAGACCTTATCCGGGGTATTCGTAGTGCCGAACTGGTCGGCCACCACCTGCATCACATTCATGCCGCCGGCAGAGAAGCCCACAGCGATCATGATATCGGTCTTGCCGATGTGTTTTTCAGAGGCGTTGTGGCGGATGTAGCGGATAGCACGGGCCAGATCCAGCTGCTGATCCACAGCGGCATAAGGGTTGACGCGGCGCTGCAGCACAAAGGCGTTGTAGCCGTTCTTGTTGAAGAACTCGGCCACAGGGTAGCCTTCCACCACGTTGTTGCGGTGGGTGCTGCCGCCGCCTGCAATAATGATCACGTTGCCCTTCACCTTGCCCTGATCTCGCAACAGGTACGGGTTCAGGAAGGGACGGAAGCCCTCGTTATCGTAGCAATTTTCCCAGTTGGTGGGCAGCGGAGATTCCACGGCCATCTGATCTCCCCAAATTTCCCAAACGGTGCTCTTGGGGTCCTTGATCTGGCGCAGCGCCTTGCGGGCATTGGTCAGAGCAACACACATCTCGTAGTGAGAAGCATTGATGCCGGGCACAGCTGCACCGTCCACCTTCTCGTACTGAGCACGGGACAGCTTGTGGAACAGCACATAGAACTTGTCAAAATCGCCCCGGAAAGCAGCCGGATAAAAGGCTACCTCGCGAGAGAGGCGGAGTTCCTCTGCCACCATGGCCTGCACCTCAGCATCGGTATGCACACCAGCGTTTTCAGCAAAGGATGCGGGCGCCATGCCAGCCACTGCGCCCACAGTCACGGCAGAAGCGGCAGAAAGCTTCATAAAGTCTCTTCTGTTCATCATCATTTCTCCTTTTAAATGCAGACGGCTCATTTGTGCAGAGCAAAGCCGCCCAAAGCTGTGCAGCAAACGCCCTGCTGCCGGGCCCGATAGACATTCCAGTTGTATCATGCCATCGAAATCCGCACAAATCGTACCACAATATAACGCACTTGTAAATAGATTTTGTTGTTTTTGTGCGAAATTGATATATTAGTATGCCAGTTCTTGTGAAAATCAACAAGCATGAGAATGGGTACAAAAAAGGACTGCTATGCACTCTGCACGGCAATCCTTTTTTATCTTATTACAGCTTTTCAAACACCAGAAAGCGGAAAGCGATGGTAGTGGTGAGCTGCGGCAGAGCCGCAAGGCGGGCAGCACCGTCGCGGGGCGTTTTCCAGTAGTAGGGGGTCATGGCAAACAGGGCTTCCAGCTGGGCGGCGGGCACGGTGATGGTTCCCTGCACCTCACGCTCATCAATGGCGCGGAAGCCCGGGTACTCCACCTGCTGCACCGGGTTCTTGTAGGGCTTTTCGTAGAGCACGGCCTTCATCTGGTACAGATGCTCTGCCCCCGGCACAACGTAGATCATGTGCCCGCCCGGGCGCAGCACCCGGCTGAATTCCTCCTGTGCAAAGGGCGAAAAGCAGTTCAGCAGCACATCTGCCCAGCCGGTGCGCACCGGCTGGCTGAAGCTGGACGCCACCGCGTACTGCGCAACGGGCAGCGCCTTTGCCGCCAGACGCACGGCGGGCTTTGCGATATCGAACCCGGCCAGCTGCAACGGCTTTTCCGCCGCCGCGAACTGCTGCGCGATGCAGCGGTCGTACCAGCCCTCGCCGCAGCCTGCGTCCAGCAGATGCAGTGGGGCGTCCTTCGCGGCGGGCACGCCGTGGGCAAGGCACAGCTCCCCCAGCGCCTGCCCGAAGATGCCGTAGTATCCGGCGTTCAGGAAGGCGCGGCGGGCGGCAACCATTTCCTTGCTGTCCCCGGGGGCTTTGGTGCGCATACTCTGCACCGGCAAAAGATGCCAGTAGCCCTCCCGGGCGCGGTCAAAGCAGTGGCCTTTTTCACATTTCAGATCGTTCTCCCCTTGCAGCGCGCCGCCGCACAGGGGGCACTGCCACGGGGCAAAGGCTTCGTTTCGGCTCATACTTCTTCGCTGTGATCCTCAATGGGTGCAGTGGCACCGCCGTGGGCGTCCATATACTCCTCAAAGCTGGTGTACTTCTGCTGGGGCGGGCGGCGGCTGATGAGCATCAGCCCCGGGTCCTCGTCCCGGGCGGCGGCATTGCGGCCGCGGCGGGCAGGCTCGGCCTTGGGAGCACGGGGTGCGCTGCCGGTGCGGCTCTGGCTGCCGGCATTGCCGCGCTCGTTGCGGGCAGGGCGGGCGTTATTGCTCTGGGCCGCAGGGCGGGCATTGCGCTGTTCACCCCGGTCGTTGCGGTCGTTGCGGCGGTTGCCGCTGCGGTTTGCGTTCTGGTTATTCTGGAGCTCCTGTGCGCTGCGGATGGCAGGTGCTGCCGGAGCGGCAGGGGTCTTGCGTGCCGGGCGCAGCGGAGTAGCCTCCGGGGCGCTGACAAAATGGGGGTCAAACTTGGGCTGGGCGTTGCTGCCCCGGGCGGGGGCGGCATTCTCGCGGCGGGCGCGGGGCGCTGCCGCTTCCTTGGGGGCGTTTGCGCCCCGGTTGTTGGCGCGGCGGTCGTTGCGGGCCCCGCGCTTTGCGTTGCTGTCTTGCATCAGTGTTTCCTCTTTTTTCGGTTTTGCAGGCACCGTGTTCTTTGCGGCCTTCGGCTCCTGCTTCGGCGCGGGCGCAGCTGCCTTTGCGGCTTTTGCGGGCGCAGTTTCGGCCTGTTTTTTCGGCGCTTCGGCCGGTTTTTCCGCTTCGGGGCGGGGCTTTTTGCCGCGCACGGGCAGCACCGGGCGCACCGGGGCGGGCACGCCGTCCCACGGATGACCGGATACCACCGGGATCTTGCGGCGGTTCAGCTTTTCAATGCCTGCCAGATACTCCTGCTCCTCCGGGGCGCAGAAGCTGACGGCGGTGCCGTCCGCACCGGCGCGGGCAGTGCGCCCGATGCGGTGCACATAGGTCTCCGGCACCTCGGGCAGGTCGTAGTTGAACACATGGGAAAGCTCGCTGATATCAATGCCGCGTGCGGCGATATCGGTGGCCACCAGCACCCGGGTCTTGCCGGACTTGAAATCCTCCAGCGCGGTCACGCGGGCGGTCTGACTCTTGTTGCCGTGGATGGCGGCGGCGGGGATGCCCTGCTTTGTCAGATCCTTTGCGATCTTATCCGCGCCGTGCTTGGTGCGGCTGAACACCAGTGCGTTGACCACCGGCGGCTGCAAATTTTTGATGAGCCACGGCAGCAAAAGCTTTTTGTTGCCCTTTTCCACATAGTACAGGCTCTGCTGGATGCGGTCCACGGTGCTGGACACCGGGTCCACCTTGACAAAGGCGGGGTCATGCAGGATGCCGGCGGCCAGCTGCTCGATCTCGGCGGGCATGGTGGCACTGAACATCAGGTTCTGGCGCTGGGCGGGCAGCTTTGCAATGACCTTTTTCACGTCATGGACAAAGCCCATGTCCAGCATCCGGTCGGCCTCGTCCAGCACAAAAATTTCCAAAGCGGACAGGTCGATAAAGCCCTGCCCGATCAGGTCGTTCAGCCGTCCCGGGCAGGCGATGAGGATATCCACGCCCTTTTTCAGCGCTTCCACCTGCGGTGCCTGTCCCACACCGCCAAAGATGACGGTGCTGCGCAATTTCAGGTACTTGCCGTAGGCTTCAAAGCTTTCGCCGATCTGCAAAGCCAGCTCCCGGGTGGGGGTCAAAATCAGCGCACGGACAGCGCCCTTGCGGCGGGGCGCATTGGCGGTGAGCCGGTCCAGCATGGGCAGCGCAAAAGCCGCCGTCTTGCCGGTACCGGTCTGGGCGCAGCCCATCAGATCCCGGCCTGCCAGCACCGGCGGGATGGCCGCTGCCTGAATGGGCGAGGGGGTCTCGTAGCCCGCTTCCTGCACAGCGCGCAGCAGCGGGGCGGACAGATTCAGTTCTTTAAATGTCATGGTTCTCCTATTATTCTGTGATCTTCCGGCACTCGATGTAGTAGCGCTTTTCCTCCGCATGTCCCATGCTGAAGGTCTTGCGGGGCAGCACGCCGCCCATCACGACGCCGCGGAACAGGTCGCTCTTGGCGAAGGGCGGCATCAAAAACGCCACTGCGCCCTGCTTGCACAGCGCACGCACAGCCGGCTCGTCATGCACATAGTCCACCTTTGCTTCCGGGTGGCGCTCGATATAATCCGAAATAAAATCGTCGATGGTGCCCACGGTCAGCGGCTCGGTGGGGTCCTCAAAGCTGAGCACATTGGCCATGTGGGGGCCCGCCAGCGTAAAAGGCTGCTTTTTGCTGCCGCCAAAGCAGCAGCCTGCCATGTTGGAATCGCTCCATGTAATGAGGCTCAGCAGTACGGTGGCGCAGTCCACGTTGAACAGCACCCGGTGGATGGGCTCGATCTCAATAGCCGGGGAGTGCACGTTGCACACCTCTGCCAGACACCAGCGGGCGGGGTGGTTCTCTGCCTGCTCCGGGGTCAGGGTCTTTTTCAGCTCCTCCCAGCAGGCCTTTGCGGTAGCCAGCGAGTGGTTGCCGTCGCCCACGGCCAGCGTCAGCGGGTCGCGGCGGGTGGCATCGGGGTATTTCTTGTCAAATTCTTCCTGACTGCCCAGCACGGTCAACGCATTTTCGATCTGTGCGATGAGGGCGGGGTCCTCCACTGCCCAGCCTGCCACATGGCCGCCGCCCAGCATCAGCTCGCCCTCGTATACCTTGGGCAGGCTGTCCTTGTGGGCGGCAATGGGCTCGATGAGGGTGCAGTCCGGGTCATCCGCCAGCATCATGATATGGGGCGTTTCCAGCGCAGCGCCGGTACGCACCTTCATGCGGGGCGGGATGCGGCTTTCCACGGTGCACTCGCTGGGGCGCACGGTGCATTTTTCGCCCCGGCGGTAGCTGTAAGCCTCCAAGTCCACACGTCCTACAAGACCCTGCCGCACCCGGCCGCTCTGCTCGGTGCGCTCCACATAAATAAAGCCGTCCACCGCCCGGGTGAGCACGTTCTGGGCGTAGTCCTGCATGGTGGCGTGGATCTTTTCCACCCGCGCGTCGGCGTCTCCGTCCTCCAGATACACCTCCGGCAGGATCAGGTTCAGGGTGCTGGGCGCACCCGCAGCGGTCTCTTCTGCCCGCTGCCAATAGCTGCGGTCACTGGTGAACTGGTCACAGGCGATGCAGCCCCACTGCTCCAGCGGCACCTGCTCCGAAGGCAGCAGGATGTGTGCGGGTGCAAAACAGGTAGTCGGTTTCATAGTCGTTTCCTCCCCTCTCTATCAAAGCCGCTTCTCAGCGGAACGCTGCGGTGTCGTGCACCACAATGTGCTGCACACCGGCGTCGGCAGCGGCCTGCTCCAGCGCAGCGCGGCTGTCCGCATCCAGTGCGGTGCTGCTGGTGACCAGCAGGTTTTCCATGCCAAGGGACGTGCCGGTGGTGCCAATGGCATCGGTAGCGGCGGTGCACAGTGCGTCCGGGTAGCTGACCCACAGGGTCACGCTGCCTGCAAAGCGGGTCTGCCATGCGGCGATATCCGCCGTCAGCTGGGCGGCGCGTCCCTCCCGGCTCTTGCCGCCGGAAGCGCCGAAGTCCTGCTTGCGGGTGATGATATTGGGGAACTGCACCCCGGTAAGCACCACCTGCTCGTAGCCCATGCTCCGCACCTCCTCAATGAGGTCGCCGACAAACTGCACCGCACTTGCGGCAAAGGGGTTCATCCATGCCTTGCCGCCCTTGGCTGCGCTGACGTTGTCCAGCCAGAGTCTGTTGCCGTCGTAGTGCACGCCCATGCTGCGGTCGGTGTACACCGACACCGGGTCGGTAAAGGCGGCAAGCTGCGCCGCCGGGATGATGCCCTCTTCCCGCAGGATGGCGGCGATATTGGCCGCATCCACCGGGTTCTCAGTGATGCTCTGGGCAGCGGCTGCCACCCCGGAAGCATAATACACCGTGCCAGCGGCGTCCTTCAGGGTGACAAGGGCGTAGTCTGCGCCCTGCTGCTTCAGCTGCCGGGCGGCGGTGCGGATGGCGGCTTCATCGGTCAGGGTGGTCACGTCCAGCTCTGCCCAGCTGCCGCCGGTAATGGCCTTGCCGTCCAGCGGCTTTTCCTCCTCCGGCTCCAGCTCAGACGCTGCCTGCGAAGCAGCAGCGCTGCTTGCCGCCGCAGAGGAGGCGGCTGCCTCGGCGCGGGAAGCGCTTTCGGCCTCCAAGTCCCGGTCCTTGACCACGGTATACCAGGTGTGGGTGGCCCAATCCAGCACATGGGGTGCGGCAAACCATGCGGCTGCCAGCACTGCCACTACCAGCACCGCAATGCCGATGCCGCGCTTGACGCGCATTTCCCGGCTGTAAAAGCTGCGGTGATAATGCTTGACCTTCTGACGTTTATACTTAGCCATGGTATCCTTTCCTCCCTGTCTGCATTACAGGATAACGGAATGTCCGGTAAAGCCATAGATCGCCAGCGCCAGCACGCCGATATACACCAGCGTGATGGGTAGGCCGCGGAATGCCTTGGGGATGGCTTTGCTGCGCAGGCGGTGACGCGCCTCGGTGACCAGCAGTACCGCCAGCACATAGCCAAGGCCGCTGCCAAGGCCAAAGCCAAGGCTCTGGCCAAGGGTAAAGCTCTGGGTGCGCTCCACCAGCACCGTGCCCAGCACGCCGCTGTTCAGCGCGGCCAGCGGCACGATGCGCAGCAGCTGGGCGCGGCGGGGCAGGCTGCGCAGCAGCCACAGCACCAGATGCTCTGCCAGACACACCACGGCAATGCTGGCAATATACACCAGCGGGCGCAGCTGGGCGCGGTTATCCAGCGGGGCGATGAAACGCCCGGCAAGGAACGCCACCGGCGCCACCAGCACCTGCGTGATGCACAGCATCATGCCGAACAAGGCGCTGCTGGTGCGGTCGTCCCCCACCAGCTGCACCATGCGGGACACGCCCAGTGCACGGGTAAAGACAGCGTTCTGTGCAAAAATGGCCAGCAGTGCATAGCTGAAAAACACTGCCGAGCTGCTTACAACTTCCTTCACGGTTCGCGGTTCCCCTCCTTCTGGTAGTGCACGGTCAGGGTATCCCGTGCTTCCCTTTTCAGATATTCCTTGCGCTTTGCAGCCGCAGCGCGCCAGATGGCGCACAGGATGCCCAGCACGATAAAGCCGCCCGCCGGCATCCCGGCCATGGGCAGCACCGGGCGGCTGACAACCACACCGAACATGGTGCCTGCGGCCAGCCATTCACGGACGCAGCCCAGCAGCACCAGCAGCAAAGCATAGCCTACCGTGATGCGCAGGCCCTTGGAGACAGCCTTGCGCACCGTCTCCTGCACGCGGCCAAAGCGGTAGGTCAGCAGAGGCTCCACCACCAGCATGGGCAGGTAAATGCCCAGCATCAGCAGGTCGGTGCCGAACACAGCGTTCAGGATGGGATAAGCGGCAAGGTAGACCACCGCCGCACTGCCGCTGTACACCAGCGCCCGGGGCAGCAGCTTTTTCTCCAGCTCTTCCGGGGCGGGCTGCTCGTCCCGCAGGGGGAACAGGCGGCTGACCAGACAGGCCAACATCCGGGAAGGCGTGAGCAGCAGGGCCACAGCCACGGCCAGCATCAAAGCATTTTTGCCTGTGGTGGCAAGCACCACCAGCGGGGCCAGACCCATGCCCTGCATGACCACCGGGTTATTCAGGAACACCCGATCATGGTGGGCAAATTTGCCGGGGTCTTTTACGATCAGTTCAGCCGTTGCGCGTCTCATTGTGCTGCCCCCTTTCCGGCATCTGCCTGCAGATGGGTCAGGTGATACAGCCTTGCCTCGGTGCGGTCGATCCATGCCGACACACTGTTGACCGCCAGCAGCGCAAAGCACACACCGGTCTCATACACGCCATAGTAGCGGAAGCCCA
>OIII01000296.1_pt1 | contig 14750 bp, 10 predicted proteins | sample 1583221 | NCBI WGS metagenome assembly OIII01 (sample SAMN02675044, study PRJEB24791) | human gut metagenome, SKBSTL002 | isolation source: stool | host: Homo sapiens | place: USA
AAAAGCAGATTATCGTTGGATGTATAACTTTTAAACATTATCTTTGGGATATCTTGACTTGATTCCCTAAGATACAAAAAATTAGGGAGACGGGCAAGTTCTGACTGAGCGAAGTTAGGACTTGCCCGATTTTTTTGCAAACACAAAAAAAGGCCGTCTCATTTTGAGACAGCCTCTTGTTGGTATATGGGAAGAATAGTTTTTCATTTCTTCAGTACCTTCTTTATCAACTCTATAAACTCTTTTCCGTATTTTTCTTTCTTATATTCGCCAATACCATTGATGTTGCCGAATGCTTCTATTGTTGTAGGTTGTTGGGTGGCGATCAGGTGCAAAGTCTTGTCGGATAAAACAATATAGGCAGGTATAGCTTGCTGGTCCGCCAGCTTTTTACGCAGTATACGTAACTCCTCGAACAAGTCCTTGTTTTCATTACCAAAAGTAACCGGAGTGGGAAAGAGTACCTCTTCCTTGGCTTTCTTTTTGCGTTTTTCCTTAGCAGGTACGAATTCTTCCCGTTTAATGACTACCAGCATGGCGGATTCTTTGCCGAACAATACTTTTTGCCCGCTTTCAGTTATTTTGAGGTGATTGTTCTCATTATAGGCTATTTCGAAATATCCTAGATTCAGCATTTGCAGCAGATAATCTTGCCAGTCGCGTGCGGGAATATCTCTTCCTGCGGCATATGTTTTCAGTTTGTCATAACCTTTGTCAATCAGTTCTTGGTTTGCTGACCCTTTCAATATGTCTATTAACATGTGAGTACCTATTTGTTGGTTAGTTCGGGCTATTGCACTCAAAGCTTTTTGTACAATGATTGTTCCGTCAAAGCGTTCGGGGGGATTACGGCACACATCACAGTTGCCACAATCATGGTCCATGGTTTCACCAAAATAGTTCAGCAGGATACGCCTCCGACAGATATCCGATTCAGCATATTGTTGCATCCGGTGTAATTTCTCTAAGTTAATTTCCTGCTGGCTGCTTTCTGTAGCGAATTTGGAAAGCATAACCAAGTCTCCCAGTGAATAGAACAGCAAAGTATCACTTTCCATACCATCACGCCCGGCACGTCCTATTTCTTGATAGAAACTTTCTATGCTTTTAGGAAGGTTATAATGAATAACCCAGCGTACATTGGATTTATCAATTCCCATCCCGAAAGCAATAGTGGCGCACACCACCTGTACACGATCATTTATGAAATCATTTTGTGCCTTATCACGCATATCGCTGCTTAATCCTGCATGATAAACGGTTGCACGGATACCTTGTTTCATCAGCATTGCGGCCACATTTTCTGTTTTGCTGCGGCTCATGCAATAAATGATACCACATTCATTTTTGTGTTTTTCTATGAATTCAAGAATAGTCCGCATCTTATCCTTTTGTTGGTAGCCTCTTTTAACTTCCAAACTCAGATTGGGCCGATCAAAGGAAGATATGAATATTTTAGGATCTTTCAAGGCCAATTGTTGTACAATGTCTTTTCGGGTTATTTTGTCAGCTGTAGCAGTCAATGCTACAATCGGTACTTTGGGAAACTGATTACGTAATACCTTTAATTGGGTATATTCAGGCCGGAAATCATGTCCCCATTGTGAGATGCAATGAGCTTCATCAATGGCAAATAAAGAAATTTGAATATCTTTCAGCAGGAAGTTTGTTTCTATAAGTAATCGTTCAGGTGAAATATAAAGCAATTTGATTTTTCCTTGAAGACATTCGCGACGTAGATTTATATTTTCTGTTTCATTATTGCTGCTGTTCAGTGCCCGTGCTGCAATTCCGTTTGCTTGTAAACTTTCCACCTGGTCTTTCATTAAAGAAATAAGGGGTGAAACGACAATGGCCGTACCTTCCATCAGTAAAGCCGGTAATTGATAACAGATGGATTTTCCTCCTCCTGTAGGCATTAATACCAAAGTATCCTTTTGAGCTAATATATTTTGAATAATATCTTGCTGTAAAGGACGGAAACTATCGTATCCAAAGTAGTTTTTTAGAGTTTGGAACATATCTGTTTGTTATTTTAAAATGTAATCGGTTACAAAGGTAGTAAAATCTTTAGATTTGGTAGGAATCTCTGCCTAATAATAGTAAATAAGATATACTTTTATTCATAATTCATTTGTTTTGAAATTATTGCTTAAAAGAGAGGTTGGTTATTGTAGATTGGACAAATAAACTTTTTTGCCACTTAAAAAACAAAGTGTTGTGATTATTTAAGAAATAAATTAAGCAAAAAAAGTTGCATATGAAAAAAACTTTTCCCACATTTGTCCAAAATTAGATATTTGCATTTATATAACTAACCAAACAACGAAAAATTAAAAGAAAAATTAACTGATGAGCGACGTGGAAAAAAAATCAGAAACCCAGGAAGCGGCTCCTAAGAAAAAACCGTATAACCTGAGAGAAAAGAAAGAGAAAAAGGCTGCTTACAGATCTCTGATTAGAGCAGAACTTGCCGATGAATTGTATGATAAGATTTTGAACATTGTAGTTGTTCAGAAAAAGTACAAAGACCCTAATTATTCAGCAAAAGACTTGGCGAAAGAATTAAAGACAAATACTCGTTATTTGTCAGCTGTAGTGAATTCCCGCTTCGGAATGAATTATTCTTGTTTGTTGAATGAATATCGTATTAAAGATGCTTTGCATCTTTTAGTTGATAAACGCTATATGGATAAGAATGTGGAAGAGATCAGTGCAATGGTAGGTTTTGCTAATCGCCAATCTTTTTATGCTGCGTTTTATAAGAATGTGGGTGAGACTCCTAATGGCTATCGTAAGAGAAATCAAGAAAAGAAATAAGAGCATAATTTGCTACATTATAATTAAGAAAAAGGAAAACAATTGTTTTCCTTTTTTTGTTTCGGCTCACGAATTATGTATCTATAAAAAACGTTAATTGTAGAAATGAAACAGGTTGGTTGCAATGAAGTAGATAAAAGCATGAATGAAATGGAGGAATTTGATTATACGGTTGAACAATTTGCCGACTTACAGTTACTTCGATATAAAGTGTATGGATTTGAAGAACTGAGTTTGAAACAAAAAAAGTTGATTTACTATTTGTCACAAGCTGCTTTGCAAGGCCGTGATATTTTGTTTGATCAGAATGGCAAATACAATTTGCTTATTCGTAAAATGTTGGAAACCGTATATACAGAGTATCAGGGAGATCGTACAGATGTGAATTTCGTCAATTTGGAAACTTATCTGAAACGCATATGGTTTTCTAACGGAATTCATCATCATTATGCTTCAAATAAGTTCGTACCAGGTTTCACTCCGGAATTTTTTAGGGATGCATTGAATAGTGTGGATGCATTGAAGTTACCTTTGGGTAAAGGGGAAACAGTGGAAGAACTTTGTGAAGAAGTCTTTCCGGTGATTTTTGATTCTGAAATGATGCCTAAACGTGTGAATCAGGCAGACGGGGAGGATTTGGTCCTGACTTCGGCTGCAAATTATTACGAAGGGGTAACCCAGAAAGAAGCGGAAGATTTTTATCATAATTTGAAGAATCCGGATGATATGATGCCGGTAATGTTTGGTATGAACAGCCGTTTAGTAAAGGAGGACGGAAAAGTACAAGAAAAGGTCTGGAGATCTGGAGGATTGTATGGGCAAGCCATTGATAAGATCATTTATTGGTTGGATAAGGCTCTTGGTGTGGCAGAAGATGCACAACAAAAAATAGTTATCGAAAAATTAATTCGATTTTATAAGAATGGGGACTTGAAAGATTTTGATGAATATTCTATTGCGTGGGTGAAGGATTTGGATTCACGCGTGGATTTTGTTAACGGCTTTATTGAAAGTTATGGAGATCCGTTAGGACTGAAAGCTAGTTGGGAGTCCATTGTGAATTTTAAAGATCTGGAAGCAACCAAGCGCACGGAAATCATCAGCGCTAATGCTCAATGGTTTGAAGATCACTCACCTGTAGATCATCGGTTTAAAAAAAAGGAAGTGAAAGGTGTGTCGGCCAAGGTGATTACAGCCGCTATGCTGGGGGGGGATTTGTATCCTGCTACAGCGATTGGGATTAATCTCCCTAATTCCAACTGGATTCGTAGTGTGCATGGTTCTAAGTCTGTAACCATCGGAAATCTGACTGAAGCCTATAATAAAGCGGCTCATGGTAATGGATTTACAGATGAATTTGTTTGCGGTGCCGAAGAGAAAGAATGGATAAAGAAATATGCAGATCTTACAGGGGATTTACATACTGATTTGCATGAATGTTTGGGGCACGGTTCTGGTCAGTTGTTACCGGGAGTAGATCAGGATGCTTTGAAAGCGTATGGATCTACGATAGAAGAGGCACGTGCCGATTTATTCGGTTTGTACTATCTGCCGGATGACAAAATGGTAGAGTTGGGGCTTACACCGGATGGAGATGCCTTTAAAGCAGAATATTATACTTATATGATGAATGGTCTGATGACCCAGTTAGTCCGCATCGAGTTAGGTAATATGGTAGAGGAAGCACACATGCGTAACCGCCAGCTCATTGCGCGGTGGACATTTGAGAAAGGTGCTGCAGATAAGGTGGTTGAACTGGTTAAGAAGGATGGGAAAACGTATGTGAAGATAAACGATTATCAAAAATTGCGCACTCTGTTCGGACAGTTGCTGGCTGAGATACAACGCATTAAAAGTGAAGGAGATTTTGAGGCTGCCCGTAAATTGGTCGAAAAGTATGCGGTGAAAATAGATCCGGTTTTGCACGCCGAGATATTGGCACGTTATGAAAAACTTCATCTGGCTCCTTACAAAGGTTTTGTAAATCCTGTATATGAGGCCGTGACAGATAAGGATGGAAATATTATAGATGTAAAAGTATCTTATAATGAAGGTTACGCGGAGCAAATGTTACGTTATAGCAAAGAATTTGCGAATCTTCCTTATAGAAATGAATAAGAATAAATATGGATGTACACGAAACAATAAAGGACATAAAGGGGCAATTCCGTTTGTTTATGAATGGGGTGGTTTCCCAAAGTATGCGTGAGAAGGGATTAGACTATAAACTGAATTTTGGCATCGAACTTCCGCGTTTGAAAGAAATAGCTGCTCGTTATGAAAAAAATCATGAAGTGGCGCAAGCTTTATGGAAAGAAAATATCCGTGAATGTAAAATTCTGGCGGGAATGTTACAGCCGGTAGAAACATTTTATCCGGAAATAGCTGATATATGGGTAGAAGATATGCGCTATCCTGAAATAGCGGAACTGACTTGCATGAGTTTGTTCCAATATTTACCTTATGCTTCGGAGAAGGCTTTTGAATGGATGGCCGATGAGCGTGAATATTTTCAGTTATGTGGCTTTATGCTGATGGCAAGGCTGTTGATGAAGGGAAATCAGCTGACTGAGCGTTCGGAAGCTGAATTTTTGGATCAGGCAATGGTCACTTTACAAAGCGAGGGAGTGCTGCCCCGCAAAGCAGCTGCTACTGCTTTGAAGAAGTTTGCCGTTCAAAGCAAGGAAAATGGCAAAAAGGTGAATCGGTTGTTGGCTCCATTAACCAAATCAGATAAGGTAGAAATAGCTTCTTTGGCTGGAGAAATAAAATTAGAAACAGAATATTGGCATTAAACTTTCATGTTATCATAAAAAGGCTTAACTTTGACGGCGGAACTGAAATCTGTGATGGAAGAGAATGTGAAAGATAAGGTAAAGCAGATCTTGACAGAATATCTGCAGGTTAACGGGCATCGGAAGACACCTGAACGATATGCTATACTCGATACTATCTATTCCATTAAAGGTCATTTTGACATTGATACGCTTTATAATTATATGGCAAATGAAGGAAAATTCCGGGTAAGCCGGGCTACTCTTTATAATACCATCATTCTTTTTATCGATGCAAAATTGGTTATTAAACATCAGTTCGGCAATTCTTCCCAGTACGAGCGTGCGTACAACAATGAAACCCATCATCACATGATATGTACGGAATGTGGCAAAGTGACCGAATTTCAGGATGAGAATCTGAAACAAGCCATTGCCAATACGAAACTGAAGAAATTTCATGCCTCGCACTATTCCTTATATATCTATGGTGTATGCAGCAAGTGTACTTGGGCCAAGCGTAGGAAGAAAAAAGATAAGTAACATAAAACGAAGAAACATGAAAGTAGATGTCTTGTTAGGTTTGCAATGGGGTGATGAAGGCAAAGGAAAGGTTGTCGATGTTCTGACTCCCCGTTATGATGTGGTAGCTCGTTTCCAGGGAGGTCCGAATGCAGGTCATACACTGGAATTCGAAGGCCAGAAATATGTGCTCCGTTCCATTCCTTCCGGAATATTTCAAGGAAATAAAGTAAACATTATTGGTAATGGTGTGGTACTGGATCCGGCTTTGTTCAAGGCTGAGGCTGAAGCTTTGGAGGCTAGCGGACACCCCCTGAAAGAACGTTTGCACATTTCAAAGAAAGCTCATTTGATTTTGCCTACTCACCGCATTCTGGATGCTGCTTATGAAGCTGCTAAAGGAGATGCCAAAGTGGGAACTACCGGAAAAGGTATAGGTCCTACTTATACTGATAAAGTGAGTCGTAACGGTGTACGTGTAGGTGATATCCTTCATAATTTTGAAGAAGTGTATGGAAAGGCAAAGGCACGTCACGAACAGATCTTGAAAAGTCTGAATTATGAATATGATATAACCGAACTGGAAAAACAATGGTTGGAGGGTATCGAATACCTGAAACAGTTCCATTTGGTGGACAGTGAACACGAAATAAACAATCTTCTGAAGTCGGGTAAGAGTGTGCTTTGTGAAGGTGCGCAGGGAACGATGCTTGATGTTGATTTCGGTTCTTATCCTTTTGTCACTTCTTCAAATACCATTTGTGCCGGTGCTTGTACCGGTTTAGGTATCGGTCCTAATAAAATTGGTAATGTATACGGTATCATGAAAGCGTATTGTACCCGTGTGGGGGCAGGTCCTTTCCCTACCGAATTGTTTGATGAAACTGGTAAGAAAATCCGCGATTTAGGTCATGAATATGGTGCGGTGACAGGTCGTGAACGTCGTTGTGGCTGGATTGATCTTGTAGCTTTGAAGTATTCTATCATGGTAAACGGGGTGACTCAGTTAATTATGATGAAGAGCGATGTGTTGGATGATTTCGAAACCATCAAAGCATGTGTGGCTTATAAAGTAAATGGTGAGGAAATTGATTACTTCCCTTATGATATTAGTGAGGGGCTGGAACCTGTATATGCGGAGCTGCCCGGATGGAAGACTGATATGACCAAGATGACCAGTGAGGATGAATTCCCGGAAGAATTCAATGCGTATGTCACTTTCTTGGAAGAACAGCTGGAAACCCCGATCAAGATTGTTTCGGTAGGTCCTGATCGTGATCAGACTATTGAACGCTATACGGAAGAATAATAGAGAAGAATCTTATAAGATAAAAAAGAGATACTGTTTTCCTTTGGAGTCAGTTTCTCTTTTTTTTGTATACATCTATCTGTTTCTATGTATATTTGATAAAATTGTAACATCTATAATGATACCCATGTAAGATAATATATCTTTCGTCTTTATCGTATATCTTTCCGGTTACTATTTTAAGATGTGTGTGGAGCATCAATTGTGCATTATTGCGTATTATTGTGCCAAATCGCGTCATTCCGTCTGGGTTTCTTTCTATATTTGTCATCAATAAAAATATCGATATGGCATTACAAACAACCGGATTGGAATTTTTCTACTTGAGTGTGGATTTCTCCGAGAATGATAAAATATTGTTGGTGGAACAAGAGTTGGGCTACATTGCTTGTATTGCATTTATTGGCACGTATTTACCACAAAGGATGTCTTTGCTGTTGGAGAGAGGATAGGTGTCTGCTTTTTACTCGCAGATTGCCCGAAGGATGTACGGCCGATTATGTACAGCAAGTAGTGGATGCACTGTTGGAACGTGGATTTTTTAGTAAAGCCCAATACGAAAAAAATGGAATTCTTACTTCGGAAAGTATACAGGACCATTACTTTGAGGCGGTACAACAACGGAAGTGTGTAGAGGTGAGTACTGATTACTTGTTGATAGAGATTTCAAAATACAAGAATTTGTATGTGGATGGTAGTAACGTAGGCATTTCAACGGAAAATGTGGACATGAAAACATGAAGTTACAAAGTAAAGCAGAGCAAAAAAAGAAAAGGACTCCTCTTCATTTTGTTCTCCAGAAAAGAAGAGGATTTTTGCGGAGAAAGAGACTTTTTCTTCTATTCCTGTAGATGGAAAATGCAGAAATACTTCCGGATCAGTTGAAGCTTTGCAGCAGTGAGGGATAGGAGATAAGATAGTAGGGTACTGTGATTATGGTGTGATAGGGCATCCGATATGGCAAATATTAGCTGATATGCGTATGTCAGTTGGAAGGCTATACCAACTGTTAGCCTTTATTGGGGCGCGCCTGCGAGTTTGACCGATTAGAATTTAGTAGATTGATAAATACTGTAATTGTGTAATAAAGAAAACGATTGATCGTTTTATGGTTCATATAAGTAGAAAATAAATAGAATATTAAATAGATAATAGCCTGATTTTTAGAGTGCTGATTATGCTAATGGTAGAGTATAAGTAGAAAGTGACTAAAAAAATATTCATAATATATTGTGTATCAAGTAAAAGGGGGAAATAATATAAGTATGGTGGACTTAATGAATAGAGGAGAACGGTAAGCATAAGTTCTTTTGGAACTCATTTTATTAATAATATTGCAAAGATATAAAATTTTATCAAAAATAAAAGAATAAGTCTATTATTTTTTGTCTATGATATTTTTTTATTCATAAGTATTGTTTAGTTGTGATATTTGTTAGATGCAAGGTAATTATTTTATTTTTAGTATAAAATGATGTGAAATACATGAAAATTGTCAAGATAATCATTTTCTTCTTCAGATATCTTGTTCCAAATAAAGTACCTTGTTTTTTATTTCTTTAACTATTTATCCTTTGTGTGAAATTACTCTTTTAACAGTTGAATATCGTTTGGAACGACTAATATTTAGGCGTTTTTTATAAGAAATGAATTCTTGTACTTTCCTCTTTTATAGAACTAAGTTCCAAAAGAACTTGGATAATGTTTAATTAAAAGAGAGTGAGTATGAAAGAAAAAGTGTTAGTGTTACTAGCTTGTCTGTGGTTGGGTATCGGCTTCTCTATGGCTCAAGCGCCTAAAACAGTTGCAGGAGTTGTAACTTCTGCGGATGATGGTGAGCCGATAATAGGTGCGTCTGTTTTAGTGGAAGGGACTACTATGGGAGCAATTACGGATGTGGATGGCAAGTTTGCTATCAATAATGTTCCTACAGATGCCAAAGCGCTGATTGTTTCTTATCTGGGTATGATTACTCAGCGAGTTGGAATTCAGCGTGGTACTATTACTGTAACAATGAAGTCGGACACAAAAGTGTTGGATGAAGTGGTTGTAACTGCTCAAGGATTGAACCGTAAACAAAAAGCGTTGGGTTATTCTACACAAAAGGTGGCAGGTGAGGATCTAACTATTTCACGACAGACCGATTTGGGTAATGCTATGGCCGGTAAAGTGTCGGGAGCACGTTTTATAGGTGGTGCCAGTTCTGGTTTTGATGCAGGTACTATTATTTTGCGTGGTGCAGGTTCCATTCCTTCTTCGTCCCAGTCGGATAATCCGGCCAATGAACCTATTTATGTGGTAGATGGTGCTATCACTAACAAAAACTCTATCAATATGGATGATGTGGAAAGCATAAACGTATTGAAAGGTCCCGCGGCTACTGCCCTTTATGGTTCGCGTGGTGGTGCAGGTGCTATCATCATAACTACTAAGGCGGGACAAAGTGAGAAAGGGTTGCTTGAAGTAAGTCATACATTGCAGGCCGAAACTTACTATAATCATTTCAATATGCAGAAGCTGTATGGTGGTGGAGGATATGGAGGTACGGAAAAAGGTAACAGGGCTCAGGATATTTATGATTTGTATAGTGGTGATATTCCCGGTTTGCAAGGTGCTTATGTGTACGATTATAATGAGGACACTTCTTGGGGAGCTGCATACGATCCGGCTGTGAAATATGTCACTCCGTTGTCATTAGACGAAACCAGTGGTCATTATGGAAAACCAGCCACTTGGCAACATGGATTGGATTTGAGAGATCTTTATCGGACTGGTGTAACCAATACAACCAACGTTTCGTTTTCAAAGAGTGTGAAAGATTTTAATACCCGTGTTTCTTTCACCAATAGCTATCGTACTGGTGTGCAGCCCAATTCGGATGCTATTCGCCGTTTCTTAGGGTTCAAGACAAATTTCAAACCCACACCGTGGATGAATGTGTCATTGGATTATAAATATACTTATCGTCAGGATCATAATGCTGCCGAAAGTGGATATAACGGTTCACGTACCGTTTTGCAGGAATATACCCAATGGGGACAGACCAATGTCAATTTAAAAGATTATAAGGACTATAAACGTCCGGACGGATCATGGAGGACGTGGAATATCAACAGTGTGAATAATCAAAGTGCTGCATTCCATGATAATCCGTATGCTTTATTTCATGAATATAATCATCGCACCATTTATCAATGGAATGTATTCAGTGGTGATGTGTCTGTGGACCTTCCTTATAACTTGAAGGCAGGGGTACGCGTAAATGGTAACATACGTGGTTACAAATTGGAACGAGAACGCCCTTCAGGATCTATTAATTTCCGGTCAAATTATCGTCAGGATCAAAGCAGTTTGATTGATTTGACCGTACAAGGACGTTTAACTTGGGGACAATCATTTTTTAAAGATAAACTAACGGTAGACGCAGCTCTTTTTGCAGAAGCACGTGACTATACGTACGATAATTTATATGCATACACCAATACGAATTATGATTTGTCTTTGGACGATTACTATAATTTGGCTGCTTCATCGGGTACTATTGCTTTAGCCTATAATGAGAAAACACATTACAAAGAACGTAGTGTTTATGCCACAGCTACCATGGGCTGGGATGATACTTATTTTCTTGACGCTTCTGTTCGTAACGATATGTCTTCCACATTGAGTCCTAATCATAACAGCTATTGGTATGGTGGCCTTTCCGCTTCTGTCCTTGCTCACAAATGGGTGAATGCAGAATGGCTGAACTTTTGGAAACTGCGTGCTAGTGCGGCTCAAGTAGGTACTACGCTCAATGCTTACAATATTTATCCTACTTATTCGCTGGATACCAGTTATGGTTCACATGTTACAATGTATGAACCTTCTTCTCAGAAAAATTATAATATCGAGCCGTCTATTTCCACTTCGTATGAAATAGGTACGGAATTCCGTTTGTTCAATAATCGTTTATGGGGTGATTTCAACTATTATACCCGGGATGACAAAGATCAGATAATCTCCGTAACCTCTGCTCCGCAATCGGGGTATTCCACTCGTAAGATGAATGCTGGTTTAATTCGTAATCGGGGTGTTGAATTGAGTTTGGGCGGGATGCCTGTTTCCACTAAGAACTGGAAATGGGAAATGAATTTCAATATAGCGAAGAATAGTAATAAACTGGTGGAACTAGCTGATGGAGTGGATTCTTATTCTATTTATTGGACTTCATTCACAACTCGTTTGTATAATTATGCTATGGTTGGTAAATCACTTGGTGTGATAACCGGTAATACATGGGAACGTGATGACAATGGCAATATAATCTTCCATGAATTGAGTGCTTCGCAGAAGGCGTTGTATGGTGGTGAATATGTACCTACTTACAATCAGAATACACTAGATGAACTGGGTAACTTCCATCCGGATTTCACTGGTGGTTTTAATACTAGTATCAGTTTTAAGAATTTCCGTCTGTCGGCTAATATTGATTTCTCTGTAGGCGGACAGATTGTATCCTATACTAATATGTGGGGTAGCAATAGCGGTATTCTTGATAAAACAGCTGAGCTTAATGACCGTGGCGTCAATGTTCGTGAACCGGTAAGCAAAGGTGGTGGTATCCACATGACTGGTGTGGATCAGAATGGCAATAAGGTAGATACCTATGTCAATGCTAAACTATATTATACCACAGCTTCCCGTGTATGGGAAGAATGGGTGTATGACCGTACTTACGTGAAACTTCGTGAAGTGTCATTGTCGTATGTTTTCCCGTCACAGACTTTGAAGAAACTAAATATCGGCCTGAGTCGTGCCAGTGTGGCAATTAATGCTTCCAATCCATGGTTGATCTACTCAGCTTGTCCTAATGTGGATGTGTCTGAAATTGGTATGGGATATTTTGAGGGTGGTAATGCCGCTGCAACCCGTTCGATAGGTTTTACCGTTAATCTTGCTTTTTAAACCATAAAATGAAGAATCATTATGAAATATATTAAATTATTACTTTTATCTCTGAGTTTTGCAGCAACATTCACAGCGTGTGATATGACTGACTTTGGCGATATTAACAAAGATCCCAATGAACCGTCGGAGGCTAATACTGGTATGTTGTTTACATACGCTTGTACTTATGTGAAATACTTCTCTATGAACTCAAATTATTATTACCCGTGGACGCAAATGTATCCGGGGTATATGTCCGAGAAAAATAATAATCAGTATGGTGCGTTTGGCGGACCTACTATGAGTACAAGTTCTTATTATCTTTATCCGTTGAAGAACTGCCAGAAGATTATTGACTTTAATAGTGATGAGACTGAAAAAGGTAAACCTGCCATTGTGCAGTTTGGTGATAATGCCAATCAGATTGCGGTTGCACGTACATTGATGGGATTCATCTATATGCACCTTACAGATGCTCTAGGGCCACTTCCTTACACAGAAGCATTTCAGGCAGGTGAGGAAAATTTTACTCCGGTATTTGATTCACAGGAAACTATTTATGCTAAGTTAGATGCCGATTTGAGGGAAGCGTATAATCAGTTTAATGAAAGTGGCTCGTTGAGCACAGCCGACATCCTGTTCGATGGTGACATTCGTGCATGGAAGAAACTGAATGCTTCTACCCGTATGATGCTTGCTATAAAACTGGCAGATGTGGATCCTGCCGAAGGACGCTCGCGTTTTGCTCAAGCTTACGCTGATGGCGGTATTGAAGAAAATGCCTATAATTTGAATTATACTTTTGAGGCCAATACTGTGGGATATTTATATTATAATGGCGTAAACCATAATTATAATTTTGTTCCTAATAAGTATTATGTAGATCAGTTGAAGGAATTGAAGGACAACCGTCTGTTCTCTACTTGTTCGCTGATTCCTTTTGGCAAGACACAGGCAGAGACAGGCGTGACAGATGAAGACCTGAAGAATTTTGATAAATACCAAGGTATGCCTTTGGGTATTGAGTCTGCAGATGTGAACACGTGGAATAAAGTCTGCTGTTTTTATAATCCTTCGCTTACACAGGTAACCTCTACTTTCCCTATTATTACTGCTTCTCGTATGCTACTTATCGAGGCTGAAGCTGCTCAACGTGGCTGGATTCAGGCTGATCCTGCCCAACTTTATGCAGCCGGTGTGAAGGCATCATTTGAACAATGGGGAGCCGAAGGTGTTGATGAATATTTGGTACAGGAAGCAGTTGCTTATACGGGTACTGATGCTGATAAAATTAATAAAATTGCTCTTCAGCGCTGGATCAGTGGCTTCATGGCTGATGGTTTTGAGGCATGGTCTGACTGGCGTCGTTTTGATATTCCGAAACTAGAAGTCGGTCCGGTTTGTACAACGATTGATCACATCCCTTATCGCCATCAATTTGATAGCGAAATTTATCAAGGTAATCTTGAAAATTATGAAGCTGCCGTGAAAGCAGATTTGAATGGTGATGATAGCCGTGAGCAACGAGTATGGTGGAATAGAAGATAAGATTTGAAGTATATAATTCTCTTTAAAGTTTCGTTTAAATATAGGGGACATTCTCAGTGATGAGAGTGTCTTCTTTTATTGAAATAAATCAAAAAATATATAGGATAAACGTTAGTTAAGACTAGGTAATTCATAAATTGCCTCGATGGATAGATATACGTATTGCTTTTTCTTATTGACTTTTGTTGTGTTCGGTTGGGTGGCATTTGAAGAATGTTATTGTTGGGATATTGAATTTTTATGAAGAAATTCTCCTGTTTTAAAGCATAAAAAAAGGCTATCTATCCCAGACAGCCAATCTTTTGTTAACCTTAAATCTAATACTATGAAAAACACATTACAAAGATACGGACTTCTGGAAAATTAGCAAGTAAAGCAAGAAAAAACAGATGTTTTATAACATTGATTAAATAATTCATTCTACTATTCAATCTTTATTAAGATTTTTACTGCTTTGAATGCTATATTCCCAATATTTATCACATAGTTGCAGGTAACTTGTCTCGGCACTCTTACCTCCCAAGGAGATAGCATACATTTTTGTTTGTTTTGCTTTTGCATGTTCTATGCTATAATGTCATAAAAACGGGGTTACAAGCCCGATATGAACAAAGAAAAGGAGATTTTGATGAACTACACAATCTACGACTACCTCGGGCTGTTCTTCCTTTATGCCTTTCTTGGATGGCTTCTGGAAACGACAGTGGCGGCTGTTCGGAAAAAACACATGGTAAACAGAGGATTTCTGAATGGCCCGCTGTGTGCCATCTACGGAATCACGGCTGTTTTCATGACCCGCTACCTGTACGAACTGCAGTCCAGCCCGGTTTTTCTGTTTCTCGGCTGTA
>OIII01000306.1_pt1 | contig 14330 bp, 10 predicted proteins | sample 1583221 | NCBI WGS metagenome assembly OIII01 (sample SAMN02675044, study PRJEB24791) | human gut metagenome, SKBSTL002 | isolation source: stool | host: Homo sapiens | place: USA
ATATCGGTGGTGTCGGTCAGCAGCTTGCCGTTGTCCTTACTGTACACCCGCAGACTGCCGTCCAGCGCGTAGACGGCTACGGTGTTGTCGGTGGCGTCCACATCGTACAGCGGGGTCTTTGCGCCTGTCTCCAAATCATAGAGTTCGTAGCCATGGCCCTCGCCGCTGTGCCATGTTACCACATAGCCCGGGAAATACTGGCTGGGCTGCTCGTCAAAGGTGGAGATCAGTCCGCGGTCCTCTGTGGTCATGTCCCGCAGTTCGTACCGGCCGTCACTGGTGGAAAAGCTGGCAAGACCACCCGGATAGACCTGCAAAAAGCCCGTGTACTGCTCGCCGGTCTGGGTGTTGTACAGGATTTGGTCGGTGGTTTCCTCTCCGGTGGCAACGTCCAGCTTCACCCAGTCGCTCAGGGTGTCGCTGTCGTAGAAAAGGCGGTATGCCGAGGCGGCCTCGGCGCGGTAGACGGGGGTGCCGTCCTTCTCCTGCACCACCACCCAGCGGTTCTGCTGGTAGTCGGTATCCCAGTCGTAATCGTCCAGTCCCTCCGGGCGGGCGTAGCAGCTGAACACCAGCTTATCGCCGCATAGGGTGCAGCTGTATGCACCTTCCGGTACCGGCAGCGCTGCGCCGGTGGCAAGGTCGATGACCTGACAGGTGCCATAACCGGACTCCGGGACGTATCCGCCATCGATCAGGCGGCTCTCCTGCAGCACCAGCAGGCCGTTTTGCAGGGTGGCGCTCTGCTCGCCCTCAAAGGACATTACTTCGGTGCCGGTCTTGTCGTACAGGGCGGTGCGGCGTCCGCCCCGGCCGGTGGGGTCGGACCAACTGCGCAGCCAGTAGTCTGCGGTGCCGGTGACACTGTCCTCCACCAGCGAGACGTTCTCACTGCGGGTAGACTGGTGCAGCGGGGTGCTGCCGCACAGGATGGTGGTGCTGCTTCCGGAACGGCTGTCGCAGTACAGCACCCGCAAACGGCTATCGTTCAGCACGGCAGGGTCGTACAGGGGTTTGCCGTTGTCGTCCGTAGGTACCGAAACCGCAGAGCTTGCAGCGCCCGGCACGCCGGTGGCGGGCGGCAGCAGGGTACAGCCGCAGCCTAAAGTAAGGGCAAGGGCAGTGCAGACTGCCCCGCAGCCGATACGCAAGACAACACGCTTCATAAAAACCACTCCTTTGCAAAAAACAGGGAGGAAATTTTTTCCGTTCACTCAGAATACGAAACAGCCGCATTTTTCATTGCAGAACTTGCAGAAAAATGCGGCTAAAAACGGTTACAATTGCATTACAGCTGCGCCGGGGCATGGGACGCTTCTGCCTTGTCCATCTGCTCCAGCTGCCGCAGAAAGGCCAGCAAAAAGGGTAGAGAAATGAAGCAGGTGAGCGTATCCGCAATGGGCTGGCAAAGCTCCACGCCCACAAGCCCCAGCACCCGGGGAAGTACAAGAATCAACGGGATAAAGCACACGCCCTGCCGGCAGCAGGCCAGAAAGGTGGCACGCCCGGCCTTGCCCACGCTCTGGAAGGTCATGTTGGTCACCACGATCACCGGCTGCAGAAGGATGGCAAAGCACTGGTAGCGGAAGGCGGGCAGCGCCACAGCGGTGACCGCCGGGTCATCCCGGAACAGGCGGATCAGGTTTTCATCGTTCCACCAGCACACCGCGATCAGCACCACCAGCAGCGCAAAGGCGGCTTTCAGGGTAAAGACGGCGGCCTGCCGCACTCGGTGGTATTTGCGGGCGCCGTAGTTGAAGGACGCCACCGGCTGCAAGCCCTGTCCCACGCCGATGGCCACTGAGAGGATGAACATAAAAATGCGGGACACAATGCTCATGCCCGCCACGGCGGCATCGCCGTAGCTGCGGGCGGCAATGTTCAGCAGCATCCCGCCGATGCTGTTCAGCCCCTGACGGCCAAAGCTGGGCGCGCCGCCTGCAAGGATCTGCAAAAACTCGCGCGGCTCCCGGGTGACGGCAGAAAGCCGGAACTGGCTGACCGTTTTGCCCCGCAGGAACATATACAGCAGAATGCCAAAGCTGATGGTCTGACTGAGGGCAGTGGCGATCCCGGCACCGGCAGTGCCCAGCCCTAAAGCGAACATGAACAGCGGGTCCAGTGCAATGTTCAGCAGTCCGCCGGTGACCAGCCCGACCATGGCAAGGTTTGCTTTGCCCTCATACCGCAGGATGTTGTTCATCACCAGACTGGAGATCATCAGCGGTGCGGCAAGCAGGATGGGCCGGGCGTAGGCGCAGGCGTGGGGCAGAATGGTTTTGGTACTGCCCAGCAGCATCATAAAGTCCGGCAGGGTGGCAAGGCCGACCACCGCCAGCACTACGCCAAAGGCCAGCGCCGTAAAAAAGCTGGTGGAAGCAAAGCGGGTGGCGGCGTGGGTATCCTGACTGCCCAAGCGGCGGCTGATGATGGTGCCGGAGCCGTGCCCCAGCATAAAGCCCAGCGCCTGAATGATGGCCATCAGGCTGGAAACGACACCCACCGCGCCGGAAGCGCTGGTGGAGATGCGCCCTACAAAAAAGGTATCGGCCAGATTGTAGATGCTGGTGATCAGCATACTCAAAATCGTGGGCGCGGCAAGGCTGAGGATCAGCCGGGGGATCGGAGTCTCGGTCATTTTATGATACTGCACCGCAGTGCGGTCCTGCTGGGTCATGGGAAAATATCCTCCTTCAAAAACGAGAAAGCCGCCCCTTCCAGAGCGGCAGATAGTCCTGATGAAAACAGTATAACGCAGTTGCGACAAAATGTCGAGAGGGAGTAAAAACGGCCTTTCGCCCCTGCGAAGGGGCGAAAAAGCAGGCGAAAACAGGATGGATTCTATATAAAGTGCTAAAGAATTGTCGAATTGCTTGTGAAAAATCACGATATGTGGTATTCTTTATAAGAAGGAATTGGAAAAATCTGTGCATTTTATGATTGGGAGGGATTTGTACATGAAATCCGTAGCACAAACTGTGATCGAGGCCGACCGCTTTTATACCATTGCCGCTCACACCGGCAATGTCATTCAGGCAGTGGAGGGCAGCAAGGACGGCGGCACTGTCCGTCTGGGCAAGTATGACCACAAGCCCGAACAGGAGTGGAGCTTTGTCCGCGAGGGCGATGGTGTGTACCGCATCCGCAACCGTGCCTCCGGCAAGCTGCTGGATCTGACCATGACCGGCACTGCCAACGGCACATGGCTGCACCTGTGGGAGGACGTGGGCGGCACGTCCCAGATGTGGAAGGTGGAGCACACCCCGGAGGGCACCGTGCGTCTGCGCTCTTCTTGGGCAGGCGGCAAGTGCGTGGACACCGTGGGCATTGGCGCCGAGGTGGGCGCTGTGCTGCAGATCTGGCAGGAGGTGCCCGGCGGTGGTGACCAGCTGTGGGTCATCTCTGAGGTAAAGGACCGCGTAAAGCGTGCCGCCAAGGTTGAACAAGCAGCACCCGCTGCCGAGACGAAGGCCGCACCGGCCAAGGAAGCCGCTCCCGCCAAGAAGCCCGCAGCCCGCAAGCCCCGCACCGCCAAGAAGGTGGAGGAGAAGCCCGCTGCTCCCACCGCAAAGGCTGCAGAGCCGGTCAAGGCAGAAAAGCCCGCTGCGAAAAAGGCTGCTAAGGCAAAGGCTGAGCCTGCTGCTCCCGCAGTAGAGGTGAAGGCAGCTCCCGCCGTGGCAACCAAGGCCGAGCCTGTTACTAAGGCTGAACCGGCTGCCAAGGCAGCGCCCGCAGCGGAAGCCAAGACTGCCCCTGCCGCCGCAAAGCCCAAGGCAAAGCGTGCACCCTGCAAAAAGACCGTAAAGAAGTAAGAAATCATAAAACGCAAAAAATCGGACAGACCGCGGTCTGTCCGATTTTTTGCGTTTATAGAAGCTTTTTATGCAGCAGGGGCGGCAGCATCATCGCTCTGGGCAGCGGTCTGCACGAACTGCACGATGCTCTCGATGGTTTTGCGCAGCTGCACAAGGCTTTCCACGTCAGAGTCCTGCATCCGGGAAGTAGGGGCGGTCACCACGGTCTGGGCGGCAGTCACCGTGCCGGAAAGTTCTGCATGGATGTGGTGGGCGGGCACGTCCAGCAGGATGTGCACCTTGGGGGACAGGGTCTTGAGCAGACCCTGCTTTTCGATGCCCAGAATCAGCTGCGGCGCATCCTCCCCGGCGGCGAGGTTCGGCAGCTGAAGGTAGAGGTAACCTTCTTTCGCGTTGGCGGGCTGCACGGTTTTGAGCTGTTTCAAGTCCAGCTGGAAGTCGTTCACCTGCTGCAAGCCGGTGGCGGCGGGGTCTACCCCCAGCAGGGTGGCCAGCTGGTCTTGGGAAATGTAGCTGCCCAGCGACCAGCCCGGCAGCAGCAGGCTTGCCAGCGGATACTCGGCCACAACCGTGCTGCGCAGCTTGTTGTACAGCTGCCCGGCGTCGTACAGGGTCTCTTCCTCGCTGATGTACATCCGGGTCAGAGGGGCATCGTTGACGGTGCTGGTGCCCGTTGGGTACAGCGCCAGCTGCACCGCCCGGGGGGTGTACTGGCCGGTCAGACTGCCGGTGGTGCCGCCGAACTTGTCCAGCAGGGCGTAAAGAGCAGGGGGCTCGGCCTCGGTGGAGGTGATGGTGTAGTCCAGCGCAAAGCTGGCACCGCTCTGGAATGCCTTGACCCTGCGGCTGACGAAGCTGTACAGCACTGCCGCAGCCACCACGCACACCAGAACCAGACACAGCAGAACGATCAGCGCCGCCCGCAGACCGGTGCGCTTTTTGTGGGAAGATGCCATGGGAAACCTCTCCTTCCGGTAAAACGTATTTGCTTCAGCATAACGGAACTGCACGCAAATGTCAAGCGCCGCAAACTGCGGACAAAACAAAAAACCTGAAACATTTCTGTTTCAGGTTTCTGGCGGAAAGATGGGGATTCGAACCCCAGAACGCTTTTGACACGTTACACGATTTCCAGTCGTGCGCCTTAGACCAACTCAGCCATCTTTCCACATCTTCTGTTCTGCCTTTGGGCGGGTGCCCTTGGCGCTCCACTATAATACCTGAAAGCAGGCTTTTTGTCAAGGATTTTTTTGAAAAAAATCGGACTTTTTTAAAAATGACGAAAAAACGCGAGAAAGTATTCTACCGCATGGATGGAAAGCACAAAAAGCCCTTGACGCACCTTTAAAATAGGTCTATATTGAGGGCAAAGAGCACTGCGGTGGGTCATTTTGTGCCGCAGCGGCGGGAAATATAAGGAGGATGCTTTTATGACTTATCCTGAAGTACTTGCCAATGCCCGTACCTGCATTGGTCAATACTGCAAGGCCTGCCCGGTGTGCAACGGCGTGGCCTGTAAAAACCAGATCCCCGGCCCCGGTGCCAAGGGCGTGGGCGATACCGCTATCCGCAATTATAATAAGTGGGCCGATATCCGGGTAAACATGGACACCCTGTGCCCCGGCGGTGCACCGGACACCACGCTGGAGCTGTTCGGCAAAAGCTTCCGCTATCCCTTCTTTGCGGGCCCTGTGGGTGCAGTGAACCTGCACTATTCCGATACCTACACCGATATGACCTATAACGATGTGCTGGTGCGTGCTTGTGCCGAAAACGGCATTGCTGCCTTTACAGGCGACGGCACCAACCCCACCGTGATGGAGATGGCCACCCGCGCCATTGGCGCTGCGGGCGGCTGCGGCGTGCCCACCATCAAGCCGTGGAACATCGACACCATCCGCGAGAAAATGGCACAGGCCAAGGCCAGCGGCTGCTTTGCCGTGGCCATGGATGTGGACGCAGCGGGTCTGCCTTTCCTGAAGAACATGACCCCGCCCGCCGGCAGCAAGAGCGTGGAGGAACTGGCCGAGATCGTGCAGCTGGCGGAGCGTCCCTTCATCGTCAAGGGCGTGATGACCGTTAAGGGCGCACTGAAGGCAAAGCAGGCCGGTGCCGCCGCCATCGTGGTGTCCAACCACGGCGGCCGCGTGCTGGATCAGTGCCCTGCCACCGCCGAGGTGCTGCCGGAGATCGCCGCAGCCCTCAAGGGCACCGGCGTGAAGGTGCTGGTGGACGGCGGCATCCGCACCGGTGTGGATGTGTTCAAGGCACTGGCACTGGGCGCAGACGGCGTTCTGATCTGCCGCCCCTTCGTGACCGCAGTTTACGGCGGCGGCGCAGAGGGCGTGAAGTGCTACATTGATAAGCTGGCCGGGGAGCTGGCCGACACCATGCAGATGTGCGGTGCCCATACGCTGGCGGAGATCACCCCGGATATGGTGCGGGTCTGAGCGTTCTATTATAAGTAACAAAAAAAGGAGATGCCCTGCAGGGCATCTCCTTTTTTGTTACTTCAAGGTGCCGTCCAGCACCTGCTGGTAATACCACGGCTTCGGGGCGTGGAAGGTCTTGCCGCTGAGGAAGGCAAAGTCCGGCTGGGTGAAGCGGGGCATGGTCAGCTCCCATGCGCACAGCGCCTGATACTTCAGCTTCAGCTCGCGGTTGGCGCTGTTGTTGCCGTACTTGCTGTCGCCAAGGATGGGGCAGCCGATGCTGGCCATGTGGGCGCGGATCTGGTGGGTGCGGCCGGTGATCAGCTGCACCTTCAGCAGGGCCAGACGGCCGGAGACGGCGATGGTCTCGTACCGGGTCTCCACCTCCTTGGCGCCGGGCTGCTTATCCTCCACGATCTTCACGATGCCGCGGTCGGCGTCCTTCAGCAGGTAGCCGCCCAAGGTGGCGTCCGGCGGCATGGGACGGCCAAAGGTGACGCAGAGGTAGGTCTTTTTCACCTCGCGGCTCTTGATGGCGGCGAGGAACAGCTCCTCGGCCTCGGGGGTCTTGGCGATGATGACAAGGCCGCTGGTGCCGGTGTCCAGCCGGTGGCACAAGGCGGGGGTGTACAGGTCGTTCTCCTTGTACTCGCCCTGCTTGTTCAGGTACAGCAGCGCGCGGTTCAGCAGAGTATCGTCCTCCGGGCCGTCCACCGCAACGCCGGCGGGCTTGTTCACGATTAGGATCTGCGGGCAGTCGTACACCACCTGCGCCGGGGTGCGGGCGTTCTTCCACGCGGGGCCTTCTACCCGGCGGTCGGCGTCCAGCACATCGTCCAGGATGAACAGCTTGATCTCGTCGCCCGCCATCACGCGGGTGGAAAGCGGCTGCTTTTTGCCGTTCAGCTTGATCTTGTTCTCCCGCAGCGCCTTATTCAGGCGGCCGGGGGTCAGGGCGGGGTACTGTTGGGTCAGATAATTGTCCAGCCGGGTGGGGGCAAGACACTTTACTTTTAAAATTTTCACGGGAAATTCCTCTCTATCTTAAAATCAGTTGCAATAGAATGGGTTCTTGATTCGTTTTTATTGTAGCGGAACGGAAACGTTCCGTCAAGCAAGAGAAAGAAGGTTTTCGTATGAGATGGAACCATAAAATAGTGACACTTACTGTGCTTTTGGCTATTGGAATAACAATGGTGGGCTGTGGGGCGTCCAGTTCCACGGCTGGAAGCACAGCGGCTTCCACGGCAAGCACGACATCTTCGGAGGCGCAAAAAACGGAAGTACACCCAATGCAAGGTGTTTTACTGAGTGACCCACTTTCGGATGGCACTTATCACATCAGCTTTGAAAGCGATAAAGTATGGGTCGGTGAACGCAAGAATACCATCAACAATGCTGTTGTATACGACTATGACCGGTACACAGCCGCAGATATTGAAGCATTGAGCGAAGGAGATACCATTATAACACATCTAAACGGGACAGAAGAAATTACAGCCCTAACAGTGGAAAGCGTTGAGAGAGAAAACAACTATGTGACCATCAACGGCGGCATCGAAGCGGGCGGCGTGGAGCTGACGCTGGACCACGATGTGTACCGCACCGTGACCTTTGACGATTACCCCGTCTACTATGAGATGGGCGAGGTGACCCTGCCTCTGGCCGGGGGCGTGACCCTGAGCGACAGCTCGGCCGACCCGCAGGCTTCCGCCGTGGAGACGGACGGCGCCGATGCCGTGGCCGAGGCCGTCAACGCCGAGCCGGACGGCTGGATGCCCAACAACACCCTGGTCTTTACCGAGGATGGCACCATCAGCAGCATCGTCCGCATCTGGGTGCCGTAAATTTTGCTCAAAACCGTTGACAAACGTTTTGCGTATGCTATAATTTAGCTGTACGCAAAGGGGCATTGTGCCTGCCTTGCGGAATGTAAAATTATGACAGATGGCAATGATGGGGTCAGAAATGCACACACCACCGTCCAGAGAGAGCGCCCACGGCTGTAAGGTGCTCCGGTCGGGATCATTTCGCGCCACCCCGGAGCTTCCGGCGAATGTAAACCGGACGCTGCGCAGCGTTAATGCGCCGAAAGCGGCAGGGGACAAGTGATCCTTTGCAATTTGGGTGGTACCACGGAGCAGTTTACAGGCAGCCTCGTCCCTTTTGGGATGGGGCTGTTTTTGTTTTTGCGCCTGCCCGCCCCTCTGCCATAACATCATAAAAACTGACGTGCAAACGCCAAGGACAATTGAGGAGAGAAAACCTATGCAATGGACCGGTTTGAATGAACTGCGTGAAAAGTACCTGAGCTTCTTTGAGAGCAAGGGCCACCTGCGTCTGGACAGCTTCCCGCTGGTGCCGAAGAACGACCCCAGCCTGCTGCTGATCAACAGCGGCATGGCCCCCATGAAAAAGTGGTTCCTGGCTCAGGAAGAGCCTCCCCGCCATCGTGTGACCACCTGCCAGAAGTGCATCCGCACCCCGGATATCGAGCGCGTGGGCATCACTGCCCGCCACGGCACCTTCTTTGAGATGCTGGGCAACTTCTCCTTCCAGGATTACTTCAAGGACGAGGTCATTCCTTGGGCTTGGGAGTTCCTGACCAGTGACGAGTGGATGGCTATCCCCAAGGACCGTCTGCACATCTCTGTGTATGAGGAGGACGACGAGGCCTACGATATCTGGACCAAGAAGGTTGGCATCGCCCCGGACCACATGGTGCGTCTGGGCAAGGAGGACAACTTCTGGGAGCACGGCTCCGGCCCGTGCGGCCCCTGCTCCGAGATCTACTTTGACCGCGGCCCCGAGTACGGCTGCGGCAAGCCGACCTGCGGCGTGGGCTGCGACTGCGACCGCTATATGGAGATCTGGAACCTCGTGTTCAGCCAGTTCGACGCCGACGGCAAGGGTCACTACGAGCGTCTGGCACGCCCCAACATTGATACCGGCATGGGCTTGGAGCGTCTGGCCTGCGTGATGCAGAACGTGGGCAACCTGTTCGAGGTGGATACCGTGCAGAGTGTGCTGCACCATGTGGAGCACATTGCAGGCAAGACCTACAAGCAGGACCCCAAGACCGATATCTCCATCCGCGTCATCACCGACCATATCCGCAGCTGCACCTTTATGGTGTCTGACGGCATCCTGCCCTCCAACGAGGGCCGCGGCTATGTGCTGCGCCGTCTGCTGCGCCGTGCCGCCCGCCATGGCCGGATGCTGGGCATCGACCACCCCTTCCTCGTGGATCTGGTGGAGACCGTCATCCAGTCCAGCGAGTCCGCCTACCCCGAGCTGCGCGAGCATGACGCCTATATCAAGAAGGTCATCGGCACCGAGGAAGCAAACTTTGCCCGCACCATCGATGCCGGCATGAACATCCTGAACAACATGATCGATCGTCTGGAAAAGGCACACCAGAAGCTGCTGAGCGGCATGGACGCCTTCAAGCTGAACGATACCTTCGGCTTCCCGCTGGATCTGACCAAGGAGATCGCCGCCGAGCAGGGTCTGGAGATCGACGAGGACGGCTTCCACGCAGAGATGAAGAAGCAGAAGGAGCGCGCCCGCGCTGAGCGCCTGAAGAAGAACATCTCCGGCTGGAGCGAGGATCTGTTCGGCGCACTGGAGGCCGAGCCCACCGTCTTTACCGGTTACGACACCCTGACCGACAAGGGCACTGTTGTGGCGCTGAGCGATGAAGAGACCCTGACCGATGCCATTGCCACCGACGAGGAGGCAAAGGACGGCGTGCTGGTGGTGCTGGATAAGACCCCCTTCTACGCAGAAATGGGCGGTCAGGCTGCCGACCACGGCGTACTGAACGGTGCCGAGTGCAGCCTGCGCGTGCTGGACGTGAAAAAGACCCCCAAGGGCTACTACGTCCACACCTGCGTGCTGGAGAGCGGTATCGTGAAGGTGGGCGATGTGCTGACCGCACAGGTGGACAAGGGCTACCGCATGGCCATTGCCCGCAACCACACCGCTACCCACCTGCTGCAGGCTGCCCTGCGTGAGGTGCTGGGCGACCATGTGCATCAGGCTGGTTCCTATCAGGATGCCTCCATCACCCACTTCGACTTCACTCACTTCAGCGCCGTGACCCCCGAGGAACTGGCACGGGTGCAGAAGATCGTTAACGATAAGATCTTTGACTCCATGAATGTCACCGTGCAGGAGATGCCGGTGGAGGAAGCCAAGAAGCTGGGCGCAATGGCTCTGTTTGGCGAAAAGTACGGCAAGGTGGTCCGCGTGGTGGATATCGAGGGCTGGTCTACCGAGTTCTGCGGCGGCACCCATGTCAAGAACACCGCCCAGATCGGCGGCTTCAAGATCGTCAGCGAGTCCTCTGTGGCTGCCGGTATCCGCCGTATCGAAGCCGTCACCGGCCGCAACCTGCTGATCCGTGCAAACCTGCAGGAGGCCATGCTGCATGATGTGGCCAACACCCTGAAGGCCAACAATGTGGCTGCTCTGCCCGCCCGCGCCGAGGCTGTGATGGCTGAGAACAAGGCTATGAGCCGCGAGCTGGAGGAGATGAAGGCCAAGATCGCCGCCTCCAAGGTGGACAGCCTGTTCGACAATGCTGAGGAAGCAGACGGCGTGAAGATCGCCTCTGCATACTTTACCGGTACCACCGGCGACACCCTGCGCGGCATGTGCGACAGCATCCGCGACAAGGCCGTGAACCCCGTGGTGGCTGTTCTGGTGGGCAAGGCTGAGGATAAGATCACCATGGCCGTTACCGTGAACAAGCTGGCACAGGAAAAGGGCCTGAAGGCCGGTGTGCTGGTCAAGGAGTTGTCCGCTATCGCCGGCGGCAAGGGCGGCGGCAAGCCGGACTTTGCAATGGCCGGTCTGAAGGACGAGACCAAGATCGACGAGGCACTGGCTTCTGTGAGCGCCATCGTCAAGAAGGCTCTGGGCTAAAAAAGATCCATGTCCCCGCCCGGTGCCGGATGCGCGCCGGGGCGGCGGGCTTTTGTAGAAGCAGGAAGGAGTGTTCCCCCATGGAAGATTGTCTGTTTTGCATGATCGCAGAGGGCAAGATCCCCTCTAAAAAGCTGTACGAGGATGACCAGGTAGTGGCATTCTACGACATCAACCCGCAGGCAAAGGTGCATTTCCTTGTGGTTCCCCGCAAGCACATCTCCTCTGCCGCTGCGCTGACCGAGGAGGATGGTGCTCTGCTGGGCCACATCTTCACCGTCATCGCAAAGCTGGCCAAGGAGCAGGGGCTGGAAAACGGTTACCGCATCATCTCCAACGTGGGCGAGGACGCAGGCCAGACCGTGAAGCATCTGCATTTCCATGTTCTGGGCGGCGAAAAACTGCCTGTCTGATTCCAATACGAAAGGGAGATTTTGATTATGGCTGAAACTTATACCCTGCATGTTGCAGGCCTGACCCGTGAGCTGACCATCTGCAAGGTGAACGACCACATGGACATTGCAGCTTTTATCATGCTGGGTGATGCCGAGCTGACCGTGGCCGCTGCTGCGGAGCTGCTGAAAAAGTGCCCGGATTTTGATATCCTGCTCACCGCCGAGGCCAAGGGCATCCCGCTGGCACACGAGATGAGCCGTCAAAGCGGCAAGCCCTACATCTGCGCCCGCAAGGGTGTCAAGCTGTATATGCCGGATTCCGTGGTGGTGGAGGACCAGTCCATTACCACTGCCGGTAAGCAGAAGCTGGTCATCGACCGCAAGGAGCTGGAAAAGATGAACGGCAAGCGGGTGCTGGTGGTAGACGATGTCATCTCCACCGGCGGCTCTCTGAAGGCACTGGACGCGCTGGCAGAAAAGACCCAGTGCACCATCGTGGGTCAGGCCGCTGTTCTGGCCGAGGGCGACGCTTCTGAGCGCAAGGATATCATCTTCCTTGAGCCGCTGCCCCTGTTCTTCCACTAAGCCGGGATGCGCCGCCCGCTCTGCGCGTTCTGCGCCGGAATGATGGGCCTTAGTTTCCTGTGGACTTTTTTGCCGCAAACGGAGCTTTTTATGCCGTTTGCGGCATTTTTTGTTGCCTTTTTGCTGCTGCTTTGCATCCCGCGCCGCAGCCGCAAGCTGGCGCTCTGTCTGCTGCTGGGCGCACTGGCGGGGCTTTGCGCGGTGCATACCACGAGCGCCCGGCTGGAGCGTGCCCGGGCAAATTACGCCGGGCGCACCGTGCTGCTGACTGCTGAGGTGGAGCGCGCGGACAGTAACTATTTTTCAGACACAGTGGACGCGACCCTGTGGGTAGAAAGCGTGAACGGCAGCCCGGCGGGCTTTCGCATCACCTGTGCAGAGCTGCCCGCCTGCGCGGCAGGGCAGCGGGTGCAGGGCTGGTTTGCGCTGCAACAACCGGACATGGAAGAACAGACGGCGCAGTACGCGGATGGCATCGCCTTGCAGGCAGAGCCCTTGGCCGAAAAGCCGCAGCTCACCGTGCTGGGCGAGAGCGGCAGCTTCCGTGCCCGCACCCACCGCTTGCAGCAAAAACTGAGCGAGAGCCTGCGCCGTGCCATGCACAGGGACACCGGCGGCGTGCTGGCTGCCATGACGGTGGGAGACCGCAGCGGGCTTTCGGCACAGCTGCGCAGCGCCTACCGGGGCGCGGGGCTTTCCCATGTGCTGGTGGTCAGCGGCATGCATGTTTCCATCCTGTGCGGGGATATCCTGAGCGTTTTGCTGCCCTATCGCTGGGAGCAGAGCTATCGCCGCCGCAGACGGCGTGCAGTGGGCAAAAGCCTGCTGGCGCTGGTGCTGATGGGCGTGACCGGCTTTACACCCTCGGTGCGCCGCGCCGCCGTGGCGGTGTGGGTCAGCGCCTTGGGCGTGTGGGTGTGGGGACCGCCGGACGCCCTTACCTCGCTGGCGGCGGCAGGCATCCTGATGACCGCCGCCAACAGCTATGCGGTGTGGGATATCGGCTTTGAACTCTCCTTTGCGGCAGTGGTGGGCACGGTGGCAGGCAACGCCTGCATCCGCCGGATGCGGGACGCCCACGACAGGCGTTTCTGGGTCAAAGCAGGGGAAAATCTGCAAAAGCCGGTCAGACGCCCGTGGTACAGCAAATTGCCGAAGGGCGTGCAGGGTCTTGTAGAGAGTGCCTGCATTGCCGCCTGCGCCTCGGCGGCTACCTTCCCGGTGCTGGTGCTGCGCGGCCTGAGTGTCAGCGCATGGGCGGTGGTTTCCAGCATCGCGGTGCTGTGGATGGTGCAGCCGCTGCTTCTGTTGGGGTTGGCAGTAGCCTTTGTGGGACTGGTGCCGTGGCTGGCACCGGTGCATGGGGTACTTTCCCGGGCGGCAGACCTGCTCACAGGGCTATTGAACGGCTGGGCGGTCTGGCTCAGCACAAAGCCCGGGGCATCCATTTACTTTGATACCGCCTACGCGGCGCTGGTCTGTCTGCTGCTGTGCGGGCTTGGGGTGCTGGCTTTCCGCTGGCGGGTGCGTCTGCGGGTGGCGCTGCCGGGCATTTTGCTGGCGGCAGCGGTGGGCATCGGGCTGGGCAACGCCCTCAGCCGGGACGTGGTGCATATCGACCTTGTGGGCAGCGCACAGGCGCCTGCGGTGGTAATTGCCCAGAACGATCGGGCAGTGGTACTGTTCCGGGGCGGCAGCGCCGCTCAGCGTGCGGTGGAAAACCAGCTGGCACGGCGGGGCGTGCGCACCGTGGAACTGGTGGTAGACCTGCGCATGAATGCAAAAACCGCCTGCACCCTGCCCGCGCAGCAAGGGATCCGGGCAGAGCGTCTGCCGGTCAATGCCAGCCGCAAGCTGCGCTGCACCCCGGCGGCGGTGGAACTGCTGCGCACCCGGGAAGGGTGTCTTGTGCGGCTGAGCATCGGCAACCGGCAGTTTGTGACCTTAAGCGGCAAGGCAGAGCTGGCGCAGCCGCTGCAGACAGAGTGGCTGATTGCCACACCGAAAAAGCCGGAGACGGTGCGGTACCAAAAGCTGCTGGCGCTGCGCAGTTACAGTTGGATGCCGCCGGAAACGCAGTACACAGCCTCCCTCAGCCTGCGCCGCACCGGCGGCGAAAGCTAAGGTGTATCTGAAAACAAAGAAAATGACGAATATTTCGCAAGCACAAGCGG
>OIII01000330.1_pt1 | contig 13452 bp, 10 predicted proteins | sample 1583221 | NCBI WGS metagenome assembly OIII01 (sample SAMN02675044, study PRJEB24791) | human gut metagenome, SKBSTL002 | isolation source: stool | host: Homo sapiens | place: USA
TGGTTTCGGGGATTTCCTTATCCCAACCCTTAAAGGTGTAACCTTTTCTTGTCGGATTGTCAGGGGCGGTGATTTCCGTACCATAGTCCTGTGTAATTGGTGCGATTTCACTTCCGCCGTTGGTATCAAAGGTTATTGTATACTGATTGATTTCCCATTGTGCTTTAACCGTTATATTCTCCGCCGGCATGGTTTCGGGGATTTCCTTATCCCAACCCTTAAAGGTGTAACCTTTTCTTGTCGGGTTGTCAGGGGTGGTAATTTCTGTACCGTAATCCTGTGTAATTGGTGCAATCTCACTTCCGCCGTTGGTATCAAAGGTTATTGTATATTTATTCGTATTCCACACGGGATAGAGCGTCAGCGCCTCGTTTTTGGTATAAATATCTTCAAAGCCATACACCTTTTCGCCGCCGTCAACGGTTGACCAGCCTACTTGCGTGTAGCCCGCGCGGGTGAACAAAGCGCCGCGCAGGGTAAGAATATTGTTGTGGGGTTTCATATCCGTCACCGCACTGCCGGTGCCGTATGTGCCGGGGAGGTAAATCACCTCATAGTCGCCAGTGATCGAAAGCATGGAAACATCGGCAGGTACGGTATCGCCGGGTTTATAGCAGTTCCCATTTTCATCCGTCCAATACAGCTGCGCGTCTTCCGAAATGCCGTCCGGGCGGGGCAGCCCTTCAGTAGCGGGGGCGGTGAAGCTCTCGCCATTTTTCACGATGATTTGAATATCCTCGGAGCTATTACCCAGCGTTCCGCCGCCAAGGTCAAGGGTAACGACCTTCAGTCCGTCAGAGCCCAGTGTATCAGGGTTCAGGACTTCAAGGACGGGGCGGAAGCCGAAGGTCGAGTAAGAAGTATTGTAGCTGGTCCAGAAACGGGCCGAACGTTTCCACCCGCGAACCGCACGGAACGACGCCGAAATTCTTATAGTAGTATCTTGTCCACACGAAAGCATCTCCCTCCAGTTTTTGATATATCCGTCGTCCTTATCCAGTATCTTATCCCATTCGTTGCTTTTGGGCGTGCCGCGTTCTGAATCACCTGAGCCTGTATAACTACTTCCCACAGACGGTGCGCGCAGGGTATAGTCCACGCCGCCGCTGGCATAATCTTTGCCGAAAATCAGACTTTTCGTATTTAAGTCATCCCAGCTTACCGTATGCGTTACGACATAGTCCGCAATGAATAGGCTGTGGGGATATTTATTCTTCTGAGCATACTCCTCGGTGGTTGCCATTTCCGATGTGAGCTTATAAGCGTTGACCGTGCCTGCATAGGTAAAAGGCACATAATGAAGTGTGCTGTCAGGCAGATTGCTGTTTACCGTTCCCGAAATATTCATTGCCGAAAGGTCAAAATAGTATCTGCCGCCGGGGGTAAGGGAAAACTGTTCTGATAAAGCAAACTGCGCCGTGAGCTTGGTAACGTCCGCCGGAACACTGGCACCGGGCGCGTAGAGCTTACCGTTGCTTCCGAGCCACATGAAGTAGCTGCCTGTATTTCCGTCCGGGCGGGTCATGCCGTCGGACGCAGGCGCGGTAAAGTCGCTGCCGTTTTTCACGATGATTTGAATAGCATCGGAGCTGCCGCCGAGCGTTCCGCCGCCAAGGTCAAGGGTAACGACCTTCAGTCCGTCAGAACCCAGTGTGTCAGGGTTCAGGATTTCAAGCACGGGGCGGAAACTGACGAGCGGGAGGAAGTCCGTAGCATCGTCGTCGTTCCAGCGTCGGCCCGAATCGTACCCGCGAATCGCACGGAGCGACGAGTTGTATCTTGTTGTGTCCTGCCCCCACGAAAATATGCCATTCCAGTTTTTGATGTAGCCGCTGTCCTTGTCCAGTATCCTGTCCCATTCGTTGCTTTGGGGCGTACCGCGTTCTGAATCACCCGAGCCTCTGTTATCACTTCCCACGGACGGCGCACGCAGGGTATAGTCCACGCCGCCGCTGGCATAATTTTTGCCGAAAATCAGATCTGCGGTATTCAGGTCATCCCAGCTTACCGTATGCGTTACGGCATAGTCCGCAATGAATAGGCTGTGGGGATATTTATTCTTCTGAGCATACTCCTCGGTGGTTGCCATTTCCGATGTGAGCTTATAAGCGTTGACCGTGCCCACATAGGTAAAAGGCACATAATGCAGGGTGCTGTCAGGCAAATTGCTGTTTACCGTTCCGGGGATGTTCATTGCCGAAAGGTCAAAATAGTATCTGCCGCCGGGGGCGAGGGTGAACTGCTCGTCAGGCTGACTTTCCACCGTCAGCGTGACATCCGCAAAAGCACTTGCAAGGTCGGTCTTGCAGTCACCGTTATACTGCTCGCTGAATACCTTCATGGTATAGTCGCCCGGTGCAATGTCAGACGGGATTTTGATTTCAACCCTTCCGCTTTTGGCAGTAGGTTGTGCTACTCTGCCGTAATACTGTGCGCCGTTGTTATCCGCCAGGATGACAGAGATATATTCATTTTTCCCTGTGGTCGCCCCTTTGTAATTCAGCGTAACGGTATCGTCGGGGGCGGCGCTGACAGTTTTTTCCGTTACGGCAAAATTGCGTCTACTATCTAAAAGCGTCAGTTTCCATTCGTTTCCGCTGTATTTGGAAACTTCGGTCAATCCTCCGTCAGGCTTTCCGCCCACAGCGGCAGATGCAAAAAGGACAGAGTTCAGATTTAAGTTAAAAGCGGGACGAACAGTCCGATGATTATTGAAAATGAGCATAGTGTACCCAGAGTATTCGACAGAACCATCACTACGCACGACGGCGACATTATATTTATTGGAGCCGGGGGAGCGCAGCCACCAAGCGGTTGTCACCCAATTCGGATGTGCAGGATTCAAGGCACGCAGATCGTTGTTTACAACAATAGCCTCTTTTGCGGAAAGTGGCCAGAATACAGCGTTATCCACCTGCCCTCCCGCTACACAGTCGGTATTCTCTCCGTCGTAACTTCCGCTTGTAAGCGCCCGTTTCTTTACGGCAGCATTTTCTTCTGTCGTCAGCTTTTCCGCAAGCGCATCTATTGTGGCTTTCAAATTACTCGGTGCGTATTCGTTGTTTAATATGGTATCGGCAAATGGTATAACTCCCATATCGCCTGCCGCGAGCAGGGTAATATCCCCTTGTGCGCTTGTAACACCGCTTCCGTCATAACCGATAACTCGCCATGCAGCGGGATTATTTTCATGGTTTTGCCCAAAATACACAGTCGGTGCGGTCGCTGTGTTTACATTTTTACTTAACACACTTAGTGCATCTGTACCAAGCTGTATCGCAGCAGAGCCCTCTGTCCCAACCTCCTCGGCAAATACGCTTATCGGCGTAAGGCAGAGCGTCATGCATAAAGTCAGCAGGATACTAAGTATTCGTTTTTTCATTTTTCGCCACCTCCGTTATATGAATTTAATCAAGAGCGGTTATTGTAATAGTGCCTCTGAAGCCACCGAGATAAGTATTGTATGCCGAATTTTCAAACCACAACTGCAATGTAATGTCTTTATTTGACGCATCATACATTCTGTTGAAATTAAAGGAATGTTGATCATTGGTATACGGTATTTTTGCCCCGTCCCTTTTTATTCGTGTAAGCTCCCTGCACAGATCGTCATCATAACCGTCTGTCATCTGAATAGAGTAATTGCCGCTGTTGTTAAATTCGTTTGAACCAACTTCGAGAGAACCGCTTAAGCAGACATTGTAAATATGTCCTTTTTTGAGGGTAATATTATTTCTGTAGGATGAAATCAAGCCGCCCTTGTTTATTTTTTCGTAGACAGAAATATTGACACGACTGTTATTCAGTACTGTCCTTGGAGCGTTTGCCTCTCCGTAAAAATATCCCGAACAGCTGCCGTTCTGACCTGCATCACCTTTGTCGCCTTTATCTCCCTTGTCACCCTTTTCGCCTTTTTCACCGGTGTCTCCTTTGTCTCCTTTTTCACCGTCAACTCCTGTGGCTTTTACTCCCGTATCGGTCGTTCCAATCCACCAGTTGCCGTTTTCACCGATGAACGGGGTGTTGCCGTCTTTGCCGTCAGAGCCGTTTTGTCCGTTTGTTCCGTCCTTACCGTCAACACCGTCTTTGCCGTCAACACCATCTTTACCGTCAACACCGTCTTTGCCGTTTATACCATCCTTACCGTCTGCGCCGTCAAGACCTTTCAAAATTGAAAGATCGTAAAGGTTAAGCCATATTTCATCGCCGACATAACGCCACTGTAGGTTATTTTCATTTACACGGAACTCAGGTGTTTTTCCGTTTGCTCCGTCCTTACCGTTCTCTCCGGCATCTCCTTTATCTCCCTTGTCGCCTTTTTCACCGTCAACACCTGCGGCTTTTACGCCAATGTCGGTCACTCCGAGCCACCAGTTGCCGTTTTCACCGATGAACGGCGTATCACCGTTTTTGCCGTCAATACCATCGACACCGTTCTTTCCGTCGATTCCGTCTTTTCCGTCAAGACCTTTCAAATTTGAAAGATCGTAAAGATTTAACCATATTTCTTCACTGACATAACGCCATTGAAGATTGTTTTCATTTACACGGAACTCCGGTGTTTTTCCGTTTGCTCCGTCTTTACCGTTCTGCCCTGTGGGTCCTTTTATATCGGAAATGGCAACAAGGTTTTGCCAGTCTTCTCCCTCATAGCGCCACTGTATATATTCTGTTGTTCTTTGTACCTCTATGTTTTTGCCGTCAATGCCGTCTTTACCGTCAGTACCGTTTATTCCGTCAGCACCGTTTTTACCGTCAATACCGTCTTTGCCGTCAGCACCGTCTTTTCCGTCAAGACCGTTTTTGCCGTCAAGACCGTTTTTACCGTCAGTACCATTTTTGCCGTCAATGCCGTCTTTACCGTCAAGACCGTTCTTTCCATTAGTACCGTTTTTTCCGTCAGTACCGTCTTTGCCGTCAGTACCGTCTTTGCCGTCAAGACCGTTCTTTCCGTCAGTGCCGTTTTCTCCGACAGCACCTCTGAGCGTGTTAAGAGCTACAAGATCGTGCCATTCCTCTTCGGCGGTATCTCTCCATTGGATTGCTGTGCCGTTGTTTCGCACCTCCGGCAACAGGGCTTTGCTGTTTTCCGCCTTGCTGCATACGGCAGCGAATGCAATGCAAAGTACGATGCAAAGCACAAGACAAAGTGCGGTAGTAATACAGTATATTCGTTTTTTCATTTATCATTGCCTCCTCTCAAATATTGTGAACGGTATTTATCAGCAAACAGGGCAACACCCTGTTTTAAGACCTCCATTTGGGTTTTTAAATAATATTCATCCTCAAACATAGCATAGTGTACACAGGCACGGACAAATATAAAAATGAGCGGTGTAATCACCGTGTACGGAATGCCGATTTTCGGCTCAAGCCGCTTGGCATACTCGGTATAGCGCTCATTTACCCCCTCAAAGAATTTCTTGCCGTGCTCAATATATTTCGGATGGGTATAGACCTGATACATCAGCCGATATTTCTTGCCGTGCTTCTTTGCGGTCCAATACGGAACCTCTTTCACAAATCGAACAACATCCTTCGGGTCGGTGGGAGCTTTTTCCATAAAATCATCCTCGACCTTTTCCATACAGTATGCAGTTGATTCAATAATCAGTTCATCAACACTGTTGAAATAGGAATACAGATTTCCCGTTGTACAGCCACACGCTGCCGCCAAAGCCTTGATGCCCGTACCGGTCAATCCGTTTTCAGCATAGCATTCAAAGCATTTTTCCATTATTTCCCTCTTACGCTCGTTGTGCTGTTCCTCTGTTGTTCTCATAATATTCGCTTCCTTTTGATAACTAATCGATTAATTAATTATAGTATAGCACAGAGCTACGGCAATTTCAACAATTAACTAAGAAAAAATCGCAAAATATTAAATTTTTATCGCATCTGTCGGAAACTTTACTGCTATAACAGTACCCTTTTCCGAACTTTCTTCCACACGAACTTTACCATTGTGCAGTGCAACGATTTCCCACACCAAAGAAAGTCCCAATCCAACTCCACCGTATTCTCTGCTTCGGGATTTATCCACACGAAAGAAGGGCTGAAAAATACTTTCTCTGCATTGTTCGGGGATGCCGTAGCCGGTATCCGCAACCGTAATAACAAGCTGATTGTCTTTGTGCGTTACGGTAATATTCACTGTACCGTCAAAACGGTTGTAGCGTATAGCGTTTTCGGTCAGATTGTATAACAAACGATAAATCAGCGTGTCACTGCCTGTCATAACAGCGTCGCCCGTGCTTTCAAGTGTAACATTGTTCTTCTCTGCAAGTGGTGCAAGGTCAGTGAAAATCTCTTCTACCATAGGACCTATCTCTATGCGGTCAGCACACGATACTGTGCGAAGCTCACTCATTTCCAACAGGGTTTTTGTCATTTGCGTCATTCGTTCGGTCTGCTCACGCAACAATCGGAGAAACTCCGCCGTTTCAGGCGATACCTCGGGATGCTCTGCCGAAAAAAGTTCAAGCTGTGCCTGCATAAGCGAAAGCGGTGTGCGCAACTCGTGTGCGGCGTTTCCCGTGAACTGTCGTTGAGCGGTAAATCCCTCATTAAGACGGTCAAGCATCCGATTGAACGACTTGACAAACTGTCTCAGTTCAGGCGGAACATCTTCGGTTATCTTCATATCCGTCAAATTGTTAGGTTGAACCTTTTCAACCCGAGCGGTAAAAGTACGCAGAGGCTTCAGTGCATGCCCGCTTAAAAAATACGCAAGCACACCGCCTAACAATGTTGCCGCCGCCGTAATATACCAATTGGTAGCGATAAAGGATTCCTGTGCTCCGTTAATTACAATAGTCAATTCACGATCAAGTTTTTCGTGTTCGGGATCGAAAAAGTCAGGTTCTCCTTTGTCCGTATCACCGTAACCTGTAACATAAGAGCCTATGGAATCCATATAATGGCTGCCGGAATAGCCGATAAGAACATTCATAAAAATGCAGGTGGCTCCGATAAGAAGTGCTGTCATCAGAGTTATGCGCCATTGCAAGGATAGCTTTTTCATACTTTTTCTTCCTCCATAACATATCCCTCACCAATGCGATTGCGAATCGGGTCATAGCCGAGTGCCGCACGCAGTTTCTTTCGTAATGCAGATATATGTACTCTTATTGAATTGCTGAAATTGTCAACACTGTTATCCCAAACATGGTCGAGCAGTTCTTCCTGACTGACGGGGCGACCTTGATTAAGAAGTAAATATTCAAGTATTCCGATTTCTTTTCGGGTAAGTGACAGCTCCTGACCGTCAGCAACGGCAACACGGGCTTTGGTGTCAAAAGCAACCTTTCCACAGTTCAAAACAACATTGTTTTGTGTAAACCGACGGCGAGTCAGACTGCGTATTCTTGCCTCAAGCTCCTCCAAATGAAAAGGCTTTGTCAGATAATCGTTTGCTCCGGCATCCAGTCCCTCCACCTTGTCGGCAACCTCACAGCGTGCCGAAAGAATTAACACTCCGGTATCTCTGTCGGTTTGTCGCAGAGTTCGCAGTACCGTCATCCCGTCTGCACCGGGTAAATTCAGATCAAGTAAAACAAGATCGTACTTTTCTATTCCGAGCAACTCATTTGCTTTGTTTCCGTCATAACAAAAATCAACGCTGTATGCCAATCTTTTAAGGCTGCGAACAATTGTCTCGCACAGCGCACGCTCGTCTTCAATTACTAAAATACGCATAGAAACTCTCCTTGTTGTGTTTTCATATTTCTTTGATAATTTAATTATATCATTATATCGCTCAGGCATAAAGTTTTTGTTAAGTTTTCGTTCTTAACAGGGATTTTACATCCTCTGTGCTACAATGAGAGCACAAAAGAAAGGAGTGACCGAATTGACTCGAAAGAAAAAAGCCGTATTTCAAATCGTACTGATTATCTGCGGAATTATGATGCTGTGTTACGGAGCTCTGCGTGGAGAGGCAGAAACCGTGTTAAGCAAGGCAATCCGGCTGTGTTTGGAGTGTGTGGGAATTGGATAACAAAGAACCGAAGAAAAAAAGAGGCGGTGTATCGCAGTTTCTCTCACGCTTTCGATGGCTTATTCAAGCAGGAGCAACTTTGCTGAGTAATATTCATCTGCCGAATTTATTGAAGGGCAGAATTTATCAAGGCAAAGGAAAGGCTGTTTGCGTTCCGGGACTGAATTGCTATTCCTGCCCTGCGGCATCGGGTGCATGCCCAATCGGCTCGTTTCAGGCTGTGATGGGTTCGTCAAAATTCAGTTTTTCATATTATATCACAGGATTCCTCATATTGATAGGAGTTCTGCTCGGGCGTTTTATCTGCGGTTTTTTGTGTCCGTTCGGATGGCTTCAGGAACTGTTACATAAGATACCGACAAAAAAGCTTTCCACTAAAAAGCTGAAGCCGCTGACATACATAAAATATGCAGTTTTGCTTTTTGCTGTAGGTTTGCTGCCAATGCTCATTACAAACGATGTGGGTATGGGAGATCCTTTTTTCTGTAAGTATCTTTGTCCTCAAGGAGTACTCGAGGGGGCAATCCCTCTTGCCGCCGTCGATTCGGGAATCCGCGCCGCACTGGGTACGCTCTTTTCGTGGAAGCTGGGCATATTGATTACGGTAATCGTACTGAGTGTACTTTTCTACAGACCGTTCTGCAAGTGGCTGTGTCCTCTCGGTGCATTTTATGCGTTGCTTAACAAGGTGTCGCTTTTCGGAATGAAAGTAGACAAACACAAATGCATTTCCTGCGGAAAGTGTGCCAAAGTATGCAAGATGGATGTAGATGTAACCAAAACTCCCGACCACACCGAATGCATACGCTGTGGTAAGTGTATCCGTGCCTGTCCTACCAAGGCGGTCAGCTTTCGCTACGGCTTTGGCAAAGGAAAAGAAAATGATTGTCCCGCTGAAAAAGCGGAAACAGCAAAACAAAAAATTGAAACAGAAATTGAAACAGAAAAGGAGTAAACACTATGAAAACGACTAAAATTTTAAGCTTACTGACTGCCCTGATGATGTTGTTAAGCTTTGCCGCCTGTGGCACAGCCAAAGGCAATACGACGAATACTACTGCAAATAAGAAAAGCGAAACGGCTATGCTGACAGCTGTGAATCCGAAAACAAAAGACGAGGCCGCCGACCTGCATCAAAAACTGATGGCACAGGAAAATGCTATTCTTTCCGAAAACAGCAAGCTTTGGGAAAAGGTATTTGCTTCAGCCGATAAAGGTATGGCGATGAATGAGGACGGCAAAAACTACGGCGATTTTCTTCTAAAAACGATTGACGGTATCAAGGATCAGTTCAGTGCAGATGAGTTGAAGCTGCTTAATGAAGGCGCCGAAGAGATTAAGGAAATTGAAGGAAAACTGACGATTTTGGAACAAAAATTTCCCGGATGCGGAGAAAAGCCGTCTGATGGAGATATGAGCGTTCCGGCTGAAAACGGTAAGCCCATCGAAAAGGATAATCTGATGAAATTCCCGACATTTGACGGCAAGGATCTTGACGGAAATGAAGTTAAGAGCAGTACGCTTTTTGCAAAAAATACCGTTACCGTAGTAAACTTCTGGTTTACCACCTGCAATCCCTGCGTGGAAGAACTTGCCGACTTGGAAGCTCTGAATAAACAGCTTGCAAAAAAAGGCGGAGCAGTAGTAGGAATCAATTCATTTACACTTGACGGTGACAAAACGGCTATCTCTGACGCAAAGAATATTCTGGCAAAAAAGGGTGTGACCTACAAAAACATTTGGTTTGATTCAAAAAGTAAAGCCGGAGAATTTACATCCGGATTGTACTCCTACCCCACAACTTATGTTGTCGATAAAAACGGTAATATTGTGGGAGAGCCGATTGTCGGTGCAATAACCTCTGAAAAGCAGTCTGAAAAGCTGCAAAAGTTGATTGATCAGGCAATTGCAAACAGCAAGAACTGATGTGTGCCCTGTCCCGACAAAGTATCAATAATGCATATTTTCAGGTTCTGTAAATTTTACATATAGATTCCAACAAATATGCCAATAATTAAGCCCATATAATTTTTCGTACAACAAAACCTCCTGCAACGGATTTTACTCTGTGCAGGAGGTTTATTCTTATTTCGATATTTTATATTTCATCATTATATCTGTATAAAAATTTTACATAGCTGTAAAGCGGTTTGTCATCACAATAAATTTGTATTCTGTTCAAGCATTAAAAAAGAGGCTCTTTCGAGCCTCCTTTCAGCAGTTGTTCTACCCTATTTTATTGTAGAGTTTGTTGCTGTCAAAATGCAAATATCAAAACTGCCGATGCGAGAAAAAGTGCAAAGGTAATCGGCTGAATTTTTATGTATTTCTCCACTTTTTTAATTCGCTCATCAGAAAATTGATTCGAGTTTGCAACATTTTTGTAATCACGATATGAAAATGCGAATATAAAAATCGACACTATAACGAACACAATATAAAACAAAAACAAATAATTCTCCAGCAACGAACCGTAGTACTTTGTTATCAAAGAAAATGCAAAGCAAGCTGTCTGGAAAATCGGAGCTAAAATACAGGCTTGGATTGTTCTGTCGCATTTATCCTCCGGTCTGTCATCCTCTTCATTGGGTAAAAAATAATCATCTGCAAGGCTTGAATTAATATGAACCCTCTTACGGTATAGTTTAATTAAAGCCGCAATGAACAGCAAGAAAAACATTGCCACATTGCTATATCCATATATTAAAAATGGACTCTCCTCTAATACATAAACTAAATCTGAGTCGCTATATATAGTTAAAGCGTAAAAATAAGCATTAACTATAACTACCCAAGCATATATTCTTTTAACCTTTTTGAAAAGTATGTATATTGTTGCAAAGTGCATTGCAAACAGCAAAAGCAACAAAGATATAAACACAATCAAATCGTATGGATTATGCGTTTGACAAAAATTTATAAAAGGATAAAAATTCAAATACAACGCAGTTGTGGGAAACATAGTTAAATCCGAAGTAATTATGCAATAACCAATGTTCACAAACAGCAATAATATAAATAAGCTTTGTAATCCTACGACAATTGAATAATAAATTTTCTTTGCTTTCATTTAAAACATCCTATCTGTTCTTTTACTTTTCATATTTGACTATATCAAAAAGAATTCAAACGAAATCAACAATGCGTATGGTAATATCATGACTGATGAGATTAATACACAAAGAAATTTTTTGGTCAATTCGGTTTTTACGAATACTATTGACGAAAAAATTAAAATGTCGGCAACAAAAGGCTTTGCTGTAATAACTGCTCATATTAAATTCTTCTTGAATGTATTAGATTGATTTTTAGTGATTAAGTGTGTATAATGTATATTGGGAGGTATCTATGGGAAAACAAAATTATTTTTTCAGCGGAATTACGGACATACTGATTCTTGCCATTTTGTGTGAGCATGACAGTTATGTGTATGAAATTGTAAAATTCATAAAAGAAAAATCAAACGGATGCCTGTCCATATCTCAGAACACCGTTTACGCAGTCACCTACAAGCTTGTTAACGAAGGAAAAATCAGCGAATATTCAAAGCTTGTCGGCAAAAAGCGCACACGAATTTATTATCATATCGAGGACGAAGGTCGGGCATATTATGAAAACCTTTTGGAAAGTTTTCATAATGCATACAGCGGTGTAGAGAGCATTTTAAATATTTTAAAAGAGGACAAGGGCAATGAACAATAACGGGGATTCCCTATGTTGTCAAGAAAATAAGGACAGGCAAATACATCAAAAGACTTATTGCGGTTGTACTTATTCTTGCACTCATATCAACTGTTACATACTGCATTGTTTTGCATGAAGACCATCAGATTACAAAAAGACAGGAAGCTGTTATAGCCGAAGATGTAATCGAATAGTATAAATTCCGTTCGGATATTTTTAAAATTTACAGACCGATTTCAAATTTGATTTTGAAGTCGGTCTTTTTTGTATATACGCTTCTTACGCAATGAAAATACATATTCTGATTGTATTGTATCAATAGACATTGTAAAAAGCAATACTTATTAATATTTTCTTTATCTAAAAGTCATATATTCATATCTGCCAATGCTTGAATAACCATATGCAAACATAGCGAACAATATAAATACTGACCAAAATTTCAAAAATTTTATAGCCGTATCATATTTCGATGTTGTGTACATTTTGTTTAAGTCATCTAAATAAGCAACTATATTATTAATTAGAATAGATAATGATGCGCCGCCCCATGATGCTACTATTGAAATATGTACACCCGCTAAATTAAATGTCAAAAGCAGCAACACACCATTTATGACAAAGAATAATGCAATCAGTTTTGTAAGCGTATCAGAACGAAGGCTCTCATAGAATCGCCAATCTTTCGATTTATAATAATTATTAGCATAAAGGCACAAACACAATATTCCGCTTAATATAAATATCACAGTATTTACCGTGTTATCAGAACTATCAATCAGTTTAAATAATGTGAGCAAGAATATAGCAACTGTCAGTACAACATCAAAAGCAAAATATATCAAATATGACTTTACAATACGTTTGTTGCCGTTTAACTTTTTCGGATTGACTTTACTATAATCTATCATAATAAATATCTCATCTCACCCTATGTACATATCAAATTCAATTTCAGCCGATAATTGTGCCATTGCTTTAATAAGATCCGATGAAAAATATATAATCGGTTTTTCGGATAAATCTACAACAACACAAAATTTAGCATCACGCTTGCTTTTAATATAAATCGTTTTTTATCGGTAAATTTTCGCACTTTGACTGCATATACGGCAGAGTTTGTAATAAGCAGTCGAATAAAGCTTACTGCCAACAATGCAATGAAAAAAAGCATCAAATACAGCATTTCCATACAATCACCTCAAATCGCTTATAACGCATTACTTTTCTTTTGTAACTTCATCCAGACCGATAAAGTACATACCTTTTCTTTTAGATTTTTCAAGATGAATCTTTTCGGAATCAACAATCAAATCCGTGTAGAGGTTATTGTCAGTTTCGATAAAACAGAATATTCTGAATTTGCCAAAAGTTACGGTTTTGTCGGCTTTATGTGCAGAATCGGAATATGCGAGAATATCTGTTTCACGATTTGGTACTGCCACAAAAAGAACCTGTTCTCCTGTCTTTTTATCTCTGATTTTGTAACTTCTGATAAATGTGTAATCTTTTGAAAATGAACCGTTGTTAATTTCAATTTGTTCATACACATCAAAATCAGCATTCCTGTTAATCATAGAAACCCTACCGTTTCGCTTTGTATAAACTGCCGGTGTGATTATTTTCGTTTCCTCATCAATCATTAAAACAAATTTGCTGTTTGGTAAATCTATTAAGGTATCATAGACAAAATGTTTAATAGTCGTAAATCTCTTTTTAGAAATTGATACTTCCGATTTAATAGATTTATAATAAAGTGAATTAAGAAA
>OIII01000405.1_pt1 | contig 11138 bp, 9 predicted proteins | sample 1583221 | NCBI WGS metagenome assembly OIII01 (sample SAMN02675044, study PRJEB24791) | human gut metagenome, SKBSTL002 | isolation source: stool | host: Homo sapiens | place: USA
CCGATCTGCTCGACTTTGTACCGGTTATACCCACCTGCCGGAATATAGCACTGCAGGACGGTATCCCACTCGAAAACCTCAAACTCGGCATCGCCCTTGATGCGCTGCTTGGTTTCGCTGTCGATTTTGTCGATGCTGACTTTTACCGACCACTCATCGTTCTGCATTTTATAGTCATTGGAACTATTAGCCGGAACAGTAATAGTCTGGTGGCTGCCCAGCGCACCGGGCGTTGAATCAAAGCCGTGCGGGATGGTTACCTCGTCATAGCTGAATGTAATATTGCCAAGCTGCGCCCGCGCCGAGGCAATAGCGGCATCTACCATGCCCTGTGCTTCGTTCTGCAGCTGCCCGATGGCCGCATTCTTGGCGGCTTCGGCAGCGGCATCCGCTTCGGCTTGGCTGGTGAACGGTCCTTCCTGCCCGCTGAGCGTACTGGTGCTGGTCTTGGACACCTCGTAGTGAACCGTCCATGTGGCAGAACCGTCGCCGCCGTTGAGGTGAAAACTGTCATCCTGTGTGTGACTGCTTGTGGTAATGGTTTGTGCCCCGGCAGGGGTCATCTGCCAGCTGCCGCCGTCCACATTGCCGCCGGTCCGGCTGGGCGTGACGGTAATGACCGCCCCGTCCACCTTTTCCAGCGTGTTCAGCTGGTACTTGTCGGTGTTGACTGTGAATGTCAGATCAAAGCTTCCGCTAGCGCTTTGCGCAGGAGCTGTCCACGCGGCGGAATAATACTTCGGTTCCGGAACACTCGGCACATCCGGAATCTCAGTGCCGCCCGCAATTTCTTCACCGACCAGCGCCACAACCTGCCACGCATACCCTGCGGGCGGGTTATAGATGTAGGTGTAGTAGCCGTTTTCCCCGGACTGTGCATCTGTACCGTTTACCAGTTCTTCCGCAGCAGCAATATAGGTCTGCGCCGCGTAGCTGTCGGGATAGTTTTCCATGATCCACTGCTGGGTTTCATCGTAAAGGCTGCCAAGGATGTCCGGCTGTTCTTCGCCGCCTTCAGGATCATCTTCAAGGCTTGCCACAACAGGACGGTCATCCAGCATATCCAGACTCAGCTGACCAAGACCGCCCCAGATGTTGACCTGATTTGCATAGTGGTTGCCCGGCGTATACTGGCCGGGTTCAAGGCGGGACACATGAGAGAAGCTGTAGGTGGGGCAGCCCTTGGGCTGGCCGTTCAGGCCGTGGCTGCAGCAGTAGGCTTCCTGACCATTGAACCAAATCAGCCATGTGCCGCCCTCTTTGGCGATGCTTGTGATTTTTCCGGTGGTATACGGCGGAGTCGGTCCTGCAGCATAGGCGGCAATGCCGTCATCGCCGGTGTCGGCATACATCTGTGTGGGTGCGGCATCCTCGCTGATCTGTACATGGATAGATTTTGACTGCGAACTGCCGTCCGAATCCGTATAGACCAGCTGCGCCGTAAAATCGGCAGAGGCTTTTACATACAGGCCGGTTGCTGCCGCCGACTGCTCCGAGTATGTCTGGTGCAGGATTTCAGCCTGCTCCTGCTCGTCTGCCGGGATAGGCTCATAATCGGTGGAGAGATAGCTTAAAAGCTCTACATCATCCGGCAGTATGATTTCAGATACCGCACCGTCTGCCGGGTATTCGACCTGCGCCAACAGCGGAACAATGGCATAATCTGTACCGGGAGTTTTGCCGATTGTGACCGTGTTCTCATCTGCGTTCAGCGCATCGGCATCCATATGGGCATCTACGCCGTCATACAGGTCAGAAACCCACGCGGAGATACCGATTTTTGTCTCGCCGGTTGCCACGGGCAGACCCATGCTGCCAAGGTAACTGCCGGTAGGCGCGTCCGGCAGATCGTCGTAAAGATTCTCGGTAATCTGCACAAGGTTTGGTGCCGTGGTGTCCGCTTCGGCAGTTTCGGGGGTGACCGCTTCGGCATTCTCCGGTGTGGCGGGGGCATCCTCTGCAAAAGCGGGCATAACCGCGCCCAGATTTGTGAGCGCAATTCCACCCGCCAGCAGCAGCGACAAGCACTGCTTTATTCTGTGTTTGTTCTTCATACGAATTTCTCCTTTTGTTGCAAAAGAAAAAGCCCGCTGCGGGTTGCAGCGGGCTTGGTTAGCGTTCGGGAGCGTGTTTCTTAGGGACCGGCGCGGCTCTGGCCTTGTAGGCTTTGCGGTATTTTTCGTCAGCATCATAGAACTGCTGCGGAGAAATACCGGCATCCAGACACCCCTGCAAAACAACCGCATTGTAGCGGCTGCTGACTGGGAGCAACTGGTCGCGGTACGGCGCGTTCATGGTGTAAACCATGATTTCATGCGGCGTGCCGTCTGCATCCGTAACCGTCATGGTTTCCTTGTCATAGAATGTCGGGTAGCCCTCGTAACAGTCAAGCTGAGATTCGTCATGGTCAGTAATCGACCAAATCAATCCCTCAACGCTTGCGTCCTCTTTGGGCAAAATCGTCAAGTAGCCGCGCCGGAATGCCAGCTCATAGCCATTCAGCTTGGCGATCCCTACGGCGGTTGCCTCCGGGCAGCGGTAAGCCATCTGCTCAAAATTCAGATTGGAACCATAGGCAAAGTATTCTTTTCGAGACATTGGATTTCTCCTTATCTGACCTCATCTGTATGAAGCCGTGGTTGATTGCTGGGATACAGCGACTTGTCGTGCCGCCACGCCTTGTCACCAGGCAGGTTCTTCAGCAGATGCATTCGCACATTCTTATACTCCGGGCCGATTAGCCCCAGCCGCAGCAGAAAGGAGCGGAAGGTGAACGCCGGATTATCCCCGATGGGCGTTTTCCGGAACTGCGTGTACTTCTGGTTAATACCCTGCGCCGAGATCGCCATAGCCAGAATGATGTTTGCTTTGGCTTCGCCCGCGTGGAGCGTGGAGTTGAACAATCGCCACTCGACTGTGCCATGGTAGAACACAGAATGCAGGTTCAAGGCGTGATACCGGCTCTGGTGGTAGTGATAGTCGCTGCCGTCCCGCCCGCGATACCAGCGGTCTTTCAGCTGATCCATACTCGCACCGCTGGGCAGCTTGCGGATTTCTTCCAGAATCGGCTCATCCACCGCCTGACAGTAACTATCGATGCGGGCAGGGTTAACTTTCAAAGCTGCAAACAAAATATCCTCTTTGGAATACATGATGGACAGCACATTTTTGAGGCTCTGCGGCGTGTGCTTGCTTGCATCCACATGGACGTGCATTCCGCAGCTGTCGTTTACGATACCGCCTGCGCGGCGTAAGGAACGGACAACCTCCTGCAGCTTTTCCATCTCGCCGTATTCGAGTTTCGGAGAGTTCAGTTCAACCTTGTAGGTCTCCCCAATAAGAACAGACCGCCTGCGGCATTCGGGATGGATGCTGCCGTCCCGGACGATTTTCCATTCTTTACCGTCCAAATCTTTGACCTTGTAGGCATCGTAGCTACCGCCGGAATGCTCGGCACGGGTGCCAAACAGGTCGGCCAGCGCATGGGCTGCCGTCGCGCGGTTTATCCCGGTCAGTTCAATTTCACAGCCAAAATACTGGTCGCGGAAATCAAGGGGCAAGAGCCTCACCCCGCAGTTCTGCATCCATCTTGGCAATGCGGCGGCCGATGGCTTCCACCACATGGACCGTCACGCCGTTGCCAGCCTGTTTGTAGGCTTGGTTATCGCTCTGGATAGCCAGCACCGTGTCGATGCGGTCATCTGCCCAGCCCTGCAGGCGCAGACATTCACGCGGTGTCAGACGGCGGATGCGCTCCTCGTACAGAACACCGTGACGGTCTTTTGTGGTAAGTGTATGCATGGGTGCGCCAGGCTTACCGGTGCGTTCGGTGTTGCGGGCGAGGTCGGACTTGATGGGATTTTTGACCGGGCGAACTTCAACAGTGCCTTGTTGGCAGCCCGTTGTAAGTGTATGCGCAATCTCTTTACCAACCCGTCCGCGCCGACTGTTGACTGTGGCGTAGCTCAGGTCGATGCTGTCACCGACCTGTGCCATCTGGTAGCCGGTTTTTGTGGCGCACTTGATCGGCACTCCCACCTCGTACAGCCCGGTCTTGCCACCGAACCCGCCCGGATTGGCCGCCAGCGTACAGCTTAATCCTTCGGGGGAGTAGACTCGTTCTCCTTGGTGGCCGCCGTGGGTTTGTATAAGAGAACCTCCTGTTGTTTCGGTGAAAGGAAATACTTTTCCTCTACATCGCTCATCAAGATATCCGACAATGTACACGCGGTTTCTTGACTGGGGGACGCCGAAATCTTTGCTGTTAAGACATTGCCATTCCACACCATACCCCAGTCGGTCCAGCGTGTTAAGGATCGTCGCAAATGTCCGCCCTCCGTCATGAGATAACAGGCCGGGTACATTTTCAAACAGCAGATACGAAGGCTTCCGGGCTTCAGCCAGGCGGGCCAGTTCAAAGAAGAGAGTTCCTCTCGGATCGCCGAATCCTTTTCGGGAGCCTGCAATGCTGAAAGTCTGGTTATCCCGAAATTCAGGATAACCAGACTTATCCCGAATAAAATAGGAATCCCGAAGCCCAGCCGGGAATCCTTGCAGCGCAAGGATTTCTGCATAAAAACTTCGGGATAATATTTTGAAGATGGCACCTGATATAATGTTGCTACGGATGAAAATCCGAATCAACATTGTGAGGTGTATTGATGTGAACAAAATTGAAATCACAGTCCTTTCTGCGCGTGTATTAGATGCCTTAAGTGTGCGCGGACTCAAGGCTAAAACAGTACGGGAATTTGAGCGGTATGGGACTCGACGGATCGTGCAGCATTGTTTGGACAACGGTCAAACAATATACTTCAAGGAAACGGTTCAAGATTTTGTTTGGCAGGAACGAGCGAGGATGGAATCCGGAGCATTACCGCATTACCAGTGGGTCTTAACCCGGCGTGCCGCTGTTTATCTTGACCAAATGGCGAAACATGGAAAATTTCAGGGTGAGCCCCTGCGGTCTTGGGAGGCGGAACACAATCCATTATTTCAAAACGCACCACACGGTCCAAGCAATTCTATGAAGGTAATAGACATTATCTGCAGAACCAGAGATGCGGTCATACAGTTGGAGTTATCCGATAAGACAAAAACAAATTATATCTATTGCGGATTTGGACCCATCTTGAATTTTTTTGCTTCTCGCGGTGAGGAGTTCTATTCTCCAGAAACGCTTGCTCTTTTCGTAAATAAAGCAAAAGAAAATTATGCGAACGGAACAATCCCAAAAGCATCTTTTCAAACGATGCGCAAAGCTGCCCGCTGGATCGAGGAATGCCTCTCGACAGGGCGGGTATCTCAGCGGAAGTTAAGAAAATATAATTTTGCCTGCGCTCCACCAGAGTTTGAAAAACTGCTTTCGCAATACCAGATACATATGGACAATGAGAACTATCTGAAAGAAGGCACCCGCCAGTTTTATCTTTCATCGGTTCGGACATTTTTCCGTACTATGGGCATTTTGGGAATATACCGCTATGCTGAGATTACCCTGCCGGATGTCACCAGGTGTCTGGCAAAGATTTCAGAAATTTTCCCTTGCGGTATATTTAATTTGACCGGAAGTATGCGATCCTTTGCGCGGTTCATGGCTGAAAAGCATCCTGAGCTTCTCGATATTTCGCCAGCACTGGTGTTCTCTGCAGCAAAGCGTCGGAGTGTTTATGTAGGATACACTCACGAAGAAGCACAAAAGATTTTCTCTGCAATAAATCGCAGCAGCACAATGGGGATGCGAGATTATGCAATGATTATGCTTGCGTATACAACGGGCCTGCGAGGGTGCGACATTGTGAATTTGAAGTTCAACAGCATTGACTGGGATGCCTGCGAATTACGCCTTGTACAAGAAAAAACGAATATTCCTGTATCTTTACCGCTCGATACGACAACTGGGAATGCGATTGCTGATTACATTCTCAATGCTCGGCCAAAATGCGATTCCGAGTATGTGTTTTTACGGACACAGCGTCCTTATACCAAGCTCAGAAGTATGTGGACTGTGATTGCAAAATATGCTCGTATCGCACTGGGGAAGAGTAGAAGGATGAATGGCCCTCATGCTTTCCGACGAGGAATGGGGAGACAGCTACTGGAAGCAGATATTCCCGCACCCCTAATCTGCGATATTCTGGGGCATACATCGTCCATGTCTTTGCGCCAATATACCGCGTCATCTCTAGAAAGATTAAAAGTGTGTGCAGGAAATATTTCTGCAATTCCCGTCGCGCAGGAGGCTCTGTTATGATGAAACATCCTTTGAAAAGCCGCTTTGCAGAACAGATTCGAAGCTTTGTGGACTACAAGAACAGTCTTGGCTTTCCTTACGATGAAAGCAGCCGTATTCTGCGGAAGTTTGACAAATTCTGTGTAGAAAGGTTTCCTGAAAAAGATTGTCTGGATCGTGAACTCGCACTTGCATGGCTGGAGAAACGAGATACGGAAAACACAGCAGGCCACCGAAATCGCATTATGGTCATACGGGAGTTTGCAAAGTACCTTCGGGCTGTTGGAACAGAAGCATATATGATTCCCATATCCATGACCAGCAAAGGCCCTAGGTATGTTCCACATATCTTCAATGAAGCGGAGATAAAAGCGTTCTTCCACGGCGCTGACAGCTTTCGGCCTCACGAGAAAGCTCCAGCCAGACATCTTGTTATCCCGGTATTTTACAGATTGCTGTATTGCTGCGGATTGCGGCCCGCAGAAGCGAGACTTCTCAAGAAGGAAAATGTGGACTTGGTTCGCGGTGCTGTCTACGTTGTGGAATCCAAAGGGCACAAGGACCGTGTCGTTGCGGTTGCAGATGATTTGCTTCAGATTATGAGAAGCTATTCCACCCTGATTTCAGAAATTTACCCGGACAGCGATTACTTTTTTCCGAGATACGATGGGGAGGGGCCGTATACGAAGCGTTGGACAGAAGAAATGTTTTGGAGATGCTTCAGTATGGCCGGAATTACTGCGTTTGAGGGACCTAAACCTAGGGTTTACGATTTCAGACATACTTTTGCAACGGAATGTATCTGTCGTTGGATGCGAGAAGGCCGTGATATTGATGCAATGCTGCCGTTTCTCTCCGCATACATGGGACACGCCCGTTATGAAGATACGCTTTACTATGTCCACATGGTTCCTGATTTTTATGAGCGTGTTGGAACAGTAGACCGTACTGCATGGGAAAAATTGCTTCCGGAGGTGCATGATGAAGGTTAAGGATGCTCAGTTCTTTGCGGTTGTAAGTTCATTCCTGAATGTTTATCTTGTGAAAAACCGAAGCTGCAGTTCTAATACGGTAAAATCCTATGAGGATGCTCTGAATCTGTTTTTTACTTTTCTTGAGACTGCAAAAGCTATTCCCAGACAGCGAGCGAATTGGAGCCACTTCACCCGCCAAAACATACAGGAATTTATGGACTGGCTGGAGAAAGTTCGGAACTGCAGCAGGCAAACACAGCTGCAAAGGCTTGCTGCGATACGCTCTTTTGTGCGATATGGCGGCATTATTGATCTGCGTGTAATCTCAATACAGGCCGACGTAGAGAAAATTCGGTACCGCAAGCCAGCACCTGCTTTGGTGGGTTATCTTACGAAAGAAGGACTCTCTGCCTTTCTCTCACAGCCAAACTGCCAAAAACGCACAGGGTTCCGGAATATGGTGTTTCTGGTTTTAATGTACGATACAGCTGCACGGTGTCAGGAAATGCTGGATTTAAGGATACAGGATTTAGTGCTGCACAGGACTTCGCCTTGTGTTTATCTCACAGGTAAGGGAAACAAGACGAGGGTTGTCCCTATTTTACCGAAAACAGCAGAGCATCTTCGTAGTTACCTGAAGAAATTTCATCCAGCAGACAACAGAAAACGAGACGATTATGTGTTCTACGCTTATGGCGGCCCTCAAAGACCGATGTCGCCTGACACGGTTACGGCATTTGTAAAGAAGTACGGAGAATCTGCACGGCAAGCCTGTACATCCATCCCGGCGCGGGTACATCCCCATATGCTGCGGCATACACGGGCAATGCATCTGTACCAAGATGGCGTTCCCTTGGCTATGGTATCCGAATTTCTTGGCCATGCGCAGATTGAAACAACAAAAATTTATGCCCATGCCGATACAGAAATGAAACGGAAAGCCATTCGGCAAGCAGCAAACAAGCTAAACGATACGATTCCGGACGCACTCTGGAATACAGATGACGAGGAGATGATGCTTAAATTAAGAGGCAAACAACAATACAAGTGAAAATATTATCCCGAAGTTTTTCTGCAGAAATCCTTGTGCTGCAAGGGTTCCCGGTTAGACTTCGGGATTCTTGTTTTTTTCGGGATAAGTCTGGTTATCCCGAAATTCAGGATAATCAAAGTTTCAGCATTGCAGGATCCCGAAAAGGATTCGGAGATCCGCGCGGCACTCTCTTCTTTGAACTGGCCCGATTGGCTGAAGCCCGGAAGCCTCCGTATCTGCTGTTTGAAAATGTACCTTATGTGCAGAAGTGCATAAGGTACATTATGTACACAAATCAAATATGTATAGAGTCTCCAAAAAACAGCGGATCAAGGCTATTTTTGCTTTGCTCCACTGTGCATAATATGTTTCTTTCAGCCAAGGGATGAAAGCCATGCAATAAGATCAGCGTCCTGCTCCCAATTCGAAGCGCAAGGTAATTCCAAACATAGAGAGGCTTTTTCCAGTGCCGCACGTTTTGCTTCGTTGTCTGCACGAGCATATACCTCTGTTGTGGAAATATCTGCGTGGCCGAGATAATCTTTAATATAAATAGTGTTTACATTTGCTTGAACTAAATGCATGGCTTTTGTGTGCCGGAACACATGTGGAGATATAGTGGCAGGAATATCGGTTGAGATTGCCTGTGCCGCAGCTGCATACTTCTGGACAATATATGTAATTCCAGAGCGCGTCAGCTTGCGGTAATTCCCACTCCAAAACAGTGGCATGTCCGGACTTTTTTGGGGCGTAATACCATTTTCCGTAAAGTAGCTTTGCAGCAATTCTACTGTTTGCTTCATCAGCGGAACAGTGCGAACCTTTCCTCCCTTGCCATGTAAGGTAATTGCTGCAGGCGAATCAAGTCTAACATCACGCATACGAATATCGGCTAATTCACTTACACGTGCTGCCGTGTCGTATAAAACCGTAAGAAGAACAAGGTGTCGGCGTCCCTTTGGCGTTGTAATGTCGGGGGTAGCCAACAAACAGCGTAATGCATCGGGTGTAAGGTATTTTGCGGGAGGAGCGGACGAAACCATTCTGGGAATATTGTGTATCTGAATGCACTGTTCCATAAACTGTGGCTCTTCGACCATAACATAGTCAAAGAATGCATGGATTGCGCAAAGCCGTTGGTTACATGTGGAAGGCGAAGATTTTCGGATGTTCCTAAGCCACAAAATAAAGTCCTCAATACATTTTCTATCTAGCTGAGTCATTGGTAATTTTGCAATATTGAACCCCTGTATATCTCGACAAAATATCAGCAGCAATTTAAATGTGTCTCGGTAGGAACAGATTGTGTTGCTGCTCAAGTTTCGCTGTGCAGGCAAATATTGTGTAAGATACTTCGACAAAAGTAGTGCGAAATCAAGCGACTTCATCTTGGCACCTCCATTGTTGGAATCAACTCACCGAATTGTTTTTCCAATTTTTGTGTAATATCCGGATACATTTGTGCAGTCAACTGGAGATATCGCTGCGTTCCGGATAGGTCGTTGTGTCCCAAATAAGTTGAAAGAACGGGAAGCCCTGCCGTCAAATCTTCGCCTGCAAGAACCCAGCTATTTAGGCAATGAACAGCAAATGTATGGCGCATATCATGTGGCCGAGGCCCTCTATCTGGCCCTCCGTAAGGAATCTCGGACATTCTTAAAAGTGTCCGGAATTGTGTGTGTATCCAAGAGGCTCCATACTGTTCTCCTTTACTGCGAGAACAGCAACTAGCAAAAAGGATTGCTTCATTTGAGGCAGGCGGAAACAATTCTAAATAGTTAGCCAGCGGAATTGCAACGGCATCCGTAAAAGGCACCAGACGGCTTTTGTGAAATTTTGTGTCACGAATTGCAAGAACTTTTCGGTAAAGTCTACATCACAGACGCGCAGATTCAACAGTTCAGAGGTACGCAGTCCGCAATTAAACAGCATGCGAAACATTACTGGAATCTGGTACTTTTTTACCGGGTTTTGCATGCATACAGGAAAATGGTCTGCAGAATCCAACATCTTTTCAATTTCAGCGTCAGTAAATATATAGGCCCTGAAATTGCGCACTTCTTTGGGCATAGATTTGGGCGGAATTTTGTATGCGGTAAAACCTTTTCGAATTACAAAATTCAAGAATCCATTTATTGCGCTGACATCTCGGAGTACAGTGTTTGCCTTTTGGTTTAAGCCCGTTCCAATATGCTCAAGGACGTACTCCTTAGAGAAAACAATTTTTCCATCTTCTGGTTCCTTGTAATCACGCAGGAAACGCCGAATGCATCCTTCGTCGGTTTTTGACACAAACCCAAGCGCATGGCGTTCAGCCATGTACTGTTCCAGTAGCATCTTAGCAGTCATGCAGAAGCCTCCCACTTTCCATAAGATAATGCGCATTTGCGCAGGGCGGGAAGATTTACTTTTGTGTAGCCTGTGGTTGTTTTGGGACTGGAATGACCGAGAATATTAGAAATCGTCAACAGTGGTGTGCTGTCCATCAAGAGTGTACTTGCAAGGGTACGTCGCAGCGAATGGATCGCTTTTCGATTTTTTCTTGTCAGACCTGCGTATGTAATGTTATTTCTTAAGCGCAGAAGATACGGCAGCGCTGGACTGGAATCCACCATAGGGATGGAGGTGCCGAATAAAGACATTGTCACAATTGGAATCAAGCCGACCGTTTCTCAAATAGTCAATAATTGCTTCTCCGATCACAGGCAGCAGCGGCAAAGCACTGACTTTTCCGGATTTTGCTGCGTGTAAGTAATCAGCTTTTGGTTCCAATCCAAGTTTTTGAATCTCAGGTTACAAATGTCGCCCGCCCGCATTCCCAGCAGGATCGCAAGAAGAAACATAGCATAGTCTCTTTTTCCAATTGGATTACTCCTGTCAACAGCAGATAGCAATTGCT
>OIII01000408.1_pt1 | contig 11026 bp, 7 predicted proteins | sample 1583221 | NCBI WGS metagenome assembly OIII01 (sample SAMN02675044, study PRJEB24791) | human gut metagenome, SKBSTL002 | isolation source: stool | host: Homo sapiens | place: USA
CATGCCGCCGATCCAGTGGGTGAAGCTGCGCCAGAACAGAATACCGTTGGGCAGCCCCTCCACGGCGGGCAGGATACTGGCACCGGTGGTGGTAAAGCCGGAGACTGTCTCAAACAGAGCATCCACAGGGTTCGGGATGCAGCCGGTGAGCACAAAGGGCACCGCGCCCACCACACTGATGAGCAGCCAGCAGAGCGCCGTGGTGGCAAAGCCCTCCCGCATATAGAAGATCTGGCTCTTGGGCTTGATGCGGTGGAGCAGAGCGCCCGCCACCGCAGAAAGTGCTGCCGTAAGCAGGAACACGCCCAGCACCATCCACTCACCGTAAATCAGGCTGGCCATGGCAGGCAGCAGGAGCAGCGCAGCTTCGCAATAGAGGATGTAGCTCAGCAGCCGCAGAACGATCGCATAATTCATGCCGCGCCTCCGTTAATCTTCCACGATGTCCCGCAGGTCATGCAGGCCGTGCTCCAGCGTGACCACGATGACGTTGTCGCCCACCTGGATCTGGTCGCCGCCGCGGGGGATCAAAATCTTGCTGCCGCGGGTAATGCAGCACAGCAGCAGGTTCTTTTTCAGGTGCAGCTGGCTCAGGGGCACACCGGTAGCGGCGCTCTCCTCGTGCACTGTAAATTCCAGTGCCTCCACGCGGTCATCCAGTATGCGGTACAGAGTCTTGATGTTGTTGCCTGCCTCGTTTTGCAGGGCGCGGACGTACTGCACGATGTAGTCACAGGTCATGTACTTGGGGTAGACCACGCTGCCCAGATCCAGCCCGGCCAGAATATCGTCAAATTCCAGACGGTTGACCTTGGTCACCAGCTTGCCGTTGGAGTGCTTTTTGGCAAACAGGGTCAGCAGCACGTTCTCCTCGTCGATGTTGGTCAGCGCCACAAAGGCTTCGGTGGATTCCAGACCCTCGGAAAGCAGAAACTCGCGGTTGGAGCCGTCCTCGTTCAGGATCTGTGCGCCGGGCAGCTGCTCGGCCAGTTCTACGCAGCGGGCTGCGTCCCGCTCCACGATACGCACCCGCACATGGTTTTCCAGCAGTTCCTGACTGAGGTAGTAGGCAATGGCACCGCCGCCCACGATGAGGGCGTTGCGTACCGGCTGCACCGGCAGATGCAGCTGCTGGAAGAAGGCGTGAGCTTTTTCCTGCGTAGCAAGGAAGGTGACCTGATCGCCCTTTTGCAGCATAAAGTTACCGTTGGGGATGATGACCCCGCCCTCACGCTCCACCGCGCACACCAGAATATCGCTCTTGAGCCGGGTAGGGATCTCGCGGATGGCCACGCCGTTCAGCGCATCGGGCAGCGCAAACTTGATCAGCCGCACACGGCCGTCCGCAAAGGTATCGATCTTGCTGGCACCGGGGAAACGCAGCAGATGAGAGATCTCCTTTGCCGCTGCCATTTCCGGGTTGATGATGGCGGAAATGCCGATCTGCTTTTTGATAAAGTCCAGCTCGTGGCTGTAGGATGGGTTGCGCACGCGGGCAATGCCGTGGCAGTGGCCCGCCTTTTTGGCAAACATGCAGCAAAGCAGGTTCAGTTCGTCCGAGCCGGTGACCGCAATGAACACGTCCGCATCCTCAATGCCCGCCTCAGACAGGGTGGTGATGGACGAGCCATTGCCTACAATGCCCAGCACGTCGTAGCTTTCGGTCAGGTGCTCCACGCGCGCTTTGTTGGTGTCCACCACAGTCACGTTGTGGCCTTCCTCGCTGAGCTGGCGCGCCAGAGCCGTGCCGACCTTGCCGCCGCCCACCAGAATGATCTTCATAACAAGTCCTTTCTCCTTTGGCAGCCCCTTTTTCCGGGGCATACAAGTACAGTGTAGTATACCATATCCCGATGCAAAGTTCTACCGTTTGTCCCGCAAATACAGCGAATTGCTTAAAAAGCGACAGTTCTTTTGTGCAAGATGGCCTGTTCTCAGCGTGAAAGCGCAAAAAGGGACTGCCGCACAGCTTTGTGCAGCAGTCCCCTTGGGACGAAACGATTTAGAATGCCCACCGCGTACGCTCTGGGCATCCTCAGCGGAAAAAAAATTGTTATAAGAGCAAGGTCGGTCAGCCTGCGGGCTGCCCGACCTTGCATTTTTGCGGAAAACAGGGTTCTCCCTTGCTGTCCGGTCTCAGTACCGCTCTACGCCGTCTTTGGTGACAAGGGCGTACACCAGCGGGGCTTCCTCCGGCTTTTCAGCGCCGTACACAAGGCCGCTGCGGTACTCGGCTGCGGCAGCTTCAAACTTGTCCGCAACGCCGTAGAAGGTGGCAAGGCTTTCGCCCTTATGGACGTAGTCACCGCGCTTTTTGTGCAGGGTGATACCGGCGGCAAAGTCCAGCGGGTCGCCCTTTTTCTGGCGGCCTGCGCCCAGCAGCACGCTGGCAGAACCGATCTTTTCCGCATCGTTGGCCACAATGTAGCCGTCCTGCTCGGCCAGCAGTTCGTAGCTGGCGGCGGGCTGTGCAAACAGGCTGTAATCATCCAGCACCCGGATGTCGCCGCCCTGCGCGGCAAACATTTCCTTGCACTTGGCAAAGGCAGAGCCGTCCGCAATGACAGCCTCGGCCATAGCGCGGCAGTGGGCGGCATCGCCCTTGCCTGCCAGTACCAGCATGTTGGCCGCCAATTGCAGGCACACCTCGGTCAGGTCTGCCGGGCCGTGGCCTTTGAGCACGTCCATGCTCTCCATCACTTCCAGACTGTTGCCGATGTTGTGCCCCAGCGGGGTGTCCATATCGGTGATCATGGCAGCTACCCGGCGGCCATGGTGGGTGCCAATGGCGACCATCAGCTGTGCCAGCTCAATGCTCTGGTCAACAGTTTTCATAAAAGCACCGGTGCCGGTGGTGACGTCCAGCAGGATGGCGTCCGAACCGGAGGCCAGCTTTTTGGACATGATGCTGGACGCAATCAGCGGGATGCAGCTGACGGTAGCTGTAACGTCCCGCAGAGCGTACATCTTTTTATCCGCCACAGCGATACCCTCGCTCTGGCCGATGACCGACAGACCGATCTGGTTCACCTGTGCAAAAAACTCCTCCTGCGAGAGGGCGGTCTTTGTGCCGGGCACGCTCTCCATCTTGTCGATGGTACCGCCGGTGTGGCCGAGACCCCGGCCGCTCATTTTAGCGATCTTCACCCCGCAGGCCGCCACGATGGGTGCAATGACCAGCGTGGTCTTATCGCCCACACCGCCGGTGGAGTGCTTGTCCACCTTGATGCCCGGAATGGGCGAAAGGTCTACCATCACGCCGCTGTGCGCCATTACATCGGTCAGTTCGGCGGTCTCCTCGTTGGTCATGCCGCGCAGATACACCGCCATCATCCATGCGGCCATCTGGTAGTCAGCCACTTCCCCGCTGACAAAGCCGTTGACAATAGCTTCCAGCTCCTCCCGGGTGTGGGTGCCGCCATCCCGCTTTTTTGCGATCAGATCATAAATACGCATCGTTTCACGCTCCTGTTCTTATTGTTTTTGGGGCGTTTTATGCCCGGATCTCCTGCCATACGCTCTTGCCGTCCAGCGTGGAAGCGTCCACTTCCAGATATTCGCAGATGGTCTGGGCGATGGTGCCGAAGCACAGCTTGGTGCCCAGATCCGTCCCCGCCTTCACACCCTTGCCGCAGACCAGATACGGCACATACTCGCGGGTATGGTCGGTGGTCTTGGTGTAAGAGGGATCACAGCCGTGGTCGGCGGTGATCATGAGCAGGTCACCCTCCCGCATCCCCGGCAGGAAATCAGCCAGAAAACGGTCGAACTCGGTAGCGGCGGCAGCGTAGCCTGCCACATCGCGGCGGTGGCCGTAGAGCATATCAAAGTCTACCAGATTCACGAAGGCAAGGCCTTCAAAATCCCGGGTCTGCAGAGCCTTGGTAAAGGCGATGCCGTTGGTGTTGCCGGTGGTCTTGATCTTTTCGGTCACACCCTCGCCGTCAAAAATATCGTAGATTTTGCCCACAGCGATCACGTCCTTACCAGCATCCTTCAGCAGATCCAGCATGGTGGCGCGGGGCGGCTTCAGGCTCAGGTCGTGACGGTTGGTGGTGCGGTAAAAGGTATCCGCGCTGTTGCCCAGGAAGGGGCGGGCGATCACACGCCCTACGCCGTACTTGCCCTTGAGCATTTCCCGGGCGATCTCGCAGTAGCGGTACAGTTCCTGCACCGGCACAAGCTCCTCGTTGGCGGCCACCTGAAAAACGCTGTCGGCGCTGGTATAGACGATGAGGGCGTTTTCCCGCATGGCCTGCTCGCCGTAGTCCTTCAGCACCTGCGTGCCGGAATAGGGCTTGTTGCACAGCACCTTGTGGCCGGTCTTTTGCTCATACTCCCGGATCAGCTCCTCCGGGAAGCCCTCGGGGAAGGTGGGCAGCGGCTCCGGGCTGACCACACCGGCGATCTCCCAGTGGCCGATGGTGGTATCCTTGCCCATGCTCTGCTCCTGCAGGCGGGCAAAGGCAGCCGCCGGGGCATCCGTTTTCTCCCCTGCGGTCACGCCGTCAATGTTGAACAAGCCCAGCTTGCGCAGATTGGGGCAATTGAAATTGGGGTGGTTCGCAATGGCACCCAGGGTGTTGGTGCCTGCATCGCCAAAGGCAGCGGCATCCGGCTCTGCGCCAATGCCAAAGCTGTCCAGCACGATCAGAAAAACGCGTTTTTCCATAATGGTCACTCCATTTCTCCGGGGCGCGTCCCGGAACAGTACTACTTTATTATTCTTATTATAAGCAAAAAGCTCCTCGGATGCAAGAGGAAGCAGCCTTGTGCGGTCTTATCAGTTTTTGCGTTTTGCAGCAGTTTTCCCCTGTCAGACAGCACGCAGAAAGCTGCGGCGCATCGTTAAAAGTTTTGCAATCTTTCCTTTGGGCATCAACAGATGCAAAAACTTGTATTCAAGCAAAAATTCCTCTTGCTCTCTTGCGCCGGAATGATTATAATAATAGGTGGTAGAGTTTTGGGTTTTCCCGCTCTGCCATATAAACCGACCCGCTGTACCGGGAGCTTTTACTCCCATTGGTCATACACAGCAGCCTGCAGGGATGCTGTGCCGGATATAGGTAAGAGAGAGTTGACGGAGGTATATTGCATGAGAAAGACGAAAATTATTTGCACCCTTGGCCCTTCCACCGATAAGGAAGGCGTTCTGCGCGAGCTGATCGCCAACGGCATGAACGTGGCTCGTTTCAATTTTTCCCACGGTTCCCACGAGGAGCATCTGGGTCGCCTTGAAAAGCTGAAGGCTCTGCGCGAGGAACTGGGTAAGCCCGTGGCTGCACTGCTGGACACCAAGGGCCCCGAAATCCGCCTGAAGGACTTCAAGAACGGCGTAGAGAACCTGGTTGCAGGCCAGACCTTTACCCTGACCACCCGCGATGTGGAGGGCACCAACGAGATCTGCTCCATCACCTATAAGGATCTGCCCATGGACGTGGAGCCGAACGGCACCATCATGCTGGACGACGGCCTGATCAAGCTGCAGATCCAGACCGTGAACGACACCGACATCGTCTGCACCGTGCTGAACAACGGCAAGATCAAGAACAAGAAGGGCGTCAACGTGCCCGGCGTACACCTGTCCATGCCGTATATGAGCCAGCGCGATAAGGACGATATCATCTTCGGCATCCAGCAGGGCTATGATTTCATCGCCGCTTCCTTTGTGCGCACCGCACAGGACGTGTACGATATCCGCAACCTGCTGAACCAGTACGATTCCAACATCCGCATCATTGCAAAGATCGAGAACCGCGAGGGCGTGAACAACATCGACAGCATTCTGGCTGCTGCCGATGCCGTGATGGTGGCCCGTGGCGATCTGGGCGTGGAGATTGACTTCACCGAGCTGCCCGGCATCCAGAAGACCATCATCGACCGCTCCTTCTCCTTCGGCAAGCCCATCGTCACCGCTACCCAGATGCTGGACAGCATGATAGTGAACCCCCGCCCCACCCGCGCCGAGATCTCGGACGTGGCAAACGCCATCTACGACGGCACCTCTGCCATTATGCTGTCCGGTGAGACCGCTGCCGGTGCCTACCCTGTGGAGGCGCTCAAGACCATGTCCGCCATTGCCGAGCGCACTGAGCAGGAGGGTTTCCATCTGCGCGGCCGCACGATGGATTCCAACCCCGGCAAGATCAGCGTCTCCGACGCTACCGCCCATGCCGCCTGCCTGACCGCACGGGACGTGAACGCCGCTGCCATCGTGACCGTGTCTGAGTCCGGCACCACTGCCCGCCTGCTGAGCAAGTACCGCCCGCAGCAGCCCATCATTGCCTGCGTCATGCGCGAGCAGGTGCAGCGTCAGCTGTCCCTGAGCTGGGGCATCACCCCGCTGATGATGTCTCTGGCACACAGCACCGATGAGCTGATCGAGATGTCCACTGCTCTGGCCAAGGAGAACGGCTACCTGCACAACGGCGAGCTGGCTGTTGTGACCGCAGGCGTGCCCGTGGGCGTTTCCGGCACCACCAACATGATCAAGATCCACATGGTGGGCAACTGTCTGGCTACCGGCGTGGGTGTCGGCCCTGAGAACAACGATGTTGCCAGCGGCAAGGCCTGCGTCTGCCGCACCATGGACGAGGTGCGCGCCAAGTTCAAGCCCGGCATGGTGCTGGTAGTTCCTTCCACCAGCAATGAGATGCTGAGCTTTGTGCGCGACGCTGCCGCTCTGGTGGTAGAGGAGCCCGGCCTGAACAGCCACGCCGCCATTGCCGGTAAGGCACTGCTGAAGCCCACCGTTGTGGGTGCTGCCGGTGCTACCAGCCACATCCGCGATGGCCTGATGGTGGCTGTGGACTGCGCACACGGCAGTGTGCAGCGCCTGCAGGGCTGATAAAGGAGAACCGTAGTATGGAACGTATCGCAAGCTTTTGCGTGGATCACACACGGCTGGAGCGCGGGATGTATCTGAGCCGTCAGGACGGCGATGTGCTCACCTGGGACATCCGCATGAAAAAGCCCAATCAGGGCGATTACCTGACCACTGCTGCCGCCCACACGCTGGAGCATCTGTTTGCCACCTACGCGCGCAACAGCGCCGTGAAGAATGGGGTGATCTATGTTGGCCCCATGGGCTGTCGCACCGGCTTTTACCTGCTCACCCGAGGGCTGACCCCGGCACAGGCGCTGCAGCTGACGGTGGACGCCTACCGCTTTATGGCCGATTTTGAGGGTGCCGTGCCCGGTGCCAGCGAGGTGGAGTGCGGCAACTACCGCGATATGGATCTGCCTGCCGCCAAGGCTGAAGCCGCTGCCATGCTGCCCGTGCTGGAAGCGCTGACCGCAGAGGATCTGCACTACTGATCTGTCAATATAAAGAGAGCGCCGCACAAAATACCGTGCAGCGCTTTTTTGTTACAAAATGATGCGAAAGTATTATTTATAATTTCAGGGCAGGGGAACGTCTGCGGATGTTCCCCTGCCCTGTTTTTACTAAAAGAAATCTCAAATCAGCCCCAAGGCTGCAAACTCCTTAGCAATGCCGTCCTCGTACACCGAGGGAGCAATGCGGTCGCAGCGCTGCTTCAGGCTTGCAGAGCCGTCGGCCATACAGACACTGATGCCGACCACATCGGTCATCTGCAGGTCATTGTCGCTATCGCCAAAGCCGATGCTGTCCTGCAGGGGCACGCCGAGATAGTCACATACGGCCTTGATGCCGCGCCCCTTATCAAACTTGCGGTTGATGAGCTCGCCGTTCACATAGCCGCCGTTCAGACCGTCCGGCTTGCTCTCGCAGAACACGAATCTGTCCTCGTACAGGCGCTTAGCCTCGTCCAAGTCCTCGCTGCGCTCTGCGATATACACGATCTTATATAACGGCTCGCCCTTGTACTCGGCCAGCGGGCTCATGGTCATGCCGTCCTCCATGGCCTTGCGCCAGCGGGCGGCTTCGCTGTTCAGGGGGCCTGCATCCCGGTGGGTGAAGCTCCAGCGCTCAATCATCTTCAGGCTGCCGTAGGTGGCATCCCGCGCTTCCAGCGTGCACTCCACGCCGTGGCGCTCCATGGCGCTACGCACGCCCTGTGCCAGCTGCGGCTCCATAGGCAGGTCTACCAGCACCTTATCCCCGCAGAACACATAACCGCCGGCGCTGCATACCGCGCCGTCAAAGCCATAGTCCAGCAGCGGCTGGGTCATGCGCAGGTTGCGCCCGGTGCACAGAAACAGCTTGTGGCCATTGGCATGTGCTTTGTGCAGCGCCTCCACCGTGCTTTGGGGGATCAGCATCTCACCCGGGGGTAGCAGGGTTCCGTCGATATCTAAAAAAATCAGTTTCTGTTTCATTCGTTCCTCTTTTTTTACAGTGAGCCGCGCTCTACCAGCGTATAGCCCAGCGTGGTCTGGCGCACCGGTGCAGCGTCCGCTCCGGTGTGCTCCAAGCTTTGCAGCAGCATCCGGGCAGCCTCCTGCCCGACCTGCCGCTGATAAAAGCGGATGGTGGTCAGGCCGGGTTCCACCACCTTGCCTGCCCAGTTGTCTCCGATGCCGGCAAGGCCGACATCCTGCCCTACTTTGCGCCCGGCAGCGCGCAGCACCTGCAAAGCGCCAAAGGCCACGGTGTCTGTCACGCAGACTACACCGTCCAACTGCGGGCAGCGTGCCAGCAGCTCTTCCATGCAGCGGTGCCCTTCTTCCATGGAAAAGGCGGCGCAGTAAGCGCGGGGCAGACCATCTGCGTTCAGTCCCACCTCCCGCAGTGCATCCTGCACACCCTGACGGCGGGCTATGCCGGTGGCGGCGTCCTGCTCGCTACCGCCGATATACACGATATTTTTGCGGCCATGCTCCAGCATCTTCCGGGTCAGGTCGCGGGCAGCAGAGCGGTCGTCGTTATAAACGCAGGGCAGGTCTGCAAAACGCTGCCCCGTTACCACCACAGGCACACGGCAGTCTTTCAGCGCCTTGCACAGCTGCGGGCTGGAATCATAGCCCAGCAGGATGATACCGGCCACATGGTTGCGCTGCAGCGCTGTAAGATATTCCAGCTCCATCTGCCCGTCCAGCTCGGTGTCTGCCAGCAGCATCAGGTAGCGGCTGGCCCCCAGCTCGGCTGCAATGCCGCTGGTGATCTGCCCCACCGACTGGGAGCTGATGCTGGGCACAATGACCCCCACCTGACGCACCTTGCCGGTGCGCAGGGTCTGCGCCGCAGTATCCGGGCTGTAGCCGGTCTTTTCCACTACGGCTTGTATCACGGCACGTTTCTGTTCGCTGAGGGGGCCGCCGTTCAAATAGCGGCTGACCGCAGCGCTGGAAACGCCTGCCAGCTTTGCAATATCACTGATGGTCATGGGGTATTTTCTCCGTTCCCTCTTCGGTGGCAATGTGTAAACGTTTTCATGCTTATTATAAATCCGTTTCACATTTCCCGCAAGAGGTGCAATGACCGTTTTTCTGTGGGGCTGCCCGCTGCTTTTTTGGTGATTTTACACAATCCAAACAATCTTGCTTTCTGATTTACCGCCAGAATTGCGAAAACCGTAGCGCTTATACAAGTCCCATGCTGATGGCGCGTGCGATAAGTCCCAGCACCAGCGCTGCCAGAATAATGCCAAGTGCCACCCTGCTCTCGCCGCCGGTCTGCTGCTTTTTGCTGCGGGAGGCTGTGCCGCGGCTCTGCTTTGTACCGGTGCTGCGGCTGCGGGCGGCAGTGCTTTTGGTGCTGCGGACAGTCTGGGGATTGCGGGGCTTTGTGCGGGCGGCGGCTTTTCCCTGCTGTGCGTTCTGCGGGCTGCTCTGGCGCACTTTAAGGGGCTTGCCCTCGCTGCAACGGCTCAGATAATCCTCTGCCTCGCGGTAATACTGCGCCAGTTCGTTTTCCTTAAAGGCAGTACCGGCGTAGCCCTCCTCCAGCGCCTCGATGGCTTCGTTGAACAGCAGGGCTGCCTGTGCGCCGTCCGCAGCAACCGCCGCATGGGCTGCCTCGTTGCGGGCGGTGCGGATGGCGTTGCAGGCATGGCGGGCGGCAGAGGGGTGCGCCGTGTTGCCCAGCAGGTCCAGCGGGCGGGCGGCATCGGTCTCCGGGTCCAGCAGCACCCGCATACACAGGGTAGTGTCAAGCTGCTGCCAGCTGGTCTTGCCGGTAAGGTCCGGCATACGGTCGTAGTAATCCGGGCTTTCCTGCTTGCGGGCAGCAATATGCTCCAGCAGCGCATCCAGACTGTGCGCCCCGGGCTTGCGCTCCCAGTGCCAGCGCAGCAGGCGGCGGCTGATCTCATCGCAGGCGGTCTTGATCTCAAAAGCCACCTGTAAGGCTTGTTCCGGCATGGTATTTCCTTTCTGTGCAGTGCACACAAAAGGCGGAGAAGGCACACTGCCCCCTCCGCCGGGATGATCTTATTTTACAGCACGAACTGGTAGTACACAAAACCGCACAGCGCGATGGCTGCGCACAGGATGGCCGTAATAGGCGGCACCCAGCGGATCAGCGCTTCTGCCACGCTGTCCCGGTTATCCTCGTACTCTTCGTCCTCCTCCACAGGCGCGGGCTGACGCACCGGAGCCAGACGGCGGGTGGGGATCACGCGGGTACCCTCGTCTGCCGCAGCAGCGCCGGAAAGCGGTGCGCGGACAGAGGCATCCAGCACCCGGGTAGGCTCCGAGACAGGCTGGATGGGGTCAGCCTTTGGCTCGTAGACCGGTGCTCCCACGACCCGGGTGGGCTCTTCTACGGGAGCCGCCGGAGCAGCAGGGGCTGCGCCCACGATGCGGGTAGGCTCCTCCACCGCAGCGGGCGCTGCGGGAGCAGCCGGGGCGTTAAGGGGCATTTCCATCTCGTCTGCCGGGGCAGCGGGCTGCAGCAGAGTGTTCAGCGCGTTCTGCAACAGGATACGGTCGCAGCCGCACTCCGAGCAGTAAACCGTGTCCTCCTCGGTGGGGTGGAAGGCACCGCAGGCGCAGTACCAGCCATTTTCAAACACCTGCGGCTGATACTTCAGCTCCGGGCGGTTCATGCGGACCTCCAGCGCCTTTTCCAGCTCTGCGGACAGGCGCTTGGGGGCAGGCAGGC
>OIII01000414.1_pt1 | contig 10869 bp, 10 predicted proteins | sample 1583221 | NCBI WGS metagenome assembly OIII01 (sample SAMN02675044, study PRJEB24791) | human gut metagenome, SKBSTL002 | isolation source: stool | host: Homo sapiens | place: USA
TTAGAGCAAGATTCTACCACGGTGCCAAAATCCGCATATCTGCGGTTTTGCCCCTTTGGTAAATCTTGTTGGGGAGTGCCTTCCCCAAACCCTGCTCATGCGCCCTGTCGGGCGAGAAAGGAGGTCAACGCTTGAAGAAAAAATACAACACGCCCCACCGCTGCCATGTGGTCAAAACCCGCATGACCGAGGAAGAATACGCCGACTTTACCGAGCGGCTGAAACACTATGACATGAGCCAAGCCGAATTTATCCGGCAAGCCATTACACGGGCGACCATTCGCCCCATCGTTACCGTTTCCCCGGTCAATGATGAACTGTTGTCCGCCGTTGGCAGGCTGACCGCCGAATACGGAAAAATCGGTGGCAACCTCAATCAGATTGCCCGCGCCCTCAACGAGTACGGCACACCATACAACGCCCTGTCCGTTGAAGTCCGCGCCGCCATTTCTGACCTTGCTGCCTTGAAGTTTGAAGTCCTGCGAAAGGTAGGTGACGCTGTTGGCAACATTCAAACATATCAGCTCTAAAAATGCGGACTATGGCGCAGCCGAGCAGTACCTCACCTTTGAACATGACGAGTTTACCATGAAGCCCACCCTTGATGAAAACGGGCGGCTCATGCTCAGGGAGGACTATCGAATAGCCACGCTGAACTGCGGCGACGAGGATTTTGCCGTTGCCTGTATGCGCTCCAATCTCCGCTATGGGAAGAACCAGAAGCGGGAAGATGTAAAAAGCCACCACTACATTATCAGCTTTGACCCACGGGACGCGGTGGACAACGGTTTGACCGTAGACCGGGCGCAGGCGTTGGGCGAGGAATTTTGCCGGAAGCAGTTTCCCGGACACCAAGCCATTGTCTGCACCCACCCGGACGGACACAACCACAGCGGCAATATCCATGTGCATATCGTTATCAATTCTCTGCGGATAGAGGAAGTTCCGTTCCTGCCTTACATGGACAGACCGGCAGACACCCGCGCCGGGTGCAAACACCGCTGCACAGACGCGACGATGGAATACTTCAAAGCCGAAGTCATGGAGCTGTGCCACCGGGAAAATCTCTATCAAATCGACCTTTTGCATGGCAGCAAAAACCGCATTACCGAGCGTGAGTATTGGGCGCAGCGGAAAGGGCAGGCAAAGCTGGACAAGGAAGCTGCCGCCTTGCCAGCCGAGGAGCAGCCAGCCAAGCCCACGAAGTTTGAAACAGACAAGGAAAAATTGCGGCAGGCCATACGCACCGCGCTGTCCTCTGCCGCAAGCTATGGCGAGTTCACCGCCGTTCTCTTGCAACAGGGCGTGACTGTCAAGGAGAGCCGAGGGCGGCTATCCTACCTCACGCCGGACAGGACAAAGCCCATTACCGCCCGCAAGCTGGGAGATGATTTTGACCGCGCTGCCGTTCTTGCCCTTTTGGAACAGAATGCCCACAGAGCCGCCGAGCAGACCGCAACCGTACCCGAATACCCCCGCAACATAAGGGAGCGTTTGCAGGGTAAAAAAGCTGTCCAAACCACCCCGGAAAAGGACGGTATTCAGCGCATGGTTGACCGGGCGGCAAAACGAGCGGAGGGAAAAGGCGTGGGCTATGACCGCTGGGCGGCAGTCCACAATCTGAAACAAATGGCGGCTACCGTTGCCGCCTACGGGCAGTACGGCTATTCGCCGGAGGAGCTGAACGCAGCCCTTGTATCCACCAATGCGGATTTACAGGACAGCACCGCCAAGCTGAAAGCCCTGGACGCTGCTATCCGGGAGAAAAAGGAGCTTCAGACACAGGTGCTTGCCTATGCCAAGACCAAGCCTGCCCGTGACGGTCTGAAAGCGCAGAAAACGGAAAAAGCCCGCAGCGCCTACCGGGAACGGCACGAAAGCGATTTTATCATAGCGGACGCAGCCACCCGTTATTTTCGGGCGCATGGCGTTTCCAAGCTGCCAAGCCATAAAGCCCTGCAAGCGGAAATCGAGCAGCTTACCGCCGAAAAGAACGCCCATTACAACGAATACCGGGAGAAAAAAGCCCGTGTCAAGGAGCTGCATACCGTGAAAAGCAATCTTTCTCAAATCCTGCAAGGCGAGAAAGACAGAGAGAAAAAGCACAAACATGAGCGTTAAAAACCGCCCCGAAACGATACCAAAACGGGGATATGCCCTGCACCCTATCCGCAATACTGCCCACCTTTGAAACGGGGCGCACAGCGCAGGAAATCCCCGAAAATGACACCGAGAAACTACATTTTTACCGACCTATCCGCTTATACCAGCGGAAACGGCAGAAAGGAGCGAGAAATGCCACGCATGAGCAAAAAGCGGCGGTTGGAATGGAGCTTTTTCCTCAACCACCGAAACCGTATTACCTACAATGACCTTTGCCGGGGCTGCACACACGGCTGCAAGCAGAGCTTCCGGGCGATTATCGTCCTCTGCCCCCGGTATTTCTCTAAGAGATGGAAACACAGGGAGGACACCGCCAATGGCAGATAACCGCAAATATTACTACCTCAAACTGAAAGAAAACTTCTTCGACAGCGATTCCATTGTGCTGTTGGAGGACATGAAAGACGGGATTTTGTATTCCAATATCCTCTTGAAGCTGTACTTAAAATCGCTGAAAAATGGCGGCAGATTGCAGCTTGACGAGCATATCCCCTATACCGCCCAGATGATAGCCACGCTGACCCGTCACCAAATCGGGACGGTGGAACGGGCATTAGCCATCTTCCAGCAGTTAGGGCTTGTGGAGCAGCTTGACTGCGGGCTGCTTTATATGACCGACATTGAGCTGATGATTGGTCAATCCTCTACCGAAGCGGAACGGAAACGCGCCGCAAGGCTTGAAAATAAGGCACTTTTGCCGCCGCGGACAAATGGCGGACATTTGTCCGACATTCGTCCACCAGAGATAGAGATAAAGAAAGAGATAGATATAGAGTTAGAAAAAGAGGGAGAGTTAAAGGGACAAGCCCTCGCCCGCAACTATGGCAGATATGAGAATGTATTTCTGACTGATACGGAGCTTTCCGAACTGCAAGCGGAGCTGCCCGAAAAATGGGCGTACTACATTGAGCGGCTTTCCGGCTATATCGCGTCCACGGGCAAGAAATATAAAAACCACGCCGCCACTATCCGCAGATGGGCGGCAGACGATACCGCAAAGGCTGCCCCGAAACAGGGCATACCCGAATACACCTGCAAGGAGGGCGAGAGCTTATGAGTAATCTGTTTACAGAACGAGTTTTGAATATGGCGGCTGTTACCCCACAGCCGGAGGACTACACGGGCGAGGACGGACTGCTTTACTGCGGCAAGTGTCACACTCCGAAAGAAGCCTACTTCCCGGAAAAGCAAGCCGCCCTGTTTGGGCGTGACCGCCACCCGGCAGAATGTGACTGCCAGAAAGCCCAGCGTTTGGAGCGTGAAGCCGCCGAACAGCGCAGAAAGCACCTTGACACCGTGGAGGACTTGAAACGCCGGGGATTTACCAATCCTACCATGCAGGAATGGACTTTCGCCAACGACAACAGGAAATGCCCGCAAATGGAGATTGCACACTTCTATGTGGAGCATTGGGAAATCATGCGCGAGGAAAATATCGGCTATCTGCTATGGGGCAAGGTCGGCACAGGAAAGAGCTATTTTGCCGGGTGTATCGCTAATGCCCTCATGGAGCAGGAAGTCGCTGTCCGCATGACGAACTTCTCTGCGATTTTGAATGACCTGACCGCCAGCTTTGAGGGGCGCAACGAGTATATCGAGCGTCTTTGCCGTTTTTCTCTGCTTATCATTGATGATTTTGGAATGGAGCGCGGCACAGAGTACGGTTTAGAACAGGTCTACAATGTGATTGACAGCCGCTACCGCAGCCGCAAGCCCTTAATCGTTACCACCAATCTGACATTGGACAGCCTGCAAAATCCGCTGGACACCGCCCATGCCCGGATTTATGACCGCCTTTTGGAAATGTGCGCCCCTATCCTCTTTACGGGAGAAAACTTCCGCCGTGAAACGGCGCAAGCCAAGCTGAACAGACTAAAAGAATTGATGAAATGAAAGGAGTTGCCTATGGCAGAGAACAAGCAGAATACCACCCCGGAACGCCACCCGGACTGTGTGACAGAGATCCGCATGGGCAACACCGTCCTTGTCGTTTCCGGCTTTTTCAAAAAAGATACCACCGACACCGCAGCCGATAAGATGATGAAAGTGCTGGAGGCGGAAGCAGCCGCAGGACACAAAGCCCAGCTTTCGCCCTAACGCTACAAGCCGCACAGAAAAATCGTCATTTTACCGGGCGGTAAAGAAGCAGAAGCCGCTATACAGACAGCCGCCCCATGTGGTATAATCGAAATACGGAATAGTGGGGCTGGCTGTCGGAAACGGAGGATTTTATGTTAAGACAGACCACCCAGAAAATCACTGCCCTTTATCCAAGACTATCCCATGAGGACGAGCTGCAAGGCGAAAGCAATTCCATTTCCAACCAGAAGCGTATTCTTGAAACCTACGCAAAGCAGAACGGTTTTTCCAATCTGCGTTGGTACACGGACGATGGCTATTCTGGTGCGAACTTCCAAAGACCGGGTTTTCAATCCATGCTTGCGGACATTGAAGCCGGGAAAGTGGCTACCGTTATCGTAAAGGATATGTCACGGTTAGGGCGAAACTACCTGCAGGTGGGAATGTATACCGAGATGATTTTCCCACAAAAAGGCGTCCGCTTTATCGCAATTAACGATGGAGTGGACAGCGCACAGGGCGATAATGATTTTGCCCCTCTGCGGAACATTTTCAACGAATGGCTGGTGAGAGATACGAGTAAGAAAATCAAAGCTGTAAAACGGTCAAAAGGCATGAGCGGCAAGCCTGTTACGAGCAAACCCGTGTACGGCTACCTCATGGACGAGGACGAAAACTTCATCATTGACGAGGAAGCCGCACCCGTGGTCAAGCAGATATACCGTCTGTGCCTTGCCGGGAACGGTCCGACCAAGATAGCCCGTATGCTGACCGAGCAGGAAATCCCAACGCCGGGAACGCTGGAATACCGCAGGACGGGCAGCACACGCCGCTATCACCCCGGCTATGAGTGCAAATGGGCGACAAATACCGTGGTGCATATCCTTGAAAACCGGGAGTACATGGGCTGTTTGGTGAACTTCAAGACGGAGAAACCGTCCTACAAGACCAAGCACAGCATAGAAAATCCCATTGAGAAACAGGCAATTTTCGAGAACCACCATGAGCCTATCATCGACACCCAGACATGGGAGCGTGTGCAGGAATTACGCAAACAGCGCAAGCGTCCGAACCGCTATGATGAAGTGGGCTTGTTCTCTGGTATGCTCTTTTGCGCGGACTGCGGCAGCGTCATGTATCAGCAGCGTTACCAGACCGATAAGCGGAAACAGGACTGCTATATCTGCGGGAACTACAAGAAGCGCACCCATGACTGCACCGCACATTTTATCCGCACCGACCTTTTGACTGCAGGCGTTCTCTCCAATCTACGGAAAGTGACGAGCTATGCGGCAAAGCATGAAGCCCGGTTTATGAAGCTGCTGATCGAGCAGAACGAGGACGGCGGCAAACGCCGGAACGCCGCCAAGAAAAAGGAACTGGAAGCTGCCGAAAAGCGTATCGGTGAACTTTCCGCTATTTTCAAGCGGCTGTATGAGGACAGCGTAAGCGGTCGCATTTCTGACGAGCGTTTCACGGAGCTTTCGGCAGACTATGAAGCCGAACAGCAGGAATTGAAAGAGCGTGTTGCCAGAATACAGGCGGAGCTTTCCAAAGCACAGGAAGCTACCGTAAACGCAGAAAAGTTTATGAACATTGTCCGCAAGCATATGAACTTTGAAGAACTGACCCACACCCTCTTGCGTGAGTTTGTAGAGAAAATCGTTGTGCATGAGTGCAGCTACGATGAAAACGGCACACGCAGACAGGATATTGAGATTTACTATTCTTTCGTCGGCAAAGTGGACTTGCCCGAATGACCGCCCGCCCTATTCGATACCAGAGCTGAGTATCGGATAGGAAAGGCAAAATTTTTACACTTCTATTACTTCTTTATCACACATAAGCAAAGAGCCAGGGCGTGAAGCAGCTGGTCGCGGGCGGCGGCGTTGCCCTGATCGGCGTGACCCTTGTCCCGCTGCTGTCCGGGCTGCTGGGCTAACCTCAACTTATCCGTACATCCACCTTTGAGACCCCACCGCGCTCTCCCGCTCACATGGGAGGGCGCGGGAAAGGAGGTATCTTTGCTTGATTAGTGAGATCATCGAGAAATGGATAAAAGGCATTTTGATAGATGGCATCACGGGCAACCTCTCCGGCCTGTTCGATAACGTGAACGCCAAGGTGGGCGAAATCGCTTCGGATGTCGGCTCTACCCCGCAGGCGTGGAACAGCGGCATTTTCAATATGCTGCGCAGTCTTTCCGAAACGGTGGTGCTGCCCATTGCAGCGGCTATCCTTGCCCTTGTGATGTGCCATGAGCTTATCCAGATGATTACCGAAAAGAACAATATGCACGACTTTGACACCTCCATGTTCTTCCGCTGGATTTTCAAGTCTGCCTTTGCCATCCTCATTGTCAGCAACACATGGAATATCGTTATGGGTGTGTTCGATGCCACCCAGAGTGTTGTCAACCAAAGCTCCGGCGTTATCATCGGCGAAACATCCATCCACTTTGACCGCCTGATACCCGGACTGGAATTTCAGCTGGAAAGCATGACCATCGGCAGTCTGCTCAGCCTGTGGTTCCAGACCCTTGTGGTGGGCCTGACCATGAACATCCTGTCCATCTGCATCTTCCTTGTGACCTATGGCCGTATGATTGAAATTTATGTGGTCACGGCCTTAGGCCCCATCCCGCTGGCGACCATGGGCAGCAGCGAGTGGCGCAGCACCGGGCAGAACTATTTAAAATCGCTTTTGGCGTTAGGCTTCCAAGCGTTCCTGATTATGATTGTCGTGGGCATCTATGCGGTGCTGATACGCAACATTTCAGGTGCAGCGGACATTGCCGGGGCCATCTGGGGCTGCATGGGCTACACTGTGTTGCTCTGCTTTTGTCTGTTCAAGACCGGCAGCATCAGCAAGTCGGTGTTTGGTGCCCACTAAGGCCGAGAAAGGAAAAACGTATGGCGTATGTGACCGTTCCCAAAGATTTGACCCATGTAAAATCCAAAGTCTTATTCGGGCTGACCAAGCGGCAGCTGGTCTGCTTCGGCGGCGCGCTCCTCACGGGCGGGCCGCTTTATTTTTTGACCCGGGACTATCTTTCCAACAGCGCGGCGGCCCTGCTGATGATTTTTGCCATGCTGCCGGGGCTGCTGTTCGCTCTGTTCGAGCGGCACGGCCAGCCCCTTGAAGTGGTGATTCAGCAAATGATTCAGTGCTGCTTTCTTCGTCCCAAGGAAAGGCCCTATCAGACCAACAATGCTTACGCCGCCCTTGTGCGGCAATACCAAATGGAACAGGAGGTAAAGGCCATTGTCCAGAAAAACGATACCCCGCGAAACCGAAAAGCCCAAAAAGCTCACCCGCGCCCAGAAAAAAGAAATTGATGCCGTTCTCCGCAAGTACAAGGGTGACGGCAAGCCCCGCACGGCACAGGCCACCATCCCGTATGAGGCCATCTACCCGGACGGTGTGTGCCGCATTGACCGACGCACGTTCTCCAAGTGCATTGCCTTTGAGGACATCAGCTATCAGCTGGCCCAGCCGGAAACGAGGACCGCCATCTTTGAACACCTGTGCGACCTGTACAACTATGTGGATGCCTCCATCCATGTGCAGCTTTCGTTTCTCAATCGCAAGGTTGACCCGGTGCAGTACGCAAAAAGTTTTGAGATCGCACCGCAGGGGGATGATTTTGACGACATCCGCGCCGAGTACACCGCCATCCTGCAAAAGCAGCTTGCCAGCGGAAACAACGGCATTGTCAAAACCAAGTACCTGACCTTCACCATCGAGGCAGACAATCTAAAAACCGCACGGGCGCGGCTGACCCGCATTGGTCTTGACCTGCTGGGCTATTTCAAGACCATGGGCTGCGTGGCGCACGTCATGGACGGACAGGCGCGTTTGGAGGTGCTGCACGGCATCTTCCACCCGGACGGGGAACCGTTCCGCTTTGACTGGGACTGGCTGGCGCCCTCCGGCCTGTCCACTAAGGATTTTGTGGCCCCATCCTCCCTCTGCTTCGGCACAGCCAAGACTTTTGGACTGGGCGGCAAATATGGAGCTGTGAGCTTTTTACAAATCCTTGCGCCGGAACTTTCGGATGAAATGCTGGCCGATTTTCTCAAAACGGAAAGCGGCATTCTCGTCAATCTCCATGTGCAGGCCATCGACCAGACCGAGGCCATCAAAACCATCAAGCGGAAGATCACAGACCTTGACGCCATGAAGATTCAGGAGCAGAAAAAGGCTGTCCGTTCCGGGTACGACATGGACATCCTGCCCAGCGACCTTGCCACTTACGGCGAGGACGCCAAAAAGCTGCTGAACAAATTGCAGACCCGGAACGAACGGCTTTTCATGCTGACCTTTCTTGTGCTGAATGTGGCCGACACCAAGCAAAAGCTGGGCAACGATGTGTTCCAAGCCGCAGGTGTGGCACAGAAGTATAACTGCTCGCTTGTCCGGCTGGACTACCAGCAGGAACAGGGCCTTGTGTCCAGCCTGCCGCTGGGCATCAACCAGATAAAGATTCAGCGCAGCCTTACCACCTCCAACGTGGCGGTGTTCGTGCCCTTTGTGACGCAGGAGCTTTTCCAGAGCGGCGCGGCCATGTACTACGGCATCAACGCAAAATCCCACAACATGATCATGCTGGACCGCAAGCAGGCCCGGTGTCCCAACGGCCTAAAGCTGGGTACGCCCGGCAGCGGCAAATCCATGAGCTGCAAGTCTGAAATCGTCAGTGTGTTTTTAACGACTGCTGACGATATTTTTATTTCAGACCCAGAGGCCGAGTATTACCCGCTGGTCAAGCGGTTGCATGGGCAGGTCATTAAACTTTCGCCCACCAGCAAGGACTATGTAAATCCGCTGGACATCAACCTCAACTACTCCGAGGATGATAGTCCGCTTGCCCTGAAATCGGATTTTGTGCTGTCGTTCTGTGAGCTGGTCATGGGCGGCAAAACAGGTCTGGAAGCGATTGAACGCACCGTGATAGACCGTGCCGTGAAAGCCATCTACCGCCCCTATCTGGCGAATCCCTGCCCGGAGAATATGCCGATTTTGTCTGACCTCCACCAAGCCCTGCTCGACCAGCACTTGCCGGAAGCGGACCGGGTAGCGCAGGCATTGGACTTGTATGTGTCCGGCTCGCTGAATGTGTTTAATCACAAAACGAATGTGGACATCCATAATCGGCTTGTGGCCTTTGACATCAAAGAACTGGGCAAGCAGTTAAAAAAACTGGGGATGCTCATTATCCAAGACCAGATATGGGGCCGCGTTACCCAGAACCGTAGCCAAGGCCGGGCCACATGGTATTTTGCGGACGAGTTCCACTTGCTCTTGAAAGAGGAACAGACCGCCGCATACAGTGCCGAGATTTGGAAACGCTTCCGCAAATGGGGCGGCGTGCCCACAGGCGCCACCCAGAATGTGAAGGACCTTCTTTCTTCCCCGGAGATCGAGAACATTCTGGAAAACAGCGACTTCATCACGCTGCTGAATCAGGCATCCGGCGACCGCAAAATCCTTTCGGAACGGCTGAACCTCTCCGCAGACCAGCAGAAGTACATCGACAATTCCGAACCGGGCGAAGGACTGCTGATTTTTGAGAACGTGGTGCTGCCGTTCTCAAACCCTATCCCGAATAACACCCAGCTTTACAAAATTATGACCACCCGGCTCAGCGAGGTGGTGGAGCTATGAGCCTAACGCATTTCAGCTTGTTTTCCGGCATCGGCGGCATCGACCTTGCCGCAGAAGCAGCGGGTTTCACCTCTGTCTGTCAATGCGAGTGGGCGGCCTTTCCCGCCGCTGTTCTGGCAAGCCACTGGCCGGAGGTGCCCCGATTTCAGGACATCACCACCGTAACAAAGGAGGCTTTCTTTGGAAAAACAGGACTTCGCACCGTCACCCTCATTTCAGGCGGCTTCCCGTGCCAGCCGTTCTCCACCGCAGGGCGGCAGCGCGGCTTCCACGATGAACGCTACCTGTGGCCCGAAATGCTGCGGGTTATCCGGGAATTGCAGCCCCGTTGGGTGCTTGGAGAAAATGTTGCTGGCTTCCTCCGTATGGGGCTCGACAAAACGCTCATTGACTTGGAGCAGGCAGGTTACGATGTTCGGGTTTTCGTATTACCTGCTGCTGCCGTTGGCGCGTGGCACGAACGGAAACGGGTATTCATCATCGGCTCCGCTGCTTCCCACGCCCCTTGCCAGCGACACCGGGGATGTGGGCAAGGGGCTGGACATCCAAATCTCTGCGAATGGCAGCTACCGCAAGATGAACAAGGATGGCAAGGCATGGACGGCGCGGCTTTCCCATGTGGTCTACCGCATGACCCCCACCACGCTGGAAAGGCCCTACCTCAACCCGGACTGGGTAGAGTGGCTGATGGGTTTCCCGCGCAAATGGACGGACATTCCCTTTGGGCTAAAGAACCCGCCGACATCCCGCGTCTGACCGAAGATGTGCCGAACCGCAGCAAGCGGATGAAAACACTGGGCAATGCAGTTTCGCCGCCGCAGGTGTTCCCGATTCTCAAATACATTGCGGACATTGAAACGGGCCGCTGTCCGATGGGAGGTGAAGAACTTTGAAAGAATTGCAGGCAAAAGCCAAAGTCACCCAGACCATGACCCGTGACGGTCTGGTGGTGGAAAATCA
>OIII01000422.1_pt1 | contig 10694 bp, 9 predicted proteins | sample 1583221 | NCBI WGS metagenome assembly OIII01 (sample SAMN02675044, study PRJEB24791) | human gut metagenome, SKBSTL002 | isolation source: stool | host: Homo sapiens | place: USA
CGAGCGCCGGGGCGACGACATCGACATCACGGTGACGGCAGACGGCTACCTCTACAACATGGTGCGCATCCTCGCAGGCACCCTCTGTGAGGCCGGCGCAGGGCGTCTTGTGCCTGAGGCCGTGCCGGGCATCCTCGCCAGCCGCGACCGCAAAAACGCCGGGCCGACGCTGGCGGCGAAAGGGCTTTTCCTCAAGAGCGTGGACTACGACACGCCCATAGAATAACGCAAACACGACCGATGCTCCCGGAGGGAAAACGCCCCTTTGGGAGCACTGTCATTGCACGAAGGGACAGGAGAGTATGAGAAAAAGACAGCGCGGCCCCCGGCCTGTGTCGGACGAGCCGCTTTCGGCGGGACGGGTCGAATACCTCGAGCAGGCCCGCGAGCGGGTGCGGAACCGGCGCATCCGCCGCACGGCACTCATCGTCGTGGCGCTGACGCTGGTGGTGCTGTTCACCACCGGCATCGTGGGCAGCTCTGTTGCCATGGCCAAGGACTGGGCCGACACCGCCCGCATCCTGCTCTTCCCCGGCACGGGCTGGCCCCAGCAGACCGGCGTCATGGAGGTGGAGCAGCTTGCCGCCCTGAACGGAAGCTTTGTGGAGTTGGGGGAAGAGGGATGCGTGGTCTGGTCCCGCACCGGCACCCGCCTCAACGCCATCCAGAGCGGCTACGCCCGCCCGGCGCTGGCTGCGGGCAAGACCCGCTTTGTGCTGTACAACCGCTCCGGCAACGAGCTGCGGGTGGAAAGCCGCACCCAGAACCTGTACAGCAAAACGCTGGAAAACAACATCTATCTGTGCGCCATGTCGGACACCGGTACGCTGGCCGTGGCCACCGATTCCGCCGACAGCACCGCCCGGCTGACCGTGTACACCTCCACCATGAGCGAACAGCTGCACTGGGATATGACCAGCGCGCAGGGCACCCCGGTGCGGATGGCCTTTGCCGCCGACAGCCGCCGTCTGGCGGTGGCGGCGGTCACTTCCAGCGCCGGACAGCTGCAGGCAAACCTCTTTGTGCTCAGCCTTGCGCAGGGCGACCCGGTGCAGCTGAGCAGCGGGGACAGCGTGCCCCAGTGGCTGGGCTGGCTGAACAACGACACCGTGCTGGCTGTGTATGAGAACTGCGCCGTGGTGTACGGTGCGGACGGCGGCGAGCGGGGGCGCTTTGACCTTGGCGGCGGCAGTCTTGTCAGCGTTTCGCAGGATGGCGCAAACGCCGCCCTGCTGCTGGAAAACGGGCAGGTGTGCACCGCCGTGCTGCTGGATAAAGATCTGAACGTGCAGTACAGCGGCAACGTGCCTGCGGCAAACCAGATCCTGCGCCGGGGTCAAAATTTTTATCTGCTCACCGACAGCGGCGTGGAATGCTTTGCCGCAGACGGGGTGTACCAGTGGGGACAGGAACTTTCCGTCCGTCCGCAGGCACTCATCGCGGGCAAGCAGCTGCTGGTGCTGTGCGGCAACACGGTGCAGCAGATCGCTCCGCCGGAGCAAACGGCTTCCAGCGCCCAGTGATCGAGGGAAAAAACAGTATTTTTGCGGGGAAAGTGATCTTTATAACAGGGAAAACAAGATATGTTCAAGAATCCGTCATTTCTTTTTGATATCCTATGTACGGTGGTCTGGCTGGTGCTGATGGTGCGCTACGCCCGCAAGGGTTTTCTGGCGTCCATCGTGCAGCTGTCCGGCAACCTCATCAGCCTGCTGGGCGCACGGCAGCTCTCTGCCGCCTGTGCGGGCTGGGTGTTTGAAAATCTGCTGGCCGGGGGTTTCCGCACCCAGATCGCCGCCCACCTTTCGGAGGACGGCGTGGTGAACCTTTCCGGCATTGCGCAGCAGTACGCGGGCTTTCTGCCCGAAAGCTTCCGCGCCTCCATCGTGGCGGCGTGCGAGCGCAGCATCAACGCCGTGCTGGCAGATAACGCTGTGGTGCTGGCCGATACCATCGTGGAAAAAGTATTGCAGCCGCTGCTCACCCCGGTGATCATGCTGGTGCTGTTCTTTGTGTTCTACGCGGTGCTGCGGCTGCTGGTCAGTATGCTGGTCACCGTGCTGGGGCTGGTGAATAAGCTCCCGGTCATCGGCACCGTCAACCGGGGTCTGGGCTGGCTGACCGGCGGCATGACCGCTCTGCTGGACCTATACCTCGTGCTGTGCGTGGTGTGGGGCCTTGTGGTCATCACCGGCGGCAACTTAAATGTGCTCAACGACACTGTGATGCACAGCAGTCTTTACTATAAAGCGTTTAATATGTTCAACCCCTTTTTGTAACAGGGGCGACAAGGAGGAACTATGGTCTGTATTCGATGCCAGAAGCGTCCGGCGATCATCTTTATCCAGCGGATGGAGAATGGTCAGATGAAGCAGGAGGGGTACTGTCTGCACTGTGCCCGGGAACTGCACATCAAGCCCGTGGACGATCTGATGAAACAATTCGGGATGTCGGAGCAGGATCTGGATAACATGGAAAACCGCATGGAGAGCATGATGGAGGAGCTGGGCGACTCCAACCCCCTTTCCATGCTGATGAATATGTCCGGCAACGGCGAGGATGCCGATGCGGAGAACATGGACGAGGATCTTGTACCCGGCAGCAATGCCACCTTCCCGCTGGGCTTTACCGGCACGGAGAAGCAGGACGGCGACAAAAAGGCCGACCGCAAAAACGGCAAAAAGCCGCCCAAGCGCAAGTTTTTGGATACCTACTGCGAAAACCTGACCCGCAAGGCGCGGGAGGGCAAGCTGGATGATATCATCGGCCGCGACCGCGAAATTTACCGCACCATCCAGATTTTGAGCCGCCGCCAGAAGAATAACCCCTGCCTTATCGGTGAAGCCGGTGTGGGCAAGACCGCCATTGCCGAGGGCATTGCCGAGCGCATTGCCAAGGGACAGGTGCCCATCGGCCTGCGGGATAAGGAAATTTTTCTGCTGGACCTCACCAGCCTTGTGGCGGGCACCCAGTTCCGTGGTCAGTTCGAGCAGCGGGTCAAGGGCTTGCTGAGCGAGGTAAAGGCTGCGGGCAACGTCATCCTGTTCATTGACGAGATCCACACCATCACCTCTGCCGGTGAGAGCGAGGGCGCCATGAACGCGGGCAACATCTTAAAGCCTGCCCTCTCGCGCGGCGAAATTCAGGTCATCGGTGCCACCACCTTTACCGAGTACCGCAAGTACATTGAAAAAGATCAGGCGTTGGAACGCCGTTTCCAGCCTGTGCGGGTGGAAGAGCCCAGCGTAGCCGACACCCTTGCCGTGATGAACGGCATCAAGCGCTACTACGAGCAGTACCATCATGTGCAGGTGCCCGCCGAGGTGCTTTCGGCGGTGGTCACCCTGAGCGAGCGTTACATCACCGACCGCTTTTTGCCGGACAAGGCCATCGACCTGCTGGACGAGGCCTGCGCCTGCTGCAATCTGGCGCACCCGGTCATCTCCGAGTATCTGGGGATGCAGAAGGAGCTGGACGCCCTGAAGCAGGAAGAAGCCGAGATGGAAAGCGCGGATGTGAACGAAGCCATCGACTACGAGCGGGTAGCCGAGCGCAAGACCCGCATCGCCAAGCTGGAATCCGAGCTGCCCGCCAAGCAGGCTGCTGCCAGCGAGATTCAGGTGACCATGGACGATGTGGCAAAGGTCATCGAGCTGTGGACGGGCATCCCGGCGGTGAAAATTCGGGAGACAGAGTTCGTCAAGCTGGCAGGGCTGGAAGCCGCTTTGAAGCAGAAGGTCATCGGTCAGGACGAAGCCGTACATCTGGTGGCACAGGCCATCAAGCGCAGCCGCGCCGACCTTTCCGGCCGCCGCCGTCCCGCAAGCTTCATCTTTGTGGGCCCCACCGGCGTGGGCAAGACCGAGCTGGTCAAGCAGCTGGCAGAACAGCTGTTCGACGGCCCCGACCCGCTTATCCGTCTGGACATGAGCGAGTACATGGAAAAATACGCGGTGTCCCGTATGATCGGTTCGCCTCCGGGCTATGTGGGCTACGAGGAAGCCGGTCAGCTGACCGAGAAGGTGCGCCGCCGCCCCTACAGTGTGGTGCTGTTTGACGAGATCGAAAAGGCACACCCGGATGTGATGAACATCCTGCTGCAGATTCTGGACGAGGGCAAGATCAACGATGCGCAGGGACGCACGGTGGATTTTTCCAACACGGTCATCTGCATGACCTCCAACGCCGGCAGCAGCGACCAGAGCTCGGGCAGCCTTGGCTTTAACAAGAGCGACGCCCAGCGCAGCGAGGAAAAGACCCGCAAGGCACTGGCACAGTTCCTGCGCCCGGAGTTCCTTGGCCGCGTGGACGAGGTCATCGCCTTCAAGCCCCTGACCGAACAGACCCTGCAGGGCATCGCCGCCCTGATGCTGGACGAGTACAAGCCCGGCATGGAAGCCAAGGGCATCGCATACAGCTACACCCCGGCAGCGCTCAAGGCACTGGTGCAAAAGAGTCAGGGCGGGCGCTTTGGTGCGCGCGACCTGCGCCGCACCATCCGCAAAGCGGTGGAGGACCCCGCCGCCGAGCGCCTGATCGACGGCACGCTGGCATCCGGCGGCACCCTTGTGGTGGATGCCGATGAAAACGGCGAAGTCGTGCTGAAATAATCATAACCGCAAAGCACCCCGGTTGGAAACAGCCGGGGTGCTTTTTGTCTGCTCATAAAAACTTTTTGTAATATATACTTGACATTTAGAATGGTAAATGCTACTATATGTCCAGAGGATAAAACAAATGCCGACCCGGCAGGAAAGGAGCATATCAATGCCGAAGAACCTGAAATTAAAGGCCGCCCGTGCGGAAAAGGACATGACGCAAGGCGCGCTTGCCGAAGCGGCAGGCGTTTCGCGCCAGACCATCAACGCCATTGAAAAAGGGGAGTACAACCCCACCATCAACCTTTGCCGCAGTATCTGTAAAATTCTGGATAAGACATTGGATGAACTGTTCTGGGAGGAATGAGTTATGAAATTTTCACTATACAGCAAGAAAAACCGGTTGGACGAGATGCAGGAGCAGACCATGCGCAAAATTGAAAGCCATGGCTTCTGGCTGCTGTGGGGCAGCCTTCTGGCGGCGTGGATCGTGCAGATGATGTTCGGGGCTGCGGACAAGGCTGCCGGAGAGTGGGTCGTATTCATGATCGGCTGTATCTATACGGTTGTCGCGTGTCTGCGCAATGGTCTGTGGGATCGCCACCTTTCGGATAAGGCCCCGGCCAATGCCGTGTATTCTCTGGTGGCTGCGGTGGCGGTTACGCTGATCTGCGGTTTTTCCTATGGATACTGGGTCGGTGCTGTTTTTGCCGGTGTTTTTACCGGCATCCTGTGCTTTGCATTGCTGCAGCTGTGCGCCGCATTGACACGCAAACGGCGCGAGCGTCTGGATGACCCGAAGGACGGAGAATAATATTACGCAAAAGGGCTGCTGCACATCGTTTGATGCAGCAGCCCCTTTTTGCATGGGTGCATGGTATTATCCCGCATTGACAAATCTGCGCAGAATAAGTACAATAAAACATAGCTATCCGCAAATTTTTTGCATGAGAATAAAGGAGCGTTTTTCTATGCCGAGCAATAAAGTCCGCACCCGTTTTGCACCCTCGCCCACGGGTTATATGCACGTTGGCAACCTGCGTACTGCCCTGTACACCTACCTGATGGCCAAGCACGAGGATGGCACCTTCATCCTGCGCATCGAGGACACCGATCAGGGCCGCTATGTGGAGGGCGCTGTGGATGTCATCTACAACACCCTGCGGGAGACCGGCCTTCTGTGGGACGAGGGCCCGGATATCGGCGGCCCCGTGGGCCCCTATGTGCAGAGCGAGCGCATGGGCATGTTCAAGCAGTATGCCGAGCAGCTGGTGGCAGAGGGCAAAGCCTATTACTGCTTCTGCACCGAGGAGCGGCTGGAGGCTCTGCACGCCGAGCAGCGCGCTGCCGGTGAAATGACCCACTACGACGGCTGCTGCCGAGAGCTGCCCAAGGAGGAAGTGGAAAAGCGCCTTGCCGCAGGCGAGCCTTACGTCATCCGCCAGAAGATCCCCCGTGAGGGCGTGACCGGCTTTGACGATGTGGTGTACGGCCACATCGAGGTGAACAACAGCGAGATGGACGACCAGATCCTCATCAAGACCGACGGAATGCCCACCTACAACTTTGCCAACGTTGTGGACGATCACCTGATGGGCATTACCCATGTCATCCGCGGCAGCGAGTACCTGTCCTCCACCCCCAAGTATAACCTGCTGTATCAGGCCTTTGGCTGGGACATCCCCACCTATATCCACTGCCCGCCGGTGATGAAGGACGCACAGAATAAGCTGTCCAAGCGCAACGGCGATGCAAGCTATCAGAATCTGGTGGCAAAGGGCTACCTGACCGAGGCAGTGCTGAACTATATCTGCCTGCTGGGCTGGAGCCCCCGCGGCGAGTACGCCGAGCAGGAGATCTTCTCCCTGCCGGAGCTGGTCAAGATCTGGTCGCCGGAGGGCATTTCCAAGTCCCCCGCCATCTTCGACCCCCTCAAGCTGCGCGCCATCAATGCGGAGTATATCCGCCGCCTGAGCCCCGAGGAGTTCCAGAAAAAGGCCGAGCCGTGGATCGACAGCGCCGTGCACAGCGCCATCGACAAAAAGCTGCTGTGCGCAAACCTGCAGCCCCGGTGCGAGGTGCTGGGCGAGATCCCCGAGCAGCTGGATTTCTTTGACGCCATGCCGGAGTACGACGTGAGCCTGTACGCCAACAAAAAGCAAAAGACCACCCCGGAAACGGCCAAGGAAGCACTGGAAGCCCTGCTGCCGGTGCTGAGCGACGAGGCTCTGGATTTTGCAAACCGCGATGCCGTGTTCGATGCCTGCAAGGCAAAGGCTGAGGAGCTGGGCAAAAAGAACGGCTGGCTGCTTTACCCGCTGGGCATTGCCCTTTCCGGCAAGCAGCGCACCCCCGGCGGCGGCACCGACCTTGCCTGCATGATGGGCCGCGAAAAGACCCTGCAGCGCGTGCAGGAGGCTCTTGCAAAGCTGAACGGTTAAGTAATATAAGTACAGTGATCTGGGAGGTGGAACCTATGATGTACCCGTTTATGACATTGGATGACGATACCGAGATCGTGCATTCCGAGATGAAGCCCGATGGCCGGGTGAAGGTGTACCTTGAAAAACCGGATGCAGAAGATTGTTTCCACTCAGCAGTGTGCTGGCTGCCGGGCTATGACTGGCAGGAGGTGCACGGCTTCACGCCGGAGGAGATCGCGCGGTATCAGAAGATCGTGGAGTCCACCGCGCATCTGATCTTGCAGTTCTCCCAAGAAGGAGGCGTGGAAAATGCCGCAGGTTTTTAAGGTTGGCTCCTACTGGGTCTACTTCTGGGCCAATGAGAACGAACCGCTGGAGCCGATCCATGTGCACGTTGCACAGGGGGCACCCAACAGCAACGCCACCAAGATCTGGATCACCAAGGCGGGCGGCTGCTACCTGTGCAATAATAACTCTCAGATCCCGCCCCGGGTGCTGCGCAACATTATGGCAGTTATTGAAGCGCGCAGCGGGGAAGTAATCGAAAAATGGACAGCTTTTTTTGGCGAGATCCGCTATTTCTGCTGAACAGTTGAAAATACCCCCAAAGCCCTGCGGCAAAATGACGGCCGCAGGGCTTTTTTGCGTCTTTGGGCGGGTTTGGGGCGGTTCTATGCACCGCGCCAAAAACTGCCGCTGCCCCGCGTTACAGTATATGCAGACAGTGCGGGGAACAGAACAAAAATCCCCGCCGGAAAGCGGGGGATTTTTATGACAGAGCGGATGGGTGTTTTATCTTCGGACGGGCGGTGTTTGCAGCCTTCGCCTTTGGCGGCACGGGCGATGCTGCGCCCGGCGGCGCGGCGGCTGGCAGCGGTGGGCATCGGCTTTGCCGGCGGCTGGGCGGTGCTGTACGGGGCGCTGATGCCCTTTGGGCTGGGGCTGACCCTTGGGCTGGCAGAGGATTGCTTTGCCCCCTGCGCGGCAGGGGCGGCGCTGGGGCTGTTGCTGCACGGGCTGGGTGCGCTCTCGCTGCGCAGCCTGTGTCAGCTGTGTGCACTGGGCGCTGCCGTGGCAGCCCGCTGGCTGCTGCCGCAAAAGTTTGTACCCGCCGCGCTGGCGGGCTGCGGCACCCTGACCGGCATGGCGCTGTGCTTTGCGCTGGGCAGCAGCGGCGGGGCAGACCTTTTACTGTACAGCGCGGCGGACGCATTGCTTGCGGCGGGCATCGGCTTCGGGCTGCGCAAATTCGCCCCGGAGCGCCCGGGCATGGGCACGCTGCTGGTGGGCGCAGCCGTGGCGGCGGCGCTGGGCAGTGTGCGGTGGGGGTGGTTTTCGCCCGGGGTACTGGCGTGTGCCGCCGCAGAGCTGGCACTGTGCTGCCGGGCACAGAAGTTTGCCGCCCTGAGCGGCAGCGCAGTACTGGGCGCCGCCCTTTGCGCCGCAGACCCTGCCCTTGCCACGGCGGCAGCGGGGCTTGGCTGTGCTACGGCAGCGGCGGCGGTGCTGGCACCCGGACGGCGGGTGGAGACCCTTGCCGCCTACGCGGGCGGGTGCGTATCCGGGGTGCTCTGCGTGCAGCCGCCCGGAAACGCTTTTGGGCTGCTGTTCAGCGCCTGCGGTGGCATGGCGGTGGTCTGCCTGCTGCCCGGCGGCTGGCTGGCTCCGGTGGCGGAACCCTCACAGAGCGGGGAGAACACCCCCGCGCCCGCCCGCAGTGCGGCGGCGTCCACTCGGCTGGAAGCCGTGGCGCAGAGCCTTTCCTCGCTGGCGGAGACGGTGAACGCGGTCTACGAGGGGCTGCCCCGGCGGCGGGAGGGTTTCCGCTGGGTCATAGACAATGTACATGATACTCTTTGTTTTAACTGCGGGCGGCGGGAGACCTGCTGGAAGCAGGAATATACCGCCACCATGGCGGGCATGGAAGCGCTGCGTCCGCTGCTGGAACAGAATAGAAGCGTGGAAGCGGCGCAGTTGCCCGGGGAATTGTCCCGCTGCATCCACCCGGCGGCGCTGTGCGCGGCGGCGGGGCGCAGCTTTGCGCTGTACCGCAGCCGCAAGGAAGCGCGCATCCATTCCGAGGCCATGCGCACCGCCCTGACCGAGCAGTACAGCGCCGTAGCCGAAGCACTTGGGGTGCTCAGCGAGCAGCTGGGACGCCCCGGCGACCCGGAGCCCTATAAATCCAGCCGGGTGGCGGAGTTCTTCACCGGGCTGGGTGCGCCGCCGCAGGAGTGCGCCGTCACGCTGGACGACCTTGGCCGCACCCATGCCGCCGTCACGTTGCCGCGCACCCGGTTCACCCCGCAGGAGCTGGCGGCGCTGGCGGGGGAGGTGGGGCATATCTGCCGCCGCACGCTGGAGGTGCCGCAGGTGCTCTCCTGCAAGGGCGTGACCACCCTGCTGTTCAGCGAAAGACCGGCGCTGCGGGCGGTGTTCGGGGCGGCAAGCGCTGCCGCCCGGGGTGAGGTATCCGGCGATGCGGTGCAGCAGTTTTGCAGCCCTACGGCGGCGCAGATGATCCTATGTGACGGCATGGGTACCGGACGCCCGGCGGCGGTGGACGGCAATCTGGCGGCAGAGCTGACCGCCCGGCTGCTCAAGGCGGGCTTTACCGCCGAGCTGGCGGCGCGGCTGGTGAACGTGGCGCTGGCCCTGAAAAGCGAGGACGAGAGCGGCGCAACGCTGGACCTCATCAGCGTGGACTTATACACCGGCACGGCGCGGCTGTTCAAGGCCGGAGCCGCCCCGGGATTTCTGGTGCACGGCGGGCGGGTGCGGGCTGTGGGCGAAGCTACCCTGCCTATGGGGGTGCTGGGCGGGGTGAACGGACAGAGCCGGGTGGTGCACCTGACCGCCGGGGACTACGCGGTGCTGGTATCGGACGGCTTACTGGTGGATGGCGCGGGCTGGGTGGCAAAACAGGTGGAGCTTTCGGCGGCGGCAGGAGACGCACCGGAAAAGCTGGCGGAGACGCTGGTACAGACCGCCCGCATCCGCGCGCAAAAGACCGGCCGCCCGGATGATATCACCGCCGCCGTGCTCCGGCTGGAAAAGAGCGGATAACAGGCGTTGCATATCATGAGCAATTCTCCGCTTAAAGGCTTCCCCCGGTCGGGGAAAATCTGTCCCCAAGGGGTGAAGGCTTTTGTGCTGGCGGGAAAGTTTGTGGCATAACGAAAGGCTTCCGTTGCAATTTGCGGGAAGGAGGGGTATACTGGAAGCATATTTTTTTGCCCGGCAGTGCCGGGCGCAGGAGGCGGCTTATGCTTACCATCAATGTTGCACCCGACGGCAGCGGACAGTTTACCACCATTTCCGAGGCGGTGCTGGCGGTGCCCTACGACTGCCCTGCGGTCATCCGCATCGCGCCGGGCATTTACCGGGAAAAGCTGGTTTGTGAGAAAAAGGATATCACCCTTGCGGGCGCGGGCATGGATGCCACCCGGCTGGTATGGAACGATGGCGGCAAGCTGCCGCACCCGGACGGGCGTCCCACCCACACCTTCCGCAGCTATACCGCCTTTTTCAGCGGCGAAAAGCTGCGGGTGGAGGATATGACCATCGAGAACGACGCAGGCCCCGGCGCAAAGGCCGGGCAGGCGGTCGCAGCCTATGTGGACAGCGCCCGGGCGGCGTTTGACCGCGTGCGGCTGCTGGGCAATCAGGATAC
>OIII01000436.1_pt1 | contig 10248 bp, 6 predicted proteins | sample 1583221 | NCBI WGS metagenome assembly OIII01 (sample SAMN02675044, study PRJEB24791) | human gut metagenome, SKBSTL002 | isolation source: stool | host: Homo sapiens | place: USA
TGTTCCGCATGGAAGCTGCGCCCCTGATGGAGCTGCTCTGGCCGGGCGGCAACCGCTGCAAGCAGCTGGCCGGGCTTTACCTGATTTGCGGTGCAGCGTTGGAACAGTGCTTTTTGCAGCCGCGCCCCGTGCCGGATGTGGATGCCCACCTTTCCTCCAAAATTATCGACTATGTGCAAAAGAATTACACCCACACCCTGACGCTGGAACAGATGGCACGCGATCTTGGATATAATTACACCTATCTTTCAGCCTACTTCAACCACAGCCTGCACACCGGCTTTCAGGGTTTTATCAACCAGTACCGCATCAGCCACGCCGCCGCGCTGCTGCAGGGCAGCAGCCTGCCCATCACCCAGGTGGCCGAACAGTGCGGCTTTGGCACCATCCGCAGCTTTAACCGCGTGTTCCTAAAAGAAAAAGGCATGACCCCCAGCGCTTTCCGCAAGCAGAATGTGCTGTAGCCATACTTATTGACAGCCCCGCCGGGCATGTTATAGCGGTTGACCCTTTTAGGTTCTCGAGTTCATTGAAGAACCGTCACCGGCCAGGGTGGCGGTTCTTGCTTTTTACCACTAAACCCAGCGTGATCGTCTTTCGGCCAACATGGAAAGTAAATGTAAAACGCATGGTTCTCACCTCCTCTCGGAAGTGTGGCCAACCGCCTGCCGTTGTGTGCAGCGCCTTGCCGTCTGTTGTGAAACAGGCGGCTTTTGTATTATAGCAGAAATTTCGACGGTATGCAAGAATTTTTGCAGCGATCCGCCGGACGCTGCGGGCGGATATGGAATCCGCCCCTACGGTGTAGGGGGCGATGCCCGTCATCGCCCCGGAAGCGTTGTGACCGCCGCCATGTGCCGCGGGCGAACAATGTTCGCCCCTACAGCACCCCTTTTGAATCACATTGTAGGGAGGGGTCTTGACCCCTCCGCGGGCCGATGCAAGCATCGGCCCCTACAGAAACGGCCCGCCAGGATTTTTTTCCCAGCGGGCCGTTTTTCTTTAGTTATTCTTGTAATAATTGATCAGGCAGCCGTCCGCCAGGATCCGGCGCTCGGCGTCGGTCATCGCGCCGAGCTTGACGGTGAACTTCACCAGACCGCCGTCCGGCTTGACGGCCACGGCGTCCAGCTCGTCCGCGGCCTCCAGCAGAGCCTTGCGGACGCCGGGCAGGTAGACGTAATCGCCGTTGTCCAGCGCGCCGGGGTTCTCCACCAGGAACGGCAGCATGCCCCAGTTGATGCAGTTGGAGCGGTAGCGCTTTGTGGCATACTCGCAGGCAAAGTTAGCTGCGCCGCCCAGCACGCGCTGGCAGCTGGCGGCCTGCTCACGGGCGGAGCCGTCGCCGGGCTTGTTGGCAAAAATGGCCGAGCCAATGTTGGTGTTGGCCGCGTCGGGCGCGTAGCCCAGCTTCTTTAAATCGTCGTAGACACGCGCAACCTCGGCGGGCAGTTCACCTGCCTTGCGCTGTTCGTCCAGCGCCTTCACGGCCTTGGCGTTCGGCACGTAGGCCGGGTCCTTGCGGGAGAGGGTGAACTCCGCCAGCCGCAGCGGGTTGGAGCGGAAGGACGACGTCTCGCCCGACGGGATCAGCTCGTCCGTCGTCGTGACGGGGTCGGTGATGTAGCTGACAATTTTGACCAGCAGGTCGTCGGTCAGGGCGGGCTGCTCGGGCCAGTCCTTGATGTTCGGGCCGAATTTCAGCGCGTAGTCCGGCTCCGGATGACCCCAGCCGTTGTAGACGCGCTTGTCGTAGACACCCTGCTCAAAGTGGTAGTCGGGCACGGTGTACTCCACGTCGGTCAGCTCGCTGGCGGCGGTCAGGTAGCCGCCGTTGGCCGCGGTGGCCGCAATGGAGCGGGCGTCCATCAGGGCGACGGCGCTGATCTGGCCCTCGCCGGGCTTGGAGCCCTCGCGGTTCGGGAAGTTGCGGGTCGTGTGGCGGATGGAGAACTCGCCGTTGGCCGGGGTGTCGCCCGCGCCGAAGCAGGGGCCGCAGAAACACTCGCGGAAGATGCCGCCGGCGGAGACAATGTCCGCCACAGCGCCGTTTTTGACCAGCTCCAGATAGGTCGGCATGCTGTCGGGGTAGACGCTGAACTTGAACTCACCGTTGCCGCAGCTCTTGCCGCGCAGGATGTCAGCAACAGCGCACAGGTTCTCATAAGTGCCGCCGGAGCAGCCAGCCACAATGCCCTGATCCGCATAAATGCTGCCGTCGGCGCGCACCTTGCTGACAAGATCCATCTTGACCTTGCCGCTCAGCTGCTCATTGGCGCGGGTTTCGATCTCATGCAGCAGATCCTTGGCGTTTGCCTTCAGTTCGCGGATGGGGTAAGCATAGCTGGGATGCATGGGCAGTGCGATCATGCACTCGATCTTGGAAAGATCCAGCTCGATGCAGCCATCGTAATAGGCAACATCGGCGGGCTTCAGCTCTTTATAAGCATCGGCACGGCCATGGCCTGCGAGGTATTCCTCGGTCACGCCATCGGTCTGCCAGATACTGGACCAGCAGGTGGTCTCGGTGGTCATGGCATCAATGGCGTTGCGGGTATCCTGCCGCAGGGAAGCAATGCCGGGGCCCACGAACTCCATGACCTTGTTCTTGACGTAGCCGCTCTTGAACAGCTTGCCCACAAGGGCAATGGCTACATCGTGGGGGCCGCAGCCCGCCGGCAGACTGCCGGTCAGGTAGATGGCCACCACACCCGGGCGGGCAACATCATAGGTGCGGCCCAGCAGCTGCTTTGCCAGCTCGCCGCCGCCCTCGCCGATAGCCATGGTGCCCAGTGCGCCGTAGCGTGTGTGGGAGTCAGAGCCAAGGATCATTTTGCCGCAGCCGGCAAAGCGCTCGCGCATATACTGGTGGATGACTGCCATGTGCGGGGGCACAAAGATACCGCCGTACTTTTTGGCAGCGGACAGGCCAAAGCGGTGGTCGTCCTCGTTGATGGTGCCGCCCACAGCGCACAAGCTGTTGTGGCAGTTGGTAAGCACATAAGGAATGGGGAACTTTTCCAGCCCGGAAGCACGGGCGGTCTGGATGATGCCCACAAAGGTGATGTCATGGCTTGCCATGGCATCAAACTTGATCTTCAGGTTCTCGGCATCGCCGCTGGTGTTGTGTGCCTGCATAATATTGTAGGCCATAGTACCGGTCTTAGCCGTGGCAACGGCAGCGGCATCAAAGCCCTTTGCTGCCAGTGCAGCGGGTGCATTGCCATCTGCGGGCACCCACTCTCCGCGCGCATAGTACGCACCGCCGGTGCTGCATTTGATCATATCCAACATCTCGATTCGCCTCTCTTTTTGTATTTTCCCGCCCGCCGCAATTGCGGGCATTGCCCCGGCAGTGCGGCTATTCATCCCGAAAACAGCTGTCCTCTTAGCCTTCACCCCTTGGGGGGAAGCCATTAAGCAAACCAGCTTTTCAAAGACTTATAACCCCTGCCCTGTTACGGCAAAGCCGTATTTATTTGTTATTATAGCATGAAAGGGCGAAAAGAAAAAGCATTTTTTATGAACCCTTACTGCACCTTTGCGGCGGCTTCCTGCTGCTTTTCCTTTTGCAGTTTACGGAACACCACAAAATAGGCCGGGATCAGGAAGAAGCAGGCAAAGAGCCATGCCACCGGGCTTGCGATGCAGGCGGCGAAGTAGCCCCACAGCGGCACGAACCAGAAGCCCACCATGGCGCGGGCGATCATTTCAGCCACACCGGCAAACATGGCAAGGCCGGAGTGCCCCAGACCCTGAATGGTGTAGCGGTAGATGATAAGCACTGCCAGCGGGATGTAGAACACGCTGTTCCAGAATATGAAGTCCTGCGCATTGGCCATAATGGCGGTCTCGCCTGCGTCCAGGAACAGGCCGATCAGGGGCTTGTCCAGCACGCGCAGGATGAGGAAGGAGGCCACGCTGTACACGCAGCCGATGCCCAGTGCGGTGTTCACGCCGCGGTTCACGCGGCCCAGATCCTTCGCGCCCATATTCTGGCTGGTGTAGGTGGTCATGGCGGTGCCGATGCTCTCCAGCGGCACGCTGAGGAACTGCGCAGCCTTGCCGCCGGCGGTCTGCGCGGCTACGATATCGCTGCCCAGACCGTTCACCGCGCCCTGCAGCACCACGCTGCCGATGGCAGTAATACTGCACTGCAGACCCATGGGGAGGCCCATGGCGCAAAGCTTTGCGCAGTGCGGAGCGCTGATGCGCCCTTCTTCCTTATTCCAGCGCAGTTCCGGGTAGTGGCGCATGATGTAAATAAGGCTGCCGATGCCTGCCACAGCCTGACTGAACACGGTGGCAAAAGCCGCGCCGAACACGCCCATGTTGAACAGGATGATGCAGGCAAGGTCCAGCCCGATGTTCAGCACGCTGGCCACCAGCAGGAAATACAGCGGGCGCTTGCTGTCGCCCAGTGCACGCATCAGGGCGCTGGTCACATTATAAAGCAGCGTGAAGGGGATGCCTGCAAAAATGGTGCGGATATAGATATCCGCAAGGTCGATGATGTCAGCCGGGGTGTTCGTCCACACCAGCACCAGCCGGGTCATAGCCACCGTAACGATGGTGAGCACCGTGGCAAAAGCGATGGACAGCCACACGGTATTGGCGGTGTAGCGGCGCATCTCGTGGTGGTCGTGGGCGCCGAAGGTCCATGAGATGGGGATGGAAAAGCCACAGGCAATGCCGTTGACAAAGCCCAGCACCAGATAGTTCAAACCGCCCACGCTGCCTACCGCCGCCAGCGCTTCCACGCCCACGAACCGCCCCACGATGATGGTATCAGCCAGATTGTAGAACTGCTGGAACAGGCTGCCCAGCATCAGCGGCACAGCAAAGGCAAGCAGCAGCTTCAGCGGGCTGCCCTGCGTCATATCTTTGGTCATGGAAATATACCTCCTGCTCACACAAAAAAGATGGATGTTCGCATTTTTGCCGTGAAAAACGCCCTGCCGGAAAAGCGGCAGGACGTTGTAAGGATTCATGAGTGGTATTATAGCGGAGCAGCGCCGGTTTTACAAGACTTGGTTTGCATCAACATTTCCATTTTTTTGCCCAAAGAATTGGTGATTTTGCTCATTCCGCGTAGTGTGCCAAGAACTGTTTGGTGCGCTGTTCGCGCGGGTGGTCGATCAGCTGCTTTGCAGGACCTTCTTCCACCACCACACCGCCGTCCATAAACAGGATGCGGTCGGCCACATCCCGGGCAAAGTGCATCTCGTGGGTCACGATGATCATGGTGGTCTTGCGGTCGGCCAGCTCCCGCAGCACCCGCAGCACCTCACCGGTCAGTTCCGGGTCAAGGGCGCTGGTGGGCTCGTCGAAGCAGAGGATGTCCGGGTGCAGCGCCAGCGCCCGGGCAATGGCCACCCGCTGCTGCTGCCCGCCGGAAAGCTGGTGCGGGTAGTGGTCTGCCCGCTCCGAAAGCCCCATCTGCGCCAGCAGTTCCCGCGCCTGCTGTTCCAGCTGGGCGTGCACCGCCTTTTTGTTGGCGCGGTAGTCCGGGCGCTCCTTTGCCAGCAGCTCCCCTGCCAGCATCACGTTCTGCAAGGCGGTATACTGCGGGAAGAGGTTGAAGTTCTGGAACACCAGCCCGAAGTGCAGCCGCTTTTTGCGGATCTCGCTTTCCCGCTGGGTGGCGGGGTCGGCGGCGTCCCACATGGTCTCGCCGTTCACCCGGATGCAGCCGGTGTCCGGCCGCTCCAGAAAGTTCAGGCAGCGCAGCAGGGTGGTCTTGCCGGAGCCGGACGAGCCGATGATGGCCAGTGCCTCGCCCTGCTCTAAGGTAAGAGAAATATCTTTTAAGACCTTTGTATCTCCGAAATTTTTGCCAATGCCGGAGGCTTCCAGTAATGCCATATTCTTAAAAACCTCCTCAGCAGCGGAAATAATCCAGTTTCTTTTCAGCCCAGTTGAACAACAGGGTGAGCGCGCCTACAAACACAAGGAAGAACAGCGCCGTGGAGAACAGCGGCCAGATCAAGCCCTTTGCGCTGTACTCCTTGGCCATCATGATGATCTCCTTGTTGGCGATGGTGTTTGCCAGCGAGGTGTCCTTGACAAGGGTGATGATCTCGTTGCCCATGGGCGGCAGGATGCGCTTGACCACCTGTAGTAGAGTGACCTTGAAAAAGATCTGCGTGCGGGTCATGCCCAGCACCTGCCCGGCCTCGGTCTGCCCTTTAGGCACCGCCTCGATGCCGCCTCGGTAGATCTCGGAAAAATAGCAGGCGTAGTTGATGGCAAAGGCCACCACCGCCGCCACCATGCGCCCGCCGGAGCCGGAGGGCCACGGATTATTCATGCCCAGCAGGCCGGGGCCCAGATAAATGACGATGATCTGCAGCATCAGCGGCGTACCGCGGATGACCCAGACAAAGGTCTTTACCGCACCGGACAGCAGCCTGCACCGGCTCATGGAGCCAAAGGCCACCACCAGCCCCAGCGGCAGCGCAAATAGCAGCGTAAGGGCAAACAACTCACAGTTGAGCAGGAACGCGCCGGAAAGGCGCCCAAGGATCACAGACACAAAAACACACCCATCTATCGTTTTGTTTTACGCCCGGCTCAGTCGGCCAGCGCCAGCTCGTACTTCTCGGCCAGTGCCTGCATGGTGCCGTCAGCCTTCAGCTCGTCAAAGGCGGCGTCCACTGCGGCGGCGGCATCACTGCCCTTGCGGAAGGCCACGCCGTATTCCTCGGCGTTCAGCTCGTCCACGATCTTCAGGCTTGCATAGTCGGTGCCTTCCCCGATCATGGCGTTGGCAAGGGTCAGATCCAGCACAGCGGCATCTGCCGTACCGGCAGCCACTTCCATCAGGCAGTCGGTCTGCACGCTCTTGGAAACGTAGTCTGCCTTGGCAAGGTTCTCATCGCCCTGAATGGCGGCTTCACCGGCAGAACCGGCCTCGGCCACCACGGTCTTACCGGCAAGGTCGGCGGTGGAGGTATAGGCGGTACCCTCCTTGACCACCACGACCTGTGCGTTCTTGGCGTAAGCCTTGGTGGTGGCGGTGTTGGCCATGATATCCTCGGTCAGGGTCATGCCGTTCCAGATGCAGTCGATGCTCTTGGCGTCCAGCTCCACCACCTTGGTGTCCCAGTTGATCTCTACGAACTCCGGCTCTACGCCCAGCTTTGCACACACCGCAGTGGCAAGTTCGGTATCAAAGCCGGTAAAGTTGCCGTCGGCGTCGGTGTAGTTCATGGGCTCGTACACGGTGTAGCCGATGACCATTTTGCCCTTGCCCTTGATGTAGTCCAGATCGCTGCCCGCTGCGGAAGAAGTCGAACCGGCTGCGCTGCCGGAAGCAGATGCCGCAGCAGAGGTGGATGCACTGCCGCCGCAGGCTGCAAGGCTCAGTGCCAGAGCACCGGCCAGAAATGCACTTGCAATACGCTTGAGTTTCATATCTTTTTCCTCCCATGGGGGACGTTCTGCGTCCCGCTTCCCTCTCGATTTACCATTTTACCATGCTAAAGTGGTAAACTGTGGTTATAGAATAGCGCGTTTGTCGCCGTTTTGCAAGAGGAAACCTTTATTTTTTGCACAATGCACTGCTTTGCCCCGCCTGTAAGCCCGCTTTTTGTGGGAAAGTGTGCACATACCCCTTCCGGCTTTGCGCCTGAGGGGGTATCCATAAAAAATCCCCCCGCACTTTTTGTGCAGAGGGACATCCTGTTTTTATGATTACTGCTCCGCCATGGCCTTCAGCGCCGCTTTTTGCAGGTCGGTAACTGAGATGGTGCACAGCGCCTTCAGGTCGGCATCCGTGCCGTCTGCGGAGAGCTTGCCGATCTCCACGGCGTTTTTGCCCTTCAGATAGCCGCACCAGCCTGCGCTGTGCTCGTACCATTCCTTGCCTAACGCGCTTGCGCTGCGCATTCCGTAACGGTCGCCCAGCTCGTTTTTGGTGTACACCGGCTCCCGCGGGGCAGACACAGTACCATCCGCGCTGACGGAAAGCTCCGGCTCGGTCATATCGCCGATGGCGCTGGTCACCCGGGCGTTCTCGTCCATGGTCACCACCGCCAGCGTGATCTTAGCCTGCACCTGCGCGTCCTTGTCGTCTGTGCCCGCAAGCCCCTGTGGCATTTCGGCCACCTCTACACCCAGTTTGACCGTATCGCCCCGGGCAGCACCCAGCACCTGTGCATTCTCGCAGGCGCGGACAACAGCATCCCGGTAACGGTCCACCGCGATGGTGCAGCCGGAGAGAAGGTCTGCCTCCGTGGGCTTGCCGTCCGCATCCGTTTTCAGCTTCTTCACTTCGTCCGGAGTCTTGCCCTCAAGCCAGCTGCCAAAGGCATCTGCCTGCTCTGCCCAGCCCTTTTTCAGACCGGACACCTCTGCCAGTGGGTAGTCTTTCCCTTTCTGGCGCTTGGTGCGGGTGTCGGTGGGGGTGGTCACCTTGCCGGTGCTGTCCGCACTGACTGAAAGCTCCAACTCGTCCAGTGTTACCCCGGCCAGCTTGCCGTCTGCATCCAGCAGCACGGCAGCCGCTACGGTGTGGATGTTGCCCGCACGGTCTGTGCCGGTCGTCTCGGTCAGGACCCCCAGCCCGGTGCGCCACGCCGCGCTTTGCGCCGCGCTGCTGCCCACAGAGGTGCTGCCGCTCACAGAACCGGAGCTGCTGCCGGAGTTTCCCCCGCCACAGCCGGTCAATGTCAGTGCTGCCGCCAGCGTGCAGCACAAAAACCAACGCGATGCCTGTTTCATATCGTCACATACGCTCCCTTTCCGTGCCTGCATTGCAGACGCAGGCTTTGGAGCTAGTGTACCCCGCCGCGCGGGTTTTATGAGCAAATGTTTACATCAGCGGGCTTAACAGCCGCAGCACGCTGTCCAGCACCGTACCCACCAGACCGGTGCGGCAGTCCGCGCACTGCACCTCCCGGCACTGGGGCAGGGTGCGGCGCACATCGTCCCGCAGGGTCAGCACCTGGCTGTTTTGCAGCAGCAGCACCCCGCACTCGAAGTGCAGAAACATACTGCGGTAGTCCATATTGATGCTGCCCACCACCGCCGCGCGGTCATCGCTGACGCAGCACTTGGCGTGGAGAAAGCCCGGGGTGTACTCGTAGATACGCACCCCCGCCCGCAGCAGGGGCAGATAGTACGAGCGGCTCAGCCGGAACACCAGCTTTTTGTCCGGGATGCCCGGCAGCACCAGCCGCACATCCACCCCGCGCTTGGCGGCGTTGCGCAGCGCGTCCAGCATCTCCTCGCCGATGGCGAGATAGGGCGTATAAAAATAAACGTACTGCTGTGCTTGTGCCAGAATATCCAGATAGACCGTTTCTGCCACCGGCTCTTCGTCCAGCGGGCTGTCTGCGTAGGGCTGTACTACTCCATCGCTGGCGGGCAGCACCGCAAGCTGCGGACGGAAGGCGCTGTAATCCTGCTCAAAGGGCCGGAAGGCGTTCCAGAAATCCAGAAACATTACGGTAAAGTTCCACACCGCAGTGCCCTCGATGCGCAGGCCCGCGTCCTTCCAGTAGCCGAAGCGGGTGATCGCGTTGATATATTCGTCTGCCAGATTGATGCCGCCGGTGTAGGCTACTTTGCCGTCTATCACCACGATCTTGCGGTGGTCGCGGTGGTTCATCACCAGCGAGAGCAGCGGCACCACCGGGTTAAAGGGGATGCAGCGGATATGCGCCCGCTCCATGCGCACCACAAAGTCCTTGGGCAGACCCAGCAGGCTGCCGAAGTCATCGTAGATCAGCCGCACGTCCACCCCCTGCGCCGCTTTGCGCCGCAGAATGTCCTCCACGCCCTGCCACATCTTGCCCTGACTGATGATAAAAAACTCCAGAAAGATGCTCTTCTCTGCCTTTTCAAGGTCGGCCAGCAATGCCGGGTACATGGCCTCACCGCAGGAAAAATACCGGGCGGTGGTGTTCTTCCATGCAGGATAGCAGCCGTATTGGGTCAGGTAGCGGCTCACGCCCCGGTTTTCATCGCACAGCCCGGCGGTCTGTCCGGGCTGCTGGGCGCGGTCTGCCCGGTGCGCCTGCTCCACCGCCTGCATTTTGCTGCGCAGACGGCGGGAGGGCCGCTTGTTGCCAAAGGCCAGATACAGTGCCCCGCCCAGCAGCGGCAACAGCCCGATGAGGGCGATCCAACCCACCTTATAGGCGCTGTTTTCATCCTTGCGCACCAGATACAGAATGATCAGCAGGCTTAACCCGTTGAGCACCCCGGTGACCCACACCCGCGCCGTGCCGGTGGTGAGGGCAA
>OIII01000440.1_pt1 | contig 10206 bp, 9 predicted proteins | sample 1583221 | NCBI WGS metagenome assembly OIII01 (sample SAMN02675044, study PRJEB24791) | human gut metagenome, SKBSTL002 | isolation source: stool | host: Homo sapiens | place: USA
CCCTCCCGTGAAAATGCGTTTGGAGCGCTCCGCAGAGCGCGACAAACGCGAAATTTTAAATAATAATTCCGCTGAATATGGCCAGAGCGCAGCGGAGGCCATTTAAAATCGTCCCACGCGCAAGCTTGCTGGATATGTCCCACCCCCTTTTTTGTGTCCGCAAAGTGTGGTATACTGAAAATAGCATTTTATGCCCGGAAGGAGGTTGACCGGTATGAACAGAATCCGCAGGCTACGGCTGGTGCTGTGCACGCTGCTGTGCTTTGTGCTGTGCAGCTGCCAGACCGTGCTGCCGGCCAACGAAAAGGCACAGGTAGAGGAACTGCTGCGTGCCCCGAAGCTTTCCGGCGATTATGGCGCGCTGCAAACTGCCCTGAACGACTGGCTGGGGGAGAGTGCCCAGCTGAAATATCCTATTCAGGGCGAGCTGCTTTCCCCCTTTGTGCTGCAGGACCTGGATGGTGACGGTCAGCAGGATGCGGCGGTGCTGTATACCACCGCCCAGACCGCCAACGTCTGCGTAGCCATTTTGCAGCGAGACGACGCCGGAAGCTGGCAGGTGCGCCAGAGCGTGGAGGGTCTTGCCGAAACGGTGGAGAACGTCAGCCTTGCCCAATTGCAGGATACGGACAGCTGCCAGCTGGTGGTGGGCTATACCGCTGCCCAGAATGACCACTATCTGGCGGTGTACTCCTATCAGAAGGGCACCCTGTCCACCATTCTGGAGCAGCAGTACGAGCAGTATCTGGTGGAAAATATCACCGGCGGCAGTAGTCAGGATCTGATCCTGATGTCCACGCAGGAGGACGGCAGTGTGCAGATCGAACTTCTGACCGCAGACCGCGAGGGCAGCTTCCGGCAGGTGGCGGTCAACGGCCTTTCCGCAGATAAGTTTTCCGGCTGCGCCTCGGTGGCGGCGGGCGCAGGCGCGGACGGACGGCACTATCTGGTGCTGGACGGCTGGACCGGCATTTCCGGCAACAATCTGGCCTCGGTGCTGCTGTGCTACGACGAGACTAGCCAGCAGATGGTGCCCGCCACACGGATCAGCAGCCAGCGGCTGTATAACGCCTCTTTGCGCAACGTGCCCACGCTGGTCAGCCGGGATCTGGACGGGGACGGCATCGTGGAGATCCCCACCCAGCCGGACGAGGCGGGTCTGCTGAACCTGAGCCAGAGCCGCCGCATGGACTTTATCGTCTGGATGGACTACACCAGCAGCCACCCGGAAAAAAGCTTTGGCCTGCTGGACGAGGAGACCAACTGCTATATCGAACTGCCCGCCGAGTGGGAGGGCAACCTGAAGCTGACCGACAGCGAGGAATATGACGGCGCAGTGGAGCTGCGCACGGTGGACGAGGATCAGCTGGTGCTGACGGTACGGCTGGCAAGCACCTCGGCCAACTCCACCGGCTGGACCCGGCTGGGCGTGGTAGCGTCCCGTCAGGTGCAGGCCAAAATGGGTCCGGACGTTTTGCTATCTGACACGAACTACCGCCTTTCCAAGGCGTTGTATCTGCTGAATTAAGGAATGGAGGATGCTGCATGGTACGAGTGCTTGTTGTAGAAGATGAAGCCAATATCCGCGATATGATCGCCCTGAACCTGCGCCATGCGGGGATGGAGGTGGTGGAGGCCGAAAGCGCCGAAGCCGCTCTGCCGCTGCTGGCACAGAAGCCCGGCTGTGATGCCGCTATTCTGGACGTGATGCTGCCGGGCATGAACGGGTTCTCGCTGTGCGAGACCATCCGCCGCACCGACCAGCAGATCGGCATCATCATCCTCAGTGCCAAGGGGCAGGAGCAGGATAAAATCCGCGGTTTGTCCATCGGCGCAGACGATTACATGACCAAGCCCTTCAGCGTCAGCGAGCTGCTGGCGCGTGTGGAGGCGCTGTGCCGCCGGGTGATCCGCACCAAGGAGGAGGACAGCAACGGGAACACCCCACTGGGCACGTTGACCAGCGGCGAGTTCGTGCTGGACGAGAACCGCCGCGTGCTGCTGAAGGCCGGTCAGCCCATTGAGCTGACGCAGGTGGAGTTCCAGATCATGGAGCTGTTCTTCCGCAACCCGGGCACGGCGCTGGTGCGCGAAAAGATCCTGAAGGGGGTCTGGGGCGAGAACTACTTCGGCGATGTAAAGATCGTGGATGTGAACATCCGCCGCCTGCGCATGAAGGTGGAGGACGAGCCCAGCCACCCCACCCACATCATGACCGTGTGGGGCTACGGCTACCGGTGGGAAGAATAAAAATGTGATTCAGGAAAGTCCTACGGACTTTCCTGAATCACAAAAAAATATCTTTTTATTATCGATACTCACCGAAAGGAGGACACTGTTATGCGAAGCGGTATCACCCGCCGCTGGCTGCGGGGCAACCTGCTCATCACCGTACTGGTGGTGCTGCTGGCCGAGGCAATGTTTTTGTACAGCTATACCCGCAGCTACTACGGCAGTGTGCAGCAAATTATGTACAGGCGGTTCTCCTCGGTGACCGGTCAGCTGAAAATGTATACCGGCGATACCGCCCAGAGCGCTGCTGCCAGCCGCAGTCTGGCGCTGCGGCGCATGGTGGAACAGTTTGCCGATAAGGATAAATACGAGTTCATGCTGCTGGACAGCTACGGCGGCGTGATCGCCTCCTCCAGCGGTACGGATGCGGAAGGCATCGTCAGCAGTAAGGACTTTGAGCAGGCGCTCAACGGCCCGGACGGTCTGGGTGTGGCGGTGTACCGCACCCAGTCTGGTGAGGTAGTCATGGCGGCCTGCTCGCTGGTGCCCTACGATGCTGAGGACGTGGCTGCCTTGCGGCTGGTCACCAGTCTGGCGCTGGTGGAGCGGCAGGTCAAAAACGCCATCATTATCAGTGTGTTCCTTGCGGTGGCGATCTTGCTGTTTACGATCATGTCCGGGCTGTACTTCGTGCGGGGCATCGTGGTGCCGCTGGGGCAGGTGGAACGCACCGCTGCCGGCATCGCCCGGGGCGAGCTGGACGTGCGTCTGCCCCTGACCGGCGACCCTCACGACGAGGTGGACCGGCTGCGCGGCACCATCAATCAGATGGCCGAGGGACTGGAAGAGACCGAGAAGATGAAGAACGAGTTCATCAGTTCGGTGTCCCACGAGCTGCGCACCCCACTTACCTCTATCCGGGGCTGGGTGGAGACCCTGATGACCTTGGATGACCCCACGGACGAGAACTACCGCAAGGGACTGGAGATCATCAATAACGAGACCGGGCGGCTGAACAATATGGTGGAGGAGCTGCTGGATTTCAGCCGCCTGCAGAACGGACGCATCCGCATGGAGTGCCGGCCGCTGGACTTGGTGGCAGAACTGACCGATGCGGTGCTCTTTTGCGAGGCACGCATCCGGCAGGAGGGGTTGCTGCTCCACTACACCGAGCCGGAGGAGATGATCCCTGTCTACGCCGATCCGGACCGTCTGCGGCAGGTGTTCATCAATATTCTGGATAACGCCATCAAATACTCTGCCCCCGGCGGGCGCATCACGGTCAAGCTATGGGCAGGGGAGTACAAGGCCTTTGTGGAGATCATCGATCAGGGACGCGGCATCCCGCCGGAGGATCTGGAAAACGTAAAGACCAAGTTCTACAAGGGCAGCAACTCGGTGCGCGGCAGCGGCATCGGTCTGGCGCTGGTGGATTCCATCATGACCGCGCTGGACGGCACGCTGGATATCAAGAGCACCCTCGGGCGCGGCACCGTGGTCACCTTGGGTCTGCCGCTGTACCACAAGGCGTGAGAAAGTCCCAAAACACAGATTTTGTCACATTTGTGTGCTAGAATAAATTTTGCCCGGGTTCTGACCCGGATATAATACAAAAAAGACCGCTCTTTGCCCAAAGCGGCAGGGGCGGATATCGGGAGAAACCAATGAATCAACCTAAAAAGGAACGCTTTAAGACCAGCGTAGGCGGGCAGGCACTGATGGAGGGCATCATGATGCGCGGCCCCAAACAGATGTGCTGCGCCGTGCGCAAGCCGGACGGCACCATCGAGACCAAACTCGACCCCACCCCCGCCCACGGGGTATGGATGAAGATCCCGCTGGTGCGCGGCGCCATTGCCATGATCGAAAGCATGATCGTGGGCTACCGCTACATGATGTATTCGGCACAGGTGAGCATGGGGGACGACTACGACCCCGCCGAGGAGGAGACCGCCTTTGAAAAATGGGTGGGGAAACATCTGGGCGAAAAAGCCGAGAACGCACTGCTGACCGTGGCGGCGGTGCTGGGCGGTCTGCTGGCGATTTTGCTGTTCACCGTGCTGCCCACCTTCCTTGTGGGCGGGGTGAACCGTCTGCTGCCGCTGGGGCGCTGGGGCAAGGTGGTGCTGGAAGCCGTGCTGAAGGTGGCCATCTTCCTGACCTATATGGTGGGCATCTCCAAGATGAAGGAGATCCACCGCGTATTCGAGTACCACGGCGCAGAGCACAAGACTATTGCCTGCTACGAGGCAGGCGACCCGCTGACCGTGGAGAACGTGCGCAAGTATACCCGCTTCCACCCCCGCTGCGGCACCAGCTTCCTCATTCTGGTGGTCATCGTCAGCGTGTTTCTGTACAGCGTGCTGCCGTGGGGCAGCATCGGTCTGCGGGTGGTGTGCAAGCTGCTGCTGCTGCCGCTGGTCATGGGCATCAGCTACGAGCTGCTCAAGTGGTGCGGCCGGTCGGATAACATCGCCACCCGCATCATCCGGCAGCCGGGCATCTGGGTGCAGCACCTCACCGTCTTTGAGCCGGACGACAGCATGATCGAGGTGGCCATTGCAGCCATCACTCCCGTGCTGCCTGAAAACCCGGAGGAGGGTAAATGGTAAGCGAAGCAATGCTCCCCCGCGCAGCGGTGCGGGAGGTGGAGCAGCGTCTGACCGCCGCAGGCTGCCCGGACGCGGATTTTGACGCGCGGGAGCTGTTCCGGCTGGCGACCGGGCGGGATGTGCGCCTTTCCGACCGTCCGCTGACCGCAGAACAGGCGGCGGCGCTGGAAGTGCTCTGCACCCGCCGCGCCGCGCGGGAACCGCTGCAATACCTCTGCGGCAGCTGGAGCTTTTTGGACTTTGAACTGGCGGTGGGCCCCGGGGTGCTCTGCCCCCGGGCAGACACCGAGGTGGTGGCACAGGCCGCCGCCGAGACCCTTGCGGGCACCGCAGCGCCCCGGGTGCTGGACCTCTGCGCCGGAACAGGCTGTCTGGGGCTGGGGGTCAAGCGCTTCTGCCCCGCCGCGCAGGTGACCTGCGTGGAAAAAAGCCCTGCGGCCTTTGCCTATCTGGAAAAGAACGCCCGCTGCGCCCTGACCGGGCAGGGCAGTCAGACCGAGAATGTGCTGGAGCCCTCTGCCCTTGAGCAGGCAGATGCCCCTGCTTTTGACTGGGGTCCGGCGCTGAACGCGCTGCGGGCAAACCAAAAGCCTGCCTACGCGGTGCAGCCGGTGCAGGGCGACCTGTTCACCTACTGGGAGACCCTGCCGGAGGGACAGCTGGAGCTCATCGTCTCGAATCCGCCCTACCTGACCGCCGCCGAGATGGAGCAGCTGCAGCCCGAGGTGGCACAGGAGCCTGCCATGGCGCTGGAAGCCGGGGAGGACGGTCTTGTGTTCTACCGTGCGCTGGCGCAGCACTACAAAAACGCGCTGTGCCCCGGCGGGGCGCTGGTGCTGGAGATCGGCTGGCAGCAGCGGAAAGCCGTAACCGCCCTGCTGGCGGAGAACGGCTGGGCAGAGATCCGCTGCATTCAGGACTTTGGCGGCAATGACCGCTGCGTGACTGCCCGCCGCCCAAAATAAATTGGAAAAAACAAACAACTTCTTGTTGTAATATTTTGATTTTGTGTTATACTAAGAAGGAAAGCGAAGGATGGCCCGCCCTCTGCGGGCCCAAAGGATAAAAGGAGCAGCAGGCTATGGCAAAAAATCAGAACAACAACGTTGCACCGGCCACTCAAAAGACCGAGCCGGAGGCCAAGAAGGACGCGCTGGCTACGGCGCTGGCGCAGATCGAAAAGCAGTTCGGCAAGGGTGCCGTCATGAAGCTGGGCGACAACGCCTCCATGCAGGTGGATGCCATCTCTACTGGCAGTCTGGGGCTGGATCTGGCGCTGGGCGTGGGCGGTGTGCCGCGCGGCCGCATCATCGAGGTGTACGGCCCGGAATCCAGCGGTAAGACCACGCTGGCGCTGCACATCCTTGCCGAAGCCCAGAAGAAGGGCGGCGAGGTGGCCTTTATCGACGTTGAGCACGCACTGGACCCCACCTATGCCGAGGCGCTGGGCGTGGACATCAACAACCTGCTGGTCAGCCAGCCGGACACCGGCGAGCAGGCTATGGAGATCTGCGAAGCACTGGTGCGCTCCGGCGCGATCGATGCCATCGTAGTGGACTCGGTAGCCGCCATGGTGCCCCGCGCCGAGATCGAGGGCGAGATGGGCGACAGCCATGTGGGTCTGCAGGCACGTCTGATGAGTCAGGCCATGCGCAAGCTGACCAGCGTTATCGGCAAGACCAACACGGTCTGCGTGTTCATCAACCAGCTGCGTGAGAAGGTGGGCGTCATGTACGGCAACCCGGAGGTGACCACCGGCGGCCGCGCCCTGAAGTACTACGCCTCGGTGCGTATCGACATCCGCCGCGTGGAGGGTCTGAAGGACTCCTCCGGTCAGTTTATCGGCAACCACACCCGCGCCAAGATCGTGAAGAACAAGGTGGCTCCGCCGTTCCGTGAGGCCGAGTTCGATATCATGTTTGGTGAGGGCATCTCCAAAATGAGCGAGCTCATCGATGTGGGTGTCAAGCTGGGCATCGTGCAGAAGAGCGGCGCATGGTTCAACTACGGCGATATCCGTCTGGGTCAGGGCCGCGACAACGCCAAGCAGTTCCTGAAGGATAACCCCGAGATCGCCAATGACATCGAGGGGCAGATCCGCGCCAACGCCGATAAGCTGTACGCCACCCGCCGCCCGGCCGGCCACGCTGTTGCCGCAGCGGAAAAGCCCGCCGACCCCGCCGCCGCAAAGGAGCCGGTGGTCAAGGCACCCACCCGCAGCAGCGAGAGCGAGCTGGATATCATGGTGGAGGACTAAATGGCCTTCTACCGCCGCCGACCCCGCCCGGATGCGGAAAAGTGCGCCGACCCCGCCAAGGCGCGGGCCAGCGCGCTGGAAACGCTGGCCGGGCAGGAGGTCTCTGCCAATATGCTGTATGAGCGGCTGTGCCGCCGCTATACCGAGCAGGCCGCAGCCGCCGCTGTGGCGGAGATGGTGCAGCTGGATTATGTGAACGATGCCCGCTACGCCGAAGCACGGGCACACAGCCTGCTGGCTGCCCGCAAAAGCCGCCGCGCCGCCGCCCAGAGCCTGCGCCAGAAGGGGCTTGCCCCCGCCGAGGTAGCGGGCGCGCTGGAAGCGGTCTACGCCCCGGAGGACGGCGACGACCCGGAGCTGGAGGCCGCCGCCGCGCTGGTGGACAGCCGCTACCGCAAAAAACTGGCCATCGGCCGCCGCGACCTTGTGGTGGCTGCCCTGCAGCGCCGCGGCTTTGCCTACCCCGTCATCAAAGAAGCCATCCGCAGGGTGGAGGAGGAATGACCCCTTCAGCCTCACTTCGTTCGGCAGCTCCCCCAAGGGGGCGCCTTTGGCTGTGCCGGAAGCTTTACCGCTACCGCAAAAAGCCGTCCCCTTGAGGGCCGACTTCCCCCGGCCGGGGGAAGATGTCGCATAGCGACAAAAGGGGGAGTGTGGCATCGCCGCAGGCGATGACGGAAGGGGTGTCAGCCGTGCGCTCCCGTGAAAAATCCTTAAATCGTAAAAATTCAAAAGCATCCCTCAAAAGAGAAAGAGAGTATCATCCCTTATGAAAATTGCGTGTATTTCCCTTGGCTGCCCGAAGAATCAGGTGGATCTGGATGTGATGGTGCACATCCTGCTGTCTGCCGGGCACGAGACTGTGGCCGATCTGGCCGAAGCCGATGTCATCCTTGTGAACACCTGCGGCTTTATCGAGAGCGCCAAGACCGAGGCCATTGAAAACATTCTGGAAGCCTGCGCTTATAAGCAGCAGAACCCGAACCTGAAGGTCATCGTTACCGGCTGCCTTGCCGAGCGCTACCGCAGCCAGATCGAGGAAGAGATCCCCGAGGTGGACGCCGTTGTAGGCTGCGCCTCCAACAAGGCCATTGACACCATCGTGGAGCGGCTGTTCCACGGCGAGGATCATCTTGAAAGCTACGGCGCCAAAAAGGACTTCCCGCTGGGCGGCAAGCGCGTTATCGGCACGCCCGCCCACTATGCGTACTTAAAGATCGCCGAGGGCTGCAACAACCGCTGCCACTACTGCGCCATCCCGGGCATCCGCGGCCCGCTGCACAGCCGCGATATGGCCGACTGCGTTGCCGAAGCCCGCTGGCTGGCCGGTGAGGGCGTGAAGGAGCTTATTGTTGTGGCGCAGGACCCCACCGCCTACGGCGAGGACTGGGGCAAGCCCGGCAGCATCTGTGAGCTGCTGGATAAGCTGAACAAGGTGCCGGGGCTGGAATGGATCCGCATCATGTACGCCTACCCGGAGCGCATCACCGATGAATTTATCGCCGCCATGAAGCGCAATGAGAAGGTGGTGCCCTACCTCGACCTGCCCATCCAGCACTGCAATGATACCATCCTCAAGAATATGAACCGCCGCTCCACCCGTGCGGAGCTGCTGGAGGTCATCGGCAAGCTGCGCCGCGAGATCCCCGGCATCACTCTGCGCACCACCCTGATCGCGGGCTTCCCCGGCGAGACCGAGGAGCAGTTCGAGGATCTGTGCAACTTCGTCAAGGAAGTGCAGTTCGACCGTCTGGGCTGCTTTGCCTACTCTGCCGAGGAAAACACCGTGGCAGCCAAGATGGACGGTCAGATCGAGCAGGAAGTCAAGGATAAGCGCGCCGAGCTGGTAATGCAGATCCAGACCGGCATCATGGCGCAGAAGCAGGCCGAAAAGGTGGGCCAGACCGTGCACGTTCTGTGTGACGGCATCGACGAGGAAAACGGTCTGTACCTTTGCCGCACCACCGGCGATGCGCCGGAAGTGGACGGCTGCGTCTGCGTTTCCAGCGAGGAACCGCTGTACCCCGGCCAGTTCTATGATGTGCTGGTAGAGGATAGCGACCTTTACGATCTGTATGGTACGGTCGTAAAATAACGAATTGGAGGATAAAACCTATGAATCTACCCAATAAACTTACCCTGACCCGCATCATTCTGGTGCCGGTGTTCATGATCTTTGTGTCCCTGACCAGTCTGGACAGCATCGTGGACGGCAATTTTAACGCCACCTTCTACCTGCTGGCAGGCATCGTGTTCGCTGCTGCCAGCTTTACCGATTATCTGGACGGCCATCTGGCACGCAAGTGGCACATGGTCACCGATTTCGGCAAGTTTGCCGACCCGCTGGCCGATAAGCTGCTGACCACCGTGGCCTTTATCTACATGCTGCGGGACGGCGTGTGCAGCCCCGTGGTGCTGTGCATCATTCTGGCCCGCGAGTTTGCGGTGTCCGGCCTGCGCATGGTGGCAGCCGGTGCCAAGGACGGCAAGGTGATCGCCGCCAATATGTGGGGCAAGGTGAAGACCGTGCTGCAGATGCTGACCATCCTCTTCTACTACTTCACGGTCTCCCTGACCGGAAACGTGCTGGGCCAGCAGTGCGCAGGTGTGGCCTCTGTGCTGTGCTGGGGCGTGGCCGCTGTGACCGCGATCTCCGGCATCAAGTATCTGTGGGACAACCGCAGCTTCATCAATACCGCAAAATGATCAAGAAGATCGCGATTCTCTGCTCCATTTTCCTGAACCTCTGCATCGTGCGGTGGGAGCCGGTGGCCATCCGGATGACCTGGGAAGCGGTGGGCAGCCAGACCTTCACCTTTTACACCGAGAACTCCAATGTCTTTGCGTTCTTTGTCTGCCTGCTGGTGGCGGTGTGTCAGGTGATCTGCCTGTTCACGGGATGGCAGCTACCCCGCTGGGTCAAGACGCTCAAGTACATTGCCACCTGCTGCCTGACCATGACCTTCCTGACCGTGGTGTTCGTGCTGGGACCCTACTGTGCCGACCAGGGCGGCGTGGTGTTTCTGCTGACCGAGAGCTCCATGCTCTACCACCACCTGCTCAACCCGCTGTGTGCCTTTGTCTCCTTTGTCCTGCTGGAACGGG
>OIII01000461.1_pt1 | contig 9825 bp, 10 predicted proteins | sample 1583221 | NCBI WGS metagenome assembly OIII01 (sample SAMN02675044, study PRJEB24791) | human gut metagenome, SKBSTL002 | isolation source: stool | host: Homo sapiens | place: USA
GGTCTTTTCCACCAACGACAGCCTGGCCCCTGAGGCCCGCGTGTTCCGCCAGACCACCAAGAATGGCCTGTACAACGCACTGGACATTGGCAGCATCTGGCTGCAGAAGGCAAACGAGACCCGCTGAACGGCATAAAAAAGGACCGTCTCCCGCTGAGGAGACGGTCCTTTTTGTTGTGCTTTACTCTTCGGTCACTTCAAAGTCCAGGGGCTTGCCGCAGCCGGGGCACTTGGGTGCGCCATCCAGCAGGTCGTCCTCCTCAAACACAGTGGTCTGACCACAGGCGGGGCAGGTCACCTCGTACTGCACGGGGCCTTCCTCCTGCTCCTCATCGTCATCCTCCAGCGCGACCTCAAAGGTCACGCCGCAGTGGGCGCAGTTTGCTTCGCCCGCGTCCAGGTCGTCCTCGCTGACGTAAACGGTCTCGCCGCAGTTGGGGCAGGCCACTTCATAGAACGGCTCGCTGGCGATGTCATCATCCTTGGCATCGTCATCGTCGTCGCCGTCGGAGTCCTCATCCTCAGCGTCCTCGCTTTCGCCGTCTTCGTCCTCATCCTCGTACAGATCTGCTTCCAGATCTTCCAGCTCATCGCTCAGGTCGTTGATCTGGTCGTAGGCGCGGGTCACATCTTCATCGATGCCGTCCACAGCCTCTGCCAGTTCGCCCAGCAGCTCGCTCATGGCCTTGATGACCTTGCCCTCTTTGGTGGTCTCGTCGATGCCCAGGCCCTCGATCAGGCCCCGCAGGTATGCAGCCTTTTCCTTCATAAGAATGACCTCCTATCTTAATCAAAAAACCGGGCACACGGTTGCCCGCTGCCCGGTCTGTCGGTAAATTAGACGCGCTCCATATACTCGCCGGTGCGGGTATCGATGCGGATGTGGTCGCCCTCGTTGATGAACAGAGGCACACGAATCTCAGCACCGGTCTCGACGGTAGCGGGCTTCAGGGTGTTGGTGGCAGTGTTGCCCTTGACACCCGGCTCGGTCTGGGTGACTTCCAGCTCGATGAAGTTGGGAATCTCGACGCTGAACACCTTGCCCTTGTAGCTCAGCAGCTTGCACAGCTCGTTCTCCTTGCAGAACTTGAAGTTATCGGGCACGTCGGCTGCGTTGACGGGGATGTCATCGTAGGTCTCGTTGTCCATGAAGTGGTACAGATCGCCGTCCTCGTAGCTGTAGGTCACGTCCTTACGCTCGATGAAAGCCTGCGGGAACTTTGCGGTGGGGTTGTAGCTGGTCTCGACCACAGAGCCGGTGATGACGTTCTTGGTCTTGGTACGGACAAAGGCAGCGCCCTTGCCGGGCTTGACGTGCTGGAACTCAACGACCTGAAGAACCTGGCCGTCCTGCTCAAAGGTCACGCCATTGCGAAACTCGCCTGCAGAAATCATAGGAATTCCTCCATAAATTTAATCTCAGATGCTTAACGCATATCTCTATTTATTTTACCCAATCTGCCCCTGTTTGGCAAGGGGTTTGGGCAAAAAAGACGATAAAAACACAAAATCTTTTACACATTCCGCGCTGCGCGGTACATTTGCTGCATTGTCTGCGCGTCCTCGGCCTGTGTGCCCGCGCTCTCACAGATGACTACCGGCGCAAGCTTCCGCTCTGCCAGCAGCTCCATCAGGGGCTGAGGCTCCGGGCCGAACTGCGTATCGGCAAAGGTCCAGTGGCGCTTTTCGCCGCCCGCCGAGTACTCGATGCGGGAAAAATGCACATGGAACTGCCGGGCGCGGTCATCACCCAGCACCTCAGCCATGCGGTCCAGAATGGCGGCATAGTCCGCCTTGGTCCGGATGCCGCCCAGCGTGCGGGCGTTCAGGTGGCCGAAGTCGATGCAGGGGGTAATGCGGCTGTCCACGCCGCACAGCGTCAGCACCTCGTCCAGTGTGCCCAGCTGTCCTACCTTGCCCATGGTCTCCGGGCACAGGGTCATATCCTCAAAGCCCGCCTCGTCCAGCGCAGCCACAGCGCGGCGCATGGTATCCAGCGCCTTTTCCAGCGCGGCTTCCCGGCTCTGCTTGCCGCAGCTGCCGGAGTGGAAGATGATGCGTCTGCCGCCCAGCGCCCGGCACACCGCTGCGCTTTGCATCAGGTACTGGATACTGTTCAGCCGCTTATCCTCCTCCAAACTGGACATACTGATATAATAAGGTGCATGGACGCTGAACAGGATGTCCCGCTCCGCAGCAAGGGCAGCCATGCGGGCGGCCTTATCCAGCCCCAGACGCACCCCACGCCCGCACTGGTACTCAAAGGCGTTCAGCCCCATTTTGGCGGTGTACTCCGGCACGTCCAGGCTGCTTTTGTAGCCTTGGGCGGCAAAGCTGTCGCTGGTGCCTGCGGTGCCGAACCGGATGTTCCAAACTTCACTCACAGGGTCTTACCTCCCCGGTCGTAGTATTTCTGCCAGTGCTTCTTTTCCCACTTGCGTTTCAGGATGACCTGTGCGCCCAAGTCCGGCCCGCGGGGGATGACCATCAGCCCGGGAATGCCGTACAGCGCCGCCACCATGCGGTCGGCGTAAAGCTGGTCGCCCACCATGGCCATCTGGCGGTGTTTCACGCCCATGCGGTGCTGTGCTACCATCAGCGCAAAAGGCAGGGGCTTGGCGGCGCGGTACAGGTAAGCAAGACCCAGCTTTTCCGCAAAGGGGCGCACCCGCTTTTCCGCACCGTTGGAGACGATGGTCAGCTTTACCCCGGCCTTGCGCATGGCGGCAAGCCACGCGGCCACCTCCTCCGGCAGCTCCTGACTGCGGTCTGCGGTCAGGGTGTTGTCGATATCCAGCACCAGCGCCGTGATGCCCTTGGCGGCAAGCCATTCCGGCGTGATATGGGTAACGTCCTTAAAAACATATTCGGGGGTAATGAGCATAAATAGACCCTCTCAGTCTGCCCTGCGCAAAGCAGCTTTAAAATGAAAATAGGGGAACCTGTATAACAGGCTCCCCTACATCGGCGTTAGCAACGCGTTTAAAATCTAAAGCAACGTGCGATTCCAAGCAATCAATTACTTGAACTTGCGCTTGCGGGCTGCTTCGGACTTCTTCTTGCGCTTAACAGACGGCTTCTCGTAAGCCTCGCGCTTACGAACCTCTGCGAGCACACCGCTGCGAGCAGTGCTGCGCTTGAAGCGACGCAGTGCGCTTTCCAGCGACTCGCCCTCTTTAACACGAATTTCCGACATCTTATTCCCTCCCTTGGACCGTGAGGCAGGAATTTCGTTGTTACATGGTAACTAACAGTAGACAGTATAGCGCATTTTATCCGGTTCGTCAACCTTTTTTTGAAAGTTTTTGCTCAAAACTTTTGAAAGATTTTTGAACAGACGCTCCCGGGTGTTTCCTGCGCTAAATCCGCCTCTGCGGGTGATGATATGTTCGCGCTTATTCAGCGGAGCAGCAGTTCTCAGCCCTTGGCAGCCAGATTGACCAGACGGCCCTTGACGTAGATCTCCTTGACCAGCTGCTTGCCTTCCAGCGCGGCAGCCACAGCGGGGTCTGCCTTGGCGGTGGCGATGGCGTCCTCGGCGGTGATGTCTGCGGGCACCTTCAGGCGTGCCTTCACCTTGCCGTTCACCTGCACGGCAATCTCCACAGCAGCCTCCACACACTTGGCCTCCTCGTAGGCAGGCCACGGATAGTAGGCCAGCTGCTCGTCGTGGCTGTGACCCAGCTTCTCCCACAGTTCCTCAGTCATGTGGGGAGCAAAGGGGTTCAGCAGCTGTACCAGCGTCTCAAACTCGGCCTTGGTCGCGCCGCCGTTGTCGTACAGTGCGTTGACCAGCGTCATCAGCTGGGCAATGGCGGTGTTCATCTTCAGGCTCTCGATATCTGCGCTGACCTTCTTGATGGTCTGGTGCATCAGGGTCTCCATAGCGGGGCGGTAACCCTCGCCCTCCACCAGCTTGTCGCTCAGTGCCCACACGCGGTCGAGGAAGCGGTTGCAGCCCGCAATGGCAGAGGTCTGCCACGGTGCAGCCTGCTCAAAGTCGCCCATGAACATCTCGTACAGACGCATGGTGTCGGCACCGTACTGGTCCACCACCTCGTCGGGGTTGATGACGTTGCCAAGGCTCTTGGACATCTTCACGATGGGATGGCGTGCCATCTCGCCGTACTTCTCTTCCAGTGCCTTCTCGGCGGCCTTCTGGCTGCCGTACTCCTTGAGCAGCTTCTCCTGCTCCTCAGCGGGCAGGTTGACAAAGCTGTGGGGGTTCAGGCCAAGGATCATGCCGTGGGCGGTACGCTTCTGGTAGGGCTCTGCCGTGGGCACCACGCCGATATCGTACAGGAACTTATGCCAGAAGCGGCTGTACAGTAGATGCAGGGTGGTGTGCTCCATGCCGCCGTTGTACCAGTCCACCGGAGACCAGTATTCCAGTGCTTCCTTGGAGGCCAGAGCATCCTTGCAGTGGGGGTCCATGTAGCGCAGGAAGTACCAGGAGGAACCAGCCCACTGGGGCATGGTGTCAGTCTCACGGGTTGCGGGGCCGCCGCAGCAGGGACAGGTGGTCTTGACCCAGTCCTTGTGGCGTGCCAGCGGGGACTCGCCGTCCGGGCCCGGCTCAAAGTCGGTGATGTCCGGCAGGGTCAGCGGCAGGCTGCTCTCGGGCAGGGGCTGCCAGCCGCACTTGTCGCAGTGCACCATGGGGATGGGCTCGCCCCAGTAACGCTGACGGCTGAACACCCAGTCGCGCAGCTTGTAGTTGACCTTATCACGGCCCTTGCCGGTCTCTTCCAGCCAAGTGATCATCTTCTTTTTGGCATCGACGACGGACAGCCCGTTCAGGAAGCCGGAGTTGACCAGCGTGCCGGTGGCAACATCGGTAAAGGCAGCTTCGTCCAGATTGGACGGGGTGTTGCCCTTGACCACTTCAATGATGGGCAGGCCGAACTTCTTGGCGAACTCCCAGTCGCGGGTATCGTGAGCGGGCACGGCCATAATGGCGCCGGTGCCGTAGGTGGACAGGACGTAGTCGGAGATGAAGATGGGGATCTCGGTCTCGTTGACCGGGTTGATGCCCATCACGCCGTCCAGCTGTACGCCGGTCTTTTCCTTGTTCAGCTCGCTGCGCTCAAAGTCGCTCTTGCGGGCAGCTTCGGCCTGATAAGCCTTGACAGCCTCGGCATTCTTGATGATGCCCTTTTCCAGCCATGCCTTGAGCAGGGCATGCTCCGGGGAGATGACCATGTAGGTAGCACCGAACAAGGTATCGCAGCGGGTGGTGTACACGGTCAGGGTGTCTCCTGCGGTGGTGCCGAAGTTCACTTCTGCGCCGTGGCTACGGCCGATCCAGTTCTTCTGCTGGGTGGACACGCGCTCGATGTAATCCAAGCCATCCAGACCGTCGATCAGCTTATCGGCATAAGCGGTGATCTTGAGCATCCACTGGCTCTTGACGCGGTGCACAACCTCGCTGCCGCAGCGCTCGCACACGCCGTTGACAACTTCCTCGTTGGCCAGCACGCACTTGCAGCCGGTGCACCAGTTGACGTTCATTTCCTTCTTGTAAGCCAGACCGTGCTTGTACAGCTGCAGGAAGATCCACTGGGTCCACTTGTAGTACTCGGGGTCGGTGGTGTTGATCTCGCGATCCCAGTCAAAGGAGAAGCCCAGCGCCTTGAGCTGGCTGCGGAAATGATCCACGTTGCTCTTGGTGACGATGGCCGGGTGGATGTGGTTCTTCATGGCGAAGTTCTCGGTGGGCAGACCGAAGGCATCCCAGCCCATGGGGTACAACACGTTGTAGCCGTTTTTACGGCGCTTGCGGCTTACCACGTCCAGCGCGGTGTAGCTGCGGGGGTGGCCGACGTGCAGGCCCGCACCCGAGGGATACGGGAACTCCACAAGGGCATAGAACTTGGGTTTTTTGTGGTCGATCTCGACATGGAAGGTCTTTTCGTCCTCCCACACCTTCTGCCACTTGGCTTCAACAGCCTTGTAATCATACTTCATGTTTGTAATCAGCTCCAGACTTTAACCAAAATACCGTTGCTTGGGGGCGTGTATGCTTTTAAGGTACTTCCGGTACAAACCCTCTCAGTCAGGGCATTCGCCCTGCCAACTCCCCCAAGGGGGCGTTTTTGCCAACTTTCCCTATTGCGCCGCAATAACAAAGAGGACTTTTACCGGAAGTAGACCTGTTTGCCTTAATTATTCAATGCTGCTATCCGGGGTCAGGTACTCCGAGATGTCCACCGGCTCGCCGTCTGCCCACAGGTGCTCCAGATCATAGTAAGCACGGCTGTTGGGCACAAAGACGTGCACGATGACGTTGGAGTAATCCAGCAGCACCCAGTTCTTGGTGTCGTGACCCTCAACGCTGTAGGGTTCCAGACCCTTCTGCGAAAGCTCGTACTCCACCTCGTCGGCCAGAGAGGCCACCTGCGTGGTGGAGGTACCGGAGGCGATGACGAAGTAATCGGTCAGGACGGTCAGGCTTTCCACCTTGAGCACCCGCACATCCTGCGCCTTCTTCTTGTCCAGAATCTTGGCGATCTCAATGGCAAGCGCCTTGCTGTCGTTGAAATTATCCATGTGTTTCTCCCTTCTGTCGGAACACGCCTGCACACGGTGTGCAGGGCGTTGTTTTCTGTTGTTACTGTTCGGTGCCCGCTGCCTGACCATCGGTGGTCACAGCGCCGGAAAGGTCGGTATCGCCGCTGAGGATGGCGTCGTCGGATTCCTTATCGATGCGTCCCATATACTGCACATTGGCATCGGTGGATGCACTGCCGTGAGGCCACTGGTCGGTGACCATGTGCAGCTCGCTTACCTCCACTGGGCCGGTGTAGGTGCAGAAATACTGGTTGAGCAGGTTTGCGATGGAACCGGCATCCGGCACCACGCAGGAGTAGCCGGCAAAGGAGTCGGTCTTGCCCACGTTGGGCACGCCCATGAACACCGGCGTCTGCGCCAGAATGATGTTGGAGCTGTCGATCTTGAGGAAGGACGCCAGCAGCTTTGCGATGGTGGTGATATCCATATCCGTGTGGATATAGTCCTTGAAGATCAGCGGCAGCTGGTTCAGGATATCGGTAATGCCCATGGCGCGGGCGCGCTTGAACAGACCTGCGTAGAAGTAACGCTGCATATTCAAGCGGTCGATATCGGAGTTTGCGTAGCCGTCGCCGTGGCGGCAGCGCACAAAGAACTCTGCCGAGGCACCGTCCAGATTGCGGTAGCCCTTCAGCAGCTTACTGCCGCCGTAGGACATATCCCGGGGGATATACACCTCGATGCCGCCGAAGTTATCCACCATTTCCACCAGCGCCTGCATATCAATGGTGACATAGTAGTCGATGGGCAGGTGGTACTGGTCGTAGATGACATCTGCCAGCGCGGCAATGCTGCCGCCGTTGGAAAGCGCCACCGAGTTGATCTGGTAGTTGGAAACGGCATAGGTCTTGCCGTTGGAAAGGGTAAGCTTGCGGTTCTGGGTGGTCACCAGCGTGTTGCGGGGGATCTGCAGCATCCGCAGCGCACCGCCCTTGATATCGAACTGGCAGTACAGGATCATATCCGTCATGCCGTCGTTGGAGCTGGTGTCGCTGTAAGAGCGTCCCTCTTCAAAGTCGATGCCGCAGACCAGAATGTTGACCACATCGCCCTTGTACTCCTCGGCGGTCTGGATCTCCTGTACGATGGAGGGGGCACTTTCCGCCGGGCGGATACTGTCCTCCACCTTGTTCACAAGGCTCACACCGTACACCACCACACCGGAGATCACGGCGATCACTCCCATCACAATGGCAAAGGGCAGCCACAGCGGGGTCTTTTTCTTCTTTTTGCGGCGGCGCGGTGCGTCATTCCCGCCCATGTCGGGCTGTGCCGGGCGGCGGGGCGGCGGGGCGTGCTGTGCCCCGGCGGTGCTGCGGGTGTTCTGCTCCGGGGCAGCCTGCGGGGCGCGCGCCGCCTGACCCGGGCGGCTGAGTGAGCGGTCTGTATTGATATGGCGTGGCGTTTGGCTCATGCTTTTTGTATCCTCCAGCTTTTCACTGCTCTGCAGAGTTTTTCACCTGCAGACCTGTCATATCCTTCAGTATAGCATGGTACGGCAAAATCTGCAATTGTTTTATCCGGGGATGTCCGGAACCATTTTTAATCGGCGTCCGGCTCTTCACCCTTCATTCTGCCCGCTGTGCGCTAAGATATCCTCGTAGGCGGCCTTGCTTTCGGGGTCTAAGGGCTTGCCCTCGGACAGCACAAAACCGTTCGTCTGCCGGAGCGCTGCCAACATGGCTGCGTCCAAGTCCTTCATTTCCAGCTTGCGCAACTTCTCCACCCCGGGCCAGTCCCGCTCGGCACTGGTCATATCAGCCAGATACAGGATCTTATCCAGCTGGGTCATGCCCGCCTTGCCTGCGGTATGGCAGGCGATAGCGCTGAGCACGGCTTCGTCCGTAACGCCCCACTCGGTACGCGCCAGAATGGCGGCGCAGATGCCGTGCCACACCGGCGTGGGGCGTGCTTCGCCGCCCTGCGCGTATTCCGGGTGCGCCTGCATGATGGCGCGCATCTCGTCTTTGGGCAGTTCCTTGGCGGCATCGTGCAAAAGCGCAGCCAGTGCGGCCTGCTCCGGGTCGGTGCCATAGTGCTTGGCCAGCTTGACGGCCATTTTTTTCACGTTGATGGTGTGCTCGTAGCGCTTATCGCTCAAGCGGCTGCGCACAAGCTCCTTTGCCTGTTTCAGCTCCATTTATCTGCTACTTCCTTCTGTGTTCCGATATAGTCCCTCTCGCCGGATGACGCTGCGCACTTCCTCCGGCAGTTCGGTTTTGCACTCTTCTCCGGCGGCAAGCCGGGCCCGCAGCTGGCTGCTTGCCATAGGCAGCGCCTGCACGGGGGCAAACAGGATGCGTCCGCCCGACGGGTCCAGCAGCTTTGCCTTTGCGTGCAGCGCCGGGGCATCGCCGATATCCCGGCTGGTAACCACCACCCGCGCAATGCGCAGGATATCCTGCCAGCGGTGCCAGCCCTCAAAGCTGAGCAGCATATCGCTGCCAATGGCAAGGTACAGCACAGCGCCCGGGTTTTCCCTTGCCAGCATTTCCAGCGTGAGCACGGTATAATTGCGGCTGCCTGCTGCGGCCTGCGCCACCTCCCAGCCGCTTACTTCCAGCGGCGGCATTCCGGGCTCCTGCGCCAGTGCCGCAAAGCACCGGCACATTTCCAGCCGCAGCGCACCGGAGGCGTTCGTCCCCTGCTTAAAAGGAGAGGTGCCTGCCGGCATCACCACGATCTTATCCGGGTGCACGCGGTCTGCCGCTGCACGCAGATTATTCAGGTGGCCGTTATGGGGCGGGTCGAAGCTGCCGCCATAGAGAAGGATTTTCATCTTACTTCAGCAGGGCAGCGTAGGCGCTGTCCTTTTTCTTCTGCAGATACAGCACGAACTTGGAGCCGATGACCTGCACGCAGTCTGCGCCGGTGGCCTCGGCCAGCTTGGTAGCGGCCTCGCGGGCGTTGTACATGCTGTTTTCCAGCACCTTGAGCTTAATGAGCTCCCGGGCGTCCAGACAGTCCTTGACGCCCTGGATCAGGGTCTCGTCGATCTCGCCCTTACCCACGATGTAAACGGGGTCCATGGTATTTGCCTTGCCGCGCAGAATGGCGCGCTGTTTGCTAGTCAGCATAGTTTTTCTCCTTTATTTTTCAGGTTGATATTCCGGTAAAAAACGATTTAGAATTGTCTCCGCTTACGCTCTGACAATATCAGCGGAATTCTTTTTATATTTTGTAAAATTGAAAAATCTGCAGATTTTTCAATTTTACTTTTTCACGGGAGGCGGCGCGGGCGGCTGGTACATTTCT
>OIII01000476.1_pt1 | contig 9544 bp, 9 predicted proteins | sample 1583221 | NCBI WGS metagenome assembly OIII01 (sample SAMN02675044, study PRJEB24791) | human gut metagenome, SKBSTL002 | isolation source: stool | host: Homo sapiens | place: USA
ACTTAGGTTTCAAGCGTGAGTTTTCCAAACTTATCGGCTTCTTGGTAGTTGCCTTGATTGCTGTCGGCTTGGTATTTAATGCTGGCGGTGTGAAAGATGTACTGTTAGAACTGTTCAACAAGATTATCGGTGCATAAAATTTTATTGTGATGCTGATATGAGAATGGTATAATGTGGATATATAAAATTCTGATTTATGGGGGCGTTATTTTGAAGAAAGCAATGATATATGTTCATGGTAAAGGTGGAAGTTATCTTGAAGCTGAACAGTTCAAAAATATTTGTTTAGATTTTGATGTTTTTGGAGTAGATTATAATGACTATTTCCCGTGGATTGTAAAAAATAAAATTATGGAAGTCTACGATAAAATATCTGAAAAATATGACTACATATATGTACTTGCTAATAGTATCGGAGCTTATTTTACAATGCACACATTACAGAATTTCAAGATTGAAAAAGCATTATTCATATCGCCTATACTTGATATGGAACAACTTATAGTAGATATGATGAGCTGGGCGAATGTGTCTGAAAAGGAACTTTCTGAAAGAAAAGAAATACCAACTGATTTTGGAGAAACATTATCGTGGGAATATCTATGTTTTGTTCGGGCAAACCCGATAAATTGGAAAATGCCTACTGAAATTTTGTATGCTGAACATGATAATCTTACATCACGTCAAACGGTAGATAAATTTATTGATAAACATTGTGCAAATCTTACCGTTATGAATGACGGAGAACATTGGTTTCATACTGACGAACAGATTTTCTTTAGAGATAATTGGCTAAGAAAAGTTATACAATAGAATTTAGATTTTATATCCACACACAAAGCAGTTAGTTTTAGGATTGACTGCTTTTTTCTTATCAAAATTTCAGATTGGAGTGATGAAATGGTGTCTGTTAGAGCTGTTCAATAAGATTATCGGTGCATAGAATTTTATTGTGGTGCTGATATGAGAATGTTATAATGTGGATATGAAACACAGTATCTAGGAGTGATGAAATGAAATATATAATGCTTCATGGTTTGGGACAATCTTCTGAAAGTTGGAGTAATACCGTAAAAGTATTCAATGATGATTTTGAAGTTTTATGCCCTAATTTATCAGATTGGCTTTCTGGGAAAACACCATGTTATGATACATTGTATCGGACATTGGAAACATACTGTGAACAGTTTGAAGAACCGCTAAATATTTGTGGACTTTCTTTAGGTGGTATTCTTGCTATGCAGTATGCGATAGAACACCCAGAAAAAATGAACTCATTAGTGTTAATAGGCACACAATATGAAATGCCAAAGTATCTGTTAAAAATGCAAAATCTGATATTCCGTATTATGCCTTGTTCAGCATTTGAAAAAATGGGCTTTCAGAAAACAGATTTTATCAATCTATGCAAATCTATGACAGAACTTAATTTTAAACATGAACTGAAAAAAATATCATGTTCGGTACTTGTTGTCTGTGGCGATAAGGATAAGATAAATAAAAAAGCTTCTTTAGAATTGCAACAACAGATAGAAAACGCAGAAATAGCTATTATTGAAAATGCAGGACATGAAGTAAATACAGATAACCCAACACTACTAGGGCAAAAGTTAAATGTATTTTTCAAACAATATGTCTGATAAACAATTTCATATCCATACACACAGAGCAGTTAGTCTTAGGATTGACTGCTTTTTTCTTACCTAAATTTCAGATTGGAGTGATTGCATGAATGATATTTTTAAGGATATGCAGAAAAAAGTCGGCTGTGAATACATTTCCGACCTACCCTCTTACAAACGTAAGGTGTGGCATGAAATGAAAAGGCTGAACCCAGCCGACTATGAAGAAAGACAGTTAGAAGATTTTTCAAAGTATGTGTTTGGTATGTCGTACCAGACCATAAAAGATGTGATGAAACAACAGAAAGGACGTGAGGAACAATGCAGGAAACAAGGGTGCTGGTGGAAACGAGAGGAACAACTGGCGAAGAAACAATATCATACTGGTTCGACTTGCCGATAGATGTTGCCGAGTTTGAAGAAAAGTTAGGTATCGGTGCAGAAAGTGGGGATTACCGTATTATCGAAAAGGTGTTGCCTTATGCTGATGAAGTCCACGAACATACCAGCGTGTATCAGCTCAACGAATTAGATTTTATGTACCGCCAGCTTTCAAGTGATATGCAGGAAGAATATGTATCACTACTTACGGTGTTTGAGAATTTAGAAGCACTTTATATTTGCAGGAACGTGATTACCGTTTATCCCGACTGCAAAAGCATGATAGATGTTGCAAGGCAAAAGCTGATGAACGACCCGACGTTCAAGCATTTATCCGAGGACTGTCAAGAATACTACTTTGACTTTGAAGCCTATGCTTCTCACTTGCAGGAACACGGGAAATTTTTAGTAACAGAACACGGTATCTTTGAACTGCCAGAGTAGGAAATGAGGTGGTGCTTATGGTTGATGATATGGCGGTTTACATTGCTAATCTTGGCAAATACAATGAGGGCTGTTTAGTCGGTGCATGGTTCACATTTCCTATTGACGAGGAAGATGTGAAAGAAAAAATCGGCTTGAATGAACAGTATGAGGAATACGCAATCCATGATACCGACAACTTCCCCATTGCGATTGGCGAGTATGTTTCCATTGAAGAACTCAATGAGATGTATGAAATGATAGAGGAACTTCCCGACTATATCGTAGAGTGTCTGGACGAATTTATCAGCCACTACGGGACGCTGGAAGAAGTCGTGGAACACAAGGACGATATTTATTATTATCCCGACTGTGAAACCATGACAGACGTTGCCTACTACTACATAGACGAATTGCAGGCACTTGGGGACATTCCACCCAGCTTACAGAACTACATTGACTATGAAGCCTACGGGCGAGATTTGGATATGGGCGGTTGCTTCATTGAAACGAGCCGAGGTATGTGCGAGATACCATATTAACGCTGGAAGATCAGCGACAAGCATTGTTGCTACTGACAGCGTATTTCTCTTTTAAGGGACAGTCTGAAAATGGCTGTCCTTTTCTCTTTGAAGAACTTACGAAAGGAGCTGAAAGAATTTGAAAAAGATTAAATCTTATACGGGTATCTGGAACGTGGAAAAAGTCTTGTATGCAATCAATGACTTTAACTTACCCTTTCCCGTTACCTTTACACAGATTACATGGTTTGTGATTACAGAATTTATCATCATTCTGTTTGGGGATATTCCCCCACTTTCCATGATTGAGGGAGCATTTCTCAAATACTTTGGTATTCCCGTTGCTCTCACTTGGTTTATGTCGCAGAAAACCTTTGACGGAAAGAAGCCGTACAGCTTTTTGAAATCACAGATAACCTATGCCCTGCGACCAAAAATCACTTATGCAGGAAAAGCCGTAAAACTGCATAAGCAGATACTCAATGAAACAATCACGGCAGTAAGGAGTGTGAACTATGTTCCCGATAAAATATATTGACAATAACCTTGTCTGGAACAAGGACAATGAGGTGTTCGCTTACTATGAGCTGATACCGTACAACTATTCTTTCTTATCCGCAGAGCAGAAATTTATCGTGCATGACAGTTTCAGACAGCTCATTGCACAGTCCCGTGAGGGTAAAATTCATGCGTTGCAGATTGCCACAGAAAGCTCCATACGAAGTATGCAGGAGCAGTCAAAGAAACTGGTAACGGGAAAATTAAAGGAAGTTGCCTACCAGAAGATAGACGAACAGACCGAAGCGTTAGTATCTATGATTGGGGACAATCAAGTGGACTACCGCTTTTTTCTTGGCTTTAAGCTCATGGTTACGGAAGAACAGCTCAATCTGAAGAACATCAAAAAATCGGCGTGGCTGACGTTCACGGAATTTTTCCATGAAGTGAACCACACGCTGATGAATGATTTTGTTTCCATGCCGAATGATGAAATCAACCGTTACATGAAAATGGAAAAGTTACTGGAAAATAAAATCTCCCGTCGCTTTAAGGTGCGTCGCTTGGAAATCAATGATTTTGGGTATCTCATGGAACATCTTTACGGCAGGGACGGTATCGCTTATGAAGATTATGAGTACCAGCTACCAAAGAAAAAATTGAACAAAGAAACGCTGATAAAATACTACGACCTTATCCGTCCGACAAGGTGTGTGATTGAAGAAAGCCAGCGGTATTTACGCTTGGAACATGAGGACAAGGAAAGTTATGCGTCCTACTTTACTGTCAATGCGATTGTAGGTGAGCTTGATTTTCCGTCAAGTGAAATCTTCTATTTCCAGCAACAGCAATTCACATTCCCCGTTGATACTTCTATGAATGTAGAAATCGTGGAGAACCGAAAAGCACTTACCACAGTAAGAAATAAGAAAAAGGAATTGAAAGACCTTGACAATCACGCTTATCAAGCAGGAAATGAAACCAGCTCAAATGTGGTGGACGCATTAGACAGCGTGGACGAGCTGGAAACGGACTTAGACCAGACAAAAGAAAGTATGTATAAGTTAAGCTACGTGATACGGGTGTCTGCACCCGATCTTGACGAGCTGAAACGCCGTTGTGATGAAGTCAAAGACTTTTACGACGACCTCAATGTAAAGCTGGTGCGTCCTGCTGGAGATATGCTGGGACTTCATTCTGAATTTCTTCCAGCCAGCAAGCGATATATCAACGACTATGTGCAGTATGTAAAATCAGATTTTTTAGCTGGGCTTGGCTTCGGGGCAACCCAGCAATTAGGGGAAACTACGGGTATCTATATGGGCTATTCCGTTGATACGGGAAGAAATGTGTACCTGCAACCGTCCCTTGCCAGTCAAGGTGTGAAAGGTACAGTTACAAATGCCCTTGCGTCTGCTTTTGTCGGTTCGCTTGGCGGTGGGAAGTCGTTCTGTAACAATCTTCTGGTATATTATTCGGTTCTCTTTGGGGGACAAGCGGTTATCTTAGACCCTAAAAGTGAGCGTGGAAACTGGAAAGAAACGCTCCCAGAGATAGCCCATGAAATCAATATCGTAAACCTTACCAGCGACAAGGACAATGCAGGACTTCTTGACCCATTCGTGATTATGAAGAATGTAAAAGACGCTGAAAGTCTGGCAATCGACATCTTGACATTCCTTACGGGTATTTCCTCTAGGGACGGCGAAAAATTCCCCGTGTTACGAAAAGCGGTGCGTTCCGTTACCCAGAGCGACAGTCGGGGCTTGCTCCATGTGATAGACGAGCTACGCCGTGAAGATACGCCCATATCAAGAAATATCGCAGACCATATCGACAGCTTCACGGACTACGACTTTGCACACCTGCTGTTTTCAGACGGTACGGTAGAAAATGCTATCAGTCTGGATAACCAGCTCAATATCATTCAAGTAGCAGACCTTGTACTGCCAGATAAGGACACGACCTTTGAGGAATACACGACCATTGAATTATTGTCGGTGTCTATGCTGATTGTGATTAGTACCTTTGCCCTTGATTTTATCCATTCGGACAGAAGTATTTTTAAGATTGTAGACCTTGACGAAGCGTGGGCGTTCTTAAATGTGGCACAAGGAGAAACGCTCTCTAACAAGCTGGTTCGTGCTGGACGAGCTATGCAGGCAGGCGTTTATTTTGTTACCCAGTCTGCCTATGATGTTTCAAAGGAAAGTCTGAAAAACAATATCGGCTTAAAATTCGCTTTCCGTTCTACTGACATCAACGAGATAAAACAGACCTTAGAATTTTTCGGTATCGACAAGGACGACGAAAACAACCAGAAACGCTTGCGTGATTTGGAGAACGGACAATGCTTATTGCAGGACTTATACGGGCGTGTCGGTGTGGTGCAGATACACCCCGTCTTTGAAGAACTGCTACACGCCTTTGATACCAGACCGCCCGTACAGAGAAATGAGGTGGAGTGATGAAAGAAAGGATAAAAGGTGCGTTCAAAAAAAAGAAGATTTTCCACTTTCTCAAAATGGCTCTGTTCGTGGTGGCACTCTCCCTTATCCTGCTTTCACTTCTGGGGACGGTGGCTCATGCGACGGGGCTTGTGGACGATACCATAAACGCAGAAAATCTTTATTCAAAATATCCCCTTTCCAACTACCAGCTTGATTTTTATGTGGATAATAGCTGGTCGTGGCTTCCGTGGAACTGGCTGGACGGTATCGGAAAATCGGTACAATATGGGCTTTACTGCATTACCAACTTTGTCTGGACGATAAGCCTTTATTTAAGCAATGCCACGGGCTATGTGGTGCAGGAAGCCTATAAACTTGATTTTATTAACGATATGGCAGACAGTATCGGAAAGAGCATACAGACCCTTGCAGGCGTAACGCAGAACGGCTTTTCTTCTACGGGCTTTTATGTCGGTTTCCTGCTTCTCATTATCTTAGTGGTGGGAATGTATGTTGCTTATACGGGACTTATCAAACGGGAAACGAGCAAGGCACTTCACGCGGTTATCAACTTTGTGGTGGTGTTCGTGTTGTCCGCTTCTTTTATTGCCTACGCTCCCGATTACATCAAGAAGATAAATGAATTTTCATCAGACATCAGTACCGCTTCACTTGATTTGGGAACAAAAATCATGCTCCCCAACTCTGACAGCGAGGGCAAGGACAGCGTGGACTTGATACGGGACAGCTTATTTTCTATTCAAGTGGAACAGCCGTGGCTACTCTTACAATTCGGGAACAGCAACGCAGAGGAAATTGGGACAGACCGTGTCGAAGCCCTCGTATCGGCAAGTCCAGAGGACGAGGACGGAAAGACCAGAGAGGAAGTCGTGAAAACAGAAATCGAGGACAACGACAACAACAATCTGACGATACCGCAGGTCGTGAACCGTTTAGGCATGGTGTTCTTCCTATTGTTTTTTAACCTAGGGATAACGATATTTGTATTCTTGCTTACGGGCATGATGTTATTTAGCCAGATACTTTTTATTATCTTTGCAATGTTTTTACCTATCAGCTTTTTACTTTCCATGATACCGAGCTATGAAAGCATGGCAAAGCAGGCAATCGTGAGGGTATTTAATACCATAATGACACGGGCAGGAATAACGCTCATTGTAACGGTGGCATTTAGTATTTCCAGTATGTTTTACAACATTTCCACAGACTACCCATTCTTTATGGTGGCGTTCTTGCAGATAGTATGTTTCGCTGGTATCTACATGAAGCTGGGCGATTTAATGAGTATGTTCTCTTTGAACGCTAACGACAGTCAAAGCATGGGACGCAGGATATTCCGCAGACCGTATCTGTTTATGAGACATAGGGCTAGGTGTATGGAAAGACGGCTTGCTGGTGCGGTTACTGCTGGCGGTGTTGCTGGTGCGGTGGCAGGTAGAACGATTTCAAACAGAAAACCGACAAGGAACACAGCTACAAAAGACAGTCGGGGCAATACCACTTCCAGCATGGGACAGCGTGCAGGCTCAAAGGTGGGTGCTGTCTTAGATACGAAAAATAAAGTGAAAGACAAGGCAAATGCTGTCAAAGAGAATATCAAGGATATGCCGACACAGACCGCTTATGCGGTGTATTCCGCAAAGGAAAAGGCAAAGTCCAGCGTGTCCGACTTCAAGCGTGGCATGGTGCAGGAACAGCAGTCCAGACAGACGGGACGATTGGAAAAGCAGGAACAGCATAGACAAAATATCGCTGACAAGCGTATGGAGCTTCAAAAGGCACAAGAAGCAAGGCAGGCACAGCGAAAGGCTGACGGATCAGCGACAACGGGAGCTACCCGTCCCCATGAGCGACCAGCCACAGCTTCAAAGCCGAGTGCGGAAAAAATGCAGGAAGTCAAACGTCCTGCCACAGCGACCACTTCAAAAGCAAGTGAGCCAGTCAAGACAAATGTTATCAAAGAGCGTCCGCTATCTTCTGGTGCTTCTGATAGAAAAGCGACCCAGCCTGCACAGCCAGTACATAGGCAGAATGTAGAAAAAGTGGTATCGCAGGAAACACGCCAGAATTACACCAAAGACCGCAGGACAAAGGTTCAGCAGACGCAGAGCGTCCAGAAGAACCAGCAGACCACAGAGAAAACCCGTAACCTTGTAACGAAGAAAGGACAGAAGAAAAAATGAAACTGAAACATATCGCTATCATTGGCAGTCTGTTTCCTATCCTCTTTTCTCTGGTGCTTTTCTTTGGTGTCTTGATTAGTGCGGACAGCGACGACGAGAACAGCAACTTTTCTTCTGGTATTACAAGTATGAACCTATCCGCAGAAGTCTTGAAACATCAGCCTATGGTGGAAAAATATGCCAGAGAATACGGCATTTCCGAGTATGTCAATGTGCTATTGGCTATCATTCAAGTAGAAAGTGGCGGTACGGCAGAAGATGTTATGCAGAGTTCGGAAAGTCTGGGATTACCGCCTAATTCCTTAGATACGGAAAGCTCAATCAAGCAGGGGTGTAAGTATTTTGCGTCCCTGCTTTCTTCCTGCAAAAATCAAGGTATCGACGATTTGAATGTAGCGATACAGTCCTATAACTATGGCGGTGGCTATGTGGGATATGTGGCAGGAAAGGGAAAAAAGCACACTTTTAATCTAGCAGAGAGCTTCGCCCGTGAGAAATCGGGTGGAAAGAAAGTAACCTATACCAATCCGATAGCTGTTGCAAAGAACGGGGGCTGGCGGTATGGCTATGGAAATATGTTCTATGTGGAATTAGTCAATCAATATCTGACCGTGGCACACTTTGATAATGCGACGGCACAAGCGATTATGAATGAAGCGTTGAAATATCAAGGCTGGAAGTATGTGTATGGTGGCAGTAACCCCAACACTTCCTTTGATTGTAGCGGACTTGTGCAATGGTGCTATGGAAAAGCTGGTATCTCCTTACCGAGAACCGCACAAGCACAGTATGACGCTACCCAACATCTTCCACTCTCGCAGGCAAAGGCTGGGGACTTGGTATTTTTCCATTCCACTTATAACGCTGGAAGTTATGTAACACACGTCGGTATCTATGTAGGAAATAATCAGATGTACCATGCAGGCGACCCGATAGGATATGCAGACCTAAGTAGTAGTTACTGGCAACAGCACTTAATCGGTGCAGGACGAGTAAAACAATAGAAAGTGTCTGAAAATAATTAAGTTTGACAATATGAGAATAAAGTATGACATTTTCATAAAAAAGTGTGACAACATTTATCACAACGAATGATTAATAAAAAAGTATGACAACCACAAAGCAAAAATCATAAAAAAGCCTGACAATATTAGGATAAATACCATAGGTGGCAATGTCATAAATCAGAACGTGGAATCGTCACGCTGACCAGCTTGGAGTGCAGAGCATTTCAGGCTTTTCTATTGTCAAACTATTTTATCACAAAGGCACTTGTAAATGTAAGACTTTATTATGAAAGGACAGAAAGGACTTGAAAAATATGTTTAAGAAGAATAAGAAACAGACAGAAACTCTCAAAGAACCAAAAGAAAAAAAGGTGCGTACTGTTAAGGTAGGCACACATAAGAAAACCGTGATTGCGTTGTGGGTGGTGCTTATCGCAA
>OIII01000523.1_pt1 | contig 8839 bp, 6 predicted proteins | sample 1583221 | NCBI WGS metagenome assembly OIII01 (sample SAMN02675044, study PRJEB24791) | human gut metagenome, SKBSTL002 | isolation source: stool | host: Homo sapiens | place: USA
TCATCCGGCTTATCGTTCTGCAAAATCAGCCACATGCACTCCACATAGTCCTTGGCATAGCCCCAGTCGCGCAGGCTGGACAGGTTGCCCAGGTAGAGCTTGTCCTGCTTGCCCTGCTTGATGCGGGCGGCGGCCAGCGTGATCTTGCGGGTCACAAAAGTTTCGCCGCGGCGCTCGGATTCATGGTTGAACAGAATGCCGGAGCAGCAGAACATGTTATATGCTTCACGGTACTCCTTGGTGATCCAGAAACCGTACTGTTTGGCCACCGCATAGGGGCTGTACGGATGGAACGGCGTTTTTTCGTTCTGGGGCACTTCCTCCACCTTGCCGTACAGCTCCGAGGTCGAAGCCTGGTACACCCGGCAGGTATCCGCCAGCCCGCACAGGCGCACGGCTTCCAGCACGCGCAGCACGCCGGTAGCGTCCACATCGGCCGTGAACTCCGGAACATCAAAGCTGACCTGCACATGGCTCTGGGCCGCCAGGTTATAAATTTCGTCCGGGCGCACCGAGCCGATCACAGCAACCAGGCTCATCGAATCGCCCATATCGCCGTAATGCAGGTGGAAATGCGGGTTGCCCTCCAGATGGGCAATGCGTTCACGGTAGTCAACGGAAGAACGACGGATGATGCCATGTACATCATAGCCCTTCTCGATCAAAAACTCTGAAAGGTAAGAGCCATCCTGGCCGGTAACACCGGTGATCAATGCCTTTTTCATAAAAAATGCAGCCTCAACTTTCCTTTTCTATCATCATGCGCCGCCGGTCTGCCGCAGCATGGGCGGGAATGTAAATTCAGCTTTCAGAGGGCTTTGCGCAGCCTTGCCCTGTATTATATTAGTATACCCTGTTTTGCGTTTCTGCGCAAGTATACGCTGTATCCAACCTGTCGCCTGCTCTTGATTGACCTGCCCCGCACCGCAGATTATAATTATAAGGCTAGTATTTCATCATCCGGGCCGCTGCCCGTTCAAGAAAGCTGGAATCACATGCAGGATCTCAAACACGTTTTTTCTTACTTAAAGCCCTACCGGCGGGATTTATTCCTTGCCGTCGGGCTGGTTTTTGTGGAATGTATTTTTGAAATGGTCATTCCGATGTTGATGTCTGACCTGGTGGACCAGGGCGTGCCCAGCCATGATATGCAGGTCATTATGCTGCAGGGCAGCAAGATGATCATCTGCGCTGTGCTGGCCCTGATCACCGGCCTGCTGTACGCCAGGTTCGCTGCCCGCGCCGCCAACGGCTTTGCCGCTGCTCTGCGCGAAGCTGAGTACCGCAAGCTGCAGCAGTTCGACTTTGCCAACCTGGACCATTTTTCCACCCCATCCCTCGTTACCCGCATGACCACCGATGTCACGGTCATGCTCAACGCCGTGGCCACCGGCCTGCGGCCTTTGGTGCGCAGCCCGGTCATGCTGTTCATGGGGCTGGGCATGGCGTTCTTGCTCAATGCCAAGCTGACCATCGTTTTCCTTATTACAACGCCCATCCTGGCCGCTATTCTGGCCTGGATCGTAACCAAGGTCGGCCCGCTGTATGACCGCCAGCAGACTGCTGTGGACCATCTGAACGGCCGCGTACAGGAAGCCTTAACCGCCATCCGCGCCATCAAAGCGTTTGTGCGCGGCGATTACGAGAATGAGCAGTTTGAAACCGTCAATGACGAGCTGGCCGCCGCCAGCACCAACACCTTCCGGTATGCCGTGCTCAACCTGCCCGCGTTCCAGGCCGTTATGTACACGGCCATTGTCTGCATCATGTGGTACGGCGGCAATTTTATTCTGACCGACCGGATGACGGTCGGCGAGCTGACCGCCTTTTTGAGCTATGTTCTGCAGGTGCTCAACTCGGTCATGATGTTCTCCGGCGTGTTTTTGCAGCTTACCCGCTCCCTGACCAGCGCCCGGCGCATCCGTGCCGTGCTGAAGGAGCAGCCCGCGCTGGCCACCCCGGCTGACCCCGTTGCCGCCGTTGCCGATGGCAGCATTGATTTTGCGGACGTCAGCTTCAAATACAGCGCCGCTGCGGCCAGGGATGCCCTTTCGCACGTTACGCTGCACATTCCCGCCGGGGCAACGGTGGGCATTATCGGCGGCACTGGCGCGGCAAAAACAACGCTGGTACAGCTGATTCCCCGCCTGTACGATGCCACCTCCGGCACCGTCAAGGTCGGCGGGCAGGATGTGCGCCGCTATTACCTTGCTGCCCTGCGGGATGCTGTGGGCATTGTGCTGCAGAAGAACCTGCTGTTCTCCGGCACCATCCGTGACAACCTGCGCTGGGGTGATCCCAACGCCGATGACGAAACCCTGTGGGCCGCCTGCCGCGCCGCCTGCGCTGATGAATTTTTGGAGCGGATGCCGGACGGCCTGGATACCGACATGGGCCAGGGCGGCGTGAATGTTTCCGGCGGGCAGAAGCAGCGGCTCTGCATTGCCCGCACCCTGCTCAAGCACCCCAAAGTGCTGATTTTTGACGATTCCACCAGCGCCGTGGATACCGCCACCGAGGGCAAGATCCGCCATGCGCTGGCCGCCCTGACCGATGTAACCAAGCTCATCATTGCCCAGCGCATCACCTCGGTGATGGATGCCGACATGATCGTGATTCTGGATGACGGCAAAGTTCACGCCGTGGGCACCCACAAGGAGCTGCTGGCGAATGACACCATCTACCAGGAAATTTATGCATCCCAGATGAAAGGAGATGACGCGGATGGCAAAGGCATTCAGCGGTAAAAAGCCGCAGCATTTTGGCAACACCATCCGGGTATTTTTGAACTACCTGGGCCGCCACAAGTTCATGCTGGGGCTGGTTGGGGTGCTTACCGCTGTCAGCGCACTCGCCAACCTGCTGGGTACCTACATGATCAAGCCAGTGGTCAACGGTATTCTGGAAACCGGCAGCATTCCCGGCCTTGTCCGCGGTGTTGCCCTGACCGCCGCCATCTACGCGGTGGGCGCGCTTTCTACCCTGGGCTACACCCAGACCATGGTGCGCGCCGCGCAGAAGGTCTTGCATGATATCCGCCGGGACCTGTTTGCCCACCTGCAAACGCTGCCCCTCTCCTTTTTTGACTCCCGCCGCAACGGCGAACTGATGAGCCTGTTCACCAACGATGTGGACACCATCTCGGACGCGCTGAACAACAGCTTTGCTCTGCTGATCCAGAGCTTTATCCAAGTGGTGGGCACGCTGGTTCTGCTGTTTGTGCTCAACTGGCGGCTTTCGCTGCTGGTCGTGGTGGGGTACGCCGTCATGTTCTGGTACATCCGGTTCAGCACCAACCGCAGCCGTTTCTTCTACGCCCGCCAGCAGCAGGCTCTTGGCGATCTGGAAGGCTATGTGGAGGAGATGGCCGCCGGGCAAAAGGTGGTCAAGGTGTTCAACCATGAGCAGACCAACCTGGAAGGTTTTCAGGCATTGAACGCCCGCCTGCAAAGCGCCGGAACCAGCGCCCAGGGGTATTCCGCCACCATGATCCCCGCCGTTGTTTCCATCTCCTACATCAACTATGCGGTCATTGCCGTGCTGGGCGGGCTGATGGTTATGAACGGCCAGTCCAGCCTGGGCAGCCTGGCCAGCTATCTGGTGTTTGTGCGCCAGTCTGCTTTGCCCATCAACCAATTCACCCAGCAGGGCAACTTTCTGCTGGCCGCCCTTGCCGGTGCCGAGCGCATTTTCAATGTGCTTGACGAACAGCCGGAAACCGATGCGGGTACCGTCGAGATCGTTCGTGTGGAAAAGTCTGCGGACGGCACCCTTGTGCCCAGCGCCGGCGGCCGCCGCACCGGCCTGTGGGCCTGGCGCGACAGTGCCGACCCCGCCGCCCCTCTCGTTCCCCTGCGCGGGGATGTACGGTTCCGGGATGTCAGCTTTGGTTACATTCCGGGCCAAACCACCCTGCATGATGTTACGCTGTACGCCAAACCGGGGCAGAAGATCGCCTTTGTCGGTTCCACCGGCGCGGGCAAAACCACGATTACCAACCTCATCAACCGCTTTTATGATATCACCTCCGGCACCATCACCTATGACGGCATTGATGTGCGCAAGATCCGCAAAAGTGATCTGCGCCGCAGCCTTGGCGTGGTGCTGCAGGACACCCATCTGTTCACCGGCACAGTGGCGGATAACATCCGCTTTGGCAAACTGGATGCAACCGACGAAGAGATCATTGCCGCCGCAAAAATTGCCAACGCGCACTCCTTTATCGAGCGCCTGCCCCAGGGGTACAACACCATGGTATCGGGCGATGGTGCCAACCTGAGCCAGGGCCAGCGCCAGCTGCTGGCCATTGCCCGCGCTGCTGTGGCCGACCCGCCGGTGCTGATTTTGGACGAAGCGACCTCCAGCATCGATACCCGCACCGAAGCTCTGATTGAAAAAGGTATGGACCGCCTGATGGAGGGCCGTACCGTCTTTGTTATCGCCCACCGGCTTTCCACCGTACGCAATTCCAACGCCATTATTGTGCTGGAACACGGCGGCATTGTGGAGCGCGGCAGCCATGATGAACTGCTGGCCCAAAAGGGCGAATACTACCAGCTGTACAACGGCATGTTTGAACTTGCATAAAATTCCTGCCAAGAAAAGTTCACATCCTTGTGGTAGAATAAATATTATGATGTTCAAGCAATATCGCCCATGGAAAGGGGACTACCCATGTCGCAGATGACAAAGCGCGCACTGGAAGCTTCGCTCAAGGAACTGCTGCGCCACAAACCGCTGGACAAAATCACGGTCAGCGACTTGACCGACCACTGCGGGGTCAACCGCATGACCTTTTATTACCATTTCAAGGATATTTACGATCTGGTGGACTGGATCTTGGCGGAGGATGCCGCCAAGGCAATGGAAGGCCGCCGGGGTTTTGGTACATGGAACGAGGCCTATCTGGATATCCTGCACCAGCTGCAGGATAATAAGACCCTTGTGCTCAACGTTTACCGCTCGGTGGGCAGGGAGCAGGTGGAACAGTACCTTTACCGCCTGCTGGACCCCATCCTGAAGGACTTTGCAGACCGCGAGTGCCACGATATCACCGTGCAGGACGCAGACAAGCAGTTTGTTGTCGATTTTTACAAGTATGCACTGGTGGGTATGACGCTGGAATGGACCCGCCGGGATATGAGAGGCGACCCCAAGAAGATGGTGGAGCGCGTGAGCACCATGATCCACGGGGATTTCCGCCGGGCGCTGTGCCGCCTGAGCAGCGGCAGCTTGAAAATAGAGGAATGATGTGCTTTGTGGCTGTGCGGCTTCAATAAAATTTTATCAAAGGATACGCCGTGATGGGTTTTCCATCACGGCGTATTTTCTGTTTATGGCACAAAAACGCGCAAAGTGGTAGGATGTGGTCAAGCAAAATAAGGATTTCCAAAGGAATCATTTCGGGAGGAAAAAGTTATGAATACATCTCTTGATAATCTGACTCACAAGATGCAGCGTGCTGCGCTTGGTAAAATAGTGGACGTGGCGCTTTCCCGCGCCGAGCAAGACCGTAAAAAAACAATGTGCCAGCTGGTAGATGCTGCAAAGCAGTTCTACGGCAGCGGCTTCAGCGACGAGACCTACGAGAACGCCAAAAAGGTGCTGACCGACCCCAATAGCAAGTGGACGAAACTCATCAACTGCGTGCTGGACCAGACCGACCCCCATGTGGCGCGTACCACTGCGCTGAATCTGGGCTACGAAGCCTTCTTCCGCGGCACTAAGATGATCCGCGAGAACCGCGTCAAGTACCAGTGCAACATCCCCTGGCTGATTTTGTTCGACCCCACCTCTGCCTGCAATATGCACTGCGTGGGCTGCTGGGCAGGCGAGTACGGCAACAAGAACAACCTCAGCTTTGAGGACATGGACAAGATCGTCACGCAGGGCAAGGAACTGGGTGTGTACCTGTATATGCTGACCGGCGGCGAGCCGCTGGTGCGCAAGAAGGACGTGCTCAAGCTGGCAGAAAAGCACAACGATGTGCAGTTTGCCATCTACACCAACTCCACCCTCATCGACGAGCCCTTCTGTGAAGAAGTGCGGCGTCTGGGCAATATCGCCTTTATGCTGTCCATCGAGGGCACCCCGGAGACCAACGACGCCCGCCGCGGCGAAGGCCACTATGCCGCTGTGATGCACGCCATGGATCTGCTCAAGAAGTACGGCATTATCTTCGGCACCTCCATCTGCTACACCCGCCAGAACATCGAGGCCGTCACCAACGATGCGTTCATGCGGCTCCTTTGCGAGAAGGGTGCACACTTCGGCTTCTACTTCCACTACATGCCCGTGGGCAACGAGGCAGCGCCTGAGCTGATGCCCTCTCCCGAGCAGCGCAAGTACATGATCGACCGCATCCGTTACCTGCGCAGTGAAGCCTGCGATATCCCGTTCTACCCCATGGACTTCCAGAACGATGGCGAGTTCGTGGGCGGCTGCATCGCCGGCGGCCGCAACTACTTCCACATCAACTCTGCCGGTGACGCCGAGCCCTGCGTGTTCATCCACTACTCCAACGCCAATATCCACGACCAGTCTATTCTGGAAATTCTGCACAGCCCGCTGTTCATGGCTTACCACAACGGTCAGCCCTTCAACAAGAACCATCTGCGTCCCTGCCCGATGCTGGAAAACCCCGAGCTGCTGGAAAAGATGGTGCACGAGACCGGTGCCCACAGCACCGACCTGCAGTCTCCGGAAAGCGTTGAGCACCTGTGCGAGAAGTGTAAGGCTTACGCCGCCGACTGGCAGCCCACCGCTGATGAGATCTGGTCTCACCACAAGATCCGCGAGAGCCGGTATGAGAACTATAAGGACTGGAAGCCTTCTCAGCCGCAGGACTGAACTGAAACCTGATTCAAAACAATAACAAGACCCCCGCCCTGTGTTCCTGCCCGGAACATAAGGCGGGGGTTTTGCTGTGTAAACTGGAATTTTTTACTTCTTCATCTTAGGCGCAATAAGCAGCACGACTGTTACAAGGAAATATAAACCATACAGTAACCAAGTAATGGTATTGTTCCAAGGAAAACTCATTTCTGGATGGTTCAATGCAAACATTATAAATATAACAGCTATAATCAACATTAGCAAACCGATAATCCTTGACGTGCTCTTTTTCATGTAAATCACCTCGTCAAATTTGACCTATAATACGTTAAAAATGCCCCGCATCGGAAGTGCTCTGATGCGGGGCAGGGAAGGTTTACTGGTTCTCAGCAGGTTGCGGTGCAGCGGGCTGTGCGGCTGCATCGTCTGTGGGGTCGCCGAACTGGTCGTGATAGCTGTTCAGCAGGGTCAATTCCTGATTGCGCTGCAAGCCGTGGATGACCAGCTTTTTGATGACATCGTAGATAACGGCAAACAGCGGCACGCCAACGATCATGCCTACAAAGCCCCACAGACCGCCAAACAGCAGAATGGCGAACAGTACCCAGAAGCTGGAAAGACCGGTGGTGTTGCCCAGAATTTTAGGTCCGATGATGTTGCCGTCCAGCTGCTGCAAAACCAGCACGAACAGCACGAACCACAGCGCCTTGATGGGGCTCTGGATGAGGATGAGCAGCGTGGCGGGAATGGCACCGATGAAGGGGCCGAAGAAGGGAATCACGTTGGTCACACCAATGATCACCGATACCAGCAGCGCACTGGGGAACTTGAAAATCAGGCAGCCGATATAGCACAGCACGCCGATGATGGCAGAGTCCATGATCTTGCCGTTGATGAAGCCGCCGAACATTTTGTCTGCGTACTTCACTTCCTCAGTGATCAGCTGCGCCCAGCGGGGGCGGACGATGCTGTGCAGCACCAGCTTGCCTTGCTGGACGAACCGCTTGCGGCTGGCCAGCATATACACCGCCACGATGATGCCGATGATCAGGTTCTTGGCCACCGTCACCACGTTCAGCACACCAATGGCTGCGCCGCTTACAATGTTCTGCATGGAGGGCAGCAGGGTGTTCTTGAGCCATGTGTTCCATGTGTCCAGATTGGTATTCAGGGCAGCGTAGGCTGAATTGAGCAGCTCCGTGATCTGTTCGTTCTTTTCAATAAACTCCAGATGGTTTGCCCAGTTCATGAACTTTGTAATGTTGGCCTGCGCGGTGTAGTACAGGGTAGTCACGCTGGTGATCAGCTGCGGCACGATCATCATGACCAGTGCATACACCAGCAAAAGCCCGAACAGGATGGTAAGCGCCACGGACAGCGCGTTGATCAGACCGTTCATCTTTTCCGGGATGAACCGGCGCAGAAAGCCTTCGATGCTGTTGCACACCGGCTTGAGCAGGTAGGCAATGACGGCACCGTAGATAAAGGGCATCAGGATGCCGGTCAGGGTAGAGATGGCCGAGCCAAAGCCGTCAAAGCGGTAAATAAGGAAAAAGAAGATGATGCTCAGTGCAATGGCACCAAACCCTGCGAGCATCCCATAGAGATACGGTTTGATGTGCGGCTTTTTGTCCATCATGACAAACTCCATTCCTGCTGCGGGCAGCGGGAATACCCACAGCGCTTATTAAATTTTGTTGCTTCTGCGCCAGATGTGCAGTTTTTCAGCCTCGCGGATCAACTCTTCACGGAAGTCCGGGTGTGCCACGCTGATCAGAGCCTCGGCCTTTTCCCAAGAGGTCAGGCCCTTCAGATTCACGCAGCCATACTCGGTGCACAGATAGTGCACGTTGGCGCGGGTGTCGGTAACGATGCTGCCGTTCTCCAGCGTGGGACGGATACGGCTTTCCAGCTGGCCGGTCTTTTTATTAAAGAAGGTGGAGGACAGGCAGATAAAGCTCTTGCCGCCCTTGGAAAGGTATGCGCCCAGCACGAAGTCCAGCTG
>OIII01000525.1_pt1 | contig 8799 bp, 9 predicted proteins | sample 1583221 | NCBI WGS metagenome assembly OIII01 (sample SAMN02675044, study PRJEB24791) | human gut metagenome, SKBSTL002 | isolation source: stool | host: Homo sapiens | place: USA
GTACCGTATTCAACTACAATCCTCTCGAATTTTCTTGTTCTGAAAATATAGTCAGTATGAGTAATTGTTTCTATCTTATTATCCAAAGGGAAACCAGTCAGAGCTGACAGGGAACTATCCAAGTCAGACAATTGTTTATCAAATTTATCAGCGTGCTTGTATGCTCTAATTATAAATTCATCTTCATTTGGTTTTGCGTAGCCTAGTGTGACTGATTTTGCTATAACTGTTCTGTCAAGACTATCTTTTTTAGTTTCGTACAGTTTATTGGCTTCTATAAAGTACTGCAACCCTTCGATGATTTCTTTACTGGGTTTATTGCGTGTTCCCTGCTTTTTAAATTTTCGGTATTTTTTCCATAGGAATACAAGCATAAAAACATATAGGGCAAATATCAAAACAGCAATAATGTTTGCAATAACACTACTTCCACCCGAAAAAACAATTTTATTCTGTATATCTGACATTAGCCATACAACAGGAAAAAAAGTACAAAAACTAAAAGCAAGCAAGCTCCAAAACAAATAATTTCGGTGCTCAGCATTTGTAAGGCTTACCTTATAAAAATCATTAGTGTTTATATTTTTTATCATTGTTTCACTCCTTAACCAAGAATACATCATCAGCCGAAGCGGTAACATTTATATTTCCATTAGAGAAATAAGACTTGACCTCTATATTTTTAAAGCCAACCTTGACACCCGTAGGAATAGGATTTTCAGAGTTAATATCAAACAAAGGGTTACTTTTCTTCTCTAATGGAATTTTTATAGAGATTTTTTCGAACCTTAATTTAGGTAATGCTACCGAGTATTTGTAACCATTGATGTTGGTTGTTCTCTCCCCTTCCTTATAATCGTAAGAGGGAGCAATTTCAGCGAGTAAAAATACATCGCCGAGGCTGTTAGGGTCAATTCTTAAATCTGTAATTTTTAGCATAATATTATTCCTTTCTTTAAATAACAAAATTTCATTTAATTCTTGTGTAAGTATCAGTATATTTATCGTACTTTAAAAAGCTTTGACTAATACCACCTCCAATTGAACCAGCTGTTTTAGCTAATGGATAGACTTCCTTTCCGTAAAGCAGCAACAGTCGTTTTGTCAGTTCTTTTCTGCTTAAAGACATTCCAACTCTATTTAAAACCTTCTCAATCATAATATTTGTCCCATACCTCTTCAACTTCTTCGGAATTGTAATCCCAATCCCACTCAAAGTCTAACTCATAATATCTCATTTGCCTTTCTCCTTTTCTTTAAACTTTTTCTTATTAAATCAACTGCAAAAAATATTACAGATAAGATAATCCAAATGCAAAGCACCCATAAAAAATATCTATAAATTTTAATTCCGTACCATTTACCAACTGCATTAGTCGCACTCATTAGTTTACTTGTAAAAGTACCAGAGCGAATAGTAAATGGAATAGGCAATATTATAGAACTCATCAAAACAAAGTATCTATTTCTTGATAGTTTAAAACTCTTTTTCAAAGCGAATGAAAATATAATTAGCATTAAAAAATAAATAGCAATAAAGACTAATAAGCATAACTGATACATCCAATAATCATTCTGTGAGTTTACTTTATGTATGGTTTCTGTTAAAAATTCAGCGTTAGAAAACCATAGTAAAAAGAAGTGTACAGATAAACACACTATAATACTTCTAACATCAAATCGAATTTTTTTCAATTTATCACCTCCATATAATAATGAATTTAATGAGAATTAAGAGAGAAATAAATATCCCTCTTAATCTCATTTCATTATGCTTTAACTTTCTGAATTTTTTAAACAATTATCAATCAAGCAATCAATTGATGGCAATGTCAGTACAGGAATTTCTACTTCTTTACAAGCATTATCAATCGCCCTTTTTATCTCTTCAGTTTTTGCATTAGGCTTCATTTCAAGACAAAGAGTTGCAAGAAATTTTTTAAAGAAGAAATCCTCATAGATAATTACATCTACTTCTTTTGTTGTATTCATTTGAATACCTCCTATAATATATTTTGGTAATCAAATTGATTACGTAGTTACTCAAAAAAATATACGTAACCAAATTGATTACGTATTTAGAATAACATACATTTTCAATTATGTCAAGCCCATTTAAACAAATTGTAATTAACCCAAATAATTAAATTAAATCATACTTATATAAATAATCGGCTTTTAATATCATTCTTACAACAAATGCTTTATGTATCCTTGAAGCACCAAAAACAGTTTTAAAATAATTCTGCAAATGTTCTATCTCTCTTACTACACTTTGTTCTAAATTAAGAGTTGTTATGTATTCGCAGTTATTTGCATTATTTATATCCACCAATTTAAGCGTAGTATTTTTTATTTTTACCCAATCAATTTCTTCAAATCTATCATATATTTTCTTGGTAATTGTATTAACAATCCAACCATATGTAACAGAAATATTTTCTTCATTTTTTATGCGTTCTTTTTCTTTTTTCAAAATAATTTCAGATTCATTACTCAATCTCATTTGAATTCTCATATAAGCCTCCAAAATTTATAACGTTACAATGAATTCAATTTGATTACTTAAATATAATAACATCAAAAAATATCCTTGTCAAAAGACACTATTGATAAGAATTTATTTGCACGTAATAAATTTATTATTATGTAGTATATATCTATTGTTTGTATTTTGTTAGCACAGTTTTAACATAAAAGCGTGAACCCCCCATATTTACAGGCATTCACGCTCTTAATTTTATTTTTCAATTTATTCCCACTCTACTGTTCCGGGGGGTTTACTTGTTATATCATAGACTACTCTGTTGACATGTTCTACTTCGTTGATGATGCGGTTGGAGACTCTGCCTAGGATTTCGTAGGGGATTTTTGCCCAGTCGGCTGTCATAAAGTCATCGGTTGTAACGGCACGGAGAGCGATGAGTTCGTCATATGTTCTTGCATCACCCATAACGCCTACGGTTTTAACACCCGGGAGGACTGCGAAGAACTGGCTCATTTTATCTGCGTAACCGCACTTATCCATTTCATCACGAAGAATTGCATCGGCTTCCTGAAGAATACGAACCTTTTCGGCTGTAACTTCACCGATTACACGCACACCGAGTCCCGGACCCGGGAACGGCTGACGCCATACGAGGTCGTGCGGAAGTCCAAGCTTCTCACCTACTACTCTTACCTCATCCTTGAAGAGGTCTTTAAGCGGTTCAATTACACCTGCAAAGTCAATATCTTCCGGTATACCAACCTGATTGTGATGTGTTTTGATTTTTGCGGCATCACCTTTACCGCTTTCGATACGGTCGGGATAAATTGTACCCTGTGCAAAGTAACCCTCGCCGTAGCTTTCACGGATTTTGTTCCAGAACACCTTATAAAATTCTGTACCGATGATGTGGCGCTTTTCTTCGGGTTCTTCAACACCTTTAAGCTTTGCAAGGAACTCTTCCTGACAATTAATGCGGACAAAGTTCATATCAAAAAGCTTTGTAAAGGTCTGCTCTACAAAGTCGCCCTCGTCTTTTCTCATAAGTCCCTGGTCCACGAAAACGCAGGTAAGTTGTTTACCGACTGCCTTACTGAGAAGTGCTGCGGCAACGGATGAATCTACACCGCCCGAAAGTCCGAGAACTACACCCTTATCACCAATCTGCTCTTTAAGCTGTGCAACAGTTGTGTCGATAAAACTTTCCATTTTCCACTCACCCTTACATTTGCAAACATCGTAAAGGAATGAACGGAGCATATCTTTACCGTTATCTGTATGGTTAACTTCAGGATGGAACTGAACACCGTAAAACTTTTTTTCAGGGCAGGACATTGCGGCTACGGGACATACATCCGTTGTAGCTGTAATGCTGAATCCTTCGGGAACCTCATTGATATAGTCACGGTGACTCATCCATGAAATTCCTTCACTATTTACGGATTTAAAGAGGATATCATTGTTATTATATCTTGTAACTGTCTTGCCGTACTCACTTGATGAATTGTCTGTAGCCGAAACAACATTGCCGCCGAGTGTGTATGCCATAAGCTGACAACCGTAGCAAATGCCGAGAATCGGGATTCCGAGTTCAAAAATTTCAGGAGTATAGTGCGGTGATGACTCGTCATAAACGCTGTTAGGACCGCCTGTGAAGATAATACCTTTTGGGTTAATGTCTTTTATTTTCTGAATATCAACGGTATAAGGAAGAATTTCGCAATACACATTGCACTCACGAACTCTTCTTGCAATCAGCTGATTGTACTGACCGCCGAAATCAAGAACAATGACAGTTTCTTTTGTAGCATTGCTCATAGTAAAATTCCTTTCAAATTTAAAGAATACCGCACAGAGTTTGTGCGGTATTCAATTAATATTTTAATTATCTGTAAATAATATCGTTTCTGGAAGGACCGTTTGAAACCATTGTAATCGGCACACCGATAGCCTTTTCGGCAAATTCAATGTATTCACGGCATTCCTTAGGAAGCTTGTCATATTCTGTAATACCTGAAATTGAACACTTCCAGCCCTTGAGCTTTTTGAGGATAGGTTTGCATCTTTTAAGCTTTGTTGTTGACGGGAAGTAGTCAATTTCCTTGCCGTCAAGCTCATAACCTACACAAACAGGGATTTCATCAAGATATCCGAGAACATCAAGAACTGTGAACGCAACCTGTGTTGCACCCTGAACCATACAACCGTAGCGTGTTGCAACGAGGTCAAGCCAACCCATTCTTCTCGGTCTGCCTGTTGTTGCACCAAATTCTCCGCCGTCACCGCCTCTTCTGCGGAGTTCGTCAGCCTCATCGCCGAAGATTTCAGAAACAAATTCACCTGCGCCTACCGCACTTGAATAAGCCTTGACAACTGTGATGATTTCTTTGATTTCATACGGAGGAATACCTGCACCTACAGCACCGTAACCTGCGATTGTATTGGATGAAGTAACCATAGGATAAATGCCGAAGTCAGTATCCTTGAGTGAACCGAGCTGTCCTTCAAGAAGAATATTCTTTCCGTCTTTGAGCGCATTATGAACAAAAGTGAATGCGTCACCGACATAAGGAGCAAGAAGTTCCTTATATTCCATTAGCTTGTCAAAAACTTCCTGTTCTGTGATTTCGGGCTTGTTGTAGAGGTTTTTCAGAGTTGCATTCTTGATTTCAAGAGCGTGTCTGATTTTCTCTCTGAGTGAATCGGGATCATCATAAAGTTCATTAATCTGGAAACCGATTTTTGAATACTTGTCAGAATAGAACGGAGCGATACCGCTCTTTGTTGAACCGAAAGAATTTTTGCCGAGACGCTCTTCCTCATAGCAGTCAAATGCTACATGGTAAGGCATAACAATTTGTGCTCTGTCAGAAATAATAATGTTTGGCTCGGGAACTCCGCGATCTTTGAGGTGAGCCATTTCCTTAACGAAGTTTTCAACGCTGAAAGCAACACCGTTGCCGATAATATTGGTGATATTCTGATGAAAAACACCCGAAGGAAGCTGGTGAAGAGCAAATTTTCCGTAATCGTTGACTATTGTATGTCCTGCGTTTGCACCGCCTTGAAAACGAATTACGATGTCGCTGTCGTTTGCGAGAACATCGGTAATTTTACCCTTGCCCTCGTCGCCCCAGTTGGCACCTACAATTGCTTTTACCATTTTACAAAACTCCTTTTTGCAGACTCACGGTCTGCTGTAAATAAAATATATACTTGAACCAAAGGTTCGATTAAATCAGTCTAATTAAACATTGATTTCAGGCTTGTCAGACTCAACATCTGCGTACTTTTCAAGAACAGGCTTGATGCACTCGTTGAGGAAGTCCTCTGTCTGCTCTTTTGCTCTGCCTGTGTAGTTTTCAGGCTTGAGAATTTTTTCAAGCTCTTCAAGAGTAACACCGAATGCCTCATCTGCGGCAATTCTCTCGAGAAGGTCATTCTCGCCGCCTTCAACCTTGACCACCCTTGACGCAGCCATTGAATGCTCACGGATTTTCTCGTGAAGCTGCTGTCTGTCAGCACCACGCTTTTTAACTGCATCCATCATAATATTCTCTGTTGCCATGAACGGAAGTTCTTTTCTGAGTCTTTGTTCAATTACCTTTGGATAAACGACAAGACCGTCTGCAACATTTGCATAAAGTGAAAGGATACCGTCAACTGCGAGGAATGCCTCCGGAACGCTGAGACGCTTGTTGGCGGAGTCATCAAGTGTTCTTTCAAACCACTGTGTGGCAGTTGTAAAGTAACCGTTGAGAACATCAACCATAACATATCTTGAAAGTGAACCTATACGCTCACTTCTCATTGGGTTACGCTTGTAAGCCATAGCCGATGAACCGATCTGATTCTTTTCAAACGGCTCTTCAACCTCTTTGAGGTGCTGAAGAAGTCTGATATCATTTGAGAATTTAGCGGCTGACTGAGCAATTCCCGCAAGAACATTGAGGAACTGTGAGTCAAGTTTTCTTGAATATGTCTGACCTGATACAGGGAAACAAGCCTTGTAGCCCATTTTTTCTGCAATCTTACGGTCAAGCATTTTGCACTTTTCGTGATCTCCGTCAAAGAGTTCAAGGAAACTTGCCTGTGTACCTGTTGTACCCTTTGAGCCGAGAAGCTTAGCCTTTGAAAGCTGATACTCAACATCTTCAAGATCCATAAGGAGCTCCTGAAGCCAGAGAGTCGCTCTCTTACCTACTGTTGTAGGCTGTGCAGGCTGAAAATGAGTGAATGCAAGGGTTGGAAGAGCCTTGTATTCATCGGCAAACTTTGAAAGGTTGCGGATAACGGTGATAAGCTTATTTCTGATAAGCTTGAGTCCTTCTGTCATAATGATGATATCTGTGTTATCACCAACATAGCAGGAGGTTGCTCCGAGATGAATAATGCCCTTTGCGTTCGGACACTGAACACCGTAAGCATATACATGTGACATTACATCGTGACGAACAATTTTCTCTCTTTCCTGTGCAACTTCATAGTTGATATCATCAGCATGAGCCTTGAGTTCATCAATCTGCTCCTGTGTAATAGGGAGTCCGAGTTCTTTTTCCGATTCTGCAAGAGCAATCCAGAGTTTTCTCCATGTTCTGAATTTTTTATCCGGCGAGAAAATGTATTTCATTTCCTTGCTTGCATAACGGGCTGACAAGGGTGATTCATAAGTATCTTTTACCATTATTTACATCCTTTCAATTAGTTGTCCTTTTTATTGTTTTCATCGAAGTTCATTCCGCCACGCTCCTTGCCCTTAAAGGTTTCTTTTGTGATAGGAGCGGGGTAATTACCCGTAAAGCAACCGTCACAAAAGCCTACGGGAGCGTTGTGAATCATCTCACGAAGTGACTCAACAGGGAGATATCCGAGGGAATCAGCCTTGCTGAGCTTTGTGATTTCTTCGATTGTATGGTTGCAGGCAATAAGTTCTCCTCTTGACGGAATGTCTGTACCGTAATAACACGGCCACATAAACGGAGGTGAACTGATACGCATATGTACCTCTTTCGCTCCATAATCATATAGAATCTTCACATTATCACGCAACTGTGTTCCACGCACAATCGAATCATCACAAAACAGCAGACGCTTTCCCTGAAGCATTGCACGATTCGGAATTAACTTCATCTTTGCAACCAACGAACGCATTTCCTGATTACTCGGTGTGAAGCTACGAGGCCATGTCGGTGTATATTTCGAAATAGCCCGATGATAAGGGACTCCCTTGCCTTCTGCATATCCTAATGCCATGCCGACTCCCGAATCAGGAATGCCACAAGCACAGTCTACTTCCGATTTATCCATTTGTCCCATTTTCAAGCCACTCGTGAAACGTACTTCCTCAACATTCTTCCCTTCATAACAGGAAGTCGGGAAACCATAATACACCCACAAGAACGAACAAATCTGCATACCTTCACCCGGCTTACGTAGTTGTACAACATGATCGCTGTACAGACGTACAATTTCGCCCGGACCCAGATATCGGTCAATCTCATAATCCAGATTCGGAAAACTGGATGATTCACTGGTTGCAGCATACGCACCCTCTTTCTTTCCGATCACTACGGGAGTACGTCCCCACTGGTCACGGGCAGCAATAATACTTCCGTCTTCCGTCAACAGAAGCATGGAACAAGAACCTTTGATATGCTTGAATACATTTTCGATACCCTCGACAAAAGTTTTGCCTTGTATGATAAGTAATGCAATAAGTTCCGTCTGATTGGTGTTGCTTGAACTAAGTTCGGCGAAATGCATATTCTGCGAGAGAAGCTCATCTTCCAATTCTTTAATATTGGTGATTTTTGCGACAGTAACAATGGCAAAGCGTCCGAGGTGAGAATTAATAATAATAGGCTGTGCGTCTGTATCACTAATAATACCGATTCCGGCATTTCCTTTGAACTTATCCAGTTCATCCTCAAACTTCGTGCGGAAATAAGTGCTTTCCAGATTGTGAATGGAACGGGTAAACTGCTCCGTTTCTGCATCGTATGTAGCCAACCCACCACGTTTTGTCCCTAAATGTGAATTATAATCTGTGCCGTAAAACAAATCCGCCACACAGCTTGTTGCCTTGGCGACTGTTCCGAAAAAACCTCCCATAAGTTCTGTTTTGTTATTGGTTTCTAAAATTAACGGATGCAAAGGTATGAAGAATTTGCGAAATTCGGGCAGATTTGAAATGAATAAAAAAGGCAATATATTTCTTGCCCACAATAGAAGTTATATTATTGGAAACATATACTTTTGTGATCGAAACCAAACAACTGTATAATGGGAGAAACCGCAAATATTATAATAGC
>OIII01000526.1_pt1 | contig 8794 bp, 6 predicted proteins | sample 1583221 | NCBI WGS metagenome assembly OIII01 (sample SAMN02675044, study PRJEB24791) | human gut metagenome, SKBSTL002 | isolation source: stool | host: Homo sapiens | place: USA
AGGTCAGAAAGAACAGCTCACAGTTGAGCGCGAATGCGCCGGTCAGACGCTCCAAAATCACAGTCACAGAATCACTACACCTATCCGTTTATAATGTAAGTTACTCAGCCAGAGTCAGGCCGTACTTGTCGGCCAGAGTCTGCATGGTGCCGTCAGCCTTCAGCTCGTCGAATGCGTTGTCCACAGCCTCGGCCGCGTCGCTGCCCTTGCGGAAGGCCACGCCGTACTCCTCGACGTTCAGCTCATCCACCATCTTGAGGTTTGCGTAGTCGGTCCCCTCGCCGATCATGGCAGAAGCCAGAGTCAGGTCGAGGATGGCGGCGTCAGCGGTGCCGGCGGCGACTTCCATCAGGCAGTCCGTCTGGACGCTCTTGGAAACGTAATCGGCCTGTGCCAGGTTCTCGTCCTCCTGGATGGTGGTCTCACCGGCGGAACCGGCCTCGGCGACCACGGTCTTCCCCACGAGGTCCGCGGTGGAGGTGTACTCGGTGCCATCCTTGACCACAACAACCTGTGCGTTCTTGACGTAGGGCTTGGTGCAGGCCATGTTCTCCTCGCGGTCATCGGTGAGGGTCAGGCCGTTCCAGATGCAGTCGATGCTCTTGGCGGCCAGCTCGGTCTCCTTGGTGTCCCAGTTGATCTCCACGAACTCCGGCTCGACGCCCAGCTTTTCGCAGACGGCAGTGGCAAGCTCGGTGTCAAAGCCGGTGAAATTGCCATCGACGTCAGTGTAGTTCATCGGCTCATAGACGGTGTAGCCGATGGTCATTTTGCCCTTGTTTTTGATGTAGGCAAGGTCGCTGTCGGCAGTGGCTTCAGCGGCGAAAGCTGCGGTGCTTTCCGTAGAAGCTGCCGTGGATGCGCTGCCGCCGCAGGCGGCCAGGCTCGCGGCCATGCCGAGTGCCAGAACGGTGCTGATGAATTTTTTCATGATACTTCCTCCTATACTTTGCACAGATCCCTCACACTGCCGGTTTAAAGCGGCGGTATGCTTTAATAGTAATGCAAAACCGCGGGTTGTGCAAGAGGTTTGGGGAATTTTTGCGGAAAAAAGAATATTTATGCAGGGGAGAGGCGGCAGGCTGCGGCTTGACAAAGGGACAGCACAGCGTTATAATAAGTATAGAAAAAGGCACTGCGACAAGCGGTTGGTCTCTTTCAAATTGGGTTGATAGGTAAGAACCTAAGAACCGTCACTTGGCCGAGTGGCGGTTCTTGCTTTTTACAACGATGCTCAATGTAATAGTCTTGCGACCAACATAAAACGTGAATGTAAAACGCATGATCTCACCTCCTTTCGGAGGGTAGAGACCAACCGCCTGCCGTATGTGCAGTGCCCGCCGCATAAAGCGGCATAAAAAGAATACCATGTTTCGACGGTTTTTGCAACCGGGAAACATGGTATTTTTTATTGCGTTTTTTACTTGATGACCCGTACCATATCGCGGGTGATGGCGTCCAGCGTGGGCGCACCGCACAGGCGCATCGTGTCGGCCAGCTCATTGCCGAGTTGGGCTGTGTAGGCGGCGACGCCGTCGGCACCGGCACCGTAGACGGCGGTGACGAAGGGCCGCGCGATCAGCACGGCGTCTGCGCCGAGGGCCAGCGCCTTGAACACGTCGCTGCCGGTGCGGATGCCGCCGTCCACCAGAATTTTGGCGCGGCCATCCACGGCGGCGACGATGTCGGCCAGCACCTCCTGCGTGGCGGGGCAGTCGTCCAGCACGCGCCCGCCGTGGTTCGAGACAACAATGCCCGCGGCACCGGCCTCGATGGCCTTTTCCGCGCCTTTGACGGTCATGATGCCCTTTAAGATAAACGGCACGCCCGCGGCCAGGGCAATTTCTTTTAACTGCTCCACGGTCTTGCTGCCCGCGGGCGGGTCAAGGTGCTGTAAAAATGGCAGGCCCGCCGCGTCGATGTCCATGGCCATGGCAAAGCAGCCGGAGCTGCGTGCCAGCGCTATTTTCCGGGCCACCGTGGCGTTGTCCCACGGCTTGACGGTGGGAATGCCCGCGCCGCCGCAGGCCGTGATGGCAGCAGCCGCGCCCTCCATGACCTTGTGGTTCGTGCCGTCGCCGGTGAAGGCAGCAATGCCGGCCACCGCGCAGGCGGGGACAAGGATATTGTTGTAGTCCAGATCGTTGTACTTGTCGCCGTAGTGCAGCGCCATGGCGCCGACAGGCCCGGCAAAGAACGGATATTTGAAGCTACGGCCAAACAGCGTCAGGGATGTGTCCGGCTCAAAATTTTCATGGATGGTATCCATGTTCAGCCGTACATTGCGCCAGGCGTCAAAGTTGCGGACGGCCACCGTGCCGCTGCCCTTGGCACCGGGGCCGGGGATCGTGCCGCCGCAGGCGCGGCCGTTGCAGACCGGGCAGGCGCGGCAGGGGCCCATCTGACCCTGGGCAGCCTGTAAAACTTCTTTATATGTCATCTGGATTTTGCCTCCTGTGCTGCGAGCCGATGCGGGCATCGGCCCCTACAAAAATCGGGTAATTATGCTCCGCGCCCATTATAGCGCGTTTTGCCCGCTGCCGCAAGGCCGCTGACGACGACAAGTGCGCACAGTACACAGAGCCCTGCGCCCGCCTGGCCGGTCAGGTCGCCCACAAGGCCCACAAGCGGGCTGGCGGGGATCATCAGCAGACTGTAGGCCATGCTGTCCACGCTGATGAGCGTTGCGCGGCGGTCACTGGGGATCGCGTCGTTGAGCCGCTGCATACTGTGCAGGAACCAGACGGAGAGTGCCCCCTGTACGAGTACCGGCCCGGCGGCGCAGAGCAGCGCCGGGGCCGCGCCCGCCAGAAGCGTGCCTGTGCCGACGAGCAGCGCACAGCCGAAATAGAGCGCGCGCAGCCGTTTGGGGTGCAGGCGGCGGCCCAGCGATGCGCCCGCCATGCCCGCGGCCCCGGCCAGCAGACCCGGCAGAAACAGCCATTCCATGGCCCAGCCCTGCTGGGTCAGCCGCTGCTGGACGAACATCGAGGTCAGGTAGGACGGCAGCGAGATGACCGCGTCGGCCATGATAATGCGCCGCGCCGGTGTGCTGCTGCACAGGCAGTCGAGACTGTCCAAAATGTGCACACGCAGCCGGGCGGGCAATTCTTGTAAGATGTGCTTCTCGCGGGCGGCCTGTTCGTCGGTGACGACAGGTTCGGTCAGGTTGGCCGCGGCCAAGGCGGAGACGGCGCTGACCGCGGCGTCCGCAAGGTAGTAGCCCGCCGAGGTCAGCACCCCGGCCAGCAGGCTGGCCAGTGCGCCGAGGGCGGAGGCTAGTTTCATGAAGATTGACGCTTTGGCGTCAACTTTAATGTAGTCGCGCTCCCGTCCGGCGGTTTTCAGGCTGTCGTAGGTCAGGGCTTCCGTGGTGCCGGAGAGCAGGTTGTAGCCCAGCGCTTTCAGCCCCATGCCCGCGCAGATGAACGCGAGACTGGGCGCAAACGCCATGGTGGCGGCGGAGACAACGCCCAGCGCACCGCCGAAGATCAGCGTGCGCCGCCGCCCCAGCAAATCGGCGGCCATGCCGCTGGGGACCTCACACAGCAGGCTGACGCCGTGGAAAACGCCCTCGGCCAGGCCGATTTGGGCCAGCGTAAAGCCGCGGGCCGCCAGCAGCGCGACCCAGACGGCGTCGGTGAAGTGCAGGGTAGAGGTAAATGCGTGCAGATACACGCAGCGAAGCTGTTTTTGTAAATTCATGGGGGAACACCCTTTCGTGATAGTATACGAAAACGTGCCCTTAGGTAATTGAGCACAATCCTAAGTGCCGATACGGCGAGCGAGGTATGCCAGCTGCTAAGCAAAAAGCGCAGGTAATACTTTGTGTATTACCGAGCATTTTTGCGACGCAGATGGCATACCGCAGCCGACGGAGCGGCGCTTGGGGATTGTGCGAGATTACCCATTTTTGCATAACAAAAGCGCCCCGCGGCAAAGCCACAGGGCGCAAAAACTGCACACTTACAGCGTTACCGAGGTAAAAAAGGGCACACTTATAGCGTCAGTACGTCAGGGGTTTCCTTTTTTCTGGAACACAACACCAAACTGCCAACGCATAAGAGGGTGCTCTCCTTCCTCGGTGGATTTGGGATAAGTATAGCACAGCGTTTGCCAAATGACAAGAAAAATTGTACAATAGGGGCATGATTTTTGAAAGCTAAGGGGAACGGGTATGAAACGTCTGGTCGTCGGGCTGCTGGCACATGTGGACAGCGGCAAAACTACATTGGCCGAAGGGCTGCTTTACCGCGCGGGGGTGCTGCGCAAGCTGGGGCGCGTGGACCACAGGGACGCCTTTCTTGACACCGACAGCCAGGAGCGGGCGCGGGGCATCACGATCTTTGCCAAGCAGGCCGTGCTGACGCTGCCCGCCGCGGACGGCACCGACGAGACCGAGCTGACGCTGCTGGATACGCCCGGCCACGTGGACTTTTCCGCCGAGGCCGAGCGCGCTTTGCAGGTGTTGGATTACGCGGTGCTGGTCGTCTCCGGCACCGACGGCGTGCAGGCCCACACCGAGACATTGTGGAAGCTGCTGGCACGTTACCGCGTACCTACGTTTGTATTTGTCAACAAGATGGACCTGCCCGGCGCGGACGCCGCCGTGCGCCTGCGGGAGCTGCGCGGGCGGTGCGGGGACGGGTGCGTGGATTTTTCCGCCGCGCCCGACCCGGAGGCGCTGGCTCTGTGCAGCGAGCCGCTGATGAACGAGGTGCTTGAGACCGGCGCAGCAGCGGCAGAAACGATACAGACCGCTATTGCGCGGCGGCAGGTGTTCCCGGTGTTTTTCGGCGCGGCGCTGCGGCTGGACGGGCTGGACGGGCTGCTGCGCGGCCTGCAGACGCTGACCCGCACCCCGCCCCGGTGGCCGGAATTCGGCGCGCGTGTGTTCAAAATCAGTGAGGATGCGGGCACGCGGCTGACCTGGCTGAAGGTCACGGGCGGCGTGCTGCATGTAAAAGATGTGCTGCCCGGCGGCGAGAAGGCCGACGCGCTGCGGCTGTACAACGGCGGCAAATTCCGGCTGGTCAGCGAGGCGCTGCCCGGCATGGTCGTGGCCGCAGCGGGGCCGGTCAGTACGCGGCCCGGGCAGGGACTTGGCGCGGAATCCGACGCCGAGACGCCGCTTTTGGAGCCGGTGCTCAACTACCGCGTGGACTGTGACGCCGACCCCCATACCTTATTAAAGGCGCTGCAAACGCTGGAGGGCGAGGACCCGCAGCTGCACGTCAACTGGCGGGATGACCTGGGCGAGGTACACGTCCAGCTGATGGGCGAGGTGCAGCTGGAAATTTTACAGACGATCTTGCAGGAGCGGTTCGGGCTGACCGTGGCGTTCAGCGAGGGCGGCATTTTGTATAAAGAGACGCTGACAAGGGCGGTGGAGGGCATCGGCCACTATGAGCCGCTGCGCCACTATGCCGAGGTACATCTGCTGCTGGAGCCGGGGGCGCGGGGCAGCGGTGTGCAGCTGGCGGCGGACTGCCCGCCCGACACGCTGGCCGAAAACTGGCAGCGGCTGATCTTAACGCATCTGGCCGAGCGCACCCACCCGGGCGTGCTGATCGGTGCGCCGCTGACCGATGTGAAGATCACGCTGGCGGCGGGCCGTGCCCACCAGAAGCATACCGAAGGCGGGGACTTCCGCCAGGCGACCTACCGCGCCGTGCGGCAGGGCCTGCGGATGGCCGAGGCGAAGGACGGCGTGCAGCTGTTGGAGCCGTGGTATGATTTTACGTTGGAGCTGCCCGCCGACGCGCTGGGCCGCGCCATGGCCGATGTGCAGAGGATGTGCGGCAGCTTTGAGGCACCGGAGACGTCAGGCGGCACGGTGCGGCTGACGGGCCGTCTGCCTGTGGCGACGGCGCGGGGCTATGCGCGGGAGGTCGCGGCCTACACCCACGGGCTGGGCCGCTGGGCTGTGCTGCCTGCCGGGTACGACGCCTGCCATAACGCCGACGAGATCGTCTCCGCCGCGGGGTATGACCCCGACGCGGATGTGGAAAACCCGGCGGATTCGGTGTTCTGCGCCCACGGGGCCGGGTATCTGGTCAAATGGGACGAGGTGCCCGCCCGGGCACATCTGTCCGCCGGGCTGGAACGGCGGCTGAACGGCGAGACGGCGACAGAAGAAGCCGACGCTGAGGACGATGCCAACGCGCGCCGCCGCCGTGCCGACGCCTACCGCGGCACGCTGGAGCAGGACAAAGAACTGTTGGCAATTTTTGAACGAACCTACGGAAAAATACGCCGCCGCGGCGAGACGGGCGACGCGAAAAAGGCGGCCCGCGCGGCCCTGCACACGGCCCCCGCGGCGGCGTCCGTGCCCGCAAAGCCCGTGCCCGCCGGGCCGGACTACCTGCTGGTGGACGGCTACAACGTGATTTTTGCGTGGGATGATTTAAGGAAACTGGCCGACGGCAATCTGGACGCCGCGCGGCGCAGGCTGATGGATATTCTGTGCAACTACGCGGGCTACCGCCGCTGTGTGCCGATCCTGGTTTTTGACGCCTACAAGGTGCGCGGCGGCGCGCGGGAGGTGGAGCGGTACCACAATTTGTATGTTGTCTACACCCGCGAGGCCGAGACGGCGGATATGTACATTGAACGCGCGACCCACGAGCTGGCGAAGGAGCACCGCACCCGCGTTGTCAGCAGCGACGGCGCGGAGCAGATCATCGTCATGGGGCACGGCGCACTGCGCGTGAGCGCCCGGGCGTTTGAGGAGGAAGTCAGGGCCGTGGAGAAGGAGATACGGGAGTTTTTGGGGGAATAAAACGAAGGGTAGGGGCGAGGCATGCCTCACCCGCAGCTTACCCATGAGATGGAGCTGATGGGAAAGCTGCGGGCCGGGCATGCCCGGCCCCTACTTTTTGTGCAGCGGAAAACTTTCAGAAACCCTGCCGTGCTATACTGGCCTCAACGAAAGGGGGAAAACGCGATGCTTCCGATTTTGATCGTGGATGATGAGCCGCATATTGCCAGGCTCATTGAGATGACGCTGGAGCCGCTGGGGCAGCCGCTTGTGCTGGCCTGCGACGGCGAGCAGGCCGCCGACCTGCTGGAAAAGCAGCAGTTTGATCTGGTGCTGCTGGACGTCATGCTGCCGGGCGTGGACGGCTTTGCACTGATGGACTACATTGCGCCAACCGGCACGCCGGTCATCTTTCTGACGGCGAAAAACGCCGTGGCGGACCGGGTGCGCGGGTTGAAGCTGGGCGCGTATGACTACATCGTCAAGCCGTTTGCCCCGGCGGAGCTGCTGGCCCGGGTCGAGGGACTTCTGCGCCACACCGGGCGGCGGGCGGCGACGCTGCGGGTGTTCGATGCCGAGGTAGACCCGGACAACCGCACCGTGACCCAAAACGGGCGCGCGGTGGAGCTGACCCCGCGGGAGTTTACGCTGCTGTTGGTTCTGGTGCGGGCGCGGGGACAGGCGCTCTACCGTGATATTTTGTATGAGCGGGTCTGGGGCCCCGACGCGGAGCCGAACCCGCGGGCGCTGGATCTGCACATCCACCGGCTGCGCAAAAAGCTGGGCTGGGCGGACAAGATCGTGACCGTGCCGAAGGTGGGGTATAAGCTGCTGGTAGAACGGTAGGGGCCGGGCATGTCCGGCCCGCGGGCTGCAAGACGGCAGACCGTGAATGGGTCATGGCGGAAGGCTGCCGGGCCGGACATGTCCGGCCCCTACATGGCGGGAAATCAAAATGAATCATACAACCGGGAAACCGCAGGAGGTGACTTTATGAAGCGTACGTCCATGTACACGGCTGTCCTTGCACTCTCGCTGGCAATGGCGCTGGCGGGCGGCGGGCTGGCGTGCAGGACATTCCGGGAACGGCTGGACGCGCTGGAGGAACAGGCGGTTTTGCAGCACCAGCGCAATGTCTGTGGGCTGGAGGACGCCTTTGCCGCCGAGTACGATGCCCGGAGCGGCGCGGGCTATCTGAGCAGCGGGGCCGACTCGGTCTGCGCCCGGGTAGGGCAGGCGTATACCCGCGGCCAGTGGCTGATCCTGGGCAGCAGCACTGCCGCGTTTGCGCTGATGCGGGAGGGCGACGTCGCCTACAGCGCCCTGCCGAAGAGCGTGGCCGCCGCCGATGTGCAGCAGGCCGCCGCGGCCACGGACGGCATCCTGCTGCGCGGGGAGACGCTGCTGCTGGGCGGGGTGCTGAACACGCCCTACTCCTACCCCGTGGCCGTCGTCACGGCGGCGGATGCGTCTGAGGCGTTCGCCGCGCGAAACCGGCTTTTGTACAGCTGGCTGGCCGTGCAGGCGGTCATCACGCTGGCGGCGCTGGTCGCGGCGTACCACTATGAGCGTCTACAGGAGCTGAACGCCCGCCAGAGCCGCTTTGTGGCCGACCTGACCCACGAGCTGAAAACGCCGTTGACCAGCCTGATCGGCTACGCCGACCTGCTGCGCGGCGGCACGTTGGATGCGGAACGACGGCGCACGGCGGCGGAGGCCCTCTACCATGAGTCCGCACGGCTGGAGAGTTTGAGCCAGCAGCTTTTGGCGCTGAACGGCTTGCAGGCGGACGGCGTGGTGCTGCGCCCCGTGCGGGTGGCCGCGGCCTTTGCCGATGCCGTGCGTAGTCTGCCGGATGTGGTGCTGGACTGCGACGCGCCCGCGGAGGCCGTTGTGCTGGCGGACCGGGTGCTGCTGGCGGACCTTGTGCGCAATCTGGCGCTGAATGCATGGCACGCCGGGCCGCAGGACGGCGCGGTCCACCTGCGCTGCACCGACGCGGGCGAATGCTGGCGGCTGACCGTGCAGGACACG
>OIII01000531.1_pt1 | contig 8707 bp, 8 predicted proteins | sample 1583221 | NCBI WGS metagenome assembly OIII01 (sample SAMN02675044, study PRJEB24791) | human gut metagenome, SKBSTL002 | isolation source: stool | host: Homo sapiens | place: USA
TAGGGCGGATGGCCGCGGAAGCAATTGTATATATCACATTTAATCTCGGACTTGGATTCTGGAGAGCCGCAGATGCGGTTATGATGGTGCTGCTTCCAATCGGAATTTTAAGATTGGGATGCAAAGCGGCTGGCTATACGGGATATATTGCGTTACTGAATGAGTATCAGGAGCGTGTGGATGTTGGCACAGAGCAACACAATTCAGGAGAATTAAACGTGTGGCGCAATATCTGGAAAAGCATCCGGTATCCGGTTTTACTTGCGAGTGGATATCTGTTGATGAGTGTCATGACATTGGGATATTCTGCGGTCTGGCTTTGCTTTTTCGTTTCGATCATCAGCAGTATGTTACATTACTTCCAAAATCTATCACAACAGCGATCGGAATGGGAGTTTCTGAGGAACTTGGTGGCTATGTGACAATTACTGTTGCGGTCATTATCATCACAGGAATTTTTGGATACATAACAGCAGATGCGGTATTAAAACTTTTTCATATTGAAGAACCTATCGCAAAAGGGATCGCAATTGGTTCTGCCTCCCATGCTGTAGGAACTGCAAAAGCGATGGAACTCGGCGAGATAGAGGGGGCAATGAGCAGCCTTTCCATTGCGGTTTCCGGTATTCTGACCGTTGTTGCCGCTATGGTTTATGCTAATTTGTTATAAAATTAAATTTGCTGTCTGTCTGTGACTATGTCAGATATATTTCTCCAAAAACAGGGAAAATGTGCAAGGATTATGGAAAAACTTACAAAAAAATTTATTCGGTGCAATAAAAACATCTATTTGTGCATTAATAGAGTGAAAGGAGTGAAATGATGATACTTTTTGCCTTGACGTCGGACATTAAGCAATCAACAGACTATGCAGATTTGGACAGTCTGCTTTACGGCATTTCCAACGGTGACAAGAAGTGCCTGGAGCAGCTGTATCAGGTTACGCACACATCTGTTTACAGTTTTGCCCTTTCGGTTTTGAAAAACCACCACGATGCAGAGGATGTTCTCCATGACTGTTACGTTGCTGTATGGAATGGAGCAGAAAGCTATGTTTCCCGGGGAAAACCGATGGCATGGATTATAACCATTGCAAAAAATCTGTGTTTGCAGCGGATGAGGGAGCGCAAGAAAGCGGAATGTACATCGCAGGAAGGCTGGGAACTTGCTATCCCGGATACTGATATGCTCACAATGGAGGACAGAAGTATTCTCGTCACCTGCATGGAACAATTGTCCGATGAGGAACGGCAGATAGTGATGCTTCATGCGGCGGTCGGATTTAAACACAGGGAAATTGCCAGGATTATGGAACTTCCGCTGTCGACGGTACTTTCAAAATATGCACGAGCCTTAAAAAGGCTGAAACAATATTTGCAATAGGAGGTGGCAGCAATGACAAATGACGAATTGAATGAGAAGATCCGGCAGGCATGTACTCACGCAGCACCGGATGTGTTGGATGCTGTTCTTTCCGACTGCAATGAGCAGAAAGGACGAGTGATATTGATGACGACAGAAAACAAGAAAAAAACATGGGCAGTTCGAATGGCAGGTTTGGCTGCCGGTTTGTGCCTGATCCTTGGAGGTGGATTGGGAGTCAGGAATTATCAGGTCAATCATACGGTAGATGCTACGGTTTCGCTGGACGTAAACCCGAGCGTGGAGATTAAGATCAATCAGAAGGAACGTATATTGGATGTGATTCCGCTGAACGAGGATGGCAGAACCATTGTCGGTGACATGGATTTCTCAGGCAGCAGTCTTGATGTTGCAGTGAATGCCATAATCGGTTCGATGCTTCAAAACGGCTATCTCAATGAGCTGGCCAATTCCGTTTTGATCAGTGTGGACAATAATGATCCGGTTCGGGGCATGGCATTGCAGGAACGGCTGGCGGACGAAGTCAATAAACTGCTTCAGACCGATTCATTCAGAGGGGCTGTATTGAGTCAGACGGTTGTAAAGAGTGATGAGCTCCAGCAGATGGCAGAACAATATGGGATTACGCTCGGAAAGGCACAACTGATTCAGGAGATTCTCGGCAAAAACTCTTTACATACATTTGATGAACTTGCTCCATTGTCCATCAATGAACTGAATATTCTGCTGGGGAAGGAAGGGGCAGAAACCCATGTTGAGGTTGTTGGAACGGCCAGTGAAAAGGGATATATCGGGGAGACAAAGGCCAAAGAGATCGCACTGGCAAAGGCGGGTGTATCTGAGAGCGACCTGACATTTTATACAGTTGGACTGGACACGCATAAGGGAGTCATGGTCTATGATGTAGAATTTATTTCGGGCAGTTACGAATTTGACTGTGAGGTTAACGCAATGACCGGTGAAATCGTAAAATTTGAAAAAGAATACGATGGCGCTGCTGTTTCAAATGTATCGGTTGAAGAGCACGGGGAGCAGTCGGAGCACAGTCAGACGGAAGAAAACCAGGCTGTCAGCAATATTTCACTGGAAAAGGCCAAGGAGATTGCACTGGATCATGCAGGGGTAAAAGCTACAGATGCGACTTTTGTAAAAGCAAAAAGTGACTATGAAGATGGACGTGCTGTTTTTGAGATTGAGTTTGTTGTTTCTTCCGGCAATACCATCAAGGAGTATGATTATGAGATTGCTGCATCTGACGGAAGTATCATAAGCTATGACTACGGCATTGAAGGAGATAGTACACCTACAGCAATACAAGCAGGCAGCAGTCAGAATACAAGTGAAATTTCACTGGAAAAGGCCAAGGAGATTGCTTTATCCCATGCCGGTGTTGCAAGTGCCAATGCTTTTGAGATGGAGGGAAAACTGGATTGGGATGATGGCATGTCTATTTATGAGATTGAATTTAAAGCTGGAGGCTATGAGTACAGCTATGAAGTTGATGCAGCCACAGGATCGATTGTCGAATTCGATAAGGAGTGGGATGATTAAGTGATTCCAATTCGGTAACCAAACCCGCAGAATTTCATAAAATAATCTGAAAATATTTTTATGGAAGAAAATATGTATTGTCAGAATCGAATCAGTTATCGTGTACAGGAAGGAGACTCTCTGTACAAACTTGCAAAACAGTTTCATACAACCGTAACCGAACTTATCCTGCTCAATTCCGGGGTGAACCCATACAATCTTCAGACGGGAATGCGCCTGACGATCTGCCCGGGAGAGGGATATGTGGATGAGAATGAGAGCAAACCATCCGAGGGGAACACGAACAAACCAACTAAGACTCCTGTGGGTGGAATTGTCATTATCCCGGGAACTACGACACAGCCGGAAAACAACATGGGCGTGGATCTGCGACAGCGCATGCGCATGGCATGGCTCAATCATATTACACTTGTAAAATTCTATCTCATCAGTTTTTTTGAAAACCTGTCAAGCCAGAATGCGTGGAAAGACGCCGTGTACAAAAATGCAGAGGAGATTCTTGCGATTTTTGCTCAGTATTATCCGGCTTCAGCAATGCAGAGATTCCGCAAACTTTTTATGGAGCATTTGCGTCTGACCGATGAAGTTGCAGCCGGCTTAAAGGCTGATCCGGCTTTTTCGGGAGCAGCTATGGAAAACTGGTATATCAATGCGGAGGAAATCGCATCCTTTTTGAGCAGACAGACACCGGCCTACAACGAGACAGAGTTGAGAAAAATGTTCTACGATCATCTTGATATGGAACGTCAGCAGATGGAAGCATATCTGGACGGCGATTATGAGACAGATATTGAAATTTACTTAAGATCACAGCAGAATATGATCGAGCTCGCCGATTTTCTTACAAGTGGACTTCTTGCGCGGTAAATCGTAACAATCATATTATTACTTCTGATTTTAAGTGCCATAATCATAAATTATAAGTGGTTGACATAATTCTAAGTAAGAACGCAGAAAAGCCGAAAAACCGCTTTATTTTAAGAAAAATAGTTTGACGAAATTTGCATTTATGATAAGATATAGTCGTTAGTCCTGACCGGGAAAAAGAAAAACTGCAATCAGGAAAGTGACGGCTGGCTGTGATCGGCCGGTGATAATAGAGAAACAGAATCGAAGGAGTTTGAAAAAATGATTAAAGTTGTGAAATTCGGTGGAAGCTCTCTTGCAAGTGCAGAACAGTTTGCAAAGGTTGGTAAGATTATCCATGCAGACAAAGAGAGAAGATATGTAGTGCCTAGTGCACCGGGAAAAAGAAATTCTAAGGACACAAAGGTAACGGATATGCTGTATGCATGTTATGACCTTGTGGAAAAGGATGAAGATTTCCGTGTGATGTTAATGAAAATCAAAGACCGTTATGACACAATTATTAATGGTTTGAACCTAAAACTTTCTTTAGAGGAAGAATTTAAGAAAATCTCCGAGAATTTTAAAAATAAAGCAGGTGTTGATTATGCAGCGTCCCGCGGTGAGTATCTGAATGGTATCATTATGGCAAACTACCTTGGATATGAATTTGTGGATGCGGCAGAAGTGATCTTTTTTGATGAGGATGGCAACTTTATGCCGGAGAAAACAGATAAAGTACTGTCTGAGCGTCTTGCAAAAATAGAGCGTGCGGTCATTCCGGGATTTTACGGCGCAAAAGAGGATGGAACCATCAAAACATTTTCGCGTGGGGGGTCTGATATCACAGGATCTATCGTTTCGCGGGCAGTGCGGGCAACCTGTTATGAGAACTGGACCGATGTCTCAGGATTTTTGATCGCAGATCCAAGGATCATCGACAATCCAAAGCCGATCAAGACGATCACTTACCGTGAACTCCGCGAGCTCTCCTACATGGGAGCCGGCGTACTGCATGAGGATGCGGTATTCCCTGTGCGCAAAGCTGGTATACCGATCAATATCCGTAATACGAATGCACCGGAAGATGAGGGAACATGGATCGTGGAGAGCACCTGCCATCAGTCAAAATATACGATCACCGGTATCGCAGGTAAAAAAGGTTTCGTTTCTGTAAACATTGATAAAGATATGATGAACTCCGAGATTGGATTTGGCAGAAAAGTGTTATCTGCATTTGAAGATAATGGAATTTCATTTGAACATATGCCATCCGGAATTGATACAATGACAATCTTTGTACACCAGCCGGAGTTTGAGGGAAAAGAGCAGGCTGTCATTTCGGCTATCCACAGATATGCGCAGCCGGACAGCATTGAGCTGGAGAGCGATCTTGCACTCATTGCAGTTGTTGGCCGTGGTATGAAATCCACACGCGGAACAGCAGGAAGAATTTTCTCTGCATTGGCACATGCAAACATCAATGTAAAAATGATCGATCAGGGATCATCTGAGTTAAACATCATTATTGGTGTAAGCAACGCAGATTTCGAGAATGCGATCAAGGCGATTTATGATATTTTTGTTATCACACAGTTATAGGATAAATGAAAAAACAAACTACTTTTCGTAAGACAATTGAAAAAGTATGGAAGAATAGGGCTGCAATCGTTATCGCAATTGCAGCCACTGTTTTTATGTGCGGATTGACGGCGCTGGAGTTTGTGGCGCTTCGGATGGAATGGAATCTTCCGGTGCTTGCGTATGTGACAGGTGATTCTGACAGCTATATTTTTGAGGAATACAGAAGTGATGAGATGAAACTGGATGAAAGCACGGAAAACGTAATGTTAGAAGAGGATATGCTGCAAGGCGAAAGTCAGAGCGAAAATTCCGAGAAAGATATCACACAGGGTGAAAGCCAGAGTGAGGATGATATTGTGCCAGGAGAAGGAAAGAACGAGAATGTTCGGCAGGAAGATACAGTGCAGGGCGAAAATCAGCAGGAAAAAGATTCGCAGCAGTCTGCTTCAGATGAAGCGGAATTTCCATATTACATAAAAGTAAATCGCAGACAAAACTGCATTACCGTATATACTTCAGACGAAAACGGCGAATATACGGTTCCGTATAAGGCAATGATCTGTTCCACAGGATTGTACAATGCAACACCGCGCGGCACATTTCATTTATCAACCAAATATCTATGGCGGGAACTGTACGGAAAAGTATATGGTCAGTATGCAACCCGGATCACAGGAGGCGTTTTGTTTCATTCGGTTCCATACTATAAAAAATCAAAAAGTGCCCTGTGCACAGAAAAATATAATAAACTTGGACAGCAGGCATCTATGGGATGTGTGCGGCTTACGGTGGAAGATGCAAAATGGATCGCAGATAACTGTCCATCGGGAACAACCGTGGAAATTTATGAGGATGATGATCCGGGACCACTGGGAAAACCTGAGGCAGCACATATTGATACTGACAGTCCGAATAAAGGCTGGGATCCGACAGATCCGGACGTAGCGAATCCGTGGCATCAGCTGTCAGATGATGAATAAAAATAAACATGAAAAAGGCGACATCGAAATTTTTTTTCTTTCAATGCCGCCTTTTAAACTATTTCGTCCATGGGACTATACCTCGCTATTCTTTTTTCTACTGTTCGTTCTGTTTGCCGCTTCATTTTGAAATTTCTAAACAATTTTTCTTATTGCCTATCATTTCTTTTATGAAACTCTCAAACAACTCTTTTGGACTTCTTCGCTTTTCTCTTCAATCTCTGAACCTGTTTTCTTATGACATTTGGAATTGTATCATATAAGAATGTTTCTGATCTGATACTAATTCAGGATTCCTTTCTTAGGATCGTCATGTTTTCATTTCATCTTTTGAAGGTAAAACCGAATGCAATTACTGTTTTGGTGGACTGTACCTCGATTCTTTTAAAATTCTTTTGGGTAAATCGTTATGTTTCTGGCGGTCCGTACCTCCTGTCTTTCATATTCTATTAGGTATTTCGTTACGTTTCTGGTGGACTGTACCTCCTTTATTTTTTTCTCTCTTGTTTTTTGTTAATTTAGTTATAACAGATAAAAGAGAAAATGTCAATAATAAAATTAGAAAAATATAAAATAATTTTTAAAGATAAAAATAATTATATTAATTTTGCAAAATATTTAGAAAATATAAAAAGCATAAAAAATATAAGCAGGAACGAAAAATCCATATGCAGGACAACTTTGTAAAACATCAGATGGGAAGGAACCGGGAAACATTTCTTTCATATAATAAAATGAAGGGAGCGTAGGTGTGAAGGATATGAACGGTCAAACAATACTTCTTATAAGTGATATGCGTCAGGTATATCTGGCAGAAATCCTGACAAAAAAAGGGATGAGTGTGCGCTGCCTGGACATCAGAAACAGTCAGACAGTAGAAGAACAGCTTTTAAAATTAAAAAAATTTCTTGCCGGGGCGGCAATGCTGGTGCTTCCAATCCCGGTAACAAAAGTTCCAGAGCAGGAGCGGCTGAATGAAATTTTAAATAAAAATCTGGCAAATGATACGCTGGTGCTTGGTGGATGTTTTACAGAAGAACAGCGGGAACTTTTGGACAGGAGAGGAATCCGTTACCTTGATTTTATGGAGGATGAAGTGGTGGCACAGGAAAATGCGGTGGCAACGGCAGAGGGTGCGATCGCAGAACTTACCAACCACAGTCCTTATAATATAGAAGGTGCCAAAATTCTGGTGACCGGATACGGAAACTGTGGAAAGGCAATCGCAAAGAAACTCCGGGGACTGGGAGCGAGGGTGACAGTGCTTGCCAGACGCCGCGAGGTAAGAAAGCAGGCAAAAGAAGATGGATTTTATGCAGTTGATTTTGCATTCGGACCGGAGGAGGCAATGGGAGCGGCAATGCTTGTAAATACTGTGCCGGCACCGGTTGTGACGCGGGTGATCATCAAGGAACTTCCGCGTGATGCCTATATTCTGGATATTGCCTCAAAACCTGGCGGAACAGATTTTGCATGTGCAAAAGAGTTTGGCATCCGGGCAGATTTAGTGCTTGGCATTCCGGGAAAATATGCGCCAAAAGAAAGTGCATATATTCTGGAACGGTCCATGGAACGTTTTGCCGCAAAGTAAAAAACATAGACAGATAGATTCGTTTTTACAGAAAATGTGTGACAGAAAATATAGGTAATGAAATGATTCTTGATTTAAATAGAGCAGGAAGGTATGGAAAATGGATTTTTCAAAATGTAATATCGGACTTGGAATCACAGGTTCCTTCTGTATGTTTTCAAGAGCCAGAAAGGAAATAGAAAGGCTGACAGAACTTGGCGCAAATGTGATTCCTATTTTTTCATTTAATGCACAGACCTGTGATACCAGGTTTGGAAGCGCAAAAGATTATGTGGAAGGGATCTGTGATATCACAGGGAATGAGGGAATACGCACTATCTGCGCAGCGGAGCCGATCGGACCGAATAATTTTCTGGATATCATGGTGATCGCACCGTGTACCGGAAATACTGCGGCAAAACTCTGCAACGGGATCACAGATACACCGGTTCTTATGGCAGCCAAGGCACACATGAGAAATGGAAAGCCGCTTGTGATCTCGATTTCCACGAATGATGCACTTGGAGCGAATTTTAAAAATATCGGTATGCTTATGAATACGAAAAATGTGTATTTTGTTCCGTTTGGGCAGGATAACTGTAAGAGCAAGCCAAATTCCCTGGTCGCCAAAATGGAATTGCTGCCGGAGACCATTGAGTATGCTTTGAATGGCAAACAGATTCAGCCGGTCATTCAGAATCCGGATTAAACCGGAGTTTAACGGACGTAGTGTCGCAGATTCTGCGGTGCTTTTATAGAGCTTGAAGGGCAGATATAAGTGTCCTCTCACAAG
>OIII01000535.1_pt1 | contig 8665 bp, 8 predicted proteins | sample 1583221 | NCBI WGS metagenome assembly OIII01 (sample SAMN02675044, study PRJEB24791) | human gut metagenome, SKBSTL002 | isolation source: stool | host: Homo sapiens | place: USA
CGGTTTTCAAGACCGCCGCAATCGACCACTCTGCCACCTCTCCAAAACTCTTTTGCAAGAATGCTTCCTTTCAAAAGCGATGCAAAGGTACATATTATTTTTTAATTTACAAATTTTCAACAATATATTTTTATCTCTTTACTATACTTATTTATTCCTCCAAAAAATGTACTTTTGTACATTCATTGATTTGAAACAATAGGAATTTTCATCAGTTTAAATACGTAACCGAATGGAAAGTATTATCGCAAAACCTGAAAGAGAGCAAATTATAGCTCTTATAAAAAGAGAAGTAGTCCCGGCGATTGGTTGTACAGAACCTATTGCCGTAGCCTTATGTGTTGCAAAAGCTACAGAAACTTTAGGCTGTCATCCTGAAAACATAAAAGTATTTTTAAGTGCCAATATCCTGAAAAATGCCATGGGAGTAGGTATTCCGGGAACGGATATGATCGGTCTTCCCATAGCTGTAGCTTTAGGGGCTTTGATTGGAAAATCTGAATACCAACTGGAAGTATTGAAAGACAGTAACCCCGAAGCTGTTGAAGCAGGAAAAAAGATGATAGAATCACAATGCATCGACATTGCCTTAAAGGAAAATATTGAAGAAAAACTTTATATAGAGGCAGTTTGTACTCATGGCAATGATTCGGCAACGGCTATCATTAGCGGCGGACATACTAATTTTGTTTACATAAGCCGCAATCAGGATGTTCTTCTCGACAATAGAACACCAGCCTCAGCCGAAGCTCAGGCTGCTCACGTTGAACTGACCTTACGTAAGGTCTTCGATTTCGCAACAACAGCTCCTCTTGAAGAAATTGAATTTATTCTAGAGGCCAGACGTCTGAACAAAAATGCAGCCGAACGTTCTTTCCAAGGGAAATATGGACATGAACTGGGCAGAATGTTAAGAAACAGTCAGACAGAAAGAAATATCATGGGAAATAATACATTTACCCACATATTATCGTATACTTCTGCTGCCTGTGATGCCCGTATGGCAGGAGCCATGATACCGGTAATGAGTAATTCTGGTAGCGGTAACCAAGGTATTGCCGCCACATTGCCTGTCGTTGTTTATGCTGAAGACAATCATAATTCGGAAGAGGAATTGACACGTGCCCTTATACTCAGCCACTTGACAGCTATCTACATCAAACAAAGCTTGGGACGTTTATCAGCCTTGTGTGGTTGTGTTGTTGCCGCAACAGGAAGTAGCTGCGGTATCACCTACCTTATGGGTGGAGGATATCAGCAGGTAATGTATGCAGTACAAAACATGATCGCCACACTTACCGGCATGATCTGCGATGGAGCCAAACCAAGTTGCGCACTGAAGTTGACAAGTGGAGTTTCGACTGCTGTTATGTCTGCCATCATGGCGATGGAACAGAAATGTGTAACTGCCGTAGAAGGTATCATCGAAGAAAACGTAAATCAGAGTATACGCAATCTTACCAAAATAGGTTCGGAAGGAATGAACGAAACCGACAAGCTTGTATTAGATATTATGACCCATAAGCACTGTGACTAAATAAGTACAGAAGCCTAAAGACAACGGCTGTTTTTCGCAAAAGATAGCGTACTTTCATGCGGGAGAACAGCCGTTTTTATTTATTTGCGCCGTTATGAAAACAAATTCAAATACATTATACATACAAAAACTCATATCTGAAGGAGAACATATACATCAGGATTTTAAATTTGCCATATCCGACGCAAGAAAAATTGCCAAAAGCCTGTCTGCATTCGCCAATACAGAAGGAGGAAGACTGCTGGTTGGAGTAAAAGATAATGGGAAAATAGCCGGTGTCCGCTCGGAAGAGGAAATCTATATGGTAGAGGCCGCAGCCACATTATACTGCCGGCCGGAAATAGAACTGGAAACACATATCTATCACATAGAAGGGAAAGATGTATTGGAGGTACAAATAAACGAAAGTACACAAAAACCCATATATGCATTAGACGAAAATAATCATCCATGGGCCTACGTACGCATCAAAGACGAAAATATATTGGCCAACCCTATACATCTGAATATATGGAAGCACGACCGCGAAGAAAAGAAAGTAATCATAACCTATGCTCAGCGGGAACAGCAAGTCCTGACTATCTTAAAACAGCAGGGGGCTCTGACGCTGGGACAATGCAGCAAACTTACACGTATGAACCGCAAACAAATAAGCCGCTTGCTGGCCGACTTCATCCGCTTCGGACTGGTAGAACAATATTTCGAGGAACATACATTTTATTTTCGCCTTAAAGACGGTGAATGAAAAGAATGAACAAAAAGATTTTCTATCTTTGCACCTAAATAAACAAATTATATCATTATGAGCATATTTTCTAAAATATTCGGAAAAAAACAAACTTCAGAAACCGACGAAATTGTACGCGTAGGAGGAATGGAAGATTTTATGACACTTATACGTGTATATTATCAGTCGGTAATGGCTGCGCAGCTAGGTATCAGCAACATCAATTTTCTGCCTGACATGGCTGTATTCAAGCGTACTCTTAAAATTCCTACCCAAAACAATAAACTGGGAATCGCTGAACGTTCAAAATGTAAAAAGATGCTAAGTGATATCTATGGATTGAATGACGTATTCTTTAAAGAAATTGACAATTCTATCAAGAAGAACTGTAAAAATGCAAATGATATCAAGAATTACCTCTTCATGTTCCAAGGTTTCAGCCAGGATCTGATGATGGTAATAGGCAACCTGATGCAATGGAAATTCCGTATGCCGGGAGTGTTTAAGAAAATGTTGCGTGGCATGACAGAAAAAGCTATCCATGACATTATGACTAAGACAGACTGGAAAGATGATGGAGTACGTAAAACTTGTCATAATATCCGCATTTACCAGCACACTTTAGGCTATTCAGAAAGCTGGATGACCGAATATGTATACAACATTGTATTGCTGGCTAAAAAAGAACCTAAACCTAAAGCCTGATTGACAGATTCAGATATGAACGCAGAAAAGATTATTCCGCCAATAGAAACTCATCCATTGGAACCTTTCCTTCCCGGTAACGCGGTATTATTGATGCTGGGAAGCTTTCCTCCTCAGAAGAAACGATGGAGTATGGATTTCTTCTACCCCAACCTGCAAAATGATATGTGGAGAATCATCGGAATAATCTTTTTTTCTGATAAAGATCATTTTCTGCATCCGGACAAAAAATCATTCGACAAAGAACGAATCATAGAATTCCTCAACGAAAAAGGGATAGCCCTATACGATACAGCTTCTGCCGTACGACGGTTACAGGATAATGCATCAGACAAGTTTCTAGAGATAATTGAACCTACAGACATCGATTTGTTGCTAAAACAACTCCCTAAATGTCGGGCAATCGTTACCACAGGTCAGAAGGCAACAGATACATTACGCCAACAAATACATGTATCAGAACCTCCTATTGGAGGAAAATCCTCCTTTGAATACAACGACCGTACACTTTATCTATACAGAATGCCTTCATCCAGTCGGGCTTATCCACTAAAAATAGAAAAAAAAGCAGAAACCTATCAACTCATATTCAAAGACTTAGAATTAATATAAGAAAAAGGGTACTATTTTTTATAGGAAAGGATTTGCAAATATAGAAATTTATCGTACCTTTGCAACCGCAAACACGGGAATAGCTCAGTTGGTAGAGCATCGGTCTCCAAAACCGAGTGTCGGGAGTTCGAGCCTCTCTTCCCGTGCCGAGATAAAAAGCTGTAACTCAAAAAGTTGCAGCTTTTGTCCGTTTATAGGCCGGACAAATATCGGACAACCCATTTTCATGATGTCAAACCGTACTGAGTTTTCGAACTCAACAAAATGCAACAAAGGATCACAAGCAATAAAAACGCACTATACCCTAGAAGATTAATTCTGCTATTCAAAAAAACATTTCTGATTTTTTCAGATTCAATTAAACGAGCAACCGATCATATAGAAAACTAAATACACGATTTACCCCCAAAGGAAATTACGACTTTTTCTAAAAATTTAGATTGATTATCATAAAAAAAGTCCCATAGAATAAATTCTACGGGACTATATTCAATCAACCTAGCGGAGAGACAGGCTCCCGAACCTACGCTTTCAGAAAACATCATAAAATCGCAAATAACTGATAATCACACACTATCCACGATGCAGAGTAAATCTAAATCTTTCTAAATGCCTTTTGCTATTTCAATTTTTGGGTGTATATTTGGGTGTAGAATTTCAAACGCACCCAATTATGAATATCAAACGTAACATCATTTTTGCATTGGAGAGCCGGAAGAAGAACGGTGTGCCAATCGTAGAGAACGTGCCTATCCGTATGCGTGTCATATACGCAAGCCAACGCATCGAGTTTACAACAGGCTACCGGATTGACGTAGCCAAATGGGATGCCGACAAACAACGGGTAAAGAACGGATGCACCAACAAGCTGAAACAAAACGCATCCGAAATCAATGCAGACTTGCTGAAATACTATGCCGAAATGCAAAACGTGTTCAAGGAGTTTGAGGTGCAGGAAACCATACCTACCACCCAGCAGCTAAAGGATGCGTTCAATCTGCGGATGAAAGACAGCAGTGGAGAACAACAGGAAGAAGCGCAGATTAGTTTTTGGGAAGTGTTCGATGAGTTTGTAAAAGAGTGTGGCAACCAGAATAATTGGACGGCATCCACCTATGAGAAATTTGCAGCGGTAAGAAATCACATCAAAGAGTTCAAGGAGGATGTAACCTTTGAATACTTCAACGAATTCGGGCTAAATGAGTATGTCAATTTCTTGCGTGACAAGAAGGACATGAGAAACAGCACCATCGGTAAACAAATGGGATTTCTCAAATGGTTCCTGCGTTGGAGCTTCAAAAAAGGGCATCATCAGAACATTGCATACGACGCATTCAAACCAAAATTGAAAACAACCCCTAAAAAAGTTATATTCCTGACATGGGATGAACTGAACAAGCTGAAAGATTATCAGATACCGCATGACAAGCAGTATTTGGAACGTGTCAGGGATGTCTTTCTGTTCTGTTGCTTTACGAGCTTACGATATTCGGATGTCCGTAACTTGAAAAGAAGTGATATTAAGCCCGACCACATTGAAGTCACCACAGTCAAGACTGCGGACAGCCTGATAATCGAACTGAACGACCACAGCAAAGCCATTCTTGAAAAATACAAGGATGTTCATTTCGAGAACCACATGGCATTGCCTGTCATCAGTAATCAGAAGATGAACGATTATCTGAAAGAACTGGGTGAACTGGCGGAAATCAACGAGCCTGTACGGGAAACCTACTACAAGGGAAATGAGCGCATAGATGAAGTCACACCCAAATACGCATTGTTAAGTACCCATGCCGGAAGAAAGACTTTCATCTGTAATGCGTTGGCACTCGGAATTCCGGCGCCGGTGGTTATGAAATGGACTGGACACAGTGATTACAAAGCCATGAAGCCCTACATTGATATAGCGGATGACATCAGAGCAAACGCCATGAACAAGTTTAATCAACTATAAAAGTATCAATTAGTTTCATAGATTACCACCATTGAAGTATATTTGTATTCTGAAAATATCATAAGATGAGCAACAACGGACATAACATAGAAAAGACGAATTTTGATGCATTTATAAATGCTGTCGGTTCGGAAATACAACAGGCGCAAGTACGGCTGATTACCGCTGCCAATGCGCAAATGTTGTTCCATTACTGGAAAATGGGCAACTATATTCTCTATCATCAGCAACTGCACGGATGGGGAAGCAAAACCATCAAACAGTTGGCAAAGGCTATCCGGCTGAATTTCCCTGAAAAGAAAGGCTATTCAGAACGCAACCTTACCTATATGTGTCAGTTTGCAAGAACATATCCATTGAGAGCATTGCAGAATTTCATTGATACGGATGCAAGACTGTCTGTTCCAAACATACAGAATGTAACAAATGAAGTATTAAAACTGAACGACAAGCAATTTGCGCAGGAACTTACTGCGCAAATACAATCCGTTGATTGTCAGTCTTTAGAATTTACGCAGGAAACTCCTGCGCAAATTCAGGACGTAGAGAAAACCGTTTCTGCCATTTACAGAATGGGAATTAGGGAGATAGAAAAAATTTTCTTGAACTCCCCTGTCGCCAGAATAAACTGGGCAAGCCAAATGGTTATACTTGATGGCTCGTTACCGTTAGGCATAGGATATTGGTACATGAAACAGTCCGTGGAAATGGGCTGGAGCAGTAATGTTCTTAAAATACAAATTGAGACCAACTTATATAGCAGACAAATCAGCAACAACAAGGTAAACAATTTCACAGCCACGCTTCCTGCACCGCAAAGCGACCTTGCCAATTACCTGTTGAAAGACCCGTACATCTTTGATTTGGCTGGAACGAAGGAAAAGGCGGACGAAAGGGACATAGAAGAACAATTGGTTAAGCACGTCACCCGTTACTTGCTGGAAATGGGCAATGGCTTTGCCTTTGTTGCCCGACAAAAACACTTTCAAATTGGTAACAGCGATTTCTATGCAGACTTGATTCTGTATTCCATCCCCCTGCACGCATACATCGTAGTGGAATTGAAAGCGACCCCATTCAAACCGGAGTATGCGGGGCAACTGAACTTCTACATCAATGTGGTGGATGACAAACTGAGGGGAGAGAATGACAACAAGACTATCGGGTTGTTGCTGTGCAAGGGGAAAGACGAAGTTGTAGCGCAATACGCATTGACAGGCTACGACCAGCCGATAGGCATCAGCGATTACCAACTGAGCAAGGCTATACCTGAAAACTTAAAATCGGCTCTGCCAAGTATAGAAGAAGTGGAAGAAGAACTGGCTTCCTTTCTTGATAAAGACAAAAATCCATAAACCCAAGATATATGGCAGGAGAAATACTGATTATGATTCCCCAATACGGTGAACTCAACCGAATATACAGTGACTTTATTGTAAGCCATACTTTTTCTTTTGACAAGCAGAAATTCATCACGAACTTCTACAAGCAATACAATGACACAAAAGCTTTTGAAGCCGCTATCCTTGAATTGGTACTTGACAAGCAGAAAGAACAATACACATTGATTCTCAATAGTCTGAAAATCGAAATAGAAAAGAATATACGGGCTTATGAAACAAAACCGCTGAATGATGACATTATAAAGCGTGTGTGTTTTCACTACGCAGACAGGCATAATTCTGCAATTAAAGACCAGTTGGAGATTACCACCAAGTTGCACGAGCCTTTGAATGACGCATACCACAGATATGATTTCATTGGTTTTCGGGAGCATACGGACGAAGAAGAAATACAGGCAGAAAAGGAATATGAACGCTGCAAGGCTGAATACGACAAGGAAAAGAAAGAATTGGATAAACTTTATGAACTGCAAAAGCAAGACAGGAAAGAGGCTTTTCAATATATAGAAAACCTTTCCGGCAATGTTTACCGCCTAAGTCTTCTTTTTATGGAAGTCCTAAAAAAGTACCTTCCTAATGATAGGGAAGAAAAACAGCAGGATGAACCAGTCAAGCAAAACGAACAAGAAGAAGTACAGAATAGCCCGGAGGGACAACATGAATATTTTGACATGAAGCAGCTTTCGCCCATTCATGAAACCTGTGTCGGGGAACAGTTCGAAGCCATTACCATAGCGGACTTCTATGCCAATATAAACCTGTCCGAAATGTCATGGAGAAGGTCAGGTTGTTTATACACAGCAGTCTATGTTTGGAATGGTGCGTAATGTACAGACTTGTCCGGATTGTCATGGATCAGGTAAGATCATCAAGGATAAATGTACTTCCTGCCGCGGAACCGGATATACATCTTCAAGAAAGAAGATTCAGGTATCTGTACCTGCAGGTATTGACAATGGTCAGAGCATCCGCATCCGTGAGAAGGGTGAACCGGGTACAAACGGAGGCCCGAGAGGCGATCTGCTTGTAGAAGTAAATGTTGCACGTCATCCGATCTTCCAGAGACAGGATATGAATATCTTCTCTACTGCGCCTCTTACATACGCGCAGGCAGCACTGGGCGGTACTGTACGTATCAACACAGTGGATGGAGAGGTTGAATATGAAGTGAAACCCGGAACTCAGACAGACACAAGGATTCGTCTGAAGGGAAAAGGTGTACCGTCTCTGAGAAATAAGAATGTACGTGGCGATCATTATGTGACTTTCGTTGTGCAGGTTCCTACAAACCTCAACGAAGAAGCAAAAGAAGCATTGCGCAAATTCGATGAGGCGTGTGGTAACCGTCCGAAATCAAAAGATTCTGATGATTTTGAAAAACCGGAAAAGAAGAAAAAGAGTTTCATGGATAAATTAAAAGAGACTTTTGAGGATTAAATTATAAAAGAAAATTAAAGAAAAGAGGTTTACCCTCTTTTCTTTTTTTGTATAGTCGTGTATATTGAAGAGTAACGGTAAAAATCAGATGAACAGACAGGAATAAAAGTTTCCTGAGAAATGGAGAGATATTTGACAAAAACAGAGAAGATCGCAGCTTTTCGGGAGAAGTATCTCCCTGTATGGGTAATTTTGCCGCTGATAAGCATTTTTGTATTAAACTGTCTTATTTACTGGGGAAGCGGAGTACTGACAGCAGACAGATATCATTTTGATTTTACCATGTC
>OIII01000542.1_pt1 | contig 8567 bp, 6 predicted proteins | sample 1583221 | NCBI WGS metagenome assembly OIII01 (sample SAMN02675044, study PRJEB24791) | human gut metagenome, SKBSTL002 | isolation source: stool | host: Homo sapiens | place: USA
CAACACTTTGTGTATGAATTAGTTGGCTAATTTTATACTATTTACTGAATGTCCCTTCTTATATTAAATGAGTTAGAAGTTTACTTGATTTTATCCGTTATTCCGGTAATCCAGCGGGCTCATCCCCACATATCTTTTAAAATATTTTCCGAAAAAGGACATGTTAGCAAAGTTGAGCGAGTCTGAGATCTCCTGAATCGAAAGATTTGTTGATTTTAGTTGCGACTTTGCATCCATGATAACCATGCGCGAAATAATTTCCATGCAGGTATTTCCCGTTGCCTGTTTTACCGTAGTGCAGAGGTGTGTTTGAGTTATTCCTAACTTTTCGGCATACCATGCTACATTACGTGTTTTATTGTAATTCTGCATGACCAGCTGAGTGAAGTTTTTGCATAATATTTCGCTCTTCGACAAATTACTTTTGTTTTCATTTGCCCGGTTGCTGTACATGGCTGCTATACCTATATGTATATTATTATAGAGGTGTGGAGTTATGAACTTTCGGGTATTCTCGTTAAAGAATTCATACAGCTTTATCAAAAAACAGAGATAATCTTTCAGCAGTGCAGCACCTTCCTGACGGAGGGTAATGAGCGGGCGTCCTAAAGTGATGTATAAAGTGTTCATTGTAGAACGGTTTAAGTTAGCCTGTTCTACATATTTCGATGAAAACCCTCCGAAGTATAGCTCCATTTCTCCTTTTACACTATGTATCTGAAGAATTGTTCCGGGCATGATTGTCACAAAATCGTTGGCACGTACAGTTATTCGGTTCAGGTTAACTGATGCTTCTACCTCACCGCTCATACACAGAACGAAAATTTCCGATTTTATCCGGCAGGGAAAATTGGTGTATAAGCTTAAAAGTTCCTTGCTTATGCCTGTTCCTACAATCCATTCTTCCGGTAAATCTATTTTGGGTAATTCTTTTTCCATCGTTTAAAACTTTCTACAAAGTTATATGTTTTTTGAAATATAGACTATTCATAAGCAGACTAAATAATCTGTTTTACTTTATAAATTAATGATTTACATGTGAGCTATCAATGTGATATTAAAAAATAGAACAAAAATATTAAAATTAGACCTTGTCAGTTCGTCTGAAAGGTTATTACTTTGCATCGATTAATAAAAATAAAATTTTAAGGTATCAAATGAAAAAGAATTTGTTTTTTTACTTGTTTGCTGTATTGTGTACAGTGAGCTTGTTCACTTCTTGTAGTGATAATGATGAACCTGCTGTAACAGTACCGGTCAGTGCTAATGTTGCAGGTAATTATAAAGGAGCATTGAATGTTACGTTGAAAATGGAAACTGGAGATGTTCCTGCTGGTAATGTTCCTGCTCAGCTTGTTTCTGTGACTAATGCTGGAGAAAATACTGTAGATTTAAAAATCAGTAACTTTTCTTTCAGTGGAATGCAACTAGGTGATATTGAAGTAAGTGGTTGCCAGTTGACTGATGCTGGAAATGGTAAATATACTTTTACAGCAACTTCTTCGATGGACGTAACAGGGCTGCTGTCTGCTGGAATCAAAGCAAATGGAGTTTTTGAAGATAAAACTCTTAAACTCGATTTGGATATAGATGATGTCAAACTGATGGGATCTCCAGTACCTTATACTGTAAAAGTAGCTTATTCTGGTACTAAACTTTCTGGTACAGAAAGCAGTGAAGCTAAGATCCTTTCTTTTGTTTTCGACAAAGAAGTTGCAGCTGTAGATTCATTGGTTGTTGGTGATGTGGTTATCAACGAAGAATCTAAGACTATTACTTTCATGGTTGCTGATACTGCAAAAGCTGAATATCTTACGGCTTTAGTTCCGACTATTGAAGTTTCTGAAAAAGCGACAGTTACTCCTGCAAGTGGTGTAGCACAGGATTTCTCAAATGGCAAGACTGTAACTTATACAGTTACTGCTGAAAATGGAACAACAGTAGAATATGTAGCTTCTATTTCTGGTAATGCTTCTTTCTATGATTTTGAAAGCTGGAGTTATGGTAGTACTATTCCTGAAGAACAGGATTGTCCTATATTGAATGGATGGGCTTGCTGTAACGATGCTGTCCTGTTAATTAAAAAAATGGGAGCGTTGGGTGGTATTACTTATGAAGGAGAATATCCAGTACGTCCTTCTACCGACGATGTACATGCAGGTGAAAAGGCTCTTCTGCTGGAATCTGTAGATACTAAAGGCGGAAACATTTTCGGTACTCCTGTTCCTAAGGTAACAGCAGCTACAGCATTTTTAGGAACATTTAATGCTTTTGGTGCATTAGGAGGAGATCCTATGGCTACTACAAGCTTTGGTGTTATGTATGACAAACAACCGCTTAAAGTAACAGGCTTTTATAAATATACTCCGGGTGCTGAATTTTATAATGCAAATGGTGAATTGCAGGCTGGTGTTGCTGATAAATGCTCTTTAAGTGCAGTACTTTATGAAGTTTCTAGTGAAGATGAAACTTTGAATGGTGGTAATATTTACACTTCTGATAAAATTGTAGCTAAAGCTGTATTTACAAATGATAAAGCTGTAGAATCTTATGCACCATTTGAATTGAATTTGGAATACGTAAAAGATTACGATTCTTCAAAATTGTACAAGTTTGCTGTTATTTTCTCAGCAAGTGCTGATGGAGCTAGTTACAATGCTGCAGTAGGCAGTAAATTGCTGATTGATGATGTAACAATCATAAATAAGTAATTTCTAGATCTTTAACAAGAAGAGAAGAGGTGGTGAAGTATTATTACTTTACCACCTCTTTTTATTTGTACAAATTATAAAAAAACATGCTGATGTTTTATCCAATTCTTGGGCAAGTTTTCTTGAATTTATGCTCATGTTTTTTTTAGTATGCAGTGATTCCTAAAATATAGATATCTGATATAAACTAAAAAGGCTCTATCAATCGTATTTGGGAGAATGACAGAGCCTTTTTTATAGTAAGTAAAGTGGTTGATTCTTAATGTAATAAACTCTTTTGGGAAGAGCCTGATCTTTGGTTTGCCCTCACGTTTTCTTCAATAGCTGAAAATTTGATGAGAGGCTTGAAAAATATGTATTTCTATTATGCGAGGTTAAAACTCGTAGCCAAATCCGAAATTCAGATAAATGGGGTACATGGCAAAAGAAATAGTATTGAAGTCTTTCTTGAATATGTCATTGAGTCCCCATGTCAAATCGGCGTGTACAGTGAGGTGTTTGTAAGCTTTCCAACTTCCTCCAGCCTGAATACCCCATTGGAAACGACGTAATTCATCAGAAAAGTCATATGCAGCTGAGTTGTCACCTTCAAAATCAATGCGGCTTCCCGTTGCATCGGGAGTGCGCAAATGTCCTTCATAAACTTCTCCTGAAAAATCTCCATCCATCATGTATGAGAAATAAGGGCCGGCTACAACTTTCCAGCGGTTATTGATTTTATAGTTTGCCAACAATGGAATAGTGATATACGACATCTTGACTTTGGTTTTGACACCTCCGGTCCAGAGTCCTTCTACTTTTCCGCCTACCTCGTTGAAGATAGCCATTCCGTAATTTTTTACTGTAGCACGTGTGGTCATGTCTTTGCTGTCAAGTCTTACTCCAAGACTTATTCCCCATTTCTGGGCAGCATCAACCCATTTTGTTGCGTTTCCTTCAATTGTTATGGCAAGTCCCGGTGAGTAACTGTCCAAACTTCTGATCTCTTTTGGAAGAGGAAGCGGTGAAGTTCCTCCGATATTTACTCCTGCCTTGAATTCGTAATCTAGTCCATGTAGGGATGACCATAGCAAACCTTTATGTTCGGTAGACTGTGCATGTAACAAATTTGCTCCTGCGGTAAGTGCCGCGGCTAATATAAATATATATTTTTTCATATTCCTGTTTCGAATATCTAGATGATTGAATTGTATTATTCACAAGTTATTTCTACTTCGTCAATGCAAAGCTCACTTCCTATAGCCCCTTCGAAATAGGCTCCCTGAATGCTGGAAGAGAAGACAATGGCAAGTTTATATTTACCAGCTTTCAGATTATCTTCATTAATGGTTTTACCATTTTGGAGCTTGAAGTCCAGATCAAATCTGGTCCACTGGTCGGTTGCTTCTGTTTTGTCTATACGTGCCATTGAAACAATGTTCTTTGCCTTCTCGTTGCCTTCCGTAAATAAGTCACCATCCAGTGAGAAGTCACTGTTGGGCGCTTCATAAAGCACGGCATAGATATCACCGGTATCGGTTTTTCCTGAAATGACATTTCCGTTCTGGTCTGTCAATGTTGCTCCCGGTTTATATTTGTAGTATCCCGACATTTTCAGAGGTTTCCGTGTGAAGGGGAAGCCGAACTGAGTTGCTTGTCGTGGAGCAATGATAGCATAAGTCATGTTGAAAGAGCCGATAAAGAGATTTCCGGCTGCAATCGGCATTTTAGGATTGGTATTCATACCGAAGGTTCCTGTTGACTGAGTAACTAGTTTTACACATTTGCCTTCTACTCCTCCGTCAGCCTGTGATGTCGGATATTGTATGGCATTGGTTGCCATGCCGCATAAATTATATCCCTGATTACCACTTGCCCATTGCATGATACCATTTACATCAGTCAGGTATAATACATGATATGGATTGATTTCTCTTAAGTTTTCGAATGAATATTTTAAAGGCAGCTCTATTGTGTATAGATTAACTGTGTAAGTTGCCTTGTTACTTCCATCTTCGGATGTGACAGTGAAGGTACGCTCTTTTTCAGTGCTGAAATCGTAGTAAGGTGGATTGTCCTTGCTTTGAGATTGGTCTGGACTGATGGTAGCCCCGTCAGGGAGAGTGAAATTCAATTCCTGAGCTGCTATATTAGAGCCTTCGAAAACGAAGATCTCGATTTCTCTGCTTATTTCATTGATGTTTATTAATTGGATATTTGCTCCACTGCATCCGTCTATTGCCGCTTCTACATTTAATGCTTCATCCTGAATGCAGGATATTGTGGATAAGGATAAGGTGATTCCGATTAAAATGTTTTTAAAATTCATGTTTCTTTTTAATTATCGTTGACGTGGCAAATATACAACAAAAAAAGCAGGCTGGAAGCTAATTCCATCTTAATTTTTATACTGTATTTATGAAAAATAGACTAAAACAATATTAGTAAAATATATGAGTTTCGATACTTTATGATATGGTATAAGTATGGAAAGATAAAAAATAGAACAAAAATAAAAAAAACAGACCTTTTCGATAAGCTGAAAATTCTATTACTTTGTGCCCCGAAAAAATAAAATTACTAATTGAATGAAAATGAAAAACTATTTAAAAGTTCTTTCTTCTGTAATGTTACTGGCTTTTTTAGGCAGTTGCTCGGGTGAAGAAGGAAAGGAGAGTGTTTCAGGGCAAGGCAGTATCATGGTTGATTTGTCGACCAATCTGTCTTATAGTCGCGCTGTAGATGAGAGCGCTTACCGTAACGTAAACAATTATAAGGTATCTCTATATAAAGGAGAAGAACCTGTTTATACAGATCAGCTTTATGGAGATTTGGATGTAGAACAGAAAGTTGATTTTGGTGTTTCTTATACACTGACCGCTTATTATGGAGAGGATGTTGCTGCTGGTTACGACAAACTGTACGTAAAGGGTAGTCAGACATTTACGGTATCTCAAGGTGATAAAAAAACTGTTTCTATTCTTTGTAAACCTGCCAATGCCAGAATTACTTTGGTTTATAAAGGAAATGGTGATAACGATGCATTCGAAGATTACTTCCAGGATTGTACCGTTACTGTAAAGACCGACTATATGGATGAGGCTTGGACTATGAACAAGTCGAATGAAGGTCAGCAGCTTTATCTGAAAACCGGTGATGAAGGTACAAATGCTACTTTGTCCTTCTCTTTAATCGATAAAAATGGTGAACCTGTATCTGTTGATGGTTTCGATACTTCTAAGGTAATCGATTTGAAACCTTGCTATTCTTATACTTTGACTATCAAGCCGAATAAAACAGCTATTGCAGGAGGTAAGCTGGGCTTGACTATTACTGTTGATGGTGGGGTAACAGAAGAAGATGTTACTGTTAATATCCCGGGTGATTACATTCCAAATTAAGATAAAATACGAATAAAATGAAAAAATATAAGAGTTTAATATGGCTTTTAGGCCTTATTGTAAGTTTGTCATCTTGCGAAATGCGTGATGAACTTTTGGGTAAAGGAGGAGCCGGAGAAAATGCCGGTACACTGGAGCTTGACCTGGCATCTATTTATAACGGAGTAACAATAAGTCGTGCCGGAGAAACTGTAGACGGCGGAACTACTACCGGAAGCTTTAATGAAGAAGATGTAAATGTAGACAATTATACACTGGTTGTAACAAATACTGAAACTCAGGAAGAAGCAGCCAGAGGTAAAGTCAGTGAATTGAAGAACGAAAACGGTAAGGTAGTTCTTCCTTTGGGTGAAGGAAGCTATGCTGTAACTGCTTACAATTACGAAGGTGAAAATGTAACAGTATCCGAGCGTCCTTATTTTAAAGGGGAACAGACTTTCTCTGTAAAGAAGGGTATTGCTACAAATGTTGATCTGACTTGTAAACTGGCATGTGTTGAAGTATCAATAGGTTTGACAAGCTCGTTTGAAGAAGCTTTTAAAGATGATTATTCAGTAATAGTTGATAATAGAGATGGTGCCACCCAAATATTCGATAAGAGTTCTCTTGGTAAGAAATATTATTTTCAGGTTCCTGAACGCCAGAACAGCCTGAATGCTTCTATCAAGGCAACTTCTGTAGAAGGTAATTTTATTGAATTGAAAGTAACTATTCAGAAGCCTTCTGATGCAGAGGGTAGCGAATCTTATTTGGCTGGTGGAGATTCTTTTAATATTCAACTGACAGAAGACGGTTCTACAGATTCTTATATTTCTATCGGTATTATAGTTGACCTGACATTCACTGAAGTGGGTGAAACAATTAAAATCCCTGTAGGTAATATTATTTATGAAGGTCCGGAAAACCCGGGTGAAGGTGGTGGTGAAGAACCGGAAGCTTCTATCACATTCAAAGGATTGCCTGCTACTTATACTTGTACCCATGGTGATTCTGATATTGCAGGTTTGCAGGATGTTCACATCTTAGCTCCTAATGGTATTAAACATCTGAATGTGACTATTTCGGGTGAGATTGCAGCTATGTTAGGCGGGGTAGGCTTACCGAAAACATTTGACATCATAATCGGAGGTGTTGTTACCCATAAATACTTCATTACTGAAGTCTCGTGGAACGGTCAGATGTGCGGGAGCAACGAAGTTTTTGCGTTTGCCGTTAAAATCTTGTGTCCATACTACTGCCGGCCAACCCTGAAATGGCAGTACCGTCACTGTGACTTCCGATTTCTCTGTGTCTACTCTGAATTGTCCTTTAGGAACGCGCAGGCATAATGGGATGGGGGCTTGTGGATTTCCTTTCAAATCGAATACAAGTAATTTGTCACTTTGCCAGGGTAGGATATAGATACGGTTGTGGGCCTCGTCTAACTGTTCAGCGTATGTATTACCGTATTCGTTCGGTCCCTGGCCATAGGCGCCAATGTTGGTGATATATTTGCCGTCACGGGTGAAAAGTTTATAGGGAGTCTGTTTGTTATTACTTACCAGAATGTAATTGTCGCTGACAGTAGTACGTACCCAACCTCCTACCAGTGCTTCATCCCGATTGTCTAACTGTACCACTTGGAGTTCTTCTGTCAGATAGCTCAGGGGAATGTCTACCGTATCTTTCAGGCTTTTTAAATTACAGGAAATTAATGTTCCCGTAGGTGTTGTGACGCTCTTGGCTACGACAGGCGATAGTGCCAGTGGGTCTTTCGTTGCTTTGCTGTTGTCTGTAAAAGCAAAAATTGCTAATAAAGAACAAGTGCATAAACTGAAAATAATACTTCTGTTTTTCATACTGATATGTATTTAGTTAGTACTGTTTTTCTAATTGGCTTCGGGACAAAAGTAGGCTGAAACAAATAGAAAAACAAAAAAACAGGCGGACAAGAATGCTCTCTTGGTTGTCGCTTATGTATCTGATTATTAGTAGAGTATACGCTATTTTATTATTTTGTAAGGCGGACAAAATATAAATGAGGTTGGACTAATTACTAAAATGCTTTGAGAAAACTGTCAAGGCTTATGTTTTCATCAGTGATTCCCAGCTTGTCGGTTTTGATTCGATATTTTCGTTTGGTGATAGCTGCTTTGCTGATACAGTAGATGTCTGATAAATCCTGTATATTGACATTGATTTTGACGAGGCAGCAGAAGCCGATTTCTTTTTCTCCCAAAGAAGGATAGGCTTGTTGTAAGCGAACTACAAAATTGTCGAAGGCATCATTTACGACTGAAATGACTTCCGCCCACTCTGTGTTTGTTACCACTATTTTGCTGTTAGCGGCAGATTCATCCTGCTTGTCATCGGTGTGGAGGGAAGGTAGTTTATGAAAGAATGATATTCTTCTGAAAAGAGCTTCCCGCAACTCCGCTTCTTTGTTTCTCTGTCGGATTTCTTTTTCCCGCAATCCGCTTAGTTAGATCGGAAGAGC
>OIII01000543.1_pt1 | contig 8538 bp, 8 predicted proteins | sample 1583221 | NCBI WGS metagenome assembly OIII01 (sample SAMN02675044, study PRJEB24791) | human gut metagenome, SKBSTL002 | isolation source: stool | host: Homo sapiens | place: USA
TTGCCCGCTATGAGGGCCACTGCGCTGCCTACGTCCATGGCGGCGGCACCCACGGCGTCATCGTCAAGTTCGAGACCTCTGACGACGTCGCTGCCAAGCCCGAGTTCGCTGCCTTCGGCAAGGATATCGCCATGCAGGTCGCTGCTGCTAACCCCAGCTACCTGAACGAGTCCGACGTGCCCGAGGACGTTCTGGCCAAGGAGAAGGAGATCGTTCTGGCTCAGATGGCCAACGATCCCAAGACTGCCAACAAGCCCGACGCTATCAAGGAGAAGATGGCCATTGGCAAGCTGGGCAAGTTCTACAAGGAAGCCTGCCTGGTCGACCAGGCCTTCATCAAGGACGGCGGCATGGACGTCAAGAAGTACGTTGCCGACACCGCGAAGGCTCTGGGCGGCGACATCAAGATCGCTTCCTTCACCCACTTCACCAAGGGCGAGGGCCTGGAGAAGCGCAACGAGGACTTCGCTGCTGAAGTTGCTGCTGCCATCAAGGGCTGATGTAACCATATAAGGCATTGACCGCCTGCGCACCGCGCAGGCGGTTTTTGGTTGGTGAGACGTATGAAAAATCTGAACAGACAGTCATGGCCCGCGCTGGCTGCGCAGAATGCTGCTTATCTGGCTTCTCTGGGCAAGTGATCTCTGCTTCTGAACATCTGAAATAAAAATTCCCGGGCCGTGAAAGCGACCCGGGATTTTTTTGTGCCATACGTAAAATCAGAGAAAAGCTTACTGCTCACGGAACGTCAGCTGGTCGTCGGTCATCGTATCGACGATGGCCAGGCTGGCCAGCTTGTAGCCAGCAGCGCGCAGCTCGGCGCCGCCCGGCTGGAAGCCCTTCTCAATGCAGATGCCGATGCCGCCGACGGTCGCACCTGCCTGCGCGCAGACATCCAGCAGACCCTTCATGGCCTTGCCGTTGGCGAGGAAGTCGTCCAGAATCAGCACCTTGTCAGAGGGGGAGAGAAACTTCTTGGACAGCGTGATGTCATAATCACGGCCATAGGTGTAGGAATGAACGGTGGAGGTGTAGACCTCGCCGTCAATGTTCTTGCTCTTGGCCTTCTTGGCAAAGACGACAGGCACGTTGAAATGCCGCGCGGTCATGCAGGCGATGGCGATGCCGGATGCCTCGATGGTCAGAATCTTGTTGATGCCGTCGTCCTTGAAGATGCGGTAGAACTCCTCGCCGACCTTGTCCAGCAGGTCTACGTCCAGCTGGTGGTTCAGAAAGCAGTCGACCTTCAGGACATTGCCGGGACGAACCTGGCCTTCCTGCATAATACGTTCCTCCAAAAGTTTCATCTGCGATGATGCCCCTTTCACAAACTCAGTTTCACTCTATTATGACAAATTATGGCGGATTTTGCAAGCCCTTTATCCCAAAAAGTCTTACTAAAATGTCAACAGGTAAAGCTGATAATATTTTGTAACCAAAATTTGTGAAACTTCCCCATAAAGCGGTCAAAAAGCATAGAAAACGCTGTTGATTTGGTTTATTGCATTTTTGTAAACAAAAGCTTATAATTTAGTCAATGAAGCGGCACGGGGTTGTGCGAACCCGTTATGTGCCGTTGCTTTATTTCTAGGAGGGAACACTATTATGAAAAAACTCGTTAGCTCTGTGCTGGCGGCTTCCATGGTCCTGAGCCTGGCCGCCTGCGGATCTTCCGCATCCACCGATACGGCATCCTCCTCTGAGGCTGCCTCCACCTCCACCGCTGCCACTGCCGAGGCAGCCGGTGAGGGCTCCGGCGCTTACACCGGCACCCCCATCAAGATCGGCGGCATCGGCCCTGTCACCGGCGGCGCTGCCGTGTATGGTCAGGCTGTCAAGAATGCTGAGGAGCTGGCCGTCAAGGAGATCAACGCCGCAAACGGCAGCGACGTCTTTGATTGGAAGTTCGAGGACGATGAGCATGACGCCGAGAAGAGCGTCAACGCCTACAACACCTTGAAGGACTGGGGCCTGCAGGTCCTGGCTGGTCCTGTTACCACCACCCCGTCCATTGCCGTTGCCGCCGAGACCGCCAATGACAACCTGTTTATGATGACGCCTTCCGCTTCTGCGCCCACTGTCATCGAGAGCGGCGACAATGTGTTCCAAATCTGCTTTACCGACCCCAACCAGGGCGTTGCTTCTGCTGACTACATCGCCGACAACAAGCTCGGCACCAAGGTCGGCATCATCTATGACTCCTCTGACGCCTACTCCTCCGGTATCTATGAGAAGTTCAAGGCTGAGGCTGCTGCCAAGAACCTCGAGATCGTTACCGCTGAGGCATTTACCGCTGATAACAAGTCCGACCTGTCCACCCAGGTTGCCAAGTGCCAGGAGGCCGGTGCTGATCTGGTTTTCCTGCCTATCTACTATCAGGAGGCCTCCCAGATCCTGATCGCTGCCAACAAGAGCGGCTATGAGCCTGTCTTCTTCGGCTGCGACGGCATGGACGGCATCCTCTCCATTGATGGCTTCGACACCTCTCTGGCCGAGGGCCTGATGCTGCTGACTCCGTTTGCTGCGGACGCCCAGGATGAAAAGACCCAGGCATTCGTCTCTGCTTATAAGGAAGCCTACGGCGACACCCCGAACCAGTTCGCGGCTGACGCTTATGACGTTGTTTACGCCATCTACGAGGCTGTTCTGGCCGGCGGCATCAACGGCGACATGGACGCCTCCGACATCTGCGATGCGCTGAAGACCCAGTTCACCAGCATGACCTTTGACGGCCTGACCGGCGACAGCATGACTTGGGACGCTTCCGGCGCTGTTTCCAAGGCTCCTAAGGCTGTTGTCATCAAGGACGGCGCTTACGCTGCTATGTAATTCCGGTACGGCGCACGTAAACTGAATTTTCCGTTGCCAATGGGGGCTGCCGGACATAGGGTTCGGCAGCCCTTTTTGGTTTGGTAGAAGCAGGTCTCGACAAAAACACTTGTTTTTTGTAGAAATACAGGACAACCCATTGTTTTGCCTGCAGATTTGTGCTACTATGGATTCATATTTTCCTGCTTACCTGCGGCATAACGATCAGCAGGGGAAACGTTAGAGTGAGGTGTATTCCGCAATGCAATTTTTATCCTACCTGATCAACGGTATCAGTCTGGGCAGCGTTTACGCGCTGATCGCCCTGGGCTATACGATGGTCTACGGCATTGCCAAGATGTTGAACTTCGCCCACGGCGACGTTATCATGATTGGCAGCTATGTTGTGTTCTTTGCCTTTGGCTCTGCGGGTATGAACCCCGTGCTGGCCATTGTCCTTTCGATGGTCGTCTGCACCGTTCTGGGCGTTACGATCGAGCGCGTCGCCTACCGCCCGCTGCGTGAGGCCCCGTCTCTGGCCGTCCTGATTACGGCCATCGGCGTCAGCTACCTTTTGCAGCAGGTGGCCCAGCTGGCTTGGACGTCCAACCCCAAGAGCTTTATCTCTGTTGTCTCCGGGCTCAAGCCCATCAGTCTGTTCGGCGGGCAGCTGACCATCTCGGCAGAGACCGTCGTGACCATCATTGCCTGCATTGTCATCATGGTCGTGCTGATCTGGTTCGTCAATAACACCCCCGCGGGCCACGCTATGCTGGCTGTGTCGGAGGATCGCGGCGCCGCCCAGCTGATGGGCGTCAACGTCAACGCGACGATCTCGCTGACCTTTGCCATCGGCTCTGCGCTGGCCGCTGTGGCCGGTGCGCTGCTCTGCTCGTCCTATCCGACCCTGCAGCCCACCACCGGCGCCATGCCCGGCATCAAGGCGTTCGTGGCCGCGGTCTTTGGCGGCATCGGCTCTATCCCGGGTGCGTTCCTCGGCGGTATCCTGCTGGGCATCATCGAGAACCTGAGCAAGGCCTACATTTCGACCCAGCTGTCTGACGCTATCGTATTTCTTGTCCTGGTCGTGGTGCTCATTGTCAAGCCCACCGGCCTGCTGGGCAAGAAGGTCAACGTGAAGGTTTGAGGTGGCTGCTATGTTGAAAAATATGAAAAAGTCCACCAAAAGCAACGTCATTACGCTGGGCATTGTCGTCGGCTTCTATGTCCTGATTCAAATTCTGAGTGCCGCCGGTGCGCTGACAAACTCCTTCTCCGGCCAGCTCGTGCCCATCTGTGCCTATGTCATTATGGCGGTCTCGCTGAACCTGACCGTCGGTATGCTGGGTGAGCTGAGCCTCGGTCATGCCGGCTTCATGAGCGTCGGCGCGTTCTCCGGCACGCTTGTCTATGTCGTCATGTCCAAAAACGCCCCGCAGCCCCTTGCACTGCTGCTGGCCTTCGTGGTCGGCGGCGCGGTGGCAGGCCTGTTCGGTGTGCTCGTCGGCATCCCCGTTCTGCGTCTGTCCGGTGACTACCTGGCCATCGTCACGCTGGCTTTTGGTGAGATCGTCAAGAACGTTATGAACGCCTGTTATCTGGGCGTGGATTCCCACGGCCTGCACTTCTCACTGAAGGATTCCGCCTCCCTGAATCTGGAGGCAGACGGCAAGGTGCTGATCAACGGCGCTATGGGCATCACCGGCATCAAGAAGGCGTCCACCTTCACCATCGGCATCGTGCTGGTCATTATTACGCTGCTGGTCATTCTGAACCTCGTCAACTCCCGCGCGGGCCGCGCCATCAAGGCCATCCGCGATAACGAGATCGCCGCGCGTTCCGTCGGCATCCCCATCACGAAGTACAAGCTCATGGCGTTTGTGACCTCCGCCGTCTTTGCGGGCGTTGCAGGCGTGCTCTACGCGCTGAACTACTCCTCGCTGGTCGCGAAGAAGTTCGACTACAACACCTCGATTTTAATTCTGGTGTTCGTTGTTCTGGGCGGCATCGGCAACCTGCGCGGCTCGGTCATCGCCGCCGCCGTGCTGACCGTTCTGCCTGAGCTGCTGCGCAGCATGAACGACTACCGTATGCTGATCTACGCCATCGTGCTGATCGTGGTCATGATTTTCAACCAGAGCCCCGAAATGATTGCCCTGCGCAAGCGCCTGACCGCGCGCTTCCGCAAGGAGGATGCCGAGGGCAAGGGTACCAAAGACAAAGAGAAAAAGGGGGTGGCGTAAATGGCACTGCTGGAGGTCAGTAACCTGGGTATTGCGTTCGGCGGCCTGCAGGCCGTTGCGCAGCTCGATCTTTCCATTGAAAAGGGTCATCTGTACGGCCTGATCGGCCCCAACGGCGCGGGCAAGACGACGGTCTTTAACATGCTGACCGGCGTCTATAAGCCCACCGAGGGCAACATCATTCTGGACGGCAAGGACATTACCGGCCAGAACCCCGAGCTTATCAGCAAGTCCGGTATTGCACGTACCTTCCAGAATATCCGCCTGTTCAATGATATGACGGTGCTGGATAACGTCAAGGTCGGTCTGCACAACCAGATCAGGTACAATATGTGGACCGGCATCCTGCGTCTGCCTGCTTACAAGGAAAAAGAGCACGAGATGAACCGCGAGGCCATGAAGCTGCTCAAAATCTTTGACCTGGACAAGGAGGCCGACTACAAGGCCAGCCAGCTGCCCTACGGCAAGCAGCGCAAGCTGGAAATTGCCCGCGCACTGGCCACGAACCCGAAGCTGCTGCTGCTGGACGAGCCCGCCGCCGGTATGAACCCCAACGAGACCGAGGAACTGATGCACACCATCCACAGCGTGCGCGACCAGTTCGGCGTCGCCATCCTGCTCATCGAGCACGATATGAACTTTGTCATGGGCATCTGCGAGGAGATCACCGTGCTGGACTATGGCCGTGTGATTGCCCGCGGCGACGGCAAAGCCATCCGCAACAACCCGAAGGTCATTGCGGCATATCTGGGAGGTGACTGACGATGGGCGAGATGCTTTCTGTCAAAAATATCAATGTTTACTATGGCTCGATCCACGCCATCAAGGACATTTCGTTCCATGTCAATGAGGGCGAGATCGTCACCCTGATCGGTGCGAACGGCGCGGGCAAGACCACGACGATGCACGCGATCTCCGGTCTGCTGAAGCTGCAGAGCGGCGAGATCGACTACTGCGGCCAGACCATCAGTAAGATGGAGGCGCACAAGATCATCCGCTTGGGCCTGGCGCAGGTGCCAGAGGGCCGCCGCGTGTTCAGCGGCCTGACCGTGCAGCAGAACCTGCAGATGGGCGCGTACACACGCCGCGACGGCAAGGAGGCCATCCAGAATGACTTCGACATGGTCTTTGACCTGCTGCCGCGTCTGAAGGAGCGCCGCAACCAGTCCGCCGGTACGCTCTCCGGCGGCGAGCAGCAGATGCTGGCCATGGGCCGCGCACTGATGTGCAAGCCCAAAATGCTGCTGCTGGACGAGCCGTCCATGGGCCTGTCCCCGCTGCTGGTCAAGGAAATCTTCAAGATCATCCGCCAGGTCAACCGCAACGGCGTGACCGTGCTGCTGGTGGAGCAGAACGCAAAGATGGCCTTGGAAATCGCCAACCGCGCTTATGTTCTGGAGACCGGCACGATCAAGATGGAGGGCGAGGCCACCGAGCTCGCCAACAACATCGAGGTCCGCAAAGCCTATCTGGGCTGCGAATAAGTGCATACTAAAAAATCCTGTGTCCGCAAAAGGGCACAGGATTTTTTGCTATAAAGTCTCCCTTGTAGGGGCGAGCATTGCTCGCCCGCAGGGAAGCCGCACACACACGTAGGGGCGGATTCCATATCCGCCCGGGCACATTGCGGCAGGAACTCAGTATTCCTTCCGCTTATAAATCCCCACGCATACCTTATAGCTCACAAAATACACCGCCAGCAGCCCCACAAACGCTGCAACCAGCCCCGTCAGCAGCACTTCGTCGGGGGCATTGAACAGCTGCATCAAATCGGGCGAGACGGAAGCGACCAGCCCAATACAACCGCCGAGCACACCGAGGATCAGAAACAGCCAACTGCGGGCCTTGACACTGTTGAACCGATAGGAGAGCGGCAGCAAAAGCGCGACCAACAGCAGCGCCATGCTGCCGCAGGCCAGCAGGGCTGCCAGACACTCGAGGGGCGGTACCTTATACACAGTGTGCCAGAACAGCAGGGGCGGCAGCACATTGTTCAGCACCACGATCAGCACCGTATACACTGTGCCCAGCGCCAGCCCGCACAGCCCAAACAGGTATTTGCTGCCCACAAGCTGCGCGGGTGTTACGGGCAGCGTGCGGACGTAGATGTCCCAATGGGAGTTCTCGTCAAACGAAATCGTGGAGGTGATCAGAATGGAAAATATAACGAGCAATCCATAGGCCATCCCGGTCTGCCCGGTCAGAATGCTGATGCCGCCGTAGAGGAACGCGAAAAAAAATACAGACTGTTTGTAGGAACTTGTCAGAGTGGCCCATTCTTTATACAAAAGCCCTTTCATTGTGCATCCCTCCCGCTGTAAAACCGCATAATATCATCGAGCCTTGCCGCGTCGCAGACGGCCTCCGGCAAAAGCTTCTGCACGGTGCGCCGTTCCCTGACAAGACTTTCACACCCATAGGCCCCGCGCCTGGTGAACACCACCAGCCCGGCGGGCAGGGAAGTCAGTACATCCTCGCCGCAGTGCAACACGCCGTATTCCTGCAAAAGGTCATCCTTGTTCTCCTGAAACAGCAGCTGCCCGTTGTGCAGGTACGCGATGGAATCCGCAATCTGCTCAAGGTCCGCCGTGATGTGGCTGCTCATGACAATGCTGTGCCGCTCGTCCTGGATGAACTCCAAAAACAGGTCCAGCAGCTCACCGCGCACCACCGGGTCAAGACCGGCGGTGGCTTCGTCCAGCACCAGCAGCTCGGGGTCATGGGCCAGCGCCGCAGCCAGGCTCAGTTTTAACCGCATGCCGCGGCTGTACTCTTTGAGCTTCTTGCCTGCGTCCAGACCAAAGCGGCGCAGATAGGCGGAAAAGCTGTCCGCATTCCACCGCGCACCGTACATTCCGGCCAGACTGCGCGCGACCTGCGCGGCGGTGAAGCTCTCGTAGAAAAAGGCATCCTCAAACACAACGCCAATCTTAGCGCGAGTGGCGGCATCGGCAGGGGAGCCGCCCAACAGGTCAACCGTGCCGTCATCCGCCCGGTTGACGCCGCAGAGAATTTTCAAAAGCGTCGTCTTGCCTGCGCCGTTCTGGCCCACGATGCCAATGCGGTCCTCCCGCTCGACGCTGGCGGTCACATCATGCAGGACGATCTTTTCGCCAAAGCTTTTGCCTAGTTTTTCCAAATGTATCAGCATAGTTTTATGATCCGTTCTCTATCCACTTGTTGGCTCAGCACTGGTGGCGGCGGTTCTTCAGGCCCACATTGGCCAGCTCTTCCTGCTCCATCACCAGCGGGTACAGCTCTTTCAGGTCTGCGATCTCGTAGGTGGGCACCACCTTGCCGGGGTTCTCGGCGTGGCTGGGGTTATACCAGCAGGTGTCAAGGCCCGCATTCACGCCGCCCTGAATGTCGCTGCTCAGGCCGTCGCCCACCATCAGCACATGCTCCCGGTTCTCCACGCCAAGGGCGCGCAGGGCTGCGTCAAAGATCTTCCGGTTGGGCTTTTCGGCGTCCATCTTCTCGGAAACGA
>OIII01000565.1_pt1 | contig 8219 bp, 8 predicted proteins | sample 1583221 | NCBI WGS metagenome assembly OIII01 (sample SAMN02675044, study PRJEB24791) | human gut metagenome, SKBSTL002 | isolation source: stool | host: Homo sapiens | place: USA
AAAGAACGGAAATTCCGTAAAGACTTTATCTATATGTGCCATCGCCATAAAGAAAACAACAAAGCCTATTATGAAACCATCTTCCACGCTTCCATGCTTTTCAACTCGGGACTGGCTATCGTGCCCACCCGCAACATGATTAACAACTTGGGAGCCACGGCAGATTCCACCCATTTTGCCGGTTCTGTGCATACACTACCTAAAGGATACCGCCGCATCTTCACCATGAAACGGTATGAAGTAGAATTTCCTCTCAAGCATCCTCGTTATGTCATTGAGAATGTAGCTTATAAAAAAGCTGTCTACCGCATTATGGGGTGGGGACATCCCTGGATTAAGATAGGACGTTCTTTTGAAGAACTATTTCTGAACCTGCGATACGGCAATTTTTCCATCATCACTAAAGCAATAAAAAACAGAATTAACAAATGGCTGAAAAGAGACCAACACCGGTAAAACCACTCACTATTTATTTTTATCACACCCGATTAACCCGTGAAAGTTACGAGGAATGGAAAGATTATAAGTTTCCGGGACATATCCTCTACGGACTTCCTTTGCTGGAAAAATATGGAATCCGGTCGGTGATGCATAAATACAAAGCTTTCCCCAGCCGTCTGAAACTAATGTTCTATGCCACTAAAGAGATTCTGTGCTGCAAAGAGCCATACGAAGTGCTCTACGGTACATCTTTCCGTGGGTTGGAACTTATCATCCTACTCAGAGCATTAGGCCTCTACCGCAAGCCCATTGTCATTTGGCATCACACTGCTTTAAAAACCTCATCCAGAAAAATAAGAGAACGCATCTCACGTTTCTTTTATAAGGGCATTGATCATATGTTCCTGTTCAGTAAAAAATTGATTAAAGACTCATTAGCAACCGGAAAAGCTCCCGAAGAAAAGCTTCAGCTTATCCATTGGGGGCCGGACCTCGCTTTCTATGACCATCTTCTACAAACAATGCCGGATCGGAAACCGGAAGGTTTTATCTCCACCGGGAAAGAAAACCGGGATGTAGACACAATGCTGCAAGCTTTCTGCGCCACCGATCAACAACTGGACTTGTACATAGCCCCCACCAATGGAAGTGTAAACTACCAACAGATTATTGAAAGCTTCTGTCTGCCCGATTCTGTACGAGTACATTATACGGACGGTGTCATCCCATACTTGTTGGCACAGAAAGTGGCACGAAAAAGCTGTGTTGTCATCTGCTGCATGGATTTTCCTTATACCGTAGGTCTTACCACACTGGTAGAGGCCTTTGCATTAGGCATCCCTGTCATTTGCTCACGTAATCCTAATTTTGAAATGGATATAGACAAAGAAGAAATAGGAATTACCGTAGCCCATGATGACGTGGAAGGGTGGATCAATGCCATTCATCGCATAGCCGACCATCCCGAAGAAGCCCAAAAAATGGGCGCCAACGCCCGAAAGCTGGCAGAAAAACGTTTCAATTTGGAAATCTTTTCCCGTGAAATAGCAGAAAGCTTACTGGAAATATCCAAGATGTCCCCTAAAAAACGTACATTTGCATAAACTTTTATGCACATGAGAGTACTTATCATCAATACGTCTGAGCGAATAGGTGGAGCCGCCATTGCAGCCAACCGCCTCATGGAGGCTTTAAAAAACAACGGAATAAAGACAAAAATGCTTGTACGCGACAAGCAGACCGACCAGATAAGTGTCGTTGAACTAAAGAAATCATGGTGGAAAGTATGGCAATTCATCTGGGAGCGTGTCGTTATCTGGCAAGCCAACCACTTCAAGAAACATAACTTGTTTGCCGTTGACATAGCGAATACCGGCACCAATATCACAGCATTGCCCGAATTTACCCAAGCCGATGTCATTCATCTGCATTGGATTAACCAAGGTATGTTGTCACTGACAGATATCCGGCGTATCATCCAATCCGGCAAGCCCATCGTTTGGACAATGCATGATATGTGGCCTTTTACTGGTATCTGCCACTATGCAGGAGATTGCGATAAATATGCCACACAATGCCACAACTGTCCGCAACTTTACAAAGGGAGCAAGAAAGACATAGCCTACCGTACTTTCCAGAAAAAGAAAAAACTGTTTGAAGGAGCACAAATCACCTTTGTAGCTTGTAGCCGCTGGTTAGAATCATTGGCTAAGAAAAGTGATCTGATTAAAGGTCAGACCATTACCAATATTCCCAATGCAATCAACACCAACCTGTTCAAACCTCGTGATAAAAAACAGGCCAGAGAAAAATGCCACCTCCCGCAAGACAAGAAGTTATTGCTTTTCGGCTCCGTAAAAATTACAGACAAGAGAAAAGGAATAGACTATTTGGTATCAGCTTGCAAACAAATAGCTTCCTCATATCCTGATTTTAGTAAAGAGTTAGGTGTAGTGGTTTTTGGCAACCAAGCCGAACAATACGCTTCCCTGTTTCCTTTCCCTATCTATCCGATGAATTATGTCAGCAACGAGAAGGAACTGGTAGATATTTACAACGCAGTCGACTTATACGTCACACCTTCTTTACAAGACAACCTACCCAATACCATCGTAGAGGCAATGGCCTGTGGTATTCCGTGCATAGGGTTCAATGTAGGAGGTATTCCACAAATGATTGACCACCTGCACAACGGCTATGTTGCCGAATATCAGTCTTCCAAGGATCTGGCAAACGGAATTCACTGGGCATTGACCGAAGGAGAATATGAAAGTCTGAGCGAAGAAGCCTGCCGTAAGGCAGTATCCAGCTATTCGGAAAGTACCATCGCCAAGAAATATGTTGAAATCTATAACAAGATTACAGGGAATCATGCATAACCATCATCCTCATCCCAAGTTTTCTATTATTACTGTCACCTACAACGCCGCAAAAGTATTGGAGGATACTATACAAAGTATTGTTACACAAACTTATAAGAATCTGGAGTATATTATTGTAGATGGGGGATCAACAGATGAAACACTGGATATCATTCACAAATACCAGGAACATATCACCACTGTTATCAGTGAACCCGACCAAGGTTTATACGATGCCATGAACAAAGGAATAAAATTGGCAACCGGAGATTATCTTTGTTTCTTGAATGCCGGTGACGGCCTGCACGAGGATGATACTTTGCTGCAAATGGTACATTCCATCAATGGAACAGCCCTGCCGGGAGTGCTATATGGAGAAACAGAAATTGTGGACAGTCAAGGGCATTTTTTATATATGCGCCGCCTGTCCGCACCCGCAACGCTTACCTGGAAAAGCTTCAAGCAAGGAATGCTAGTCTGCCATCAAGCCTTTTTCGCCCGCCGTGATCTGGTGGAACCATATGACCTGAGATATCGGTTCTCGGCAGATTTTGACTGGTGTATCCGTATCATGAAGAAAGCGGATGTACTCCATAACACCCATCTTACTCTTATTGATTACCTGAATGAAGGAATGACCACCCGTAACCATAAAGCCTCCTTGAAAGAACGCTTCCGTATTATGAGCCGTCACTATGGATGGGCAAGCACAGTGACACACCACTTATGGTTCGTTCTGCGCCTGCTTTACAAATAATCCGGAGTCTGGCTTACGACGGGCCTTAATCAATTTTCCTACGGGCTCTTCTGACCTGCAAGAATAAGAACAAGACCAGCACACAGGTCAATACACCCAACGCCACAAAAGCCACCGTTTCCGTAACATGCAGCGATTTCGGATCGAACTTAAATTCCACTACATGCTTTCCGGCCGGCACATTCATCGCCCGAAGAATATAATCCGCTCTTCCGTGCGGTGCTTCCACACCATCAATATATGCCTGCCAACCAGGATAGTAAATTTCCGAAAAAACCACTGTTCCTCCTGTCTTCGAATTAACCTCATATTTCAAGTCATTAGGTTCGTACGCAGTCAGTTTGATTGTACCCAGTGTATCTGTTTCAGCCGCCGATTTTACCTCCGCACTGAATTTTTTATCTACGACAGCCGTTTTTGCCGGATCTATCCGATGCAAAGCATCTATCTCTTCATTGGCATTATCCACATACTGCACCTCGTTTACAAACCAAGCATTGCCCAGCGTATAAGGATTCTGTATCGGGACAGTCTTTCCATCTTGCAGCGGAAAAATAAAGTAACGGGTATTCAGCATATTCAACACAGGAAAACCGGACGGAGCCACCTTCTGCATATCGCCTCCCGCCTCCGAAACAGCCTTGAACACGCCATTCATCTCAGTGCTGATATGCTCCTCTATCATTTCCTGATAGCGGCGCAGCTTGGCGGCATGATATCCACCGATGCTCTTATGCCAATAAGAAGTCGTATTTTCATTAAACGTATTGCCGGCTAGGTTCAGTACCCGGAAATCCAACGTTTTATCGGCCAATATTGCCTTATCCGTTTCGGTCGGTTTAAAGGAATTATCCTGCTGCACCTTCTCCACAAATTGTTCATCATACAAATAACGTTTGTTCACACTCCACATATCTGCCAGACAGAGGACAGCCAATGCCAGAATCGTCACCTTCGCCTTTAGTTTGCCCATGCCATATAACCAAAGAACTGCCGTACCTATCATAATAACAAAGAAACTGCGCCATGCATCCGAAGTAAAGATACTCTGACGGATTTCTTCCAGATTAGCAAGTAACGGAGCCAGCTGATCTGCCGGAATACCCTGCAATGCCTGCATTTCCATACTTGAAACATACGACGGGAAAAAGAAACCGGGAGCTAATGCAAACAATAAAGCGATGCCACCTGTCAATCCCAGACTGATATAAAACGACCGGGCCTGTTCCTTAACCAACTGAGGGCGTGCCATTACCTCCTTTAAAGCAAGGACAGCCAACAAAGGTATGGTAAACTCAGCAATGACCAAAATAGAAGAAACCGCACGGAATTTATCGTACATCGGGATATAATCCAAAAAGAAATCGGTGAATCCCATAAAATTCTTTCCCCATGACAGCAGGACAGACAAAACTGTAGCACTCAAAAGCGCCCATTTCATAGGACCTTTCACTATAAACAGCCCAAGAACAAACAGAAACATCACAAACGCCCCCACGTATACAGGACCGGATGTACCGGGTTGCTCACCCCAATACTGACCTATCTGGCTATAGATACTATTATACATAGGATTCGCCTTTTCCATCGCCTTTTCGTTAGCTGCCAAAGGTACGGAAGCACCACCTTTCACATTAGGGACAAGCAAAGAGAAAGTCTCACCGATACCGTAGCTCCACTGAGTGATATAATCTCGTTCCAGACCACTTTTTGTCTGATTATGACTATCCGGTTTCACCAACTCACTCTTTCCACGCATCGTTTCCTTACTATACTCATACGTATGATATAAGTTAGATAGATTTATACAAACTCCCAAAATACCGGCCATCAACAACACACCAGTTGCTTTCAGAAATCGCGGCATTTCCTTCTTCTGCCAAGCATCCACTCCGAACGCAACCGCCATAAAGAGCATGACAAAAAGAAAATAATAACTCATCTGCACATGGTTCGACACTATTTGCAAAGCAACAAAAACCGCTGTCAGCAAACCACCTGACAGGTATTTCCCTCTATAAGCCAATACCATACCGGCTATAGTGGGTGGAATATAAGCCAAGGTTACAAATTTCCAGATGTGTCCGGCAGCTATAATGATGAAAAAATAAGAAGAAAACGCCCACAACACAGCCCCCAATGAAGCCAGCCAGACCGAGAAATCGAATGCACGCAATAATATATAAAAGCCCAACAGCATGACAAATACATACCACACATAATTCGGGAGATACAAATGATATAACTTCTCCACTCCCTTCAGGGTATCCGTAGAATCATAACTGGGTGCCATCTGATAAGTAGGCATACCACCAAAAATAGAATTAGTCCAGCGCGTACGCTCTCCCGTACGTTCCAGATATTCTTTCGCTTCTTCACCGGCACCAATGCCCGCCACAGAGTCATGTTGTGAAAGGATACGCCCTTCTGTCACTGCCGGAAAAAAATAGACGAATGAGATGACAGCAAAAAGGATAATCACTACTATATCAGGTAGTATTCTTTTAAATAAGTTCATAAGTATATCTGTTTATTAACGTTGCAAAGATACGATATACTCTGATAAAATGCGTACATTTGCAGCCATAAATAAAGTTGAATTATGAAAATAGGAATTATAACAGCCATGAGTTCCGAGCAGAAACAAGTAGCGCAACTGCTCGAAAACAAGAAAGAATACACCGAAGGTCCTTTCCAATATACTGAAGGCAGCATTAGAAATAATACCATTATCCTGATGAAATGCGGAATAGGTAAAGTGAACGCTGCTGCCGGTACTGTAGAACTGATCCGTACCTTCCAACCCGACTGTGTCATCAGCACCGGTGTAGCAGGAGGCATAGACAGCTGCCTGAAAATAATGGATGTTGTGGTGAGCCGACAAATTGTATATCATGATGTATGGTGTGGAGAAGGCAATATGTACGGACAGATACAAGGACTTCCCGCCCGATTCGAAGGTAATGCCACATTGTTTGATTGCGCCATGTCACTGGATACTCCGACCGCCATTCATGGAGGTCTGATATGCAGCGGAGACAAATTCATCACCGACCGTTCCGAACTGAACGACATTAAAGAAAAGTTCCACGAAGGGCTGGCAGTAGATATGGAATCGGGAGCCATCGCCCAAATCTGTTATATATATAAGGTACCGTTCATCAGTTTCCGTATCATCAGCGATACGCCGGGATCCGACAACCATTGGGAACAATACACAAATTTTTGGGAGACTATAGCCGACCGTTCCTTCGAGGTCACTCATACCTTCCTTTCCTCATTACCAGCTAATTTATAAAAACGAATAATATGAAGACAATACCCAGTTTTACCATTGACCATATCCGCTTGCTTCGCGGTATCTATGTATCCAGAAAAGACGAAGTGGGCGGTGAAACGGTCACAACCTTTGACATCCGCATGAAAGAACCCAACCGGGAACCTGCTTTGGGGCAAGGAGCCTTGCATACCATAGAGCATCTAGCCGCTACCTACCTGCGTAACCACCCTATATGGTCTGACAAAATTGTCTACTGGGGACCGATGGGATGCCTCACCGGTAACTACCTGTTAATGAAAGGCGATTTAAAATCGGAAGATATTATAGAACTGATGCAGGAAACGTTCCGCTTTGTAGCCGATTTTGAAGGCGAAGTTCCGGGAGCCTCCCCTAAAGATTGCGGTAACTACTTGCTTCACGACCTGCCTATGGCCAAATGGGAGTCGGCCAAATATCTGCATGAAGTATTGGAGCACATGACAAAAGATAATCTGTACTATCCTACTAAAGAGTAATTCTCAACAACAGAACAGTAGAAACGTAATAACAGAAAATAGAAAAGCCGCTTTCTTTTCAGAGAGCGGCTTTTCTTTAAGTCCTTTTCAATAGAGATTGAATTACTTACGTAATCCTAGTGCTTTAACAATAGCACGATATCTTTCGATATCACGGTTCTTCAGGTAGTTCAACAACGCACGGCGTTTACCTACCAAAGTTGTCAAAGCTCTTTCAGTGCTATAATCTTTTCTGTTGAGCTTCAGGTGCTCAGTCAGGTGAGAAATACGGTATGAAAACAAAGCTATCTGCGCTTCAGCTGAGCCAGTATCAGTGTTAGACTTTCCGTACTTTTCAAAGATTTCTTGTTTTTTAGCTGCATCTAAATACATAATTCTTAGATTTTTTGATATATAAAATTTTCATTTAGCAGGTGCAAAGATAGACATTATCTTTTATATCACAATGAATTAGAGCGATTTATTTTAAAAATAATCTTCTATCTCTTTTACTGTCGCATCTTTCAGCATATCTTCGAACATTATAGCAAAGGCTGCCCAACTGACATTGAATGAAATTGTAAACCCGATTTCTCTCCATCCGATGAATAAAAGTGCCCAGTCCGAAACCATTTCTTCACGAATTTCGGACTGGACCCTTTTTAAACTATCGCTATTTTATTTCAACCAGCCACTCATGGAACCTATAGTGCAATACATATTCGGATTGGCTATGACTGATAACTTTATCCCAAGAAATCCGGTTTACATCAATTTCCGCCCTTGCCAGCCACAAAGCATTTTCCATCACATAACGGTCTAAAGAAAGCTCAAGCATCATCCGGCTCAAATAAAAAGCAGACTGTTCATAGGCATACCATTTACCG
>OIII01000581.1_pt1 | contig 8057 bp, 9 predicted proteins | sample 1583221 | NCBI WGS metagenome assembly OIII01 (sample SAMN02675044, study PRJEB24791) | human gut metagenome, SKBSTL002 | isolation source: stool | host: Homo sapiens | place: USA
TTCATCAATAACGACACATTCAGCTTTTACATTACCATCTTCAAGTACATACATATTACCTTTTTCAAGATAGTGATCAACCATGCTCTCCTGTTCATCAGCTAATAGCAATAATGATATAAACTACTTTTTATTTTCATTCATTTCTCTGATTTTCATATCCATTACTCCGTCAAACAAACAGGTGGATTTGATGGTCAAAAGGTATTCTCTCGATACGATGAAAGCACTTCTGGAAAGACAGAATCCGTTGTATGGCAGAATCGACCTTACGCTGAACCTGAAACCGATGGACTACTATGACTCTGCATTGTTTTATCCTGAATTTTCAGAAGAAGATAAGGTAAGATTGTTTAGTGTGTTTGGCGGAATTCCGTATTATAACCGGCTGATTGATGCCAAAAAAGTGTGCGGGAGAATATCATAGAGCTTATCGCCTCATCCGGGGCACGCCTGGAAAATGAGGTAGCGATGTACCTGAATTCGGAAATTTCCAAAATTACAAGAGTACTACATTTAAATATGTTTGTCATAACTGGATATAGCTTCAAACTATGACTAACCGCAAAAGAAATGTATTATACAAAGTCATAGTGACATGGTAGGATAACCCTAGAAAACGAACAGAAAAACACAGGAGGTTATCAATATATGAGTACATTAAAGACACCATTTCGCTATGATTTTGTAGGAAGCTTTTTAAGACCAGAAAAGCTTAAAGCAGCAAAAAAAGCGTTTGAAGAAGGAACAATCACACAGGAAGAACTCGACCGCGTGACGGATGAGTGCGTGACAGAGATCGTTGCAAAGCAGAAAGTAGCAGGATACCATGCGATTACAGATGGGGAATTCAGAAGAAAATTCTGGCATCTGGATTTTATGTGGGGATTTGAAGGAGTTACCCATGAAAAAGATGGTGGCGGCGTACAGTTTAACGGAGAGATGGCAGACCTTGAGGCTACTTATCTGGTGGGAAAGGTAAAAGCAAAGGTGCATCCGTTTGTAGAGTATTTCAAATTCTTAAAGCAGTTTGAAGATGAACAGACCGTTGCAAAGTATACCATTCCGGCACCGGCGCAGATGTATCAGCAGATGATAGTCCCGCAGAACATTGAGCAGACAAGAAAATTTTATGCGACAGATGATGAATTGATCGAGGATATCGGTAAGGCATATCAGGATGTGATCAAACAGTTCTATTCAGCAGGATGCCGTAATCTGCAGCTTGATGACTGTACCTGGGGTGCAATTGTCGGAGATGCTGCAAAGCAGAGATACCAGTCACTTGGTGTTGATATTGAAGAGGTAAAGGCACGGCTTTTGAAAGTAAATAATCTGGCACTGGAAGGAAGACCGGAGGATATGGTGATTACTTCCCACATTTGTCGCGGAAATTATCACTCTACATTTTTTACAAGTGGACCATATGATTCTGTAGCTGACTATGTATTTGCCCAGGAGCATGTGGACGCATTACTTTTGGAGTATGATGATGCGAGATCCGGTGGTTTTGCACCGCTTGCAAAAGTGTCTCCGGACAAGAAAGTTGTACTTGGACTTATTACAACAAAGAAACCGGAACTGGAAGATAAGGATAAGGTGATCGCAAGAATTCACGAAGCAGAAAAGTATATTCCGCTTGAGCGTCTATGCTTAAGTCCACAGTGTGGATTTGCATCCTGTGAGATTGGAAATAAGATCACAGAGGAGCAGCAGTGGGCAAAACTTGCACTTGTAAAAGAAATTGCAGAAGAAGTTTGGAAATAGAATATTGTTTCACGAATAAACCCCGTATAGATTGTCTATAATAGAAAATCTGTACGGGGTTTTCTGGTATATCTGCAACAATTTAAAAAATTTACATAATTTTTCCCCAAACAGATTCTCTCCAACTGAAGAGATAATAAGACACTGGAGATTAACATAGGCATTAATAGTTTGCCAGTGTTCATTAACGGAATAGAGATTGAATATTGTCCTGTGTGCGGACGTAAACTGTAGTACAGATTATTAAATGAATACAGTAAAAAACCAGCCGTTTGCAAACGGCTGGCTTTTGGGAAGTTTAGTTTTTGAAAAAATATTTAAAAAAAAGGGATAGTGAGTGCTATTTCGTTCCCACTCACATTTTTATAATAACATTAGTAAAGAAAATGTGCAAGACTACATTAGCCGACTGTTTTCATAAATGATTCCCTCTCTTTCTGAATCTTATTATATACGTTTGAGATGCGTGCTTTCTGCTCCGTAATTATTGTAGATTGTTCCTCGTCAGATAAATTGTCGATACCAGATAAATCCTCGTATGGAGAATCAAGACCAGCTTCGTATTTATCTAAAAGCTCATCTTTACTTGGGAATGGCTCAAAAAGATATTTATTTGATTCTTCTCTTTGCACTGAATAAATGCTTTCAATGTTATTAATAATGTCTTCAGCATCATGTTCAAAAAATTCTCTTGTTGTAATCATGTTGACCCTCTCCTTTACATTTTTATTATGAAATAATTATATCATAACTGTATCATTATAATTGCCGCATATTTGCGTTAATTATAATGACCAAAAATAACGGACCAAAAATAACGACTATTAATGTTATTGAAAAAAAAAAATTATCATGTATAATACAAGCATAGAAAACTAAGAAAAAAACATTGAAAAGAAAAAATATGAATGTGAACAATGTGGCTATATTTATGAACCAGCAGTAGGCAATCTAAACATAGATATCGCTCCCCAAATTACATTTGAGGATATTCCAGAGCACTGGGTATGCCCAATCTATGGATTTGGAAAAGATGTTTTTGTTCCTTTAGAAGAGTAAGCAGAAAATTTAGATGTGAAACTGACAGACACAAAAAGAATCCAAGAGAAAATAAAAAAGAAATGGAGACCAGATTATGACTTATGATTTAAATATTACTTTTGATGACAATTTAATAACAGGAAATAAAACAATTGATACACAGCATAAAGAATTGATTGAACGTATCCAGAACTTTGTAACTGCATGTCAAAATGGCGACAGCAAGCTAAAAGCAATCAAAATGCTGGATTATCTGGATGAGTATACTAACTTTCATTTCAAAGAAGAGGAAAAGCTTCAGGAAAATGCTGGTTATCCAGAGTATGAAAAACATCACGAAAAACATGAAGAGTTTAAAAAGACAATTCAGGAACTGCAAGAATACCTTCAGGATTATGAAGGACCAACAGAACAGTTTAGTGAACTTGTACAGAAAAATGTAATCGATTGGCTATTTGGACACATTAAAACATATGACCGCTCTGTAGCAGAATTTATCTTTATGAGAGAGAATCCAGACCGATACTAAAATAAAACAAGGACGTATCGAAGGTAAGGGAAGATAAAGCCAGATAAATGTGAGGACGTGGGAGAAATCCTGCGTCCTTTTTTAGTACGTAATAGTATCAATCTTGTGTTTCTCTTTATTAAGACTTTCAGAAATTTCATATATGACACAAAGAACCACCAAGGCAGAAAGGTGGTTCTTATATTTTGCAGTGAATGAATCAATTATTTTGTGATGATATCACAGAAAATAATTTACCTTTTGCTTATAATGTAGCTACAAATTAAGTAAGGAGGTAGTCTAAATGAGATTAAAAGATAAAGTTGCAATCATTACGGGGGGCAGTCGTGGTATAGGATTTGCTACAGCTGATAAATTCTTGAAGGAAGGTGCTTCAGTTGTGTTGGCAGCAAGTTCACAGGAATCGGCAGATGTTGCTGTAGATAAATTAAAAGAAAAATATCCCAATGCAATAGTTGCTGGAATTAGTCCAAATCTGGCAAGCATGGAGTCTGTCAGAAAGGCTTTTAAAGAGGCAACTGAAAAATATGGATGTGTCGACATACTGGTAAATAATGCAGGGATTTCAGAAAACACCTCATTTATGGATTATACAGAGGAGACTTTTGATAAAGTCATGGATCTAAATGTAAAAGGAGTATTTAATACTACTCGTGTAGCAGCAGAATGTATGGTGGCAAGAGGCAAGGGGGTCATTCTCTCAACTTCTTCCATGGTGAGTATTTCGGGACAGCCAAGTGGGTTTGCTTATCCGGCATCGAAGTTTGCAGTAAACGGATTGACTGTATCATTAGCAAGAGAACTAGGACCTAAAGGTATTCGTGTTAATGCTGTTGCACCTGGGATTACAGAAACTGATATGATGAAAGCTGTGCCAAAGGAAGTTATCGAACCTATGATTGAAAGAATTCCATTGCGTCGTCTTGGACAGCCAGAAGATATTGCCAATGCGTTTGTGTTTCTTGCTTCAGATGAGGCGAGTTACATTACAGGTGTTATATTAAGTGTAGATGGTATGGCAAGAAGTTAATTTAATGTGGTATGGTGATGTAATCACGCAAAACAAATGAATTTAAGACTATAACAAAGCTACAAAAAGAAAAAGATAAGGAGGACTGTAAAATGTCTGCTATTAATATCAATAAAAATAATTTTGAGAACGAAGTACTGAATTCCGATAAAACCGTTCTTTTAGATTTTTGGGCATCTTGGTGTGCACCTTGCCGTATGGTAGTACCTATTGTAGAGGAGATTGCAGATGAGCGTAGGGATATTAAAGTTGGAAAGATTAATGTAGATGAAGAGCCTGAACTGGCAAATAAGTTCAGTATTATGAGCATTCCGACTTTAGTGGTTATGAAGAATGGGAAGATTGTACAGCAGGTTTCAGGGGCGAGACCTAAGAATGCGATTTTAGAAATGCTTTAGGGAGGTGTGCTAATGGGATTTTTTGCTCTCTTTAAACAGTCGAATATTAATCAAGGCATAGAAGAATATAAAATGACTGCTGGTGCAGTTCTGCTGGATGTCCGTACTCCGCAGGAATATCAGGAAGGACATATACCAGAAAGTAAAAATGTGCCGTTGCAGCAACTAGACAATATTGTTTCTGTAGCGAAGAATAAGGATATCCCTCTGTTTGTATACTGTTATTCCGGTTCCCGGAGCCGTCAGGCAACTGGGATGTTGCAACGAATGGGATATTCTAAAGTAAATAATATCGGTGGCATTGCAGCTTACTCAGGAAAGGTGGAAAAATAAGATGAAGGTAATAATCGTAGGCGGTGTAGCCGGAGGAGCTACAGCCGCAGCAAGAATACGCAGACTGGATGAACATGCAGAAATTACTGTGTTTGAAAGATCCGGATACATATCCTATGCAAATTGTGGACTTCCATATTATATTGGAGACGTGATCACAGACCCGGAAGAACTTACACTACAGACACCAGAGAGTTTTTTTAAACGCTTCCGTATTAACATGAAAATTCATCATGAAGTTATCTCAATACATCCCGAATGTAAAACTGTTTCAGTTAAGAATTTAGAGAACGGTGAAATATTTGAAGAAAACTATGATAAGCTGATCCTCTCTCCAGGTGCAAAGCCAACACAGCCGAGACTTCCCGGAGTAGGTATTGATAAACTTTTTACACTTCGTACTGTAGAAGACACTTTTCGGATAAAGGAATATATAAATAAGAATCATCCAAAATCGGCTGTATTGGCAGGTGGCGGTTTTATTGGTCTGGAACTGGCAGAAAATTTGAGGGAGCTTGGCATGGATGTTACGATTGTCCAGCGGCCTAAGCAGCTGATGAACCCTTTTGACCCGGATATGGCATCCATGATCCATAATGAAATGAGAAAGCATGGGATAAAACTGGTACTGGGCTATACAGTAGAAGGATTTAAAGAAAAAGACAACGGAGTGGAGGTTCTGTTGAAAGATAATCCATCCCTTCAGGCTGATATGGTAGTTCTGGCAATCGGAGTCACACCAGACACAGTATTAGCAAAAGAAGCCGGTCTGGAACTTGGCATCAAGGAAAGTATTGTAGTGAATGACAGAATGGAAACCTCTGTACCGGATATTTATGCTGCAGGTGATGCAGTTCAGGTAAAACATTATGTTACGGGTGATGATGCGCTGATTTCTTTGGCAGGACCAGCCAATAAACAGGGCAGAATCATCGCTGATAATATTTGTGGCGGTGATAGTCGTTACCTGGGCAGTCAGGGAAGCTCCGTTATAAAAGTGTTTGATATGACAGCAGCCACTACAGGTATCAATGAAACCAATGCCAAAAAGTCAGGATTAGAGGTAGATACAGTAATTCTTTCTCCTATGAGTCATGCCGGTTACTATCCTGGTGGAAAAGTGATGACCATGAAGGTAGTTTTTGAAAAAGAGACTTATCGTTTGCTTGGTGCTCAGATTATTGGATATGAAGGAGTTGATAAACGTATTGATGTGCTGGCAACAGCAATCCATGCAGGGCTGAAGGCAACCCAGCTGAAGGATTTGGATCTCGCATATGCACCGCCTTATTCCTCTGCCAAGGATCCTGTAAATATGGCAGGATTCATGATAGACAATATAGCAAAAGGTACCTTAAAACAATGGCATCTGGGAGATATGGATAAGATTTCTAGAGATAAAAGTGTTGTGTTGCTGGATGTGAGAACTGTAGGTGAATTTAACAGGGGGCATATGGATGGATTCAAAAACATTCCTGTAGATGAACTAAGGGAACGTATCAATGAAATTGAGAAGGGAAAGCCTGTTTACCTGATATGCCAGAGTGGGCTGCGAAGTTATATTGCCAGTCGTATTCTGGAAGGAAATGGATATGAAACATACAACTTCACCGGCGGATTCCGCTTCTATGATGCAGTTGTCAATGACCGTGCGCTGATTGAAAAGGCATATGCATGTGGTATGGATTATTAAAAATAATCATAATATTTTTATAATTTTCTCGTAATATAAAAAGATCCCCCATTTATTAGAATGACTTTCATAATTCTGATAAATGGAGGATTCTTCTTTATATGTTACAGAAAAACAGTTTTATGATCTTTGTAGTGTTTCAAGTCTTTTCGAATCAAGGATTGTGATTTTGCCGCGGGAGAGTTTGACGAGATCCTCGCCTTGAAAGTATCGAAGCATTCGAGTGATAACTTCCCTGTGGGAACCAAGATGGTTTGCGATAGTTTCGTGAGTGATTTTCAGTTCATTTGTTCCTTCAATGGATGTTTCTTCTAAAAGAAATGAAGCAACACGCTTATCCAAACTCTTCCACATAATCTGTTCAATCAGCCACATGACATCAGAAAAACGGGTAGCCATTAACTCATTGGTATAGTTTGCGACGGGAGCAGATTCCTTCATAATGCCCTTATAGATTTCAGCAGGGATGATCCAAAGATCAGTATCTTTTTCTGCTTCAATGGTTACTTCAAATTGAATGGAGCGTATGATACATGAGGCGGATAAAAGACACATATCCATATCGAACAGACGGTAGAGTGTAATCTCTCGTCCTTCATCTGAAAGTATGTAAGTTCGAAGCTGCCCGGATTTAATCAGTAATAATCCGGTACAATCCATGTTCCCGTTGTGAATGATTGTTCCTTTTTTCACATGCTGTGTGATCAAATTGTCTGAAATTAGTTTTTTCTGTGCTGTATTTAAGTCATTCCATAGTGGAAAACAATTTTCGAAGTTCATAACCGTTATCTCCTTTACGAACATAGTATACTTGCTTTTTTTAGATGCGTCAATTATATAACTGGCATATGCCATAAATAGAAATAAAAAGAAGTGTAATAAAGTAAATTATCTTTTCTGTGATATCATCACGGAAGCAAGCACTTATTTGGGGTATATTAAGTTCAAATAGGAGAAGGAGTTGAAAAATATGACATCTATAAATATAAATAAAGAAAAGTTTGGACAATTAATTCATAAGGAAAAACCGGTTTTGGTTGATTTCTGGGCACCTTGGTGTGGTTATTGCCGTAGAATTGGAGCGGCTTATGAAAAAATAAGTGAAGAATACAGCGATATTCTTATTGCTGGAAAAGTAAATATTGATGAAGAACCACAGATTGCAGAAGCTGAAAAGATTGAGATAATTCCTACGCTGGTTTTATATCGAGATGGAAAGGCAATAGATTCTATTGTTGCACCTGAATCAAAAATAATGATAGAGAA
>OIII01000597.1_pt1 | contig 7841 bp, 5 predicted proteins | sample 1583221 | NCBI WGS metagenome assembly OIII01 (sample SAMN02675044, study PRJEB24791) | human gut metagenome, SKBSTL002 | isolation source: stool | host: Homo sapiens | place: USA
CTTATAGTTGTGTATGATTATAATATATGTAACAGGAAGGCAGAACAATGATTAAGAAATTAGGAAGAAACGACCATTGCTGGTGTGGCAGTGGTAAGAAATACAAAGCGTGTCATGAAGCATTTGACGATAAGTTAAGATATCTTGAGGATATTGGACATATTGTGCCATCACACAAGTTAATCAAGACACCTGAACAGATTGAGAAGATTAAAGAGAGTGCCAGGATAAATGTAGCATGCCTTGATGCGGTTGCAGCAGCAATACATGAAGGCATGAACACTGCTGAGATTGATAAGATTGTATATGATGTAACTACTGATATGGGAGGAATTCCAGCACCACTTAATTATGAAGGATATCCTTACAGTGTGTGTACATCTGTTAATGAGCAGGTATGCCACGGATTTCCATCTAAGGATGTTATCCTTAAGTCAGGTGATATTGTAAATGTTGACTGTTCTACAATTCTTCATGGATATTTTTCGGATTCATCAAGAATGTTCTGTATAGGTGATGTTAAGCCTGAGGTAAAGAAGCTTGTTGATGTTACTAAGGAATGTGTTGAATTAGGACTTGAGCAGGTTAAACCTTGGGGCTTCTTAGGTGATATGGGACAGGCAGTACATGACCATGCATATGCTAATGGATATACTGTTGTAAGAGAAATCGGCGGTCATGGAGTCGGACTTGAATTCCATGAAGATCCTTGGGTTGGGTACAACACTAGAAAAGGAACAGACATGGTTATGGCTCCGGGAATGATGTTTACAATAGAGCCTATGGTTAATATGGGTAAGGTAAATGTCGTTACAGATGAAAAGAACGGCTGGGAAGTATCTACAGCTGATGGACTTCCTTCAGCACAGTGGGAAATTCAGGTTCTTGTAACAGAGGACGGACATGAAGTAATAAGTTGGTAAGAAATAAAATAAGTTCCTGCCAATCAGGCACGCTTTCGCTGCTCTCGCCTCGCAGCGGTACTAAATTCGCGTTACACGCTCATTAAGTACCGGCGGGCTCAAAGCGCCTGATTGGCAGGAACTTTTTTATTGATGTGATACCTATAGGTAGTCGCATTATGGGGTGCTTGATAGGTAATTTTGATAAATAACTACTAAGATAAACGTTAAAAAAGCCTATAAGATGTAAAAGATGCATACATCTTATAGGCTTTTTCGTTATTCAAGCTGGATTAAAAAGAAATTAAGTAGAAATATTACCTATTAATCATACATTTTAATTGTTATTATAGGTAGGGCATAATAATATATGTAAAATAACCTGGTTAACACAGTTTATAAGTATATTCAGCACACAAATGACATTGTATATCCAGAATTAGACGACTTGTCGTCTATCTGACAGTAGATATCCGGTGTTAAGAGGCAGTTCACAGACATCAGACTGTCATATAATTATCATCATATAACCGCCTTCTGTGTCCATTTTCCACGTATGAATCTTATAAGGAATGCAAGTGAACGGAATCCCCAGTCGATGAACATACCAAACCATACACCGAGCACGCCAAGTCCTAATGTACCACCAAGAAGGTAACTGCTTCCCACACGGAATGCCCACATAGAGAAGATGCTTACCATCATTGTGTATTTGGCATCACCGGCAGCACGGAGAGCATTAGGCATAGTAAAGCTAAGTGGCCATATGAATATTGCTACAATTGAGAAGCAATGGATAAGGCTTAAACCGGTTTTGGTTGCTTCCGGTGACAGATGGAAAAGTCCTACCACAGGAACGGCAACTATTGTCATTACAATGTTGGTTGCAAGAATACCTGCATATGCAATAAACATAAGTTTTTTTCCATATCTTTTGGCTTCATCAGGCTTCTTTGCACCTATACACTGGCCAATAACAGTAATCATTGCCATGCCAATTGCGTTACCCGGAATATTGGCAAACATTGTAACAGAATTGGCAACAGAGTTGGCAGCGATGGCAGCAGTACCAAATGTTGAAACAAGGCTTGAAACAGAAAGCTTACCTATCTGGAACATGCCGTTTTCCAGACCCGACGGGATGCCGATGGACAAAATCTGCATGATGGGCCTGCGCCGGGGCCGCAGGTCAGCGAAGCACTGCACGCGCAGGGGATTGTGCAGGTCTTGGTTCTGCCACAGGATGAACACCGCGGCGAACACACGCCCGATCAGCGTGGCCAGTGCCGCGCCGATAACGCCCATGCCGAAACCGTAGATCAGCAGCGCGTTGCCCGCAATGTTGATGACGTTCATGACAAGGCTGGCCAGCATACTGATGCGGCTGTTGCCCTGCGCACGGAATAGCGCCGCGCCGCCGTTGTACAGGCCGATGAAGGGGTAGGACACTGCACTGATAAGGAAGTACTGCTGCGCAAACCGCATGACATCTTCATCAATGCTGCCGAACACCATCCGAAGGATCAGGCGGGAGAGCAGCATACAGACAACACCCACCGCAACCGTAGAGATGCCCAGCACGCTGTACAGCTGGGCGGCGCTGCGGCTGGCGTTTTCCTCATCCCGGCGGCCCAGATACTGGCTGGCAGTGACCGCACCGCCGGTAGCCAGCGCGGACAAAATCTGAATAATCAAAATATTCAGGCTGTCCACCAGCGATACGCTGGAGACAGCGGCCTCACCCACACCGGCGACCATCAGCGTGTCGGCCATGCCCATCGTGACGCTTAATGTCTGCTCCAGCAGCAGGGGCCAGATCAGGGTGAACAGCGCCCGCCTGGTAAACAGGGGACCTTGTGATTTTGCAGTGGATGTCATGGTAAACTCCCATCCTCTTTTACTTGGATTTTACCATTAGTATACAGCAAAATCTATGCGAAATCAAGGATTTGACACTTGTACAAAAAATGCCTGCGAACGCTGTAGCTGCGCCCTGTACAGCGAAAAACCGTAAAAATCAAATCGCAAGGATTTTGCCCGTTTTTGCGGCGGCAAAAAGCCCCGGCCACAAAAGCTAGTGGCCGGGGCAGATCATGCGGCGGCTTGCAGAGACCGCAGAGGGGCGGTGGTTAGAAGTCGACCTCGGTGTCGTAGTAGCAGCACTTCAGCAGCTTTTCCATCTTCTCCTGGGTCGGCTGGCGCGGGTTGGAGCCGGTGCAGGCATCGGCGATCGCGTTCTTTGCGATCTCGGGCAGTCTCTCGAGGAATACGTTCTCGGGGACAAAGCCCTGCTCGGCGGGGTAGGAGTCGGGGCCGTAGTGGCCGATGCAGTGCGGAATGTTCAAATCGTCGTTCATGCCGCGCAGATACTGGATGAGCAGCGCGACCTTCTCGTCGTCGTTCTCGCCGCCCAGGTGCATCTTGTCGGCAATGACGCCGTAGCGTGCCTTGGCGGTGGGGTCCTTCGCATTGTAGGCGATGACCTTGGGCAGGTACATGGCGTTGGCTGCGCCGTGGATGATGTGTGCGCCGTAATCGGCAAACGCCGCGCCGGTCTTGTGGGCCATGCTGTGTACGATGCCGAGCAGCGCGTTCGAGAACGCCATACCGGCCAGGCACTGGGCATTGTGCATCGCGTCGCGCTTATCCATATCGCCGTTGTAGCTGCCGACCAGATCCGCCTGGATCATCTCGATGGCGTGCAGGGCCAGCGGGTCGGTAAAGTCGCAGTTCGCGGTGGAGACGTAGGCTTCAATGGCGTGGGTCATGGCGTCCATGCCGGTGTGGGCGACGAGCTTCTTGGGCATCGTGTGGGCCAGCTCGGGGTCAACGATGGCGACATCGGGCGTGATCTCAAAGTCGGCAATGGGGTACTTGATGCCCTTCTGGTAATCGGTGATGATCGAGAAGGCCGTGACCTCTGTGGCCGTACCGGAGGTGGAGGAGATGGCGCAGAAGTGGGCCTTGCGGCGCAGCGGCGGGATGCCGAACACCTTGCACATATCCTCAAACGTGATGTCGGGGTACTCGTACTTGATCCACATGGCCTTGGCTGCGTCGATGGGGGAGCCGCCGCCGATTGCGACGATCCAGTCGGGCTGGAACTTTTCCATGGCGGCAGCACCCTTCATGACCGTCTCCACGGACGGGTCGGGCTCGATGCCTTCAAACAGCTCTACCTCCATGCCGGCCTCTTTTAAGTAGGCCTCGGCGCGGTCCAGGAAGCCGAAGCGCTTCATCGAACCGCCGCCGACGCAGATCATGGCGCGCTTGCCGGGCAGCGTTTTCAACGCTTCCAGCGCGTGGGGGCCGTGGTAAAGGTCACGGGGTAAAGTAAATCTAGCCATAGGGTTTGCCTCCTTTAAAAATAGCTCTCTCGGACTTTGATAATTAAATATCAAAATCTGCTATTAACAGTATACACCTTATGTGTCTAAACGGTCAATCGACAATACAGAGAATTTTCCGGCGATAATTCAGCATTTTGCCAGTGGAACACTCATAGGCTGTTCTATGGGGAAGGGGGCAGGAGCTATGCGTCCGATCACGCCGCAGCAGAATACAAAAATGCGCCTGCGCATGCGGCTTTTGGCGGCGGTGCTGGCGGTGGGGTGTCTGGGCGGGCTGACGGTGCGGCTGTTTGTGCTGATGCTGCGCGACCCCGGCGGCTACGCGGCACGCGCCGCCGACCAGCAGCTGCGCGGAGCCACGCTGCCCGCCGCCCGCGGGGAGATCTATTCCGCCGACGGTACGCTGCTGGCCGCCAGCGAGACCTGCTGGACCATCCGCGCCGCCCCGCGGGAGATGGCCGACGACGCCGTAGAACCGGCTGCGCGGGCGTTGAGCGAAATTTTAGAGCTGGACTACGCCGATACGCTGGCCAAATTCAGCCAGCGAACCTCCAACGACTGCCTGCTGCGCCGCCGCGTGAATAAGACGATGGCCGACGCTGTGCGGGACTGGTGCCGGGCGAACGGTGTGGACGGCATACAAATTCGGCAGGATACCCGCCGCGTCTATCCGCAGGGGGATTTTATGGGCGGCATTTTAGGCTTTACCGACGTGGACAACGCGGGCCTGTGGGGGCTGGAGCTGCGCTACAACGACGAATTGACCGGGCAGAACGGGCGTATCCTGACCGCCAAGAACGCCTGGGGCTACGATATGCCGACCCACTACCAGACGCTGGTGGACGCCGTGCCCGGCAGCACGCTGACGCTGACCATCGACGCGAACATTCAGCACTGGCTCGAAAGCGCACTGTCCGCCGCTGTGACGGAGCATCATGTGGCCGAGCGCGGCGTCGGCATCGTGATGGACGTCCACACCGGGGCCGTGTTGGCGATGTCCTGCCAGCCCGACTACGACCCGAACGCGCCGCGGACCCTTATAAATAAGGAAGTCCGCGACGCTGTGAATGCCCTGACCGGCGAGGAGCGCAGCGCCGCGCTGCAAAAGGCCCAGCAGGCACAGTGGCGCAACAAGGCCATCAGTGACCTGTATGAGCCGGGCAGCGTGTTCAAGCTCATCACGGCGTCGGCGGCGCTGGACTCCGGGGCGTGTAAGGCCACGGACTATTTCACCTGCGCGGGTAAAATAACCGTCGCAGGCACGCGGTTCCGCTGTGCAAACGGGCATATCCACGGCACCGAGACATTCGCCCGGGGGCTGGCTGTCAGCTGCAACCCCTGCTTTATCCAGATCGGTGCGCGGCTTGGAAAAGAACGATTCTGCGATTACTTTGCGGCCTTCGGCCTGCGGGAGGCCACGGGCATCGACCTGCCGGGCGAGGTCAGGCGCAGCGAATACTACACGGCGGACCGGATGGGCCCGGTGGAGCTGGCGAGCTGTTCGTTCGGGCAGAGCAGCAAGGTCAGCTACCTGCAGATGCTCACGGCGGTCTGTGCGGTGGTAAACGGCGGCGAGCTGATGCAGCCCTACGTTGTGGCGAAAATCACGGCGCCTGACGGCACTGTTGTGAAGGAAGTGCAGCCGACGGTGAAGCGCCGCGTCATCAGCGCGGAGACCTCCGCCACGATGTGCCGCCTGATGGAGGGTGTCGTTACAGGCGGCACGGGTAAGCAGGCCGCGCTGGCGGGCTACCGCATTGGCGGCAAGAGCGGCACGAGCCAAAAGCTGGACAGCGCCAACGAGGGCGCGCGCATTGCGAGCTTTGTCTCCGTTGCGCCCATCGACGACCCCAAGGTCGCTGTGCTGGTCTGCCTGGATGAGCCCCACAGCTGGACGACGAGCGGCGGCGCGCTCTCCGGGCCGGTGTGCGCCGAGGTACTGGGAAAGGTGCTGCCGTATCTGGGGGTGGAGAGGGAAAGCGGCGAATAAAGACAGCCGGGCACGGGCCGATATGGAATCCGCCCCTACGTTGAATCGGGACAGCGCAGGGTGACGGGGCTCTGCCCGTTTGCCGCTGCACTATACAAAAAACTCTGCGCCGTCCCTCTTGACATTCCCCGATCCGGTGTTATACTGGTAAAGTACGCAAACGAACAGTTAGAAAGCGAACAATTCGAAATCTAACTTCTTGGACCCAAAAATCGTAAAGGAGGGAAGAAATGCACGAATCATCGTATGATGACTGCGGCTGCTGCGCGGATGTCCACTTCGGCGCACTGCTGAACCAGACCTCGCGGCTCATCCGCCGTGCGCTGGATGCCCGCATCAACGCCGAGGTCAGCTCGGAGCTGTCGGGCGTGCGCGGCATGGTGCTGGGCGACATCGTCCGTGCCGAGCGCCAGGGCCGCGACGTCTACCAGCGCGACATTGAGCAGTGGTTCAATATTCGCCGCTCCAGCGTCACCGCCATGCTGCAGGGCATGGAGCAGGATGGCTTCATCACCCGCAGCGCCGTGGCGAAAGACGCCCGCTTAAAGCGCCTTATCGCCACAGAGAAGGGCCGCGCCTGTCACAAGCAGATCGAGGCAAGCATTGCGCGGTTTGAGGATGACCTGCAAAGCGGCATTGACCCGCAGCAGGCCGCCGCGGCCCGCGCTGTGCTGGAGCAGACCCTGCGCAACGCACAGCACTTCCTGCAAGAGGAAAATACCAAACAAGAGAGGGGAAATACCAATTGTTAAAAACACTCGGACGTGAAACCAAGGGCTTCCGCCTGATCTCCGTGCTGACGCCGATCTTTATGATCGCGGAGGTCATCATGGAAATGATCATCCCGAAGATGATGGCCTCCATCATTGACAACGGCGTCACGCCGGGCAATATGCAGGTCATCTACACCGTCGGCGCACAGATGGTCGTCGCGGCGCTGTTCGGCCTGCTGTTCGGCATTCTGGGCGCGGTGGCCGGCTCCCACGCGGCCACGGGCTTTGCCCGCAACCTGCGCCGCGGCATGTTCCGCAACATCCAGACCTTCAGCTTTGCCAACATTGACAAGTACTCCACCGCGGGCCTGGTCACCCGCATGACCACCGACGTCACCAACATCCAGAACGCCTACCAGATGCTGCTGCGCATGTCGGTGCGTGCGCCCGCCAGCATGATCGTGGCGCTGATCATGTCCTACACGATCAACCGTCGGCTGGCAAACATCTATTTGATCGCCGTCATCCTGCTGGGCTGCGCGCTCGCCTTTATTATGAGCCGCGCCACCAAGTACTTCGGCGAGGCATTCCGCAAGTACGACGACCTGAACGAGAGCGTGCAGGAGAATGTCTCCGCCATCCGCGTTGTCAAGGCCTATGTGCGCGAGAAGTTTGAGGGCGAGAAGTTCCGCAAGGCCAGCGAGAATGTGCGCAATCTGCTGATGCGTGCCGAGCTGATCCTGGCCTGGAACGCCCCGCTCATGCAACTGACCGTCTACAGCTGCATCCTGCTCATCTCCTGGATCGGTGCCCAGCTCATCGTCAGCTCCGGCGCAACGACCTTCACCACCGGCGACCTGATGAGCATGCTGAGCTACTGCATGAA
>OIII01000614.1_pt1 | contig 7643 bp, 5 predicted proteins | sample 1583221 | NCBI WGS metagenome assembly OIII01 (sample SAMN02675044, study PRJEB24791) | human gut metagenome, SKBSTL002 | isolation source: stool | host: Homo sapiens | place: USA
GAAGTGTCTTTTTCGTTTCCCCCTCTGCGCAAAGCCATGGTGTCTCTAAGATTTTTGGCACATCAAGGAACCGCTCGTCATGCACCACCTTATATAAAGGATCAAACCCGATCGTTCCCGCTCCAATATTTGCGTGACGGTCTTTGTGCGCACCGAGAAGATTCAGGCTGTCATTGATATGAAACACTGCAATCTGATCAAGTCCTAAAACCTCTTCGAATTTCTTGAAAACACCGTCATAATCATTGACCAAGTCATAGCCCGCATCGTTTACATGACAGGTATCAAAGCAGACACGCAGACGGTCTTTTTTGTGAACCCCATCATAGATCATTTTCAGTTCCTCAAAAGTGCGCCCAATCTCGCTCCCTTTGCCAGCCATTGTCTCAAGGGCAATGACTACATCATCATCATTAGCATCCAGAACCATGTTCAGGCCTTTTACTGCCTGTGCAATCCCGGCTTCCGTTCCTGCATCCAGCGCAGAACCCGGATGTAACACCAGGATTTTGCTTTGCATCGCTGCGGTACGCTTGATCTCTTTTTCCAAAAATCCCACCGCAAGTTCAAATGTTTCCGGCTTTACAGTGTTGGCAAGATTGATGATATACGGTGCATGCACGATGATCTCTTCAATCCCTGCCTTTTTCGCATACTCCCATCCGGCCTCAATATTCAGTTCTGAAATCTCTTTTCTCCTTGTATTCTGCGGTGCTCCGGTATAAAGCATTAAAATATTGGCACCATAACTTTCCGCCTCCTTCACAGAAGCAAGAAACATTTCCTTTCCAGCCATTCCCACATGGGAACCAAGTTTTATCTGTGACATTTTTGTACTCCTTTTTCATCTTTTACTTTACATAGGCGTTTGCGAAACTCTTCATAATCTTCTTTAAATTGTTCAAAATTAACAAAATTTTCGAAAACACGCTTTCGCTACGTGTCGCTGGTAACGGTACTAAGAAGCCAGTCACGACTATTGTCGCACCTGCCTTCTAAGAACCGACCGCTCTCCAGTGTTTTCTCAAGCTTTTGTCGATTTTTCACAATTTAATTTACATTTTATGAGTTTCGCAATAAATGAGAAAAGAAACCTGTTCATTATCAAAATAAATAATAAATAGGTTTCTCTTATATATTCACGTATTTTAGTGGCTATCTTGCCTGAAATATTTTTCTCTGCTTGTAAATGTAATAGATGCTCATCGCAAGCGCACCTGCCGCCCACGTGATCGGATAGCAGATGATGACCTGCTCTAAGGTTCCGTGAGCTGCCACAAGTGTCACCCAGATCATACGGAGCACACAGATGCCAACCATCGTGATCAGCGTGGAGACTACCACTGCTCCCTGTGCACGCAGTGCCCCGGAAAACACTTCGATAAAGGCAAATAATAAGTACGCCGGTGCGATCACATTCATCATGCGGATACCGATCTCTACCACGCCCGCATCATTGACAAAGATTCCAAACAGAAATCTCTCTGCAGACATTAAGATGATACTCACAGAAACCGCCGATATCAGTGCCATGCCAAGACAGATTTTTGTACCTCTCCGGATGCGGTCCCATTTCCCTGCTCCATAGTTTTGTCCTACAAATGTCATAACAGAGATTCCGAATGCGCTGTTGATCATCCAGAAAATAAAATCAATTTTGGAATAAGCCGTCCATGCCGCCATCGTGTCCACGCCAAAATTATTGATGGACACCTGCACGATAATATTCGAAATACTGTACATGATTGCCTCAAATCCCGCCGGAAGACCTATTTTTAAAATACTCTGCAGCATTCTTTTGTACATGCGGATCTGTGAGAGACACAGTTTCATGCCCTCCGTGCGGTACATCAGTGTAACTGTCACCAAAACAGCACTGACCGCCTGAGCGATCAGGGTGGCAATGGCCGCACCTAAAACGCCTAATGGAATAACCAGAATGAGTAAAAGATCCAATATAATATTTACCACACTGCAGACGATCAGATAATATAATGGTCTTTTCGAATCCCCGACTGCCCTTAAAATCGCAGCACCCATATTGTAAATGAAAATAAAAATCAGTCCTGAAAAATACACCCGCACGTACAGTACCGATTCTGCGATCAGTTCCTCCGGTGTGTTCATCCAGCGTAACATCTGCGGTGCAAACACGATCCCGGCAATTCCGAGCACAAGTCCTCCCACAAGTGCAAATGCGTAAGCGGTGTGAAGAGACTCTTCTATCTCCTCTTTTTTTCCGGCACCAAAATACTGTGAGATAATAACGGTAGCTCCCGTGGACACGCCTGTGAAAAAACCTACCACAAGGCTTATGATCTGCCCGGCAGAGCCGCCGACACTCGACAGTGCTTCTTTTCCGACAAACTGTCCCACAATGACAGAATCCACCGTATTATATAACTGCTGAAAAAAACTTCCCACCAGAATCGGAAAGAAGAAAATCAACAGCTGTTTCCAGATCACTCCCTCTGTGATCCCGTTCTTTTCCTGTGTTGTCATGATATCTTCTCCTGTGCAGCTTCCATCCGGTCACGGATAGCTTCCATTCTCTGATCCAGGGATGCACTGATGCCGGCACACTCCACCAGTTCTTTTGCCAGATACTCTGCCTCGCTTTCCGGAATGTTCTTCTTATAACGTAATTTATGCTCCAGACTTGCCCAGAAATCCATTGCGATCGTCCTGAGCTGGACCTCTACCTTCATCGGACGTTTTTCTTTTTCAAGGAAAATCGGCACTTCGATAATCAGATGCAGACTGCGGTATCCACCCGGCTTCGGGTTTTTAATATAATCTTTCCGCTCGATCAGTCTGACATCGTCCTGCTGCAGCAGACAATCCGCCAGCATATAAATATCTTCCTGAAATGAACAGATCACGCGGACTCCTGCGATATCGTTGATATTTTCCTCTATGGATTCCAGTGAAAACGGAATCTGTTTCCGCTTCACTTTCTTTAAAATACTGTCAAACGATTTCACTCTCGCCTTAATGGACTCGATCGGATTTCTGTCATATTGCAGGGAAAACTGCTCATTCAAAACATTGAACTTTGTCTCCACTTCCATGATCGCACACCGGTAGTATGCCATCAGACTCTCGATCGGTGCAAAATTGTCCTGCACTTTATCCATAAACTCATCGGATAACACGGTATCCATGATAATCTCTTCTTTTGCCTGTTTTAAAAATTTCTCGATCAGCATATGTAAAACCTTCTTCTCTCACGTATTCCGTGGATATACCACAGCCTACTTATTATAGATGGTTTTCTCCATTTTTACAAGCCATTGGGAAGCGTAGATATTCAAGTTTTTGGCAAAAAGAAAAGTCACACAGACAACTGTGATGTTCCTGCTCGCAGAGCTCACAAAGGAAATCACAGTTGTCTGTGCGACTTTTCTTTCTACAATTTACTTTTTTATTATCTACGCTTCTTCTTTAGCTTCTTCTTTGGCTTCTTCCTTCACATCTTTCCTTACACGTCCGTACATTTGCATGTATTTATAAAGGCGTTTTGCAAGTTTGTTGTCAATCTGGTCTGCGGTTGCTCTCCACTCCCAGTTGCCGCCTAAGGTGGATGGCGTATTCATACGTCCCTCAGAACCGACACCGATGATATCCTGCATCGGAACGATTGCGAGATCACCGACGGAAGCCCATGCACCGCGCATCATGCCCCAGTTATAACCTTCCTCTTTTGTGAGGTTTAAGTACTCTTTTGCAAATTTTACACTTGCCTTCGGTGCTGTATTCATCCAGCCAAGGATCGTATCATTGTCGTGTGTTCCTGTGTATACAACACAGTGTGTCGGGTAGTTATGTGGCAAATAATCGCTTCCCTCTCTGGAATCAAATGCAAACTGTACCACTTTCATACCCGGGAAACCGGAATCTTTTACGAGCTTCAATACAGAAGGTGTCAGGAATCCAAGATCCTCCACAATGATATTTAACTTGCCAAGCTTCTTCTCCAATGCATGAAACAGATCCATTCCAGGACCCTCTCTCCACTCACCATTACGTGCCGTGTCGTCTGTTCCAGGAATCGCATAGTAAGAATCAAATCCACGGAAATGATCGATACGTACAATATCATATAATTTTGACATTGCTTTGATCCGTTTTGTCCACCAGCTATAACCGTCTTTTTTCATCTCATCCCAGCGGAACAGCGGATTTCCCCAAAGCTGTCCATCTGCGGAGAATGCATCCGGCGGACATCCTGCAACATCGATTGGATCTAAGTTCTCATCCAAGTAGAACTGAGCCGGATTAGCCCATACATCCGCAGAATCTCCTGCAACATAAATTGGAACATCTCCGATGATCTCAATGCCTTTTTCATTTACATATTCCTTCAATGCCCACCACTGTTTGAAGAACAGATACTGGAGCATTTTGTAAAACAGAATGTCATCTGCATAAGTTTCTTTTGCTTCTGACAATGCTTTCTGTTCTCTTGTCTTTAATTCTTTTTCCCATTCAAACCATGCAATTCCGCCATGGGCATCTTTTAATGCCATAAACAGTGCATAATCCTCGAGCCATTCTGCTTCTTTCTCACAAAAAGATGCAAAATCCTCCGGCTGTTTTTTCATGAAACGTGCATAGACTTTTTTCAGTAATGCATAGCGGGAATTGTACATAACCCCATAGTCTACATAATGAGGATTGCTGCCCCATGGAAAAGATTCGCACTCTGCTTTTTTTAACAGTTTTTCCTTGCATAAAATCTCAAGATCGATAAAATAAGGATTTCCTGCAAAACTGGAAAATGACTGATATGGTGAATCACCATAGCTGGTCGGACAGATTGGAAGGATCTGCCAGTATTTCTGACCTGATTTATCAAGAAAATCTACGAACTTTCTTGCCTCTTTTCCCATTGTACCAATTCCATAAGGGGATGGCAGGGATGAAATGTGCATTAAAACACCGCTGCTTCTCATAACAATAATTCCTCCTATTTGAGTTCAAAAACTCCTATTTCAAATTCTTTATACTCTCCCCACTTGCGAACTCAAACGGAACCACCTCATAAATCGGTTCTTTCTTCAATTCGATCTGTCCAAACAGTATCTCCACACTTCTCACGGCAAGTGTCTGATACTGCTGCCTGATCGTGGCGAGTTTCGGATTATAATATTCTGCTAATACGGTGCCATCAAAACCAATCACAGAAATATCTTCCGGTACACGATAATCCATATCGCGCAGCGCACGGATCGCGCCGATAGCCATCACATCTGACATTGCAAATACTGCTGTCAGATCAGGATACTTTTCCACCAGACGTTTCATCGCCCGGTAAGCACTGTCAAATGAGAATCTTGCTTTCTCATAGCAGACTTCAAGATCCATTTCCTTACCATGTTCTGCAAAGCTTTCCTTACATCCTAAATATCTCTGGTGGCTGGTGTATGATTTTACCGGATCACCACCGATAATACCAATCTTGTCATGTCCTGCTTCAAGCAAAGCATCCACAGCACACTTTCCTGCGGCAATATCATCTGTTGCAACACTGGAAAGGTTCTCAAATGGAAGATTATTTGCCCGGTTTGTCACAAGCACACTCGGCACATCCACCTTTGCAAATCCCTGTTTAAAAAATTCCGGGTTACCACCTAAAAACAGAAGTCCTAACGGCTTTCGCTCCCTGCAGAGCTGTAATGCCTGTTCCACCTCATTTTCGTCCTCGTCAATGTAGGAAACAACCAGTGTATAGTCGGTTCTTCCGATCATCTGCTGAATCTCCTCCACAATGTTGGAGAACAGCATATTGGAAATACCTTTGACTAATACAACAATTGTTTTCGTATTGCTCTGCTTCAAATGCTTCGCATTATTATTCGGAACAAAATGAAATTTTTCAACTACTTCTTCGATTTTTTTCTTTGCATCGGGACTGACATCATTTCTATGATTCAGGACTCTGGAAACCGTGCTGATGGAATATCCTGATTCCCTGGCTATATCCTTTATCGTAACCATATTTTTCTTTCCTGTCTACTGTTTTTTCGTTTTTTTTCGTAAAACATGTATTTTTTACAATCTTCTACTGTAATATCAGCCTTTGACCGCTCCTGCAACTACTCCTTCAATAATATATTTCTGACAAGCCACATAGAAAACTACAATTGGAACAATTGCAAGTACAAGCATTGCCATCATCGTACCCCAGTCTACAGCTCCATAACCACCTTTTAAGTACTGAATGACGATTGGAATCGTCTTGTATTTTTTGATATCCAATACCAGATAAGGAAGTAAATAATCGTTCCAGATCCACATTGCCTGTAAAATTGCAACGGTGATCGCCGTTGGTTTCATAATTGGAAATACCACCTGAAAGAATGTCTGGATCGGAGTACATCCATCGATCATCGCCGCCTCTTCTATCTCGATCGGAATACTTTTTACAAAGCCGCAGAACATAAACACCGCAAGTCCTGCACCGAATCCAAGGTATACTAAAATGATACCGACCGGGTTGCTCAGATGCATCATATTTGCCAGTTTTGACAAGGTGAACATTACCATCTGGAATGGTACGATCATGGAAAACAGACATAACATATAAATGGTTGCATTCACTTTATTATGTACTCTTGTAATATACCATGCACACATGGAGCAACATAAGATGATTACTGCTACAGATAAAATTGTGATAAACAAACTCCATCCAAATGCCTGAATCAGCCGTGTCTGCTTAATACCACGGATATAGTTCTCTAATCCGACATACATCTTTCCGGTCGGTATCTCGAACGGTGCTTTACTGATATAGGCTTTTTTCTTAAAGGAGTTGATAAATACCAGTATGATCGGATACACATACAGCAGACTGAGCACTGCAAAAATGATTGTTAATAATGTACCATGTTTTACTTTTTTGTTCATTACTGCTGCACCTCCTTTGATGTTGTCATTTTATTCTGGATCAATGCAATCACACCTACAATAATGAAGAAGACAACTGCTTTTGCCTGTCCTACGCCTTCCCAACCGGTTCTTCCATAGAATGTATTATAGATGTTCAGGGCAAGCATTTCTGACATCTTGTCCGGTCCACCGTTTGTCAATGCAAGGTTCTGGTCGAAAAGTTTAAATCCGTTTGTGAGTGTCAGGAAAGTACAGATGGTGATGGATGGCATAACCATCGGAATTGTAACATATCTTAAAAGCTGTACTTTATTCGCTCCATCAATCTGTGCTGCCTCGATCAACTCTCCAGGAATATTCTGGATTCCTGAGATGTAGATGATCATCATGTATCCAACCTGCTGCCAGAGCATCAGGATAACTAATCCCCAGAAGCCGTATTTTGAAGAATATGTAAGTGTTTTCTGGAAATGTGCCAGAATACCGTTTAATAACAGCTGCCATACATATCCAAGTACGATACCGCCGATCAGGTTTGGCATAAAGAATACAGTACGGAAAATATTCGTTCCTTTAATCTTCTTTGTCAAAAGCATTGCTACCGCAAATGCAAAAATGTTGATCAGTAATACTGTTACAATTGTAAATAATGCAGTAAACCAGAGAGAGTGAAGAAAATCCCCATCTCCCAGTATCTTTGCATAGTTGCCAAGTCCAATAAATCTGGCGTCTGTTACCGTTGTGAATTT
>OIII01000615.1_pt1 | contig 7640 bp, 4 predicted proteins | sample 1583221 | NCBI WGS metagenome assembly OIII01 (sample SAMN02675044, study PRJEB24791) | human gut metagenome, SKBSTL002 | isolation source: stool | host: Homo sapiens | place: USA
AGCTCTACCGTCACCATAAACAGCTGCTCGGCCTGCTCTGCGGTGAGGAACTGGCTCTCGTCACAGAGCACACAGGCCAGAGGCCGGCCCTCGCTGCTGGCGGCCCGGACGGCCTCCACCAGGTCCATGTCCGGCGGCACCAGCAGGTCGGCGGGGCGGCGGACGCCCAGACGGCTCACGAGGTCGCCGCTGCCCTTGGTGTCCACCTTCGGCTTGAGGATGAGCACCCGCATCCCCTGCTCCTCGTAGTTGTGGGCCACCTGCATCAGCGCGGTGCTCTTGCCGCTGTTCATGGCACCGTATCGGAAGTATAGCTTCGCCATAGTTGCTCTCCTCATAAAAAGGCAACCCTCTCTGCTCGTTCGGGGGGAGAGGGCTGCCTGTTTTCTGTGATATGTTATGAATAGATGTTAGATCAGTCCTGATTGCGCAGGCGGTAGCCCAAGCTCATCAGGCTGTCGCCCAGGTGGACGTTCTCCACCACCACTTCGGGGTAAGGCACCGACAGGTCATAGTGGGAGAAGTTCCAGAAGCCCTCGATGCCCAGATCCACCAGCCGTCCGCTGACCTGCTGTGCACCATCACGGGGTACACAGAGCACCGCCACCTTGGGCTTGTTTTCCTCACAAAAAGCCTCCAGCTCGTCAATGTGCCGGATGCGGATGCCGCTGATCTCCTTGCCCACCTCGTTCTCGGCCACGTCAAAGGCCGCGATCAGCTTGTAGCCGTTGGTATCGGTGGTAATAAAGCGGCTCACCGCCTTGCCCAGACGGCCGCAGCCGATCAGAATGGTGGGCAGACGGTCACCGTTGCCGAACAGCAGACTTTCCAGAATGGAAAGCAGGTTCTCCACCGAGTAGCCGATGCCCTGCCGTCCGTTCACGTCACCGATGCAGTTAAAGTCCTGCCGCACCTGCGAGGCGGTGGTGCCCATCTGAGAGGCCAGTTCCCGGGAGGAGATGCTGGTAATGCCATCGGCCTGCAGGGAGCGCAGATACCGGTAATATTTGGGGAGACGCTTGATCACAGGGATCGATGCTTTCTGGGGGGTGTTCATAGCAAAATTCTCCTTTCTGCCCAACGCGCTGCAGCTTCTGCCGCCATGCAAGGGGCTTCTTTGCGCGCAGAGAGATGTTCCGTTTTATCCTGTTATATTATTTAAAGTATACAGCATGAAAGGCGAATGTCAAATACCTATTTGTAAAAAAGCAAAAAATTCACAAAGTTTTTTGTATTCGCGCTCCTGCATACTTCCCCGGCAGCCGGGGGATACTGACCCCACAAAGACCCCGCTACGGAAGGAGAACGCGCATGGATACGGCAAAAGACACCCCCGCAGAGCAGCACCGGATGGAAAAAGAGGATATCGAGGATCTGGGCACGGTCACCCTGAGCCGGGGCGGTCATGTCATCCACTGCCTGACCGTCATCGGCCAGATCGAAGGGCACACCGAAGCGCCGCAAGGGCAAAAGACCACTAAGTACGAGCACGTCATCCCCCAGCTGGTGGCGGTGCAGGAGGACCCCCGCATCGAGGGGCTGCTGGTGCTGCTGAACACGGTGGGCGGCGATGTGGAGACCGGCCTTGCGCTGGCAGAGCTGATTGCCAGCATCTCCAAGCCCAGCGCCACACTGGTGCTGGGCGGCGGGCACTCCATTGGCATCCCGCTGGCGGTCAGCGCGCGGCACAGCTTTATTGTCCCCACCGCCACCATGACGGTGCATCCGGTGCGGCACTCCGGGCTGATCTTAGGCGTCCCGCAGACCATGCACTGCTTTGAGCAGATGCAGCAGCGCATCACCGGCTTTGTAGCCGCCCACAGCGGTATGCCGGAAAAGCGCTACACCCAGCTGATGCTCCACACCGGGGAACTGGTCATGGACATGGGCACGGTGCTGGACGGACGCCGTGCCGTAAAGGAAAAGCTCATCGACGAGCTGGGCGGTCTTTCGGATGCGTTGGCGTGGCTGTATAAGGAAATCGAACGGGGGTAAGGCCTTGCGTCTCCCCCGCCGGACGATTTGAACTGCGCTCCGCGTTCGCTTTGCGCAGAAGCAGCGGAATTATTTTTTTATTTGCAGTTCCGAAACGCCTGCGGGCGTTTCGGAACTGCCTTTTCACGAGAGGGGCTGGGCTCGTTCCATTTTCCTCCAACAAAAACAACATTATGGTTTGCCATTTTTGCCCTTGCGTGGTACAATAGTAGAATCAATTATTGTGTCTATGGGAAGTTGGGGAACAGAGTAGAATGGCAACAAAAAAACGAAAATCAACGAAACGGCGTACTGCTGCCCGCCGTAAAAAGGCAGAGCAGCGGCTCCCGGCAGGGCTTGGCACCCTGTTCGGCGGCCTGCTGCTGATCGTGCTGGCCTTTGTGCGGGGCGATTCCGTATGGCGGGTGCTCCATGATGTGCTGTTCGGGCTGTTCGGCTGCGGCAGCTTTGTGCTGGGTGCAGCCGTGTGCTGTCTGGCCGTTTTGTACACCCGGGGCGAGGAGCTGCTGTCCCGCATCCTCAAGCTGGTGCTGGGGCTTATCTTTGTCTGCGGCACGGTCATCGTGTTTTCCGATATCCAGCCGCAGGGGCTGTCGGCGCTGCAAATGCTTTCCGCCTGCTACGCCAACGGCGTCAATGCATGGCTCTCCGGCGGCGCAATGGGCTTTGTGTTGGGCGGCGTGCTGCTTTTGCTGTGCGGACGTCCGGCAGCAAATCTCATCATGGTCGTGCTCTTGCTGTGCGGCAGCCTGTACATTTTTGATATCACCCCCGCCGAGGTCTGGGTCTGGCTGTGTGCCGTCACCGGCGGTATCCACGCCCGCGGCGCTGCCTTTGCAGAGCAGCGCTCTGCCCGCCGCGCCGAGCGCGCCGCCATCCGGCAGGCAGAGCGGGAGATCGACGAGGAATACGACGAAATCGAGGACGAGCCGCTGGACGAGGAGGACGAGCCTGCCGGGCTGCATCTAGGGGTGCCGGACTGGATGTCCGGTGTGCTGCGCTGGGGACACAAGGTAACGCAGGAGATGGAGGCAGACGCTGCGGACACCGAAGCTGCGCCCGCCGCCCCTGCCCAGCCGGAGCCTGCCGCGCCGCCCATCACCCCGGTGCGGGTCAGCGTTGCCCATCCCCGCGCCGCCTTTGATGTAGACCTTGGCCCCGACCACACCGCCCTCTCCGAGGGCGGCAGCGAGCCCATTGAGCCGCTGATCGTCGGGCCGGGCGGCACCTTCGGGCAGGACCCGCTGCGCCCTGCATCCAAGCCCACGCCGCCGCCCATCGTGGCAGACCCGGTAGTCGCCTCTGCGGCAGATTTCTTTGCCAAAGATGCCCCCCAGCCGGAAGAGCCTGCCCCCGCTTTTGATACGCCCATCGTCCAGCCGGCAGCGCCGGTGGTGCAGCCGCAGATGCCCACGCAGCCGGAGGCTGCGCCTATCCAGCCCGCCGTGCCCCGGGTGAGCGCCGAGAACGCCGTGGCGTTCCGCTCTGCGCCGGACGAGGACGGCTGGATCAGCATCACCGCCGAGCCGGTGGAGGAAAAAGACATCAACTCGCTGGTGGCAGCGGCCATGGAAAAGCCCGCTGTCTCCGAGCAGGCAGCCGCCACCGCACCCGCCGAGGAGACCGAGCCGGTGGACCGCTACGAATACCAGTACCCGCCCATCGAGCTGTTTGAAAAAACGCAGGAGGAGAGCGACCCCGGCGCACAGGAGGAGCTGAAGGCCAACGCCCAAAAGCTGGTGGACACGCTGGAAAGCTTCGGCGTGCGCACCCGGGTGCTGGATATCTCCCGCGGGCCCTCTGTTACCCGATACGAACTGCAGCCCATGGCGGGTGTGAAGATCAGCCGCATCACCTCGCTGGCAGACGATATCGCCCTGAACCTTGCGGTGGCGGACGTGCGTATGGAAGCCCCCATCCCCGGCAAGCCCGCCGTGGGCATCGAGGTGCCCAACCACAAAAAGACCGCCGTTTCCATCCGCAGCATCTTTGAGAGCCAGAGCTTTCTGCGCATGACCTCGCCGCTGGGCATCGCCCTTGGCAAGGACATTGCCGGTGTAGCGCAGGTGACCGACCTGTGCAAGATGCCCCACCTGCTCATCGCGGGCAGCACCGGCAGCGGTAAATCCGTGTGCGTGAACAGCATCATCATGAGCCTGCTGTTCCGCTCCAGCCCGGAGGACGTGAAGCTGCTGCTCATCGACCCCAAGGTGGTGGAGCTGGCCGAGTATAACGGCATCCCCCACCTGCTGATGCCCGTTGTCACCGAGCCCCGCAAGGCCGCCGGTGCACTGGGCAGCGCGGTGCAGGAGATGGAGCGCCGCTACCGCCTGTTTGCGGAGAACAATGTGCGCGATATCAAGTCCTTCAACAAGCTGGCTGCCGAGCAGCCGGAGCTGGAAAAGATGCCCTACATCGCCATTATCATCGACGAGTTGGCCGATTTGATGATGGTGGTGGGCAAGGACGTAGAGGATTCCATCTGCCGCATCGCCCAGAAAGCCCGTGCCGCCGGTATGCACCTGATCGTTGCCACCCAGCGCCCCAGCGTGGACGTGATCACCGGCCTGATCAAGGCCAACATCCCCAGCCGCATCGCCTTTGCGGTGTCCAGTCAGGTGGACAGCCGCACCATTCTGGACGGTGCCGGCGCAGAAAAGCTGCTGGGTCAGGGCGATATGCTCTTTATGCCCGTGGGCGCACCCAAGCCCACCCGCATTCAGGGCACTTTTGTGCGGGATGAGGAGATCAGCCGTGTGCTGGACTTCATCAAATCCAGCGCCACCGTGCAGTACGACGAGGCCATGATCGAGGCCATGGAAAAGCACGCCATTCAGGACGGCAAAAAGGGCGGCGGCGGTGCCGACGCCGAGGAGGACGCAGGCTCCGACCCCATGTTCAAGCAGGCCGTGGACGTGGTCATCGACGCCGGTCAGGCCTCCACCAGCCTGTTGCAGCGCCGCTGCAAGCTGGGCTACGCCCGCGCCGCCCGCATCATGGACGAGATGGAGCAAAAGAGCATCATTGGCCCCTACGAGGGTGCAAAGCCCCGCGCCGTGCTCATCAGCCGCCAGCAGTGGCTGGAAATGCAGATGAACCAACCGGAGGAATAATAAAGGAGCATTATGGAACATTCTACTCCCCAGATCTACACCGAATTTCTTCCCATCAGCCGGGCAGACATGGAAGCCCGGGGCTGGGAGCAGCTGGACTTTGTGGTGGTGGGCGGTGACGCCTATGTGGACCACCCCAGCTTTGGCACCGCCATCATCAGCCGCCTGCTGGAGGCCGAGGGCTACAAGGTGGGCGTGCTGGCACAGCCCCGCTATACCGACTGCGAGGACTTCAAGCGGTTCGGCAAGCCCAAGTACGGCTTTTTCATCGGCGGCGGCAATGTGGACAGCATGGTCAGCCACTATTCCGTGGCAAAAATTCCCCGCGCCGAGGACGAATACTCCCCCGGCGGCAAGTCCGGTGCCCGCCCGGACCGCAGCGCCACCGTGTACACAAAGCTTGCCAAGCAGGCTTACCCCGACCTGCCGGTGATCTTAGGCGGTCTGGAAGCCAGCCTGCGCCGGTTTGCCCACTACGATTACTGGCTGGACACCGTGCTGCCCAGCATCGCGGAGGACTCCGGCGCGGATCTCATCAGCTTTGGCATGGGCGAGCACCAGACCGTGGAGATCGCCCGCCGTCTGGCCGCCGGGGAGCCGGTGGAAAGTATCACGGACGTAAACGGCACCTGCTACCTGACCGATTTCGACCACCTGCCCCAGCGGTATGTGGAGTGCGCCGGTTTCCGGAAAGTGGCCTCCGATAAGGTGGCCTACGCCAGAGCCTGCCGCATCCAGATGGACAATCAGGATGTGGTCAGCGGCCAGATCATTGTACAGAAGCAGAGCGAAAAGTATCTGGTGCAGAACATCCCCGCAAAGCCGCTGGTGCGCGGAGAGCTGGACAAGGTGTACGCCCTGCCCTACACCCGCCGCTACCACCCCATCTACGAGAGCATGGGCGGTGTGCCCGCCATCCGCGAGGTGCAGTTCTCCATCATCCAGAACCGCGGCTGCTTCGGCGGCTGCAACTTCTGCGCCATCCAGCTGCATCAGGGGCGGCGGGTCACCAGCCGCAGCGCCGACAGCATCGTGGAGGAAGCCGAGCGCATGACTCACGAGCCGGATTTCAAGGGCTACATCCACGATGTGGGCGGCCCCACCGCAAACTTCCGCTTTCCCTCCTGCCGCGAGCAGATGCTGCGCGGGATGTGCACCGGCGGCAAGCACTGCCTTGCCCCCACCACCTGCTCCCACATGATCGTGGATCACAGCGACTACCTTAAGATCCTGCGCCGGGTGCGGGAGCTGCCGGGCGTAAAAAAAGTGTTCATCCGCAGCGGCATCCGGTTCGACTACCTGATGGCTGACCCGGACGATACCTTCTTTAAGGAACTGGTGGAGTACCATGTGTCCGGCCAGCTGAAGGTCGCCCCGGAGCACTGCGCCCCCAACACTCTTGCCTACATGGGCAAGCCGCCCATCGAGACCTTCAACAAGTTCAAGGATAAATTCTACGAGCTGAGCAAGAAGGCGGGCAAAAAGCAGTATCTGGTGCCCTACCTCATGTCCAGCCACCCGGGCAGCACCCTGAAGGACGCGGTCTATCTGGCCGAGTACCTCTATAAGAACCATATGCGCCCGGAGCAGGTGCAGGACTTCTACCCCACCCCCGGCACGGTGAGCACCTGTATGTTCTATACCGGCCTTGACCCCTACACCCTCAAGCCGGTGTTTGTGGAAAAGACCCCCGAGGGCAAGGCTTTGCAGCGCGCACTGCTGCAATACTACGAGCCCCGCAACGCCGAAAAGGTGGTCAAGGCTTTGCAGCTGACTCACCGGGAGGACCTCATCCCCCTGCTGGTGCCCGCCGCAGGCCGCCGCGCCGTGCAACGCACCGCACGCCGGGCAGAAAGCGCCGAGGTGACCATCCACAATGACGGCACTTATACCGTACATTCCAGCCAGAAGGGACGCAGCGCCGGTAAAAACGCCCGTGCTGCCGCCCCGGCAGGCCGTCAGCCCAGCCCGGGCGCACGCTTTGCGCCCAACTCTGCGCCCGGCCATAAACCTAAGAATAATCAACAGAAAGAGAACGCAACGTGGAAAACTGGAAAGAAGAAAAAGTAACCCTGTTCCCCCGCCGCCTGTTCCTGCGGCTGGCTGCGCTGGCGCTGGCCGCTGTGCTGGCGCTGGGGCTTACCGCCTGTGACAGCCTGCCCGGCGACGGCGGACATATCGTCAAACCCTCCACCGGGTCAAGCCAGCCCTTTGAGATGCACTTCATTGATGTAGGGCAGGCGCTAAGCGTGCTGGTAGAGTGTGACGGACAGTTCATGCTCTACGACGGCGGCAACGTGGACGACGGCAGTCTGGTAGTCTCCTACCTGCAAAAGCAGGGGGTGCAGCAGCTGCAATATGTGTTCTGCTCCCATGCTCACGAGGACCATGTGGGCGGGCTTGCCGCCGTGATGGCAAAGTTCCCGGCACAGCACGCTTACAGCCCGGTGACCGAGAGCAGCACCAAATGCTTCAACGATTTTGTCAAGTATACGCAGCAGCAGGGTCTGCAATTGGAAGTGCCCTCCGTGG
>OIII01000622.1_pt1 | contig 7583 bp, 5 predicted proteins | sample 1583221 | NCBI WGS metagenome assembly OIII01 (sample SAMN02675044, study PRJEB24791) | human gut metagenome, SKBSTL002 | isolation source: stool | host: Homo sapiens | place: USA
ATACGTGGAACGGATGCGTCATGGAGAGAAAGATGTCCTGTGGCGTGGAGAAGTGCAGTGGTTTGCCAAATCTTCAGGAACAACTAATGACAAAAGTAAGTTTATTCCTGTCAGCAGGGAGGGACTTCATGATATTCATTATGCGGGTGGTATGGATGCAGTGGCGCTGTATCTCCAACAAAATCCTGAGAGTCGTTTTTTCTCTGGAAAAGGTCTGATTCTTGGAGGAAGCCATGCACCAAACTATAATGTGAAACGAAGTCTTGTAGGAGACCTTTCTGCCATATTGATTGAAAATGTGAATCCGTTGGTCAATCTGATTCGGGTGCCCGATAAAAAGATTGCGTTGCTGAGTGATTTCGAGGAAAAAGTAGAAAGGATTACTCGTGCCACAATGAATCAGAATGTGACCAATCTTTCAGGAGTGCCGTCATGGATGATGGCTGTACTGAAACATATTCTGGAAGTGAAGGGAACGGATAATTTGGCGGAAGTATGGCCTGATTTGGAAGTTTTTTTTCATGGAGGGGTTGCTTTTACTCCTTATCGCGAACAATATAAACAGCTTATTCGTAGCGACAAGATGCATTATATGGAAACATACAATGCCAGTGAAGGTTTTTTCGGATTACAAAATGATTTCAGTGATCCTTCCATGTTACTGATGATTGACTATGGGGTATTTTATGAATTTATTCCGATGGAAGATGTCGGTACTGAAAATCCTCATATTGTTCCGTTAACAGATGTGGAGTTGAATAAAAATTATGCGATGGTCATCAGTACTTCCTGCGGATTGTGGCGTTATATGATTGGTGATACCGTGAAGTTCACCAACAAACACCCCTATAAATTTGTTATAACAGGGCGTACCAAGCACTTTATTAATGCATTTGGTGAGGAGTTGATGGTGGATAATGCGGAACAAGGGTTGGCAAAAGCCTGCGAGGCGACCGGTGCACAGATTATTGATTATTCTGCTGCTCCTGTTTTCATGGATGCACATGCCAAGTGCCGTCATCAGTGGCTGATAGAATTTGCCGTTATGCCGGATTCTTTAGAGAATTTTAGTCGGGTTCTTGACACTTCTTTACAACAAATTAACTCCGATTACGAAGCTAAACGCCATAAAAACATTACCTTGCAGCCGTTGGAAATAATCGTGGCGAGACCTAATCTGTTCCACGATTGGCTGAAAGAAAAAGGCAAATTAGGCGGACAGCACAAAGTGCCGAGATTGAGCAATACGCGTGATTATATAGAAGAAATGCTAAGCTTGAACCAATAAGAACATGAATTGGAAAAAACATAAATTACCTGCTTTGTTGATGCTGATGATCGTGGTGTATTCCTGCGCAAGCATGGGAACACCGGATGGAGGTCCGTATGATGAGGAGCCGCCCAAGTTTATCAGAAGCTCTCCCAAGCCGTATGCAACAAACAATAAGAATAAGAAGATTGCCATTGAATTTGATGAGTTCATCAAATTAGAGAAAACATCGGAGAAGGTGGTAGTGTCTCCTCCTCAATTGGAACAACCTGATATTAAGGCAAGTGGCAGAAGAGTATTGGTTAACCTCATGGACTCATTGAAACCCAATACCACTTATACCATTGATTTTTCGGATGCCATTGTGGATAACAATGAGGGTAATCCGCTAGGTAATTATGCTTTTTCTTTTTCTACGGGAGAAGCCATTGATACACTGGAAGTTTCCGGAAATGTATTGGCTGCTGCTGATTTGGAACCTGTCAAAGGTATGATGGTGGGATTGCATGCAGATCTGAGCGATAGCGCTTTTGTCAAGAAACCGTTTGACCGTGTATCCCGTACTGATAGCCGAGGGCGTTTTACCATCCGCGGTATCGCACCTGGTAAATATCATATCTTTGGTTTGATGGATGGTAACCAGAATTATTTGTATGACTCCAAGACCGAGATGATTGCTTTTTGTGATTCTATTATTATTCCTTCCATGGAGGCTGCTGTGCGTCAGGATACGTTGTGGAAGGATACAGCGACTATCGATACGATTAAAACAGTGGGGTATACCCGTTTTCTGCCGGATAATATTGTTCTAAGAGCATTTAAGGGAATAAATAACCGCCAGTATCTGTCCAAGAGCGAGCGTGATAAAGAGAATCATTTTATATTATCTTTCAGTGCGCCGGCCGATACGTTGCCTGTTTTGAAAGGATTGAACTTTGATGAGAAGGATGCGTTTATTATAGAAACGACTCCACGAAACGACTCAATTTGTTATTGGATCAAGGATTCGTTGGTTTATCAGATGGATACGCTGGAGGTTCAGTTGGATTATTTATATACGGATACACTAAACCGGTTGGTTCCCAAAACCGATACCATTTATCTGGCTAATAAACTGACAAGAGAGCAACGGGAAAAATTGCAGAAAAAAGCGAATGAGGAAAAGGAGAAGGAACGTAAAAAAAGGGAGAAAAAAGGAGATACCATCAGGGTGGAACCAACTAAATTCCTGACTATGAACGTCGATGCTCCGTCAGCATTCGATATATACAGGAATATCTATCTATCTTTTGAAGAACCTGTGGCAAGCATAGACACGGCGGCCATTCATATGGAAGTAAAGGTGGATAGTGTGTGGCAACCGGCTCCTTTCTTCTTTATGGCTGACTCGTTGATGCCACGTCAATATCAGATATTGGCAGATTGGCAACCGGAGCAGGAATATCAGTTGACTATTGATTCTTTGGCGTTTATTGGTATTTATGGGCTGCATACGGACAAAGTCCAGCAAACGGTGAAAGTGAAGAAAATGGACGAGTACGGAACTATCTTGTTGAATATAAAAGGAGCTGCTCCCCATGCTGTTGCCGAGTTGTTGGATGCGAATGGAAATGTATTGCGCCAACAACCGGTAACGGAGGAAGGAACGGCGGACTTCTATTTCTTGAATCCGAGTACGAAATATTATATACGTTTGTTTAACGACCATAATAATAACGGAGTTTGGGATACGGGAGATTATGATAAGAAGATTCAGCCTGAAGAGGTTTTCTATTTCCCGAAAGTTTGGGAAATGAAAGCTAACTTTGAATTTGAAGAGAATTGGGATGTGAATGCTATTCCTATAGACAAGCAAAAGCTGGATGAAATAAAGAAACAAAAACCGGAAGAGACCAAAAAGGTGCAAGATAGAAATAAAGAAAGAGCTAGAAAACTAGGCCGATGAAAAAAACTATTCTCATATTATTGTGCGGCTGGTTTGCCATTATGGCAACCAGAGCGCAATGTGCGGCACAAAACGAAGCTATCCAGGCAGGTGAAGAATTAGTGTACGATTTAAAGTTTAACTGGAAATTCATTTGGGTTGCTGCCGGACAGGCAAAAATGGACATGCAGGCTATTACCTATCAGGGGAAACCTTGTTTTCGTAGTAACTTGATTTCTGTCAGTAACAGACAAGTTGATTTCTTTTTTAAGATGCGTGATACATTGACTTGTATTACCAGCAGTCGTCTGGAACCTGTTTATTTTCGTAAAGGAGCCGAAGAGGGCGACCGCTATACGGTGGACGAAGTATGGTTCAGTTATAAAAACGGGAAATGTATTGCCGATCAGCGTCGTATGAGGAGGGAACGGGATACGGTGAAATCGAAAGACCAAAGTGATGAGTGTATCTTTGATATGCTGAGCATATTGATGAGGGCACGTTCATTTGATGTAAGTGACTATAAAGTCGGCGATAAAATATTGTTTGATATGGCTACAGGTACTAAAGTAGAGCAGCAAACATTGATTTATCGTGGCCGGAAGAATTTTAAGGCGGAGAATGGTGTGAAATACCGTTGTTTGGTCTTTTCCTTGGTAGAGTATAAAAAAGGAAAAGAAAAAGAGGTAATAACCTTTTATGTAACTGATGATAAAAACCATTTGCCGGTGCGTTTGGATTTATATTTGAATTTTGGTTCGGCAAAAGCATTTCTGAGAGAGATAAAGGGGAACCGTCATCCTCTAACTTCCATTATAGAAAAGTAGCGGTTTGTCTTGATATAGTAATACCGCCGGGCCTTGGCAGATGCCGGGTCGGCGGTTGTGTTGTTGTATATTCATTATGAATGGTATGTTATTCATCGAACAGTTTGGCCTGTCTGGAAATAAGTTTCAAGGTCTTTCCTTCATTTAATGCAGTAAGAATAGTTTCACCCCCTTTGTTCACTTTGCATAAAGAGATTTTCGGTCCCATGATTTCGGTAATCCGTATTTCACCGATTTTGGTTTCTATATTATGTCCTTCCAGTATGCCATCTTCCACTACATCAAAGCGTAATCCTTCTTTGATAGGATCATCATATCCTAGGTTGATATAAATGGTTTTTGCCTTGTCTCTTTTGGTAGATACCACTTTCAGTATTGAACCGTATACTTTGAAGTGATTTTCTACAAAAAGTCCCATTTCGTATGGCACATTGATTAATGAATTCTCTAAAGCGCTATATTGGGTGGCATCTTTACCGGATGCTGAGCCTGTCTCTTCATAATTGCGTGTGCTGATAGTTACTCCGTCACTGGTCCGTATTAAATCAAGGCGCAGGGTGAATTTCTCTTTATAACTGTTCTCACGGCTGTGGTAACGTCTGTGAGAGCTTCCGTCATCGGTTGCTTCCCTTTGTATCAGGTTTCCTTTTAACAGGTACTCTGCTCTGAAGCGGCGTGCATCTTCCAGCGGGCTCAGACTGAGATCACTTCCAGCCGAAACGGCGTCCACTACATTGATGCGGTTGGTGTTGCGGATACCATCGATAAATGCGAGACGAATCAGGTTGATCGCCCTGTTGGGTATTTTGATCTCACTATTGAAGTCATCCACATAAATCGTATATTTTTGTCCGGATGCTTCTAAGGATATGACTGTCAAAATTATTAATAATAGGATATTACGTTTCATGGTTATACGAATTTGTAAGGTTTGTAATGTAGTTCTTTTACGAAAATACACAGTTCGCTGTTTATTTGCAAGTGAACTGCGTTAAAATAGATTTCGGGCATTGATTATTTATTGCCGGTGTTTATTTTTTCATGTTTAAGTATTTGGTATTGACAGATAATGATTATCTTGGTGCATAAATTAAAAGGTAGCTTGTATATGGGGAAGATTCAAGAGAATGATGCAAGGTTGCAGCAGCTTGTATCAATGGCACGCATAGGATGGTGGGAGGTGGACTTTGATGAAGGAGTTTACTATTGTTCTGAGTTTGTAGCCGATTTGTTAGGAATAGAAGGGAATAAGATTTCTGCTAAAGATTTCGCGAATCTGATTTGTGAGAATTATCGGGAGCGTATTTTGGAGGAATTTCGCTCTTTCCGGATGATGGAGATTTATGAGCAGGTTTTTCCGATACATTCCAAATATGGGATGATGTGGGTCAGTACCAAGGTCGGTGAGAAGCGTATTACCAAAGAAGGTCATGTCCGCGTCATGGGTATGTTGCAATGTATTTCCCGGCAACGGATGAATATGCAGGAGCAGACGGTAGACCGGTTGAACTCTTTATTATCTCGTTTGAACGGCATTTCCAAGTCATTGCTTGATTTTTTGCATTCTGATGATATTACCTTGGTTATCAATAAGATTTTAAAGGAGGTATTGCGCCAATTTCAAGCAGATCGTACTTATATTTTTGAATTGGACAGGAAATTGCATACGGAAGTCTGTACCTATGAAATAGCAGTGGAGGGTATAAAAGAACGTAAGGTTTTATTGTCGGAATCTTCTATTGATTATGCCTCTTGGTGGACAGGACAGATATTGGCTGGTAATCCTATCATTCTTTTTACATTAAATTTGCTTCCTGATTCAGCCGGGGCGGATAAGCGTAGATTAGAGGAATATGGAGTGAAATCTACTATGGTGGTGCCTTTGAACTCAAAAGACGGAGTGTGGGGGTATATAGGGGTGGATATGGTGCGTGAGCACCGGAATTGGTGCAATGAGGATTATCAATGGTTTGTCTCTTTGGGTAATATTATCAGTATTTGTATGGAATTGAGACGCTCTGAATCTGAAGCCCGGCTGGAAAAAGCTTATTTGCAGAATATTTATAAGAATCTTCCTGCTGGTATCGAGTTGTATGATAAGGATGGGTTTATGACAGATTTGAATGACAAGGAGATGGAAATCTTCGGTCTCCGGCATAAGGAGGATGTGATAGGATTGAATTTATTTGATAATCCTTTGCTGCCGCAGGGATTGAAAGATAAGTTGAAAGCAGGAGCACCTATTGATATGTCGTTTAATTATGATTTCGACCGTTTGGACGGCTATTATTCTACTTCTCGTACCGGTACTATCAGTTTGATCTCGAAATTCGCTCCACTTTATGATGCTTTGGGCAATCTGATAAATATATTGTTGATCAATATTGATAATACGGAAACAACAAATGCATATAGCAAAATACAGGACTTTGAGGAGTTTTTCACATTGATTGGTAACTATGCCAAAGTAGGATATGCCCATTTTAATGCCTTGAAATGTGATGGCTATGCTGTGAATAGCTGGTATCGGAATGTAGGTGAGAAAGAAGGAACTCCATTGAATGAGATTATCAAAGTGCATTCTCATTTTCATCCGGATGATCGCAGGATGATGCTTCGCTTCTTTGATCAGGTATTGATACGGGAAGCCAGCCATCTGAGGCGTGATGTGCGTATATTACGTGAAGATGGCACGTATACATGGACAAGAGTCAATGTAATGGTACGCGATTTTCGTCCGGAAGACGGGATTATTGATATGGTTTGTGTCAATTATGACATAACTGAACTGAAAGAAACGGAGCGGAAGTTGATAGCGGCAAGAGATAAAGCGGAAGAGCTGGATCGTTTGAAATCCGCTTTTCTGGCTAATATGAGTCATGAGATCCGCACTCCGCTGAATGCTATAGTGGGGTTTTCCAGCCTTTTAACGGAAACGGAAGATATGAAGGACCGCAAGCAGTACATGGCTATTGTACAGGAGAATACGGAGTTGCTTCTTCAGCTTATTTCAGATATTCTTGATTTATCGAAGATGGAGTCGGGAACGTTCGATTTCACCGAACGTGAAGTGGACGTAAATCTGCTTTGTGAAGATATTGTTCTCGCTATGAGAATGAAGGCCAGACCGAACGTGGAAATCCTTTTTGACCGCCATCTGCCGGAATGTCGCATCATGAGTGACCGCAATCGTTTACATCAGGTTATTTCCAACTTTGTAAACAATGCGCTTAAATTCACGGAAGAAGGAAATATACGGGTAGGCTATGATCAGCTTGATGAGGCTCATCTGCGTTTCTACATTGCCGATACAGGCATAGGTATTGAGCCGGAAATGCAGAACGAGATTTTTGAGCGTTTCGTCAAACTGAATTCCTTTGTACATGGCACAGGACTCGGGCTTTCCATTTGCCGCAGTATTGTGGAACAACTGGGTGGCGAGATTGGCGTAGATAGTGAACCAGAGAAAGGTTCTTGTTTCTGGTTTACCCTGCCGATAAAGTAACGTTGTTCTTCCTTTGTGCGGTTAGTCCGTGCAGCTCTTTCTGATAAAGACTGTTTA
>OIII01000624.1_pt1 | contig 7565 bp, 9 predicted proteins | sample 1583221 | NCBI WGS metagenome assembly OIII01 (sample SAMN02675044, study PRJEB24791) | human gut metagenome, SKBSTL002 | isolation source: stool | host: Homo sapiens | place: USA
GATCCGGATACACGTATAGTGTACCACATTATAGGAAGATGTCCAATACTTTTTTGCGCCAGAACTCGTACAGCACCCGCACCGCCGCAAGGACGATGAACAGTGCCTGTGCGCTCACCCGGCAGGACACCCGGTCCTCCACGGTGGGCTGCCCGCTGCCAAAGTCCGGCAGGATGCGCAGCTCATCGAACTGCAGCCAGAGAAAGCGGTCCAGCACGCCCAGCACCGGGTACAGCCACGCCTGCAGCTTGCCGTAGCTGCGGGCAGCGGCGGCGGGGTCCTCCCCGCGCACACCAAGGCGCACCTGTATTTTTGTGATGCGCAGCGCACCGAACACAGCTTTGGTCAAAGTGCCCGCACCTTTGAGCATGGTGCAGAGGATCTCCAGCGTGATCTTTGCCTTTTGGCGGGGCGGCTTTTCAGCTTTGGGCTTTGCGGGCTGCGCAGCCTTTTTTTCAGCTTTTTTGCGCTTACGCTCCGCGCGCCATGCGCGGAATTTTGCTTTCAGTCTGCCGGTAAAGCCCTTGGGCTCCTCCGGCTGGGCGGGAGGTTCCGGCTTTGGGTATTGGAACACCGGAAAAGTGATGCCCAGTGCCCCGGCCTTTACGGTAAGCGTATCGTTTTGCCAGCAGACATCCGCGCAGAAGGGGCACAGCAGCAACAGCGCCGCCAGCACCAACAAAATCAGCAGCAGGATGCCCACCACCTTGAGGATGAACAGCAGACAAGCGCCCACTGCGGAAAGAACCATGCCCATGGATCAGCCCTCACTTTCGGTCGGATCATCTGCCGGTGCATCGCTGTGCACCGGCGGCAGGTCTGCCAGACTGGACAGGCCGAACACACGCAAAAAGGTATCGGTGGTGCGGAAGCTGACCGGGCGACCCGGCAGATCCAGACGTCCGGCTTCCTCGATGAGCCCCTTTTCCAGCAGACCGGACACGCTGGAGGAGGAATCCACACCGCGCACCTGCTCAATAAAGGCGCGGGACACCGGCTGATTATAGGCGATGACGGTCAAGGTCTCCATGGCCGCAGGGCCAAGCGGTACGGCGCGGCGGCTGTCCAGCACGCGGCGCACACAGTCTGCCCACTGGGACTTGGTAGCCAGCTGCCACCGGGTATTCAGATGCAACAGACACAGGCCGCTGTCCTCCCGCTGATAGCGGGTGTGCAGGGTCTCCAGTGCGGCATCCACGCTGGACTGGGGCAGCTGCACCGCCTGTGCCAGCTTATCGGCACCTATGGGGTCGCCGCAGGCAAAAAGCATAGCCTCCACGGCGGCAAGGGTTTGTTTCTGGTTCATGGGTTCTCCTTATTGCGTTCCGGGCGGGTGCGGCGCATGGTCAGCGCTCCCCGGTCGTCCAGCGCGATGCGTCCGCCGCGCACCAGTTCCAGCAGTGCCAGAAAGGTAGCTACGTTGGTGCTGCGGCTCTGGCTGCGGGAAAACAGCTGCTCCATTTTTGCCACGGTGCCGCCCAGCATCCGGCGCAGGATGTACACCACCCGGCTGGTGACCGATACCATGGGCGCGGTGACCAGCGGCTCAAACTGCTGCTGAGTGGGTACGCGGCGGGTCTTGGTGCGGCCTGCCAACGCCTGCCAGTAGTCCGCCAAGATCTGCGGGGCGTGGTGCAATGCGTAGGTGTTATCCCACTCCACTTCCATGGGACGGCGCACGAATACCGGGGCAGCCTCCCCTTTTGCGCGCAGCAGAGCCGCCATGCGGCGGCACTGGTCGTACTCGATGAGCTGACCGGTGAGTTCCTGCTTCATGCGCTCGCCCTCTTCGCTGCGGGGCAGCAACAGAAAGCTTTTCATCTCCACCAGATGCGCCGCCATTTCAATGAAGGCGCTGGCGGTCTCGGGGTCAGGGTCAGCCTGCTCCACGGTGCGGGTGTACTGGTCGATCAGCTGCAGGATGGGGATATTATGCAAGTCCATTTTATGTTTGGCCACCAGAGCCAGCAATAATTCCAGCGGGCCGTCAAAATCTTCCAGATGGAAGGTCAATTCCTCTGCCACTCAGATCACCGCCCCAAGGCTGCTGGCATAAACGGCGTAGGCGATCTTATCAATATACCCGGTGCCTGCGCCCAAAAGCGACCACACTACGTTGTTCAGGTAGTAGAGCGGCGTATCCAGAAAGCCGCCCCACACCGCTGCCAGCATGACGATCATAATATATTTTTCATACCGCATCAGGCCAAAGTAGATGCGCTGCGGCAGCACCACCAGTAGAATGCGGCTGCCGTCCAGCGGCGGCACCGGAATCAGGTTGAACACTGCAAGGCTGACGTTCATCAGCACCAGATAGCGCAGGAACATGGCAATGTAAATGGTAGCGTTATTGACCGGCGCCCAGTAGTACATTACCTTCCATGCCACCATGCCAAGGTAAGCTAGCACAAGGTTTGCCACCGGGCCTGCCAGTGCCGTAAGCGCCATGCCCCACTTGGGGTTTTTGAAGTTGCGGGGGTTGGTGGATACAGGCTTTGCCCAGCCCACGCCTGCAAACACCATGCACAGGGTGCCCAGCAGGTCAAAGTGCGCAAAGGGATTCAGTGAAAGACGCCCCTCGCGTTTGGCGGTGGCATCGCCCAGCAGCCATGCTGCCAGCGCATGGCCAGCCTCGTGGAACGGAATGGCCACCAGCGCCACCAGTGCGCGGATGATATAATAGGTTGCCTGTGTGGTCATGTAAATCTCCTGTCAAAACGAATTTCTTCTTTTATAATACTATTTTTTTGTGCCCTGCACAAGCCCCACAGCACCGGGAATGCAAAAAGCTGCAAGAAATTTTAAAAAAGGCTTGCTTTTTCTTTGTAACTCTGGTAAAATAGTCAAGCTGATTATTTTGATTCCATACTTCACTGTAGGAGGTGCAATTACCATGGCTAAGTGTGAATGCTGCGGCAAGGGTGTTACCTTTGGTATCAAGGTCTCTCACTCTCATCGCCGTTCCAACCGTACCTGGAAGCCGAATGTCCGTCGTGTCAAGGCGGTCGTGGAGGGTTCTCCCAAGTATATCTACGCATGCTCCCGTTGCCTGCGCGCTGGCAAAGTTACCCGCGCTGTCTAATTTGGTGTATGTGGCCGGTCACTTTGTCGAGTGGCCGGCTTTTTTATTTGCCGCAAGGAGTGGAATAAAATGTCTTTGCCTGTTGATCCCATCATGCTGCTGAGCGTGGTGAACCTGAAACTGCGGGATCAGTATAAAGATCTCGATGCGCTGTGCGAGGATCTGGAGGCCGACAAGGCCGGTCTGTGCGCAAAGCTGCACGCTGTGGGCTACGATTACGACCCGCAGCGCAACCAGTTTATCTGATTATAGCTTCCAAATCCGGCACCGGTGCGCAACGACTGTGCCCGGGCCGGTGAATGATAAAATAAGGAGTGCTTGATTTATGATCCAGGGTACCTATTACAAAGAGTGGAGCACGGTTCTTGGCCGTGAGATGGAGTTTAAGGTGTACGGCCATGCCGGTGTGCCGGTGCTGGCACTGCCCGCCCGCGGCGGCCGTTTTTACGACTGGGAGAACAACGGAATGCCCGATGCCATTGCCCAGCTGCTGAACGAGGGCAAGGTGCAGCTGTTCTGCGCGGATGCCGTGGACGGCGAGGGTCTTTTGAATGGTGATCTGCCCCAGCGCCGCCGCGCCGAGCTGCAGGAAAAGTATTTCGTCTACCTGACCGCTGAGCTGGCTCCCCGCATTCTGACCCTGAACAACGCCAAAAAGGGCACCCGGATCTGGACTGCCGGTGTGGACTTGGGCGCTTACCACGCCGTCCACTGCCGCCTGCGCCGTCCCACCCTGTTTGCAGGTGCTGTGGGCATGGGCGGCATCTACGACCTGACCCGCTTCTGGGGCACCGACAGCGACGACATGGTGCTGCGCTGCTCTCCCCTTGCCTATCTGCAGGAAAGCGGCATTGCCAACAAGCTGGCATTGACCAAGGCAGAAGAGAACTGCCTGATCCTCTGTGCCGGTCAGGGCGCCTACGAGGGCGACGCACTGGACGATACGCAGGCACTGGCCGATCTGCTGAAGGATCAGGGAATGCCCGCACATCTGGAGGTCTGGGGCGGTGACGTTTCCCACGACTGGTACTGGTGGGGCAAGATGTGGAGCCTGTTTGCACCGCGCATTCTGGAAGTAAAGTAAGAGCTTACAACGAGGGAAAGCCTGCGGGGCTTCCCTCGTTTTTTATATACAGCGGTTTTGAATGGCCTCCGCGTGCGCTCTGGCCATGTTCAGCGGAATTTCATCTTTTAATTTATGGTCCAGAAACGCCTGCGGCGTTTCCGAACCATTTTTTGTCAGCTGTACTATTTATATTTCATTTCCTACTTGAATTGTCGGATATTATGTGCTATACTGCTGTTGCAAGAAAATATACCCCATGGGGGTTTATGAAAGGAGCGATTCCGATATGGAAGAGACCAAAAAGCACTGTTGCTGCTGCGTTGATACGCCGGAAGCGGACGCTGCGGCAGACACTGCTGTCCCCTGCTGCTGCCGCCACAAAGTGCGCAGCCCGGAGGAACACAAAGCTCTGCTCAACCGGCTGAACCGTATTGAAGGACAGGTGCGCGGCATCCGCGGGATGCTGGAAAAGGACGCCTACTGTGTGGACATTCTGGTACAGGTAGCCGCAGCCAATGCGGCGCTGAACAGCTTTTCCCGGGAATTGCTGGCACAGCACATCGGCAGCTGCGTGGCGGATGACCTGCGTGCCGGCAGTGACGAAAAGCTGGAGGAGCTGCTCCGGCTGCTGCCCAAACTGATGAAATGACCGCCCGCCGGGCAGACTGACCACAAGGAGAAACAACAATGGAACAATTCAACGTTACCGGCATGAGCTGCGCGGCCTGCTCTGCCCGGGTAGAAAAGGCCGTAAAGAGCGTGCCGGGCGTTACCGGCTGTTCGGTAAGCCTGCTGACCAACTCCATGGGCGTAGAAGGCACCGCTGAGGATGCTGCCATTATCCGTGCCGTAGAGCAGGCCGGTTACGGCGCAAGCCCCAAAAAAGCCGCCGCAGCGGCCAGCACCAGCGCAGAGCTGGATGCGCTTGCCGACCACGAAACACCCAAGCTAAAGCGGCGGCTTATCGCCTCGCTGGGCTTTTTGCTGGTACTGATGTACTTTTCCATGGGGCACATGATGTGGGGCTGGCCGCTACCCCGCTGGTTTGACGGCAACCACATTGCCATGGGACTGGTACAGCTGTTGCTGGCAGGCATCGTGATGGTGATCAACCAGAAGTTTTTCATCAACGGCTTCAAGGGGCTGGTGCACCGCTCCCCCAACATGGATACGCTGGTGGCTATGGGCTCGATGGCAAGCTTTGTGTGGAGCACCTACGCCCTGTTTGCCATGACCGATGCGCAGCTGCACGGCAACGAAGAACTTGTCATGCACTATATGATGGAGTTCTATTTTGAGTCTGCCGCCATGATTTTGACCCTTATCACCGTGGGCAAAATGCTGGAGGCACGCTCCAAGGGCAAGACCACCGATGCACTCAAGAGCCTGATGAAGCTTGCCCCCAAGACCGCTACCCTGCTGCGGGACGGCACCGAGGTGACCGTACCCATTGAGCAGGTACAGAAGGAGGACATCTTTGTGGTGCGCCCGGGCGAGAACATCCCCGTGGACGGCATCGTGCTGGAAGGCACCAGCGCCGTGAACGAGAGCGCCCTGACCGGCGAGAGCATCCCGGTGGACAAGGCCGTCGGCGACAAAGTCAGCGCCGCCACCACCAACCAGTCCGGTTTCCTGAAGTGCGAAGCCACCCGTGTGGGCGAGGATACCACGCTGGCTCAGATCATCAAGATGGTCAGCGATGCCGCCGCCACCAAAGCTCCTATCGCCAAGATCGCCGACACCGTATCGGGCTACTTTGTCCCGGCGGTCATCTCCATCGCCGTCCTCACCACCATCGTCTGGCTTCTGCTGGGCCGTGAGCTGGGCTATGCGCTGGCCCGGGGCATCTCGGTGCTGGTCATCAGCTGCCCCTGTGCGCTGGGTCTGGCAACGCCGGTAGCTATTATGGTGGGCAACGGCCTTGGTGCGAAGAACGGCATCCTGTTCAAGACCGCTGCGGCGCTAGAGGAGGCCGGGCGCACCCGCATCGTGGCGCTGGACAAGACCGGCACCATCACCTGCGGCGAGCCTACCGTCACCGACCTTCTGCCCGCTGAAGGCGTGACCGAGACCGAACTGCTCACGCTGGCAGCCGCGCTGGAGGGTCGCAGCGAGCACCCGCTGGCGCGGGCAGTGCTGGCCTATGCGGAGGAAAAGCAGCTGGAGCTGCCCTCTGTTACCGATTTTACTGCCCTGCCGGGCAACGGCCTTACCGCCAAGCTGGAGGGTAAGGAGATTTTTGGCGGCAACGCTGCTTTTATTGGCACAAAGGTCTCTATCCCCGCTGCGCTGCAAACGCAGGCTGCTGCACTGGCCGCTCAGGGTAAAACGCCCCTGTTCTTTGGCGGCGCAGGTCGTCTGCTGGGCGTTATCGCGGTAGCAGATACCATCAAGGAGGACAGCCCGCAGGCCATCCGGGAGCTGCGAAATATGGGTATCCGGGTTGTGATGCTGACCGGCGATAATCAGCGCACCGCCGAGGCCATTGGCCGACAGGCCGGGGTGGACGAGGTGATTGCCGGGGTGCTGCCCGAGGGCAAGGAGGCCGTCATCCGGCAGCTGCAAAAGTACGGCAAGGTAGCTATGGTGGGTGACGGTATCAACGACGCCCCTGCCCTGACCCGCGCTGACACCGGCATTGCCATTGGCGCAGGCACAGACGTAGCCATTGACGCCGCAGACGTAGTACTGATGAACTCCAAGCTGTCGGACGTGCCCGCCGCCATCCGGCTGAGCCGCGCTTCCCTGCGCAACATCCACGAAAACCTGTTCTGGGCGTTTATCTATAACATCATCGGCATTCCGCTGGCAGCCGGTGTGTTCATCCCCTTGGGGCTGACGCTGAACCCCATGTTCGGCGCAGCTGCCATGAGCCTTTCCAGCTTCTGCGTGGTGAGCAACGCCTTGCGGCTGAACCTGTTTGACCTGCACAGCGCAAAGCGTGACCACCCGCCCAAACACGTCCCTGCCCTGCCCGCTGCCCTTGTGCAGCCCGCAGCGGAGGAAGATACAACTCAAAAGGAGGAGACCGCTATGAAAAAGACCCTGACCGTAGAAGGCATGATGTGCCCCCACTGTGAAGCCCGCGTCAAGAAGGCGCTGGAGGCTCTGCCGCAGGTGGACGAGGCTGTTGTCAGCCATGAAGCCGGTACTGCCATCGTTACCCTGAACGCAGAGGTGGATGATGAAGTGCTGAAGAAAGCCGTGGAGGCACAGGATTACCCTGTTACCAGCATCCAGTAAAGGGTATCAGCCACCACAAAATGCAAGAGGCAGCTGCGCAAAAATCTGCGCAGCTGCCTCTTTTGTAGCGGGACGATTTGAATGCGCGCCGCATTCGCTTTGCGCATCTTCAGAGGAAAGATTCTTTTTTATTTTAGAGCACCGGAGCGTCTGCGGACACTCCGGGCTTTTTAA
>OIII01000637.1_pt1 | contig 7477 bp, 7 predicted proteins | sample 1583221 | NCBI WGS metagenome assembly OIII01 (sample SAMN02675044, study PRJEB24791) | human gut metagenome, SKBSTL002 | isolation source: stool | host: Homo sapiens | place: USA
CTAGATACCTCCAGTCCGGTCCCGGCCTGCTCTGCCAGTGTCCAGAGTGCATGGAATACACCGCCTTCCGATACTGCACAGGCAAGTCCGACGCCGGACTTACCGGCGACTGCAGCCTCCGGTAAAATCGAAAAGTGCTGCTCCAGCTGTGCTACGTCGTCCAGAAGCTGCGCAGGATAGCGCTTCAAAAGGGCTTCCCGGTATGTTTTTTCCAGGCAGACAGTTCCTGCCAGTCCCGCCCATTTCGTCATTACAATCTGCTGACCGGCGTGCTGCGCGGCGAATGGGGCTTCAACGGCTTTGTCATTACGGACGCGAACAGCTATCTGGGACGCATGGATGCGCGGCAGATGATCGAGGCCGGCGGCAGCGGCAGTCTGCGCTATCTGAAGGACACACAGTTCACCTTCGATAAGGACAGTGTTTCTGACTACCACTACGGAAGAAAGGCAGCACATAGCATTCTGTACACGATTGCAAACTCCAAGGCAATGAACGGTGCTATGCCCGGCAGTACCTTGGTGGGGACGCCGACCGACAAGCAACTTCGCGTAATGCTTACAATCCTTCCTGCTCTGGTGCTGGTGCTGCTTGTTTACCGCATCTTCCGCGTATGGAAGCCGAGCAAGCGCAAGCTGGCAAAGCTGGAGGCAAAGGCCGCAAAAAAGGCAGAAAAGTAAGCCGATGACCGAGCAGACCCTACTACCGCAACGAGCGGGGTTCGGAGCCGGAAAACAGACGCTTACCGATTTGGAACAATAAGTCCGATGCTTGCCTGATAGAGCGCATTGTGTTTTGATATTCTTATTTCTGTCTGCATCCGAAATTTTAACTGTAAACAAAAGACCGAAGTTGTAAAGCCTTTTTTGGGCTTTTTACTTCGGTCCTTCTTTTTTAGGGGATGTGAAACAGCCCCTTCGGTCTTTCTTTTTTGGGGCTGTGCAACAGTCCTTTTTCGCAATCATCGGGTTTCAGGACGGGAAAATCTCTGACAGGTGGGCGTTTGGTACACCAAATGCCGTGCTTGCTGGCTGGCAATATCCTGCAGCAGATATGGACAATGAGTGTGTTACGTTTTTGTCCCGCATTTTTCGACTGTATCAGCCGAATCCGGCCACATGATTTTCCATTCAAAATAATCTTCCTGCGTGATTTCAGCGCTGAGTAGTTTCTGCTGTACCGCAGCCCAGTCGCGGAGAAAATCATCCAGAATCGTATCATCAAACCACATGGCTACCGGGGAGCGCGGCGGCCAGTTATCGTTGTCATCATAGTGCAGCGCAAGGTTTGGGTTGGCATTATACCGTGCTGTGCCGCGCTCGGTGGGAACCAGCCGAATGACGCCGGGCTGCTCCTCGTCCAGCCAGAAAAGCTGTTCCAGAATATCATTCGCCGGGCCGTTTCCGCCATCGGAAAGTGCCAACGGGGAAACACGCAAAGCCTCTGCTATTTGATTTGGCAGGGGCTTTTTTGGTACACGGTAACCCATTTCGTACTGCGCAATGCGGTTTGCGCTGAGGTCGACCAACTCGCCCAACTCTTTCTGGGTCATGCGGCGGTGCTGGCGGATGCGCTTGATTTTCTCTCCGATGTTCATTTCGTTTACGCTCCTTGCAGGATTTTCCTTATTGTACCACACCATAACATAAAAGCGCAAGAAAAAAGTAACAATTTTGCGAAAACTATTGACGTTCGCATAAAAGCGCAGTATTCTATATTTACATCGCAAATATGCGAAAGTCGAAATTCAAGGATGGTGATCGAATGGATTGTAAAGAAATCAGAGAAATGTACAAGCTCATGTTTGCGGAGTACCCCGACATTGTAACGGTCAAGGATCTGCAAGCCATGCTGGGCATCAGCCGCCATGCGGCCTATGACCTGCTAGGGGAGGGCGAAATCAGCTGCATCCGGCTGGCAAACGCTTACAAAATCCCCAAAATCAATGTGATCAATTATGTTCTGAAAAGTCCGTGCGGTCAGACCCGCGTGAGCGCGTAGGAGAAAGCCTTGTTTTTGGCAAGAGCACCCCCCGTCTTAAATAGATTCGGCACCTTGAAAACTGCATATCCGACAAGCAAGGTACATTCACCGCATTGCCGTCAACTTACGAGTACGGCAGCGCAGACAGAGTACGCGCCATGACTGCCACCGGGCACGAGCGATTCAATCTCTGATAAACACCCCGTGGCGGAGTGGAGCGCAATGACAGATGTGGTCGTAAAGATACTTCCGTCCAGTCACAGTTCACACAATGAGGGCGGCAGGCAGAGAACCTGGCTGGGGTAAAAATACCCATGATGCCGTTGCAGCCGAACGGCAGCCTTGCGAATCGTCCCCACAGCTGGGGCAAAGTGGACAAATGCAGCTGCAAATCGAAAAGTTTTCCCCATAGTATACAGAACTGATCCACTTTTTCCAGTCCGGTAAAATTAGTGAATCAGATTTGATTCACTTTCCAGAGCGTAAGGCATAAAAGTGAATCAGTTCTGATTCACTTGCAGTAACTGCCCAAATCCGCCCTGTGTGGGGCAGATGCCACACGCAGCACACGGATACGAAACAGCCAACGCACCCGCCGTTTGGCGCGTTTGTGGGGCTGTGGGGCGGCGTGAACCGTACAACTTAACACTGGAGAATAAAACTTACTACACACAAAACGACGATAGTATGAGATAATAGATATATACCAAAACAGAAAGGACGATGCGAATGAATTATGAAAAACTTCCGAAAACGATCTCCGCCGAAGAACTTCTCTCCACGCCGCTGCCACCGGTCAAGTGGATCATTCCCAACTTGCTCCCAGCCGGTCTTGCACTGTTTGCCGGCCCTAGCAAAGCGGGCAAAAGCTGGCTGACCTTGTGGCTGTGCTTGCAGGTCGCGCAGGGCAAGCCCATGTGGGGACGCGAAATAGAGCCGCACACCGTGCTTTATCTATCGCTGGAGGACACCTTCAACCGCCTGCAAAAGCGCCTTCTCCAGCTTGTGGGCAGCGAAGAAGCCCCCGAACGGCTGGTCATGCAGACGGAATGCAGCAGCATCGGGCAGGGGCTGGAGGAACAGCTTGTCAGTTTTATCTATCAGCACCCGGACACCGGGCTGATCGTCATCGACACCTTGCAAAAAGTTCGTTCCAACGACCAGAACAACAGTATGTATGCCAGCGATTACAAGGAAATCAGCGCGTTGAAGGCATTGGCGGACAAGTATAACATCTGCATTTTGCTGATCCACCATCTGCGCAAACAAGCCGCAGACGATCCGTTCCAGCAGATTGCAGGTTCCAATGGCTTGATGGGTGCGTCCGATACCAGCTGGGTCATGCAGCGCAAGCGTATGAGCCAGACCGCCAGCATTTTGGTGACCGGGCGCGATATGGACAACAAAACACTGCGTCTGCACGAAGAAAACTGCGTTTGGATTCTGGACGAGGAAGAAAGCACCGAACAAATTGTCGCTAAGGCTGTGCCGAGTTACCTTTGGAAAGTGGCTGACTACATCGATAGTGTCGGAACATGGCAGGGCACGGCTACCGAATTGCTCTCCGCAGCCGATATTGAGGGCGTTTTGCCCCACCAGCTGACCCGGAAAATCGTGGAACACTTCGATACCGTGTTTACGCCAAGAGGAATCCGCTATGAAACCCACCGCACCTCGCAGGCGCGGCAGATGAAGTTCTCCCATGACGGAAATGACGCAGATGACGCTAATGACGCTGAAATTGACATAACCCAGCTTTTCAAATGGGATATCTCACAAACAGCGTCATCAGCGTCATTAGCGTCACAAAGGTCGCGTAAGGAGAGCAAGCATGGGCGAAGTGTTGCCACAGGGCAACCCGCCGAAAAGCCTACGGGGACAGCCCCGAACCCCTGTGAGGCTGCTGGCGCATGAGAAAGCGCAGCGTTGGAATCAATGTCCGCGTCAGCGTCACAGAGAAACGAAAAATGACGCTGATGGCTAAACGGTGCGGGCTGTCTCTCTCGGAATACTTACGCCAGCGGGCGCTGGGATATGAACCGGGTGGACACCCACCCAAGGAGGTGTTTGATGTGTTGGATAAGATTGATGAAATGGCAGAAAGCTGTTCGATGCGGGATGGCGCAGCCATCAACGCCCAGACCGACCGTATGAGGGACCTGCTCATTGGCGGTAACTAAGATTTGGACCATCAAGGACAGCCTACAGCGCGTCCTTGACTATGCGGCCAACCCGGACAAGACCGAATACGATGCTCTTGCCCAAACGCTGCACTATGCAGAGAACGATGCCAAGACCAAGCTGAACGAGAGCGCCCAGCTCGTCACCGGCATCCATTGCAGGGCAGACCATGCGTGGGAAGATATGCGGGCTGTGCAGGAGCGCTTTGGTAAAACAGACGGCGTGGTGGCGCTCCACGCCTACCAGAGCTTCCGCGAGGGCGAAGTCACCCCGGAGCAGTGCCACGAAATTGGTGTGGCGCTCGCCCGCAAGGTCTGGGGCAAGCGGTTTCAGGTACTAGTCGCCACTCACATGAATACGGATAACCTGCATAACCACTTCGTTATCAATTCCGTATCGTATGTGGACGGCAAGAAGTACGAGCAGCGCCGCAGCCAGTATGCCGAGTTCCGGGCGGCATCCGACAAGCTGTGCCGGGAGTACGGCTTGTCGGTAGTGGAGCAGCCCAAAGCCAAGGAACCGGCGCGGTACGCCCGGATGCGGGAAGCCATTGACCAAGCCTGTGAGGATGCCAGTACCCCGGAAGATTTCCACAGGGCGCTGTATCGGCAGGGGTACATTTTCGGCAGTGACCCTAACCGTAGGTACGCAACCATCCGGGCGCGGGATGGCGGACGAGCCGTGCGACTTTATCGACTGGGAGAAGAATACGATTTACCTGCCATAGATGACAGACTGCGGGGAAACTATCTGCTGTATGGGTCAAGGCTGTATGAGTTGAAACACCCACCCCGGCAATATACGCCAAAACGGTATCGCCCCAAGGATGGCTGTGCGGGAAAAGGTGTTCTCCAGATTTTCTTCGAGGTATTCTTCGGGGAATCCCAGATGCACCGTTTGTATCTGTACTACTGTTATCAGTTGGGCATCCTGCCAAAGAAACAGCAGCCCCGCATCAATCGCCCGGAATTAGAGCGCATCTGGAAAGATACCGAGAAAATTCTTGCAGAACACGCTTTTGTTCACGACCACAAGTTCCCATCTTTACAGGCAATCGTGGACTACCGCAAGGGCTTGTCCCGGCAGATGGAAACCCTTGCCGTACAGCGGGCTGAAATCGTCAAGCAGATGCGCCGTAAGGATGCTCCGCCGGAGTTGGCTGACCAACGCATGGCGTTGACCTGCAAGATTACGGAACTCCGCAAAGAGGACAAGATTGCAGAGGAAGCCATCAAGCGTATTCAACGCACACGCGAATCCAACCGTATTGACCGGGAAAACAGGATGCCGCTGCATCCCAGACCACGCCGCCGCAGAAGGGAACGGGAGCGCGAATGATGTCAGTTTGCACCCAATGTGCAGGACGGTTCTTGTGCAATTCTGTGAATAGCTTTCCGGCGGGATTGCTGGTATCGTTGTACCGAACCCAAAATGCAGCAGCTTGAAAAAAAGGAGAGATGCCTATGGTAGCAGGACGCTTACAGGAGAAAAACGGATTTTATTACATCGTGCTGAGTTACACCGACTCGGCGGGGAAACGCCGCCAGCCGTGGATGGCTACGGGCTTGCCGGTAAAGGGCAACAAGAAGCGCGCTGAAAAAATGCTGGCGGAAACGCGAAAGAGTTTCACGATTCCCAAGGGGCAGGTATCCGAACTCAGTCCGGATATGGCATTCAGCGACTATATGCGGTACTGGCTGAAAATGATGCGCACAGCCGTAACGGAAACTACTTACTCGTCCTATTGCTTCAATGTGGAAAAGCACATCATTCCCTACTTTGAACCGCTGGGCGTAACGCTGGCAGGGCTGCAGCCGCGCCAGATTCAGAGCTTTTATCTGCACGAAGCGGAAACGCTGAAAAACACCTCTATCCTGCGATTCCACGCCAATCTTCACAAGGCGCTGAAATACGCCGTGCGCATCGACCTGATAGCCAGCAACCCGGTGGACAAGGTGGACCGCCCCAAGCCGCAGGCGTTCATGGCAAGCTATTACAGCGCCGAGGAAATGGAAAAGCTCTTTGAAGCCGCCCAAGGCCATAAGCTGGAACTTATCATCCAGCTTGCAGCCTTTTACGGACTGCGCCGTGCCGAGGTGATGGGGCTGCGGTGGGAGGCCATCGACTTTGAAGCCAAGACGCTGACCATTCGCCACATCGTGACCAGCACCCGCATTGATGGCAAGAAGATTTTGGTAGAAGCTGACCGAGCCAAAACAAAATCCAGTCTGCGCACCTTGCCGCTGGTAGACCCGATTGCCGAGCGCTTAAAAGCCGTCAAAGAGCAGCAGGAATACAACCAGAAAATCTGCGGCAACTGCTATAATCAAGAGTACCTTGGTTATGTATTTGTGGATGCAATGGGAAACCTGATCCAGCCGGATTCCGTGACGACAGGCTTTCCGCAGCTTTTGAAAGAAAATGGTTTGCGCAGGATCCGATTCCACGATTTGCGCCACTCCTGCGCCAGCCTGTTGCTGAAAGAGGGCGTGCCGATGAAGCAGATTCAAGAGTGGCTGGGGCACAGCGATATTTCCACTACGGCGAATATCTACGCGCATCTGGATTCGCAGTCCAAGAACCTGAGCGCCCGGACGATGGCAAACACGCTGACACTGCCCGAAGCGCAGCCCATAAAGAAGTGGTGATTTGAACAGCGGCGGCATCTGAGAAATCAGGTGCCGCCTTTTTGCTGTCAATTTGTACCCAAGCTGCGGGAAGAATCTTGTGTAGTTCTGTGAATAGCTATTTGCCGCGATTACTGGTATGATTTGTACCGAACCCGAAAATCACTACTTGAAAATAAGGGGGAGATGTCTATAAGAAAAGCACGAGGATTTTGCAAAGCGGCAATAAAAAAATCACTACCCAATGTGAAATTGAGTAGTGATACTTGGCGCAGGCGGTGGGATTCTCCCGCGCCCTTGCAACAGTCCGCAGGGCTGTTGCAGCCCGGCGGGACGCAAAGCGTCGGGCACGGGCTGTTCGAATCCCACCTTGCAACCCTTGCATAGTTTGCTGCAAAAATAAAAAGCAGCACCCCGCAGGGTGCTGTCTTTGGCGCAGACGGTGGGATTCGAACCCACGTGGCATTGCTGCCAAATTGATTTCGAGTTTTATCGTCTATACCGCAACTGACGGAATTTGCCGGTAAAAAGCGGAAGTTGTCGGAAGATGATTCGACGGCAAAACGAAGAAAAAAGTCAAAAAACGAGCTTTTTTTAACGTCAAAACGTCGCAATTCGAACCCATTTCAAAATGCCGATTTTTCGGGAAAAATGAGAGAAAAACAGGCATTTTTGGCACGTTGGAG
>OIII01000638.1_pt1 | contig 7463 bp, 7 predicted proteins | sample 1583221 | NCBI WGS metagenome assembly OIII01 (sample SAMN02675044, study PRJEB24791) | human gut metagenome, SKBSTL002 | isolation source: stool | host: Homo sapiens | place: USA
GCAACGCCCTCCTTTCTTTCGTCTGGAGGGTTAGCCCCTCCGAAAAAGAGGGTAAGCCGCCCGGCTCTCTGGTTTTCCCATGTGTTTATATTATCATCTATTAGTATCTCTTTCAATCAAATTCGACCGAATTGCCTTTTTTATTTTTGGAAAATTTACGGGGGTGAGTTGGCGGCGGCTCGCCCGGAAATACCCCCCTACCCAGGGCCTCCGGTTGCTGTCAAAATCGTATCTTGTGTATAATTTGTGTACGTTGGTTATTTTTCCTTGAAAATCCTGAGTTTTTATGTATAACGAAAAATGTATGTCTAATGATAGAAAATATAGAGAAATAGAGGGTTTACAATAATACAAGCAAATAATGTAACATTACGTGTAGGCAAAAAAGCCTTATTTGAAGACGTAAATATCAAATTCACCGAAGGAAACTGTTATGGTCTGATCGGTGCCAACGGCGCCGGAAAATCCACATTTTTAAAAATTTTATCCGGTCAGTTAGAACCGACAAACGGTGATGTTGTCATCACTCCGGGACAGCGTCTCTCATTTTTACAGCAGGATCACTTTAAATATGATGCTTTTACCGTTCTTGATACCATTATCATGGGTAACCAGAGACTTTATGATATTATGAAGGAAAAAGACGCCATCTACATGAAAGAAGATTTTTCCGATGAAGATGGTATCCGTGCCAGCGAATTAGAAGGCGAATTTGCTGAGATGGATGGCTGGAATGCGGAATCCGATGCCGCAACATTATTAAATGGTCTTGGAATTTCTACCGATTACCATTACTCTATGATGGCAGAGCTTCCTGGTGCCTTAAAGGTCAAAGTTTTACTTGCACAGGCATTGTTCGGAAATCCGGATATTCTTCTTCTAGATGAGCCTACCAACCATTTAGACTTAGATGCGATCTCCTGGTTAGAAGAATTCCTCATCAATTTTGAAAATACGGTGATCGTTGTTTCCCATGACCGTTACTTCTTAAATAAAGTATGTACCAATATTGCAGATATCGATTATGGCAAGATCCAGCTTTATGCCGGAAACTACGACTTCTGGTATGAATCCAGCCAGTTACTTGTAAAACAGATGAAAGAAGCCAACAAGAAGAAGGAAGAAAAGATTAAAGAGTTACAGGAATTTATTTCACGTTTCTCTGCAAACGCTTCCAAATCCAAACAGGCGACTTCCAGAAAACGTGCTCTTGAAAAGATCCAGCTCGATGAGATCCGTCCATCCAGCCGTAAATACCCTTACATTGACTTCCGTCCAAGCCGTGAGATTGGAAATGAAGTTCTTACTGTGGAAGGCATCACCAAGACGATTGATGGTGTCAAGGTATTAGACAATGTATCTTTCATCGTAGGTCATGAAGATAAAATCGCTTTTGTCGGTGGAAATGAGCTTGCAAAAACAACTTTGTTCAAGATCATCTCCGGTGAAATGGAACCTGATTCCGGCTCTTATAAATGGGGCGTGACAACAAGCCAGTCCTATTTCCCGAAGGACAACACAGCAATCTTTGATACCGATCTTCTGATCGTAGACTGGCTGACACAGTATTCTGAGATCAAAGATGCTACTTATGTTCGTGGTTTCCTTGGACGTATGCTTTTTGCCGGTGAAGACGGAACTAAGAAAATGCGTGTTCTTTCCGGTGGTGAGAAAGTCCGCGTGCTTCTCTCCCGCATGATGATCCAGGCAAGTAATGTTCTGATTCTTGACGAACCGACCGACCACCTTGACATGGAATCTATCACCGCATTAAACAATGGTCTGATCAAGTTCCCGGGTGTTATTCTCTTTGCATCCCGTGACCATCAGGTTGTACAGACAACTGCAAACCGTATCATTGAGTTCTTACCGGATGGAACCTTTGTTGATAAAGTATCCTCCTATGATGAATACCTTGAAAATGATGAGATGGCTCGTAAACGTCAGGTTTACAGCATGTCTGATGATGATGCTTCTGATAACTAATATTGTTTTTTATCGGAACCGCAGGTTATCCCACTCTGATCTGACCTGATCCTTCTCATCTTTCTCAGGCGGATCAGAGACTACCCAGACTTTCTTACCGAGAAATCCAAAGCCGAGTTTATAGATGTGATCGGCAGGGATGCCGTAGGCAAGAAGATCTGCTTCATAGTTTCTGGTCTGAATCTGTTTCAGGGCATTCTGTGCAGTTTCCTGAACCGTCTTTTCTCTGTGTTCATTTAAAACTTTAAATTCAAGGATATAGGCATCTTTTGTTTTGTCGAAAGGATAGATTGCAATGTCATAACGTCCTTCCCCGCTCTCCCGGTTGGATACAATGCGGTATTCCTTACGCATGGATACAATAAGTCCTAAAACAAGACCATGATAAAAATTCTCAGGAGCATGCTTTCCTTTATTCTTTGCAGTATCAAAATAACTCATGGAATACTCGGCGATATCTTCCATCACACCGATCATATCCCAGGTTCTATGCCTTATCAGTGCCCTTGTAAAATTCTCATATGCAATATTGCCATTCGAAATCTTCCACCCTTATCATCTTTATAATATACTCTGTCGTGCCTTCTTCCAATTCTTTTTCTCCATTTTCCATAAATCCATGTCGGTGATAAAATGCAATCGCTCTCGTATTTTTCTCCAACGCCCACAGGTGATCAGCATCAAACGTTGAAATTGCATACTCCATTAATTTCTTTCCAATTCCACCACTTTGAAAGCATGGATCGACATACAATTTACGGATTTCTGTTCCATGGATTTCCATAAATCCTTTCACAATTCCACATTCATCGGCGACATACAGATTTTCCAGAACTTCCCCTTTTCCGAAATAATGATCTATCATGGATACAACCTGCAATTCTCCAAATGAATACTCTTCCTGCTTAAAAATTGGGAAATAATTGATTCTGTTATTAAATACAAAAATTTCTGCGATGCGCGACAAATCTTCTTCTGTTGCTTTTCTGATCATCTCCGGATACCCCTGTCATTTTCTTTTATCTGAAATCAATATAACACACTTTCTGCCAAAATACTTTCTAAAAATCTTATTTAATTTTCCTTTTCCAACAACCTTTGATAGGCTGCATCCATCCCGATTGCCCCAAGCGGTGCCGTGATAATGATTGCCAGCACAGCGACAGACAGAACAATTTTTCCACAGGCAAGTCCTGCCGCCAAAGGAACAGAACCAATTGCCGCCTGCACCGTTGCCTTTGGGAGATAAGCGATCACACAGAATAACCGTTCTTTCCATGTCAGACGTGTTGCCGCCACACAGAGCAATACCCCCATGGAACGGAAAAGCAGTGCCACAAAAATCATAAGAACCGCTGATAGTCCCGCACTTAAGGTATAACGGATGTCCACAGCCGCACCCACTAAAACAAAGAGCATGACTTCCGTTGCCAACCATAGTTTTCCGAATTTTTCCGACAACCTTTTTGACACAAATACAGGGCTTTTCATTTTAATCACACAAGCCATAGCGACCACCGCAAGCAGTCCTGATAAGGAAATTTTTCCTTCCAGCCATCCTTCCACTGATACCAGTAAAAAGGAAAATCCAAGAACAATGATTACTTTTATACTGTTACGCACGCAGTGTTTTCTCGCATATGCCGTCTCAAAGAAAAGATACAGTCCATAACCTGTCACTGCGCCTAAAATTATACCAAGTACGATTGACACCGGAATATTTACAAAATCAAGTACATTGGCATGACCACCCTGCGCAAAGCACATAACCTGCAATTTCAAGCGATGCAGGAACAAACGACAGTAATACAGCGGAACGCCCGGCTTTTTTCAGATCTTTTAAATCCAGTGAAAGTCCGGCTTTCAATAAAATAATAATCAGTGCCATCTTCCGCAGCTCAGCGGAGATTGATAAAATGGATGGATCAAGCAAATCGAGCACATACTGTCCCAACACAATTCCGGTGACGAGTATTCCGATGATCCGTGGCAGCTTCAGTTTCTGGCAAATGGCTCCCATTGCAAGCCCTACAAGAAAAATAAGTGATAATGATGCTAACATAAATCCTCCTTGTTTTGCGAAGCAAAATGCGACTGCTCTTGCAGGAGCAGAGGATTTAGCCTCCTTATTTTGCTATAGACGCAAAAAAGCTGATGCCTTCTGCGACTATAATTTCAAATAATCGTAGAAGTCATCAGCTATATTCAGCAGTTCTGGTTTCCCAAGGGAGAACTTCATTCTACCTCAAATACCACAATCCGCTCTCTTTTATTTTCCCCCGGAAACAAATCTCTGCAATCGATTTCATCGGAAAAGATAAGTTCGTCTACTGTCATTAAATAAGAAATGTATTCATCCGAAGGATAATAAAAGAATAAAAGCAATTCCCTCGGATTCTCATAATAGGATTCCAACACGCGCGCCAAAACTTTCTTTAATATCTCTATCGAAAATGGATTAAAAAAGTAGATCCGGTCTACCTCTGCCGGAACCGAAAACTGCACGGCATCTGCAAGTACAAATTCTGTCCGCCCTGCCGCAACCCCCTGTTCTCTGTTTTCTACCGCTTTCTCATAAATCCGCTCGTTGTATTCCACACCGATCGTGTGACAGCGTGTCTGATAAGAAAGAAAAAAATCAGCTCTGCCTTTGCCACAGCCATAATCTAAAAGTGTATTTTCCTTGCAAAGCAGCCCGGAATTAGCAAACCGCTCTAACACCGTATATGGCGTCGGTTCATACGGATATCGGTACTGATCTGAATTGGAATCATCACGTCCGGTTGTGTGAATCTGTAGTAATTTATCCCATTTCTGTTCTTCATCGTTTTCCTGAGATTTTTTCATGTTCTCTTTCCACAACTCTCCGAATATAAATTTCTTTTAGCCCCATGAATCTGCCCTTATCAGTTCCAGTACAGCGTTCAAAAATTAACTGAATCAATAACGCAGATGGAAATTCATACAAGTTATTAGCTCAGTTATTTACAGAACGATGTACTAGTCTTAGCAGTTTTCACGCAGTGTTTTCAGATAAACTTTCTGCTCATCTGTGATGCGATAGCTCTCCACCGCTTTCTGAATCGTCTTTCTATGCACCCATGGTGATAACTTTCGTTCTTCCAGATATGGGATCGTTGCATCCCACTGTTTTGCCAGTGCCGTTGCAAGATACCATGCAATCATCATATTGACATAGTATTCTTCCGATTCTACTTCTGCGGCAATTTCTATATACTCCGGTTTGAAATCCTCATCCAGATAAAAGCTCATCAGTGTTCCGATTCCATAGCGAATCGTATAAGTGTTCCCGGATGCAATCCATTCTTTTATCACAGGAAGAAGTTCAGCTTTGCTTTTTGCGAAACACTTTGGTCTTGGAATATCGCAGGTCGCCCAGTTATTAATATATGGAAGAAAACGTTTCACTTCTGCCAGACAGCGCTCATAATCTTTGATATCTGAAATCAAAAGCATATGAAGGTTATTTTCCTCATAATACTGATGTGGAAGTTCCTTTAAAAATGCTTCTGCTGCTTCCGTTTTTGCAAATTCTTTCGCAAATTTCCGCAGTACCGGTGTGCGGATCCCGATGATCGTCTCCTTATCAATCCCCGGCATTAGTTTACTGTGAAAATTTCTGTATTTTAAATCCTGTAATTTGAATAATTTGCGCTGCAAGCTGTTCATGTTTTTTTCTTTCACTTTTATATTTCTTCCACTTTACAATCATGCTCTTTTGTTTCTTTGTTATAACTGATTCCAACCGCAAGGATACGCCCTGTATATTTATTTTTTTCTGCCGTTTTTCCTCTGAACCGCAAAGCATAGTCTTTTTCTTTAATCTGTGCAATTGCATCTTCTGGTGAATGATCTACTTTTAATTCTAGTATGATACAATCCTGATCATATCGAACCGGATAAAATATAAAATCTACAAATCCTTTTCCAGCCTTCTCCTCACGTTCAACTCTGTACTGATCTCTTGCAGACAAATAAACAAGATTGACAATTGCCGAAAGTTCTGTCTCATTATTATAAGACAAAATCGGCACTTCTGTATTATGAGCATACTGAATGATTTTTGTCATTGTCTCTGTATCTTTGGCTAGTGTTGCCTGTAGCATCTGTGATGATATGTTGGCAAGACGATAAATATATCCTAACGATTGTTCTTTTTTCATCATTGCTGCATAACTTCCCAAAAGTTCCTTATTTGGTATAAATACTTTTCCATTATCATACGTCAGCAAACCATATACTACCATTGCAGAATATATCTCCTCTTTGGTCTTTAGTTCTGGTGCTGTTGCAGCATATTCCTGTATCCCTGTTGGTATTTTTTCTCCTGCAAACATTAAAGTAAGATCGTTCTGGATTTCATCTACGTTATGACTGATATATGTGAAAATAGAGTCATATTTTCCTGAACTCACCCAATAATTTGACAATTGATTATCTGTCAATGCGCATACTACCGAACGTGGATTGTATAATCTTTCTCCTGATGCAGTGTGATATCCATCATACCATTCCCTGAGATTTGCGCGTGTAATCTGTGGCTTTTTTGTTTGCTCCAGATAGCACTGGTACAATCTGTCAACTTCACTCTCTGTAAAGCCAAAATATTCACTAAACCGAACTCTTGTTGCCATATTGTATTCCAAAAACATATTCAGTTCTGAACCATCTGAATATTTTGCAATCGGAAGTACACCGGTCATATATGCCAGTTCTACATAGCTTTTCCCTTTCAATAAAAGTTTCAGAAAAAGCAGATAATTTTCTCTGTCACGTTCCGTAACAAAAGACATCTGGAAAACTGCGTCCCATTCATCCATCACAAATATGAATTTATGTCCTGTTTTGTCAAAAACCTGAGAAAGCACATCCCAGACCGCCTCATTTTTGTCTATCGCAATCTCCGGATATGCCTCGTTAATATCTCTGACAAGTCCATCCTGTATTCTGCCAATATACTCCTCATAACTATGACATTCTCTTGGCATTTCACTAAAATCAATATATATCACATCATGGCAGCCTGCCTGCTCCTTATATTGATCATATTGTGCGATTGCAAGCTTCTCAAATAAAGATTTTTCACTATTTTTTTCAAAAAAAGCTGCTATCATATTTGCCATAACTGTTTTTCCGAAACGTCGCGGACGGGTAATACAGAAAAAACGCTGTTCCTGCTGTAATGCTGGAATTAATTCTTTTAATATTTCTGTCTTATCAACAAAAAAGGTTCCATTCATTACGGTCTTGTATTTATCATATGGTTCCTTATTATTTAAAAACTGTCCCATTCTACTCGCCCCCTTAGCCTGATACTATGAGTATATCTTTTTTTCCAAATGGGTGCAAGAATCATCTGTTCATTCCTGTTAAAACTCCTTCTTTTCCATAATACGCCTGCTGATCTGATACGAAATGAACAGTGCCAGCAGTGTGATCCCGATGATGCTACCAGC
>OIII01000649.1_pt1 | contig 7375 bp, 9 predicted proteins | sample 1583221 | NCBI WGS metagenome assembly OIII01 (sample SAMN02675044, study PRJEB24791) | human gut metagenome, SKBSTL002 | isolation source: stool | host: Homo sapiens | place: USA
ATTGTAAATGCAGTTACTCATCGAGCTTACAGTATTACTGGTACAGATATTCAGATAAAAATATTTGATGACCATATAGTAGTTGAAAGCCCGGGAAAACTTCCGGGACTTGTAAGAGCGGACAATATACGTTTCACACATTTTTCCAGAAAACCTAAGATTGCAGAGTTTCTAAAGAACTATAAATTTGTAAAAGAATTTGGCGAAGGTGTTAATCGTATGTGTAATGAGTTGGAGCAGGTTGGATTAAAAGATCCAGTTTATCATACAAATGCGTTTATGTTGCAGGCGGTTATTTATAATTCAAAAGTTGGAAAGACTATTGTTGAGAAAACCGCTGATTCATTAAAAAAATTAGCTGTTGCAGTCAATAAGTCGTTGATTGATTACCAAAAGCCGGCGATTGGAGAAGAAAAGTCGGCGATTGAGCAGCAAAAATATAATGAACCTTCGAAGGCAAATATTCTTAAGGTGTATGATGAAATAGAGAAAAATCAGATTTTTGGAACAAAAGAAATAAAAGAAATTTTTGATTGCTCACCATCTACAGCAAGAGCAGTCATGACAAAACTTAGAGATATGAAAGTTGTTAAAGTGGTAAATGGTAAAGGAAAGGGAAAGTATGTATTCATAGAATAAAAATGAGGTATAGAGTATTGATGAATGTAAAAGCTCTATGTGTTGAAGTCATGAGAATGTAAAAACTGAATTAATTAAAGGCACAAATTTGGTTTAAGTAACTCTTATAATGAAGATGGGGAATGTCATAGAAAATGTCGTAGAAATGTTAGAAAATGTCATAGAAATTTCGGAAGAAAAAATTAAGAAGTTAATGCCAGAGTATTCTAAGAAGAAGCTTGCTAAAGCATGTGAGATTCTAAAAATGATTTCGGAAAACCCGAATATTTCTATTGATGAATTAAGAATAGCCTTAGACGTTACGGATAGAACAATTGCTAGATATATATCAGAATTAAAGGATAAAGGTATCATAGAACGAAAAGGTCCGGATAATGGTGGAGAATGGAAAATTAGGTAAGTAAATTTGGCACTCAATGTAACACTCAAATTTTCACTCAAGGATATTCCAGAGTTAGTCTCAACGAAGTCTCACGAGATTTGAGACTGAGTGAGACTCTATGATATAGCAAAATGCGATAAAACCGGGATTTGCAGGTAAATTATAAAGTCGTAGTCTCAAGTCAGTCTCATTTTTGAAATTGTTTGTTGAGACTAACATGAGACTGAGGAGGTTCAAAATCATGGACATAAGCAAAAAGGATTGGAAATTATTTCGAGAAAGATTATCAGGCTGGCAGGAAAATTATATGGAAGGTCTTGTTAAAGAGTATGCAAATTTTCTGAATGATGATAAAAAGCCTGCATCAGAGAAATTCTGGGAACTTGAAAAACGGATAAAAGAAGATAAGCGTCATCCGGGTGTTATCATGGAGATGAGTAAATCAGAGGCAATAGGGGATATTGTTCGTCTCATTAGACTGAAAGTAATTACATATGATGATTTATCAGACTTTAGTGATGAATTACAGAATGAAGTAAAAAGAATACTTGAGATGAGCAGGTGATACATATGGAGATTGGTGCAACAAAAGCAGTTCAAGATCGACTAAAAACAACAAAGATTGAAGAAAGCAAAGGTGCTTCACTTGTGTTCTGCTGGGACACACATTTGACGAAAATAAAAGGAAGAAATGTCTTGTTTATTGTGAATGCCAGTAATCGTTATACAATAGCAATGACAGATATTGAACCAAGAAACTGGAATTACTATACAATGTATATCAGCCGTGTGATTCATGGCGTGATGCAGGAAATGGGATATTCCGAGGATCAGATAGGGCAGTATTTTAAAATGTCAGGCGATACAACTGTAACAAAAACTCATGGTAGGAAATCGGTTGGTGGCATTAACAGAATGGTAATGGATGCACAGTATTTTGGTAAGAAGCTGGAGAAAGAAGCAAAGTATCAATGGGAACTTAGTGAGTATCTGAACAGAGATATCTGCCAGCCAGAGGGATTTGATGCGTATGGATATCCGAGTGAACTTTTTAAATTAGACATGGAACGATTAGGGATTATTTCTAAGAGAAAGCCTGCAAAGATAATCGATTTTACCAAATACATAGACACTAATCGCAGTACTAACCATTAGCACAAAAGAATTATTAAAGCAATTGTTTTGGCATAAGAAGTTAGTTTGCAATGACGAAAAGCAAGATGTATAAAATAATTCGTCGCTAAAAAAGTGACGAAAAAAGCGACGGAAAAGGAGAACATAATAAATAGTTGTTATGCAGTCAAAATGGAACTCACAGAATGCATTACAGATTATGATAGTTTTTTTGAAGATTTGGGATTCCCTAAAGAGGTAGTAAGGAATGGAGATGTTCGCATTATAAAATCCAATTCCAGATATATTACTATTTCTTATGGTGATAAATCAAAGGAGATAGAAAAAAGCAGGCTTGAAAAATATAAGGTGATGGTTCAAACAAAATGTGTTGTTTTGAAGATAAAGGCTTTATGGAACAGCAGTGAAAATAATCTATATTGTATAGATAAAAAGAAAGCTATAAAGTGTATACCAGATATTGAAAATTATGAATATGTTCCAGTTAATAATAGTATGCTGGCAAAAGCAGAAATTCCCTTCTTGATATTTGAAAGAAACCGGGGAAAATGTTTTATAGAGATGTATTGATAGAATCTAGAGAAAGGAATGCTTTTATGAGCAAAGAATTATAGATAAGATATGGTTTCAATGGGTAAAACTTATTCTAGATACAGGTCATTTAATGATGCAGTTTCTTTGACAATATTCATTGCAATAGATAATGCACAATTTGTTAAGTTTATTACAGAAGTACAGGATAAAAACAGCAAAATTATGCCATTGGCAGAGATGATGATATTAAGAAACTTAATGGACAATAGGAAGCATAAACTGCAGGAAGAGCAAGCACAACAATATTTGGAGGGTGTAAGGCAGGAAGAAAATGCTAGAGCTAATATGGATCAAATGCATATAAAATTTGAAATATTAACAGAATTGTGTGAGGATTTTAAAAAGTGCGAGAACTGTAGGTATTTACCTTGCATAGATAGAAAAGTTATGATTGAATTAAGAAACTTATTTTATGATATAGAAAAACATTATTTTAATATGCTTGATATAGGTGAGAGTTTTCTTGAATGCTTAGATAAAGAGCAAGAACGAATAAAATTGTTGGAAACAGAAACAAAAATACAAAATAATACAGAAGAACTTATAGAATTATATAAAAATCAGGGATTAACTGACAATGTATATTTATCACAACAAGATTTGCAGAGTATTAAGAAACAGATAAAAAATCTCGAAAAATCAAAATGGAGATTAGAGGAAATGAATAAAGCTATATCAGAGATACAAAAAGAGATAGATTACATAAATAAGGATGCACGTCCGAAATTTATCAGATATTGCAAAATATATATTGACATGAAAAAGGAACATGCCAGAGAGTTAAGAAAAACAGAGAATATTCAGTACAATAAGATGAATGAAAAATTGTAAGATAAACAGGAGGTTCAAAATGTTATTTTTATGTTATCCCAAATGTTCAACATGTCAGAAAGCGAGGAAATGGCTTGATGAACATGGTATAAAGTATACAGAACGTCACATTGTGGAGAAAAATCCAACATATGATGAATTAAAGGTGTGGTATCAGCAGAGCGGTCTGCCAATAAAGAAGTTTTTTAATACAAGTGGTTTGGTCTATAAAGAAATGCAATTAAAGGATAAGCTAACATCAATGAGTGAAGAGGAACAGTTAATGTTGCTTGCTACGCATGGAATGTTGGTAAAGCGTCCAATGATGATAACTCATGATATTGTGTTAGTTGGATTTAAGGAAGCTGATTGGGAAGGAGCTCTTTTATGAGCAAAGAATTACAGATAAGAAATAGCACTGTTGATTTCTTGGTTTTCACACGAGATGCAGGAGAAGACGGAATAGAAGTCAGGGTTCAGAATGGCGATGTATGGCTTACGCAGAAAGCAATTTCGCAGCTTTTTGATGTAGATAGAAGTGTGATTACAAAACATCTGAGCAATATTTTTAAAGAGGGAGAATTAGATGAAAATTCAGTTTGTGCAAAATTTGCACAAACTGCGGATGATGGGAAAACATACAATTATAAGTTCTATTCATTAGCAGCTATTATTGCTGTGGGGTATCGAATTAATTCAGAACGGGCAACGCAGTTCAGGACATGGGCAACCAAAGTGTTGGATACATTTACAAAGCAGGGTTATGTTCTTGATAAAAGCAGATTGATTAATGGACAGATTTTCGACGAAGATTATTTTGAGCATCTTATTGCTGAGATTCAGGAAATCAGAGCAAGTGAGAGAAGATTTTACCAGAAAATTACAGACATATATGCAACAGCAGTTGATTATGATAAGAATTCCCAGGTGACAAGAGAGTTTTATGCAACAGTTCAGAATAAGATGCATTATGCAGTTCATGGTAATACAGCGGCAGAAGTGATAGTGGCAAGAGCTGATCATAATAAGGAACATATGGGACTTAAATCATGGAAAAATGCGCCTGATGGTAAAATAGTAAAAACAGATGTGTCAATTGCAAAAAACTACTTGGAAAAAGATGAACTTGCAGAATTAAATGAGATTGTGACAATGTATCTTGATTATGCAACAAGACAGGCACGAAGACATATTCCTATGACTATGGAAGATTGGAAAACAAAGCTTGACGCATTTCTTAGATTTAATGATGCGGATGTACTTCAGGATAAAGGAAAAGTAACAGCAGCTATTGCAAAGGAATTTGCAGAAAGTGAGTTTGAGAAATACAGAGTTATACAGGATTCACTATATGAAAGTGACTTTGATAAATTGATGAATGATATGGAAAAGAATGATGCTATCCATTAGTACCTCAAAATTTCTAGTTGCAGAAACATCGTCCGGAGATTATAATTTCCATAGGTGGATTTGCAAACTATCAGATGATTATTCTCTGAATAGTAAACAAACCTGCAAGCCACCAGAACTACACACAATAATGACAATATAGCAATGGTACTGGATCGGTACTAAAAATGTGTGAAACGAAAAATAATGTGTGGAAAAGGCTTGAGTTATCAATACTAAATGGTATAGATAACTACATTAAAATAACCAAAATCTAACCAGACTCTGCGAGTTTAAATAGCGGACAGAAATGCCGAAAGCCTGTATTTATGCGGACTTCCGGCATTTGTTTTATCAAATGGTTCTATTTAAGAACGCAGTAATGATAGGAAAATAGAAAGATAGGAATAGGGAGGAGCCCCTCATGCAATATGCCAGAAAGTTAAGAAAAGGTGACAAGATAGCGATTGTCAGTTTGTCAAGCGGAATGTTAGGCGAAGAATTTTGCAGTCATGATATAGAAATAGGTGTAAAAAGATTAAAAGAATATGGATTAGAGCCAGTATTTATGCCGAATGCGTTAAAAGGTATTGAATATTTAAAGGAGCATCCAAAAGCCAGAGCGAAAGACTTGAAAGATGCGTTTTTCGATGACTCTATTGCAGGGATTATTTGTGCAATCGGTGGCGATGATACATACAGAACTTTGCAGTATTTGATGGAGGATGAAGATTTCATAAAAGCTGTACAAAAGAATCCGAAATTATTTACTGGATTTTCGGATACTACGATAAATCACCTGATGTTTTATAAACTGGGATTGTCTACATATTATGGACCGAATTTCATATGTGACTTAGCAGAGATTTCCAATGAAATGCTGCCGTATAGCAGGAAGGCATTTGAAAGCTATATGGAAGGAAATGAATATCAAGAGATTACGTCAAGTGAAATATGGTATGAGGCGAGAACTGATTTTTCAAGAGAGGCAGTTGGAACAGAGAGAATCGCACATGAAGAAGAGCATGGATTTGAATTATTACAGGGGAAAGAATGTTTTGAGGGAAGACTGTTAGGCGGTTGTTTAGAGAGTTTATATGATATTTTGACAACAACGAGATATGAAGATGAAAAAGCAGTATGCGAAAAATATGGATTATTTCCTGATATAGAGGAGTGGAAAGAGAAGATTCTTTTTATAGAAACCTGTGAAGAAAAGCCGGTGCCAGAGCAGTTTGAAAAAGAGATTGTGCTCCTTAAAGAGAGAGGTATCTTTGACGTTGTCAGTGGAGTTTTGGTGGGAAAACCGCAGGATGAAGCATACTATGATGAATATAAAACTATTCTTGTGAAGGTAGTAAATAAGCCAGATTTACCGATTGTTTATAATGTGAATTTTGGACATGCTGCTCCAAGATGTGTTTTGCAGTATGGCGCTATGGTGGGAGTGGATATGAAGAAGAAAAAGCTTTTAATAAATGGACAGAGTGAGTTTATAGCAGAATAGGAGGGCAAAAATGATAACAGATGCATTTGATAATTCAGAGGTTTTATTTGGAACAAAAGATTTTTATGGAGAACAAAAACATTTATGCGATAAGTGTATGGTCGTATTTTCAGAACAGATATTTGAATACATGCTTGATACATATGAGCATCAGGAAGTTGGTGCAATAAGATGCTGCAATGGGATTACGCCAGTGTATGTGTTTGACATAGAGGGAATGAAAATTGGCGGATATTTAAGTCATATCGGTTCTGCACTGGCAGGCGGAGATGTAATAGAGGTAAACTGGCTTACAGGTGCTGTGAAGTTCATTATGTTCGGCTCGGCAGGATCATTAGACAGTGGGATGACAACAGGTAAATTTGTGATACCGACACACAGTTATCGGGAAGAGGGATTAAGTTATCACTATGCACCTCCGGCAGATTACATAGAGGTGAAAAATGCGAAAATAGTCAAAGCAATATTTGATGAATTAAAACTTCCAAATGTTTTAGGAAAAGTCTGGACAACGGATGCAATATATCGGGAAACAAAAGCCAAATTTGATGCGAGAAAAAAAGAGGGCTGCATTGCTGTGGAGATGGAACTTGCCGGAGTTCAGGCAGTCTGTGACTTTTATGGATGGGAGTTATATAATTTTCTAGTTACCGGGGATGTATTAGATCAGGCAGTTTATGATGTTTCCGGGCTTGCGGATGCCAATCATAATATGGATAAATTATATGTTGCAATTGAGATTGCAAAGAGAATTTGAAATGGGGAAGGAGTATCAACGAATGGTAAAGAAAATCACACGCGATCCAATGTTTCTTGCGCAGAAATCAGTGGACGCGACCGAAGCAGACAAGCAGGTGATAACGGATCTGTGATATCCGTTGACATGCCATCTACATTGATAGTCGCCGCAACGGTATCGA
>OIII01000677.1_pt1 | contig 7134 bp, 9 predicted proteins | sample 1583221 | NCBI WGS metagenome assembly OIII01 (sample SAMN02675044, study PRJEB24791) | human gut metagenome, SKBSTL002 | isolation source: stool | host: Homo sapiens | place: USA
TGAGAGGGACAGAGCCGATGCGTATTCTATGCTCTGTCGGCGGGCTGGATATTGCAGGGCTTTGCGGTGTGTTTTTAGGTGGCGCAAAATACCATATGCCAATTGTGGCAGACGGTGTCATCAGTGCAGTGGCGGCGCTTACAGCAGAGCGGCTTTGTCCGGGAACAAAAGAATTTATCATTCCTTCCCACAAAGGAAAGGAACCGGCTTCGGAACTTTTGATGCGGGAGCTGGGGCTTTCTCCGGTCCTGGATGCAGGACTTGCATTAGGAGAGGGAACGGGGGCAGTCATGATGTTTTCCCTGTTAGATATTGCCATGAGTTTATATGAGACAGGGGCTACGTTTGGCGATTTTAAAATTGAGGAGTATCACAGGTTTTGATAAAGTCCTGGAAATATTTTTTACGTAATAGAAAGGTGCATTTATCAGGATGATCACATTGGTGACAGGAGGAAGCGGCAGTGGAAAATCTGCATATGCAGAAAGCCTGCTGTCTTCCTGCGAAGGAATCAGATATTATATTGCAACCATGCAGATTTATGATGCAGAGGGCGAAAAAAAAGTAGAGCGGCATCGGAAACTGCGGGCAGGAAAAGGGTTTCTTACGATCGAAAGCCCGATAAATGTAGGAAAAATCCAGTTTGCATGTGCAGGAAAAGCAGAGCAGGCGCAATACAGGCAGGAAGCAGAGAGAAAAGTGCAGGGCAGCTCAGAAAAGAAATCGGCGCTGCTTGAGTGTATGTCAAATCTCACAGCAAATGAAATGTTCACGAAAGACGGCATGAAATCCGAGGAGGAAGTAGTTGAAAAAATTGTATCTGAGATACAGACTCTTTCACAGAAACTCGACAACCTTGTGATCGTCACGAACAATGTATTTGAGGACGGCGTAATCTATGATGCCGGAACGATGGAGTATTTGAGAGCACTTGGCAGGATCAATGCAGCACTTGCGCGTCTGGCAGACCGGGTGGCAGAGGTCGTGGTCGGAATTCCGGTGGAGTTGAAAGGATGAAGTTATGAAATTATTAAAAGCGATGGCGATCGCATTTTCCATTTATTCTAAAATACCCATGCCGCAGTTCGAGTGGAAGGAAGAGGACATGGAGTATATGATGTGTTTTTTTCCTTGGATCGGCGGAGTAATCGGACTGTTTTTTTACGGTTGGACAGTGTTATGTGAGAAACTTGCCATAGGAAATGTCTGTTATGCATTGATTGCTGCGGCAATTCCGTTAATGATTTCCGGTGGATTTCATGTGGATGGATATATGGACACGATGGACGCATTTCATTCGTACCAGAGCCGGGAAAAAAAGCTGGAGATTTTAAAAGATTCCCATATCGGTGCATTTGCGGCGATCATGCTGGCTCTTTATTATATGATTGATATCGCAGCAATTTCAGAAATACATACCCAAAAGGCAGTGTCTGCAGTGGCAGCCGTATTTTTTCTGGCGAGATGCTTTAGTGGGATTGCAGTTATGACATTGCAGCCGGCAAAGAAAGAGGGACTTTTGTATACCTTTGCTTCCAGTGCACAGAAAGTCAGGGTGAAAGCAGCCTTATATTTTCAGGCAGCGCTTTGTGTGGCAATCATGCTGCTCATATCCGGATGGTATGGAGCCGCGGCAATTGGGGCGGCGCTGCTCAGTTTCTTTTATTTTAAAAAGAAAAGTTACAAAGAGCTTGGTGGTATCACAGGTGACACTGCCGGATTTTTTGTGACAGTCTGTGAGGCGGCTGCGGCAACTGCGGTTGCGGTGGCCGGATATTTCCTGTAACTTTTAAAATAGTATTCGGCAGAAGGGGAGAAAAAGCATGCAATTATATATCGGAGGATATGCGCAGGGCAAGCTTGCCTATGTGCAGGAAAAGCTGAAAGGGCAGGAGGTACCGGTTGTAAATGATCTGCATCTCTGGGTGAAACAGCTTTTACAGGAGGGAAAACCGGCGGAAGAGATCGTGCTGCAATATTATAAGGAGCACCCGGATTGTATCTTTATCTGCGATGAGATCGGCAACGGCATTGTGCCGATGGAGAAGCAGGAGCGGGAATACAGGGAACGTGTCGGCAGATTATTGATCCGGCTTGCAGAGGAAGCGGAGACAGTGGAGCGCATCATATGTGGAATGGGACAGAAGATAAAATAAAAGTAAAAATCACATGGATCAGACATGGCATGACACAGGCGAACGGAGAACACCGTTATCTTGGAAAAACAGACGAACCGTTGTCTGAAACAGGAATCCATCTTTTGCAGGAAAAAAAGAAGGAATATTTTTCCAGTCCACCGGAATTTTTGTATACATCTCCGATGAAACGCTGCGTTCAGACAGCGGAACTGCTTTTTGAGAGGAATCCAATCCTGATCCCGGAATGGAAGGAGATGGATTTCGGGCAGTTTGAGGGAAAAAATTATGAGGAATTAAAGGATGATCCCTGCTATCAGAAGTGGATCGACAGCAATGGAACATTGCCATTTCCCGGCGGAGAGTCAAGAGAGCAGTTTATCCGGCGTTCCATGGAAGGTTTTGACCGGATGATGTCTGATATTTTAAAAAGATCAGAAAAGAACACCGGAATACAAAACGACACAGATCCGCGATATCTGAACAGTGATCGTGGAACAGAAATCCCAGTTGTGACCGTAGTGCATGGCGGTACGATCATGGCGGTGTTAAGCAGTCTTACCGGAGTGGAATATTTTGATTTTCAGGTGAAAAACGGGGAAGGATATGAAACTGTGCTGGAATGGATCCAGGGCAGATGGAAGATGACAAGTCTGACTAAGATAGGATGTGAGGACTCAAAAAGTGAACATTTACAATAGATAAGAAAGGAAATTAAATCATGATTTATCATATTGCTGCCATGCTGGCGGGATTTCTCATGGATCTGCTGCTTGGAGATCCTTACTGGCTGCCGCATCCGATCCGTCTGATCGGAAACTGGATCAGTTTTCTGGAAAAGAGACTTCTCGGCAGCAAAACAGAAGAAAAACATACCACACCGGAGCAGGAAAAAAGAAGGGGAATGCTGCTTGTACTTGCAGTTTTGAGCAGTACGGTGTTTGTGACAGCTGTGCTTTTACTTGGCGCATACAGACTGCATCCTTATCTTGGTGCTGTGATTGAGAGCATTATGACCTACCAGATCCTTGCCACGAAATGCCTGAAGGTGGAGAGTATGAAAGTCTATCAGGAACTGAAAAAAGGGGATATTGCGGCGTCACGGAAAGCGGTATCCATGATCGTTGGCAGAGACACGGAATGTCTGGATGAGACAGGCGTTGCAAAGGCTGCGATCGAGACTGTGGCAGAGAATACTTCGGATGGCGTGATCGCACCGATGATCTTCACAGCGATCGGCGGTCCAATCCTTGGATTTTTCTACAAAGCTGTCAATACCATGGATTCCATGGTAGGATATAAGAATGACAGATATCTGTATTTTGGCAGAACTGCGGCAAAACTGGATGATATCGTAAACTACATCCCGGCAAGGATCAGCGCACTGCTCATGGTGGTTTCCTGTTTTTTATGTGGAAAAGAGTTTGACGGAAAGCGGGCATGGTATATTTTTAAGAGAGACCGCTACAGACATGCGAGCCCCAATTCGGCACAGACGGAAGCGGTGTGTGCAGGTGCCCTTGGAATCAGGCTTGCGGGAAATGCAAGCTATTTTGGCAAAATCGTGGAAAAGCCTTATATCGGGGATGCAGAAAGAGCAGTGGAGACAGAGGATATTAAGCGTGCAGACCGTCTGCTCTATGCGACGGCTGTCCTGTGTGAAGCAATCTGTCTGTTGGTACTTTTGGTAATTCTGCTTATTTCTTAGACCAGAGAGGAGAAGAGAAAATGCGTCCGGTCATACACGGTGGAGACATTTATCAAAATGAAATAGAACTGGATTTTTCCGTAAATATCAATCCTTTTGGAATACCGGAAAAAGTGAAGGAGGCAATGCAGGAATCTTTGGAACTCTGTGAGCATTACCCGGACATTCATCATGCGAAACTGATTGAAAAAATCGGAGCGCACTATCATATCCCGGAGGAACATATTTTGTGTGGGAACGGAGCATCTGAGTTATTTGTGGCAGTCGTCCATGCGATCAAACCGGGAAAAATTGTAATACCGGCGCCATCCTTTTATGGTTATGAGAAAGCTGCAAACGTGACAGAGGCAGAGGTTTCCTATTATGAGATGAAAGAGAGGGACGGGTTCTGCCTGACCGAAGTGTTTCTGCAGGAATTGCAGGAGAATGTGGATTTATTATTTCTGGCGAACCCGAATAATCCGGTTGGCAATACAATAGAAGACATGCTGCTGGAAAAAATATGTGACAGATGCCGGGAAAAAAAGATAACCGTTGTGATAGATGAATGTTTCCTGGAATTTACAAGGAAAAAGGGATTTTTTGAAACACATTCCATGCAGGAATACCCAAATGTCATCATTGTGAAGGCTTTCACAAAATTATATGCGATCCCGGGTGTGCGTCTGGGCTTCTTATTCTGTGGCAGCCAGAACAAGGCAGGGCAGATTTTCAATCAATTGCCGGAGTGGAACATCTCAATCATTGCGGAGGCAGCAGGACGTGCGGCATTAGATGAGACGGAATACCGTAACAAGACCATTTCATACATTGGAAAAGAGCGTGCATATCTAAGGGCAGAACTGGAAAAGCTGGGGATCAAAGTCTACCCCGGGGAAGCAGATTTCCTGCTCATAAAGACAGAGCGTCAGCTCTATAATGATTTGCTGAAGAAAAAAATTTTAATTCGTGACTGCAGCAATTACCGGGGACTACGTACAGGATACTATCGTATTGCAGTGAAGACACATGAAGAGAATGAAAAATTGATTGCGCAATTAAAGGATACAATTATGGATAAATGCGAAACTCTTCAAAGTGTAAATTAAATTGTGAAAAATCAACAAAAGACATGAAAGACATTGGGGAACCGCCGGTTCTTAGAAGGCAGGTGCGACTGCAAGTCGTGACTGGCTTCTTAGTACCGCTGCGAGTGACACATAGCGAGAGCGTGTCTTGAATGTTTTTGTTGATTTTTCACAATTCGAGATAGATTATAAAGCGTTTCGCAATCACCCATATCAACACTGCAGGAAAGTAAGGAGCATCAGATGGAAAACATAGAATACGTCAGACCACAGGATATCGAAAAACGAAGCTTTGCCATAATCTCAAAAGAGCTGGAGGAAAAAGGAATCGTTCTTCCAAAGGAGCAGGAGCTTGTGACAAAGAGAGCCATTCATACCAGTGCGGATTTTGATTATGCAAAGACCATGACTTATTCAGACCATGCGGTCGAGATCGCAAAAAAACTGATACAAAATGGTGCAGACATTGTCACCGATACAAACATGGCACTTGCCGGCGTGAATAAAAAAGAACTGGCAAAATACGGTGGAGAGGCACACTGCTTTATGGCAGAGGAAGAGGTGGCAAAGATTGCAAAAGAGCGCGGTGTCACAAGGGCAGCTGTGAGCATGGAAAAAGCAGCACAGATAGAAAAACCGGTGCTCTTTGCCATAGGCAATGCGCCGACAGCATTGATCGAATTATATGAAATGATGCAGAGTGGAAAATACCGCCCGGCATTTATTATCGGGGTTCCGGTAGGATTTGTGAATGTGGAGGCTGCAAAGGATCTGATTTTAAAAACGGATGTACCGTATATTATCAACCGGGGAAGAAAAGGTGGCAGTAATATTGCAGCGGCAATCTGCAATGCGCTTTTATATGAACTTCGAGATAAAAATTAAATGTAAATTTAATTAATGAATTCGCTGGTCTGCTGAGTTGCCGTGCAGATCATAAGAAAATCATGCAAGAGTGGATGAATGATGCGATATGGATTTACAACAGGGAGCTGTGCGGCGGCTGCCTCGAAAGCAGCAGCATATATGCTTCTAACAGGAAAGTTAAAACAAAATATAACAATACAGACACCGAAAGGGATTCTGTTTCAAACAGAGATACTTGAAACTACAAGAAGTGAAACAGAAGTTACCTGCGCAGTACGAAAAGATGGTGGAGATGATCCCGATATTACATCCGGGACACTCATTTTTTCCACGGTGCGTTTTGCAGACCGGGAGAAAAAAATACCGGGGCAGAATAACAGACAATTTTCAGGCATTCATGTGAAAGCGATGCAGGAAAAAAGGGCAGTCATTTGCATTGACGGTGGAAAGGGTGTTGGCAGAGTGACAAAACCCGGATTAGACCAGCCGGTCGGAAATGCAGCCATTAATCATGTGCCGCGGGAGATGATCGAAAAAGAAGTGCAGGAGGTATGCACATTGGCAGATTTCTCCGGAGAACTTCATATCACGATCTCGGTGCCCGACGGAGAACATTTGGCGGAGCAGACCTTCAATCCGAGACTTGGGATCGTCGGGGGAATTTCCATTTTGGGAACTTCCGGGATCGTAGAACCGATGAGCAGTCAGGCGCTTCTTGATACGATCAAAGTGGAATTGAACCAGAAAAAGGCAGAAGGTTATGGAATCGCCGCTGTTTCGCCCGGTAATTACGGGTTGGATTACATGAAAAAAACATATGGTTACGACCTTGACCGGAGCGTAAAGTGCAGTAATTTTATCGGAGACACCATTGATATGGCGATCACCACTGGATTTGAAAAAATGCTGCTCACAGGACATATCGGCAAGCTTGTGAAAGTGGCAGGAGGAATCATGAACACACATTCCAGAGAGGGAGACTGCCGTATGGAAGTGCTTGCCGCAGCTTCTGTGAGAAATCAGGTGCCTTATCCGGTTTTAGAGGAAATCCTGCAATGTGTCACCACGGAAGAAGCAGTCAGGAAACTGGATGCCTGTGGGAAAAAAGATGCTGTGATGCAGGAGCTGCTGTCAAAAATCATGTTTTATCTGAACAAACGGGCGGCAGGAAAAATGCAGATCGAGGTTATCCTTTACTCCAATGAATTTGGAGAGCTGGCAAAGTCCGCTGGAGCAGAGAAGTTTTTACAGGAATTAATGTGATTTATTAGACAATTGCGAAACTCTTGAAAACCTAAATTAAATTGTGAAAAATTAACAAAAGCTTGAGAAAACACTGGGGAGCGGTCGGTACTTA